>SDBT01005157.1_pt1 | contig 22036 bp, 17 predicted proteins | sample 2277101 | NCBI WGS metagenome assembly SDBT01 (sample SAMN10404973, study PRJNA504765) | marine sediment metagenome | isolation source: marine sediment core GS10_PC15, 103 cmbsf | place: Arctic Ocean: Southern Knipovich Ridge | collected 2010 | reverse complement strand
CATGACTCAGGAAGAAATTCACGAAGCCGTCGAAGAAGCCCACCGCCATCGGTTTCAGATCGGTATCCACGCCAACGGCGACAAAACCATCGATATGGTTCTGAAAGCTTATGAGCGGATGGAAAAAATCGCGCCCCGGCAAGATCCGCGGCATCGCATCGAGCACTGCTCTCTGGTCAATCCCGACTTGTTGAAGCGCATCAAGGCGACCGGGTCCATCCCGACTCCATTCCACACTTACGCCCATTACCACGGCAACAAGTGGGTGGAGTACGGTGAAGAGAAAATGCGTTGGATGTTTGCCCATCGATCTTTCTTGGATTACGGCATCCCGGTGGCCAGCGGCTCCGATTACGTGCCCGGCCCTTTCGAGCCCCTCATGGCAATCCAGAGCATGGTCACCCGGAAGGATATGAAAGGCCGCATCTGGGGACCCAACCAGAAAGTCACTGTGGATGAAGCTCTCAAGATTTGCACTACCCATGCCGCTTATGCGAGCTTCGAGGAGAACCTCAAGGGATCGATCACCGCCGGGAAGTTGGGCGATTTCGTCATCTTGGCCAAAGATCCCCATGATACGGATCCAGACCATATCAAGGAGATCGAAGTCGTAAGGACGGTGGTGGGAGGCAAAACCATGCATCCGAAGACGGCTTGAGGGAGCTTTACCGGCCCACCGAGAGGTGTACGACAGTGCCTCCACCGGGGGCGGGTTGGATGGAAAAAGAGGCATGAATCATGTTGGCCCGGTAGCGCATGATATGGAGTCCCATACCCTTAGAAGTTTGCATGTTGCTCGACAAGCCGATTCCATCGTCCCGGACCGTCAAGGCACATTCGTCTTCGGTGTTGACTAAGCGGATCTCCACGTTTTTTGCGTGACCGTGCTTGACGGCGTTCGTCACCGCTTCCTGCGCAACATAGTAAAGCTGCCTTGCCTTCCCATCGTCCCGCAGGGGAATAACCCCTTCGGCCCTGACGACGCAGGAGACGTCAAATAGCCGCTCCATATTGAAGCCGAGCTCTTCGAGGGCGACCTTGAGGCCGCCGACCTCGAGCGCCACCGGGCTCAGGCCCCTGGCCAGGTGGCGCGCCTCGGTGATGGCTTGATTCACCAGCTGTGCAATCTCTCCAGCCTTGGCGGCTTCCGGCGATGACTGAGCTGTGAGTTTTTGCGCCAACGCCTTGCTCAGGAAAGCGATTCCGGTTAGACGTTGGCCCAAGCCATCATGCAGGTCCTGCCCGATCCGGTGTTGCTCTCTTGCACTCACCTCGAGAATCTCTCTTTCCAGGCGCTTGCGCTCGGTCCTGGCTTTTTTTCGTTCGGTAAGGTCCCGATGAATGCTCAGCAAAGCCGAACTTCCATCCAGCTCGATAATCCGCGAAGTGATCTCGACGGGAAAGACGGTGCCGTCCGAAAGTCGGCAGCTGTACTCAGAGGCGTAGGCGGGGCCACCCTGAACCAGCTCTCGTATCCGACGGGCGGCTTTCGCTGCTTCGGCCACATCCAGAAAGTCTGCCGTTGTTTTTCCCAAAAGCTCTTCCGGGGGGTAGCCGTACATGGCTGCCAGGGCAAGGTTTGCAAGCACGATGCGCCCGTCGACAATGAGGCTGACACCGTCCGGCAGCCGCTCCAGCAGCGTTTTGAGTGTGTCCCGTGATTGCTTCAGTGCTTGCTCTGCTCTATTGCGCTCCGTAATGTCTCGGACGATTGCAAACAAGCGACCGTCGGGAAGCATTTTGGCGCTGATCTCCGTCGGCAACAGCGAGCCGTCTTTACGTCGCAGCCGGCGTTGGGTAACGAGCGTCTTGCCCTCCCGCAATTCATCGAAGTGAATCGGCTCGAGCTCGAGGTCTTCTTCGGGAATGAGATCCTGCATACGCATCTGGAGAAGCTCGTCTAGGTCGTAGCCGAGCATTTCGCGGCCGCCCGTATTCACGTCCACATATTGGCCTTGGGCGTCGGCGACGAAGATTCCATCCGACGCTTGCTCCACCAAATGGAGCTCCTCCAAACTGGCGACCCGGCGACGCAGAATAGCCAGTTCATCCATCAGTTGTTTCTTGGTTTTGTGCTGATCTTTGCTCAAAGCCGGCTAAACCTCCCTGGCCGCCCCAACTTATCACTCCCAGACAAAAAATGCCCGCGCCGAGCTTACTGGTTCCACAGCAACAAGATACAAAAAGGCGTCCCTCGATGAGGAACTCTCATTTGGTCCTTTCGAGATTTATGGCTAGGATCTCGAGTGGTCTTTCCGGGGTGAAAAACAAACTCAAGGAGGATTCAGATGAAAGCTCGTAGCATAGCTTTACTCACGGTCGTTTTAGGTATTTTCGCTTCCGCCAACGCATGGGCCCACTGCGAGATACCCTGCGGAATCTATGACGACCACATGCGCATCCACATGATCGAAGAACACACCACCACGATTGAGAAATCCATGAATCAAATCGTGGAGCTCAGTGGACAAACACCGGTCAACTACAATCAGCTCGTACGTTGGGTCACTAACAAGGAGCACCACGCCAACGAGCTTCAGGAAGTCGTCACCCAATACTTCATGACCCAGCGTATCAAGCCGGACGCCAAAGACTACGAAAAGAAAGTGACCCTGCTCCACAAGATGCTGCTTGCCGCCATGAAGTGCAAACAAACCACCGATCTCGCGAACGTGAAGGAACTTCGCGCGCTGACGTCGGAATTCGAAGGACTCTATTTCGAGGGTCAATAGTAATTGACAATCCCCCGGCTCAAGCCGGGGGATTTGGAGGGGACAATAACCGGTCAGGGTAACTCGTCCAGCACATCCCCCATCGCCTCGGTGCTGTAGCCACCCAGAGATTCCACCGCCTCCCGAAGCTCCTCGCTACGGATGACCTCAATCAAGGGTGAGAGAAACTCGCTTTCAAAATGCTCCTTGGGGATGACCAGGTCGTAGCGTTCGCGAATGAGTGGGATGAAACCGAGATCGAGGGCGCGGGCCGCCGCCAGGATACCCAAGCCGCAATCCGCAGCACCACTGGCCACCGCAGCCGCCACGGCTAGATGGGTGAACTCCTGGCGCTCGTACCCTTGGATGCTTCCGGGATCCATAGCGCGCTTGCTCAGCTCGAAATCGAGCAGAACCCGGGTCCCGGCACCTCTTTGCCGGTTGATGAAAGTCACATCGTCGCGCAGCAAGTCCTCCAGCCGCTCGATGCCCTTTGAGTTGTCTTTGGATACGATGAGTCCCTGCTGCCGGTAGACAAAACCGAGAAGAACGACGGGAACGTCTTTCAGTAGTTTCCGTATGTAACTGACATTGTATTCACCGGTCTCCTTATCCAGAAGGTGAGAACCGGCCAGATGGGCTTCGCCTCGGGCGAGGGCCATCAATCCCCCCAAGCTACCGACGTTGGCGGTGGCCAAGCGCAAACCGCTGCGCCGCTTTGCCAAGTGGGTGGCCAGCAGATCCAGGGTCATGTCATGGCTGCCGATGGCTACGACGGTGATGTCGATGAGGGCCGGCTTTCGCAGTAGCTCGACGCTTGCTTTTTCGCCGGCGTGGAACCCTTCAGAAAAGCGGGCAATGCGTAAGATTCCGTCGGCCCGCACCAGCGATGTGATGACCCCGGCACCTCGAGCCACCGGGGTCGCCACCACACGCCCGGCCACACGGCCCAGCGTTACCCGCAAGAACTCATCCTGCCCGATCGGTGAGACCACTTTGCGGGTGAGCGTCGCTTCGACAACCGGGCGTTCGGGCAACGCCGCACCGAGCCAGCGATAGATCAAAGGCTTCGCTATCAGCTCGAAAGTAATGACCGCGGATACCGGATAGCCGGGGATGCCGAGAACCGGCTTGCCACCGGCGACGCCGATGACCACCGGGTGCCCGGGGCGAATGGCGATGCCGTGAACCAGAACCCGGCCCAGCGATTCGATGACCCCGGCGGTGTAGTCTTCGGAGCCTGCCGAAGAACCCGCATTGACAACCACCAGATCGTAGCCGGCCAACGCGCATTCGACGCTCTGCCGAATGCGCTCGAAGTCATCGGGCAAAGGAGGCAAGCGTGTCACCTCGGCGCCCCAGGATCTGGCCAGTGCGGCAAGCATGATGGAGTTGAACTCGATGATGTCACCCTGTTTCAACTGGGAACCGGGGTCAACGAGCTCAGTTCCAGTGGGTTGGATGGCTATGCGGGGCCGTCGTCGAACCTGGATCTGCCCATGTCCGCACCCCGCAACCGCCCCAAGGTCGACGGGGCTCAGCAGGTGGTTCTCGGGCAGAACCAGTTCGGTCGCCACCATGTCCTCGCCCATGGGGCGAACGTGCTGCCACGGAGCCACCGGGGTAAGAATCTCGACAGACCGCGCTTTGCCCTCACCCTCCTTTAATTGCACCTGCTCGATGGGGATGACGGCGTCATAACCCGAAGGCAGAGGATCACCCGTGTCCAGATAAACCGCTTGAGCTCCCACAACAAGACGGCTGGGGGAGGTCTCGGTGGTGCCGCGGGTGTCCTCGGATCTCACCGCGTAGCCATCCATCGCTGAAGCATGGTAATGAGGGGCGGAGCTCTTGGCCCAAACCGGTCCGGAGGTGACCCGGCCGGCGGCCTCCGCCACCGGCACCAGCTCGCCTTCCATGGGACCCAGGGCTTCCGCTTCGGCCAGTGCCTGCCAGAATCGGTTCAGTGCTTCGTCCAGCGAGATATCTTCCAAGTAGACCTTGCGTTTGCCCAACCCCTCTTCTCCTTCGGTCGGTTAGAAAAGCTGTACCTCGACGTCGTCCCCTTCACTGAGGCCGTTGCTATCCAGAGACACCCTCACCCATCCGTCGGCTCGAACCAGCGTATAAATCAGGTTGGATTTTCCGAAGATCGGCTCAGCCCATACCGTCCCTTCGTTCTGCTTCAACCGTACCGGCACGAAGTCCTCACGTCCGGTTTGAGAAGCAATGTTGCGGGCGAGTCGGGCCGATACCGGCGTGGGTGCAGGAGGTGCAGTCCCCAACAAATAGGCTATGGCGGGTGCAACCATGAGCCTGAAAACCACCATGGCCGAGACCGGATTGCCGGGAAGACCAAAAACCGGTTTGCCTTCGCAAACGGCAATGACCGTCGGCTTGCCCGGTTTGATCGCGAGGCCGTGCGCTAGAATTCCCGGCTTGCCCATGCAGTCGATCACCTCTGCCGTCATATCCTGAACGCTGACCGAGCTCCCGGCCGTGATCACGACGACATCGGCCGCATCCAGCGCTTGCCGAGCCGCCTTCTGCAAGGCTTCGAGTCGGTCCGGCAGAACGCCCCAGCGGAGAAGCGCTTCCCCGCCAGATTGCCGTATGAGTGCCGAGAGCGTGTAACTGTTGATGTCGCGAACCTGGCCCAGGTCGGGTGACCGGTCGGGAGGAACGACTTCATCGCCCTGAGACAAAACCGCTACACAGGGACGCCGCACTACCTGAACTTCGGTGATACCAAGAGCCAGCAGCCCTCCCAGATCTTGTGGACGCAAGAGGTGTCCTTCCGAGAGAAGCTTCTCACCGCGGCGGACGTCTTCCCCAATCTGTATCACGTTCTCACCGGCCGCAACGGCGCGGTAGACTTCCAGGTTCTTCTCCTCCACGCTCTGGCTGTGCTCGACCATGACGACGGCATCGGCGCCTGCCGGCACCATGCCACCGGTATGGACCACCGTGGTCTCCCCGACGGCGATCTCAACCGTGGGTTCCTGCCCCATAGCCACCGCACCGACCACCGTGAGATAGGCGGGAATGGCTGCTGAAGCCCCGTGGGTATCCACCGCGCGCACCGCGAAACCATCCACCGTCGAACGGGGAAACTGGGGCAAGTCGTGGGGTGCAGGGTACGGCGCCGCGATAACTCGATCCAGAGCCTCCGCCGTGGGCAACGGCTCCCTGTCCCTTTGGACGCTCAGGTGAGGCTGGAGCTTCGCCCAAGCCGCCGAAGGAGTCAGGACTTTAAATAGTTCCGACATGGCGGGCATTTTAGACATTTAGTCACCGCTCTTTTCAAGATCCTTCCGGCAAAGCCAATCCGTGCTTTTGCATCCGGTAGATCAGCCTGTTCCTGCTGATCTTTAAAAAACGCGCCGCTCGAGACTGGTTCCAGCGGTTTCGCTCGAGGGCCTCGCGGATGAGATCTCGTTCGACTTTCTCCAGATCGACTCCATCCGGAGGGATATTCACCAGCACTTGACCGATTTTCGACGCCCGGTTTCGCATGAAATCGGGCAGGTCCTCCACGGTGATGAGCCCGCCTTCATGGAGGGCTGCCAGGCGCTCCATGAGGTTCTCCAGCTCGCGAATGTTCCCCGGCCAGGGATAAACGTCGAGGTTCTTGAAAACCCCCCGGTCCAGCTTGAGTTTTTTGCCGAACTTCTCCGCGTACCTTCTCAAGAGAAATTCAGCCAGCAGTGGAATGTCTTCCCGGCGCTCCGAAAGTGTGGGCAGCTCGATGGGTATGACGCTCAATCGATAGTAGAGGTCTTCCCTAAATTTCTCCTCTCGGACCATGGCTTCGAGATCGCGGTGCGTTGCGGCAAGGATGCGTACATCCACTTTGATAGGTTTGGGTACGCCTATCTTGTCGATCTCTTTTTCCTGCAGGAGCCGAAGAAGCTTGACCTGGGCCTGCGGTTGGAGATCTCCCACCTCGTCGAGAAAGACCGTGCCGCCTCCTGCAGTTTGGATCTTCCCTTTGTGATCGGCCACCGCTCCGGTAAACGATCCCCGGCTGTGACCGAAAAGCTCCGACTCCAGCAAAGCTTCCGGAATGGCGCCGCAGTTGACGACGACGAACGGCCGGTTCTTACGCGGACTATTGAAGTGAATCGCTTTGGCCAACAACTCCTTGCCGGTTCCGCTCTGCCCGAGAATGAGCACCGTCGAGTCCACCCGCGCCGCTTGCGAAGCCACCTGGAAGATTTTCTGGATGCGCTCCGAGCCTCCAATCATGTTCTTGAGCTCGAGCCGCTCCGAGACCGCTTGGCGAAGCCGCAGGTTCTCCCGCCTCAGCTCCTTGACCTCCAGTGCTTTCCGAACCACGAACTTGAGTTGATCGCGGTTTATCGGTTTTTCGATATAGTCGAAGGCCCCTTCCCGCATCGCATGGACGGCATCCTCGACCGCGGCATGAGCGGTGACCACAACCACCGGTACCTCCGGGGCCATGGCTTGGGTTCGCCTCAGAAGCTCGAGGCCACCAAGTTGCGGCATGAGCACATCGGTGACGACGAGGGAGAACTCGGATTCCGAGAACATCTTCAGTGCTTGCTCGCCGTTGGCGGCCAGTACCGTCTCATAGCCTTCTTCGGTGAGGGTGTAATCGACCACCCGACGGAAGCTGGCGTCGTCGTCCACGACAAGGATCTTTTCAACCATCGGTGGTGCTCCGTGGTGGAAGCACGATCAGGAAGGTGCTCCCTTGCCTTTCCCCGTCCACGACGCGTATATCACCTCCGTGGCCTTGAACGAGCTTGTGCGCGATCGACATCCCCAGCCCGGTGCCCCGTTCCTTGGTGGTAAAGAAAGGATCGAAGATACGGGATTGGTCCTCGACGGGAATACCTGAGCCCTCATCTCGAATCCAGATCTGCGCCCCGCCCGAGCTCGCCTCAGCCCGAATCGACAAACGCCCACCGCCCGGCATGGCCTGGATTCCGTTGAGCACGATGTTCAAAAGCGCCTGTTGTATCTGTGCTTGATCGAGCTCGAGATCGGGTAAATCTTCTTGATAGGAAACCTCGATACCGACTCCGTGACGGGACGCCTCCTGAGAGCAAAGCACTCGAATGGAATCGATGACCTCCCGCAGATTACACGGGCGCCGGTCCGGGCGGGGCGTACGGGCAAACTGAAGAAACTCACTCAAGACGTTGTTCAACCGCCCGATCTCTTTATCCAAAATCTCCAGAAACTCCCGCTTGTCGTGACCGGGCGGGAAATCAGAAGAAAGGATCTCGAGCGAGCCTTTCATCGAGGCAAGAGGGTTCTTGATCTCGTGTGCCAATCCGGCGGAAAGCTGACCCAGAGCCGAAAGCCGATCGGCACGCCTCACGTGCTCGAAGCTTTCCTGAAGCTGCTGATAGGCTTGGGCAAGCTCTTTGGACGTCCGCTCCAGCCGTTGCCTCTGCCGCTTTTCCGCTTCGGCCAGAGTGGCAACCACCAGGGCCACAACCTGGAACATGACGAGCTCGGCGTACTGGGCTTGGCGGTACTCGGGAGAATCCGCCCAGTCGTGGACGATATGGGGTAGGTAACTTGCAGCGCATAAAAGGGACACTGCGATCGCCCCGCGGATACCGAACCAATAGGCCGCCGCCAAGATGGGAAGGTAGTAAAGCCGCTGATACACATTGTGCAGCAAACCGGCCTGCAGCGGTGTGACAAAATGCGCTGTCGTAATGAGCCCAATGACCGCGGCGAGAGCGATAATTCGGACCTTTCTACCGCTCATCGTTGTCTTTCCTCGAGCCCACCTTCTAATCCCACGCGTTCGGTTCAAACTCCACTATATCTCACAAGTGTTGGAAAACCAGCATATAACCTTTATATGTTGGAAAAGCATCACTTTTAACTTCGCTTGTCGGGTGCGAAGCCAATGCCAGCGTTCGCAAGGAAGCAAGCACATACTCACCTCCCTGCGAACACCGGCGAGCCGGACCGAGTCATTCCTAGAGCTTGCTGCTCTTCTCGACGACGATGCCTTTGAGCCCCCCTTGATTCACCAGTCTGCCGGTGATCTCGACCTGGTCGGCCGCCCACTCTTTGACCTGCTCGTACACGCTTTCGTTGGCGTGGTCGGGCAGAAGCAAATAGAGGTCACCTTTCGCATCCAGCACCGACATAGGAACACCCTTCTTGACGCACATGCTGGCGCATTTCCGGTGATCCTCCCCCTGGCCGGTGTCTGGATGGGCCAAATAGCAAGCGGTATCCATCAACTCGCCTCTGACGGTGATTTGCTCATGTTCATCATGCTGACCCGCACCAGCAAACCCTACGATAGCAGTCAGTAGAGTGACCGCCATGGCAATTGTGTAAACATTTGTTCGTTTCATCGTACCTCCTCTGGTAAATTGACGTTAAGCTTCCTCCGTAACCGCCTCCGAAGTGCGGGACATCGCCAGCCCATACTTCTGCATGCGATAGATGAGCGTGTTGCGGGTGATGCGCAAGAAACGCGCCGCCCGGGACTGGTTCCACTCGTTCCTTTCCAAAGCCTCACGGATGAGATCCCGCTCCACTTGCTCCAGGTCGACTCCCTCCGGAGGGATGTTCAAGAGCACACGATGCACCCTGGAAGCCTGGTTCAAAATGTAATCGGGCAGATCCTCGGCCTTGATGAGGCTGCCTTCATGTAGCGCGGCAAGCCGCTCCATGAGATTTTCAAGCTCGCGGATATTACCCGGCCAGGGGTACACGTCGAGGATCTTCAAAACATCCGGATGGAGCTTGAGCTCTCTTCCAAAACTCCGCGCGTATTTCCGCAAAAAGAAATCGGCCAGCAACGGAATGTCCTCGCGCCTCTGGCAAAGAGGAGGGATCTCGATGGGGATGACGCTCAGCCGATAGTAAAGGTCCTCCCGGAACTTCCCTTCGCGCATCAGAGCTTCTAGATTCCGGTGGGTGGCAGCGATGATTCGCACATCCACTTTGAGAGGCCGGGAGACTCCAATCTTGTCGATTTCCTTTTCTTGGAGGAGCCGAAGGAGCTTGACCTGGGTTTTTAGCTGGAGATCGCCCACCTCGTCGAGGAATACCGTGCCTCCCACGGCCATCTCGATCTTTCCCTTGCGGTCGGCAACCGCCCCGGTGAAGGAACCTCGCGTGTGGCCGAACAGCTCGGACTCCAGGAGCATTTCGGGGATGGCGGCGGAGTTGACGACGACCAGGGGCTGCTTTTTGCGGGGGCCGTTGAAGTGGATCGCTTTCGCCAGCAGCTCTTTGCCGGTTCCGCTGCCGCCCAGAATGAGCACCGTTGAATCAACCCTCGCCGCCTGGGCCGCCACCTGGAAGACCTGCTGTATGCGCTCTGAGCCTCCAATCATGTTCTCGAACTGGAGGCGTTCCGAGACCGCCCGGCGAAGCTGTAGGTTCTCACGCCTGAGCTCTTTGAACTCCAGGGCCTTCCGAACCACGAACTTCAACTGGTCGCGGTTTACCGGCTTGACGATGTAGTCGAAGGCGCCCTCTCGCATGGCTTCCACCGCGTCTTCTACAGCCGCGTGGGCGGTGACAACGATGACCGGTAGGTCCGGCGCAACCGCTTGTATCTTCTTGAGTAGCTCCAGGCCACTCATCTGGGGCATGCGCACATCGGTAACCACCAGGGAAAACTCGGTGGTCTCGAACATCTCCAAGGCCTCGGGTCCGTTTGCGGCCAAATGCGGTTCGTAACCTTCTTCTTCCAGCGTGTAATCGACGATCCGACGAAAGCTGGCGTCGTCGTCAACGACCAGTATCTTTTCAATCATGTCGACATGCGGCATTGCTAAGCCCGTGCCAAGTCACCACGAGCCTGCCACCGCCAGCGGAATCCCATGTATTTGAGGAGCTTAGAGCCATTTCGTCACTCGATCCTGGGTCACGAAGAGTGTACGAGAAATAGGGTCTGTTTCGGGGGCAGGCTAAATAGAGCTATTCCATTGCTACTGAATGAGTTATCTGAATTCAGCCGCGATTCCCATAAAATCCGAGCATGGGTAACTTGCTCTATTCAATGGATTTGCCGAAGTGTTTGAAATGCAACAATCCGTCGTTCTATATCCAACACATCACTTGATGCTGGGACCCAGGGTGGTTCCTGATTCTGGTTCTTGTCAATGACTTAGCATCCGTCTACGCTGGTGGCATGGAGCTTGCTGTCCCTCCACGCAGGCTGCTCGAGATGAGTGATGTACAGAGCCTACAATGGAATTCGAGACAATCGAAAGTCGAAGGGCTGAGAAAGAGTAAGAACGCGATGGCAAGACTCAAACCGACCATGATGCTATTGGCATTGTCCTTTTTTCTTCTTCAGTACTCGGAGCGGATCTCCGCCCAGACTGAAGCACAAGTCGAAGTAGAGATGGAGCGGGAGCATCTCGATTTCTACGCCGACGAGCCACGACTTCAGGAATACGTAAACGAGGCTCTGGAGCGAAATCCTTCGGTCCAAGAAGCTCTGGCGCGCTACCGGGCGGCTCTTCAAAAAGTACCGCAGGTTACCGCTCTGCCGGATCCCGTTTTCAGCTTTGGGCAGGCCATCCGCAGCGTCGAGACCCGTGTGGGCCCGCAGCGCAACAGATTCCTGCTGAGCCAGGCGTTTCCATGGTTCGGAAAGCTCGACCTGCGGGGAAAAGTCGCCGTACAGGAAGCAGCGGCCTTGTACGAGCTCTTCCAGGCGCGACAAAGAGTGGTCATCTCGCTGACAAAGGCGGCTTTCTATGATCTCGCATATGCGGATGCCGCACTGCAGGTTACCGGGGAGGAGCACGCGCTTCTAGAGCATTACGAGAGCCTTGCCCAGACCCGTTATGCCACCGGAGCAGGCCTTCAACAGGCCGTCATCAAGATTCAGGCCGAGATAACGAAAGTCATCAACCGGCTCGACATTCTCAACCAGCAGCGGGTGACCTTGGTGGCACGAGTGAACACACTGATGGACCGTCCGCCGCAGGATCCTCTGCCTCCGCTGGAGCGCCTTAGCCTTCCGCCATTGGCACTGGGCTTGGACGAGCTTTACGAGATGGGCGATCAAAACCTTCAGGAGCTCAAGGCCACCCAGGCCCTCATCGAGCGGAGCGAGAGATCGATTGACCTCGCAAAGAAGGATTACTGGCCGGATTTCTTTGTGGGCGTGGGCTTTGTCAATGTCGGCGATCGAAGCGATCCCGTGGGAGTAGCGCAGCCACCCCCCGACAACGGCAAGAATGCCTTCAGTTTTTCTGTAGGCATCAATATCCCCATTTGGCGAGACAAATACAAAGCCGCCGTAGAGGAAGCCTCGGAAAACCTTCTCGCTCAGCGTAGCAATTATGCGAATATCCGAAACGAGATGGAGTTCTCCGTCCGAGATCAGGTTGTTCGTCTCGAGACGCTGCAGAACCAGGTGGACTTATTCGAGAACGTCCTGATTCCGCAGGCGGAGGAAACACTTCGTTCGACCGAGGCTGCCTACGAAACGGGGCAGCTTGGAATGCTCGATCTGCTGGACAGCGAGCGATTTTTATTGGACGTCCGACTCATCAACGCTCGGTACTATTCCGACTATCTCATTGCACTTACCCATCTGGAGCGGGCGATCGGGACAAGGTTTCCAAGGTGAGGTCACCTATGAAAAAGACACTTGTTTTTAGTTTGGTCAGCTTAACCTTAGGGATTGCAGGCACGGTCTTCGTCCTGTCGAATCCCTTTCATTGGGAGTGGATGCATCTGAGCGGCCACCTGCTGATGGGAGGGAACGCAAACGGATCCACGAGCGAGGATTCCGGCCAACTCTGGACCTGCGGGATGCACCCTCAGGTCCTCCAAGACCAGCCCGGCGAATGCCCTATTTGCGGTATGAAGCTCATGCCGGTCAAAGGAACCCAAGCATCCGACCCGGCCGATAAAAAACCGCAAGGCGAGCGAAAGATCGAGTACTGGCAAGCTCCGATGGACCCCACCTTCATCTCGGACAGGCCGGGCAAATCCCCCATGGGTATGGACCTGATCCCGGTTTATGAAGACGAGGCCGAAGACACGGCTCCGGGAACGATCCGGATCGATCCGGTTTTCGTGCAAAACATCGGCGTGCAATCGGAAATGATCCAGCGAACCGACATCCCTTTCACCATTCGCACCGTGGGGAATCTAACCTACAACGACGGTCAAATCGCCTGGGTAAACACAAAGTTCGAAGGATGGATCGAAAAGGTCTACGTGAACTACGTCGGAGAACCCGTCAAGAAGGGGCAAAAGCTATTCGAGATCTACAGTCCCCAGTTAGTGACGACACAAAAAGAATACCTCCAGGCCCTGGACTATGCGAAGCGGATGTCGCAAGGGAATTATCCGGATATCGCCGGGCGTGCTCAATCCCTGCTGGAAGCGTCTCGCGAGAGGCTCTCCTACTGGGACATTTCTGAAGAGCAGATCGCCGAGCTCGAACGAACGCGACAACTGCGCCGAACGATGGCGGTGGTAAGCCCCATGGAGGGTCTCATCGTCGAAAAAATGGACCAGGCCCTCGATGGGATGTTCGTGAAGGCGGGAATGAACCTTTACAAGATCGTGGATCTGTCCACTATTTGGGTGGAGGTGGATATCTTCGAGAACCAGATCCCCTGGTTGGGAGTAGGACAGTCTGCCCTCATCGAACTTCCCTATGAACCAGGAAAGCAATACCTAGGCCGCATCCGGTACCTCTATCCCTATTTCAATAAGAAGACCCGCACCATGAAGGTATCGATTGAACTTGCTAATCCGGGACAGAAGCTGAGGGCGGAAATGTATGCCAACGTCACATTCGATGTTCCTTCTGCCCGTGACGTTCTGGCAATACCGGAAGAAGCGGTGATTCACAGCGGTAGGCGTAACATCGTGGTCCTGGATCGCGGCGACGGTAAATTCCAGGTCAAGGAAGTCGAGTTGGGCGTTAACGGAAGCGGGCTATGGGAAGTCAAGCAAGGACTCGAGGAAGGGGATCTCATTGTGGTCTCATCGCAGTTCTTGATCGATTCCGAGAGCAACCTACAAGAAGCGATTCGAAAGATGATCTCGAGGTCGGACCGCAATTGAGACGATAACAATGCTTGAAAAGATCATTGACTATTCAATTCAAAACAAGTTCATGGTCATCTTGGGGACCCTCTTCATCGCGCTTTGGGGCGTTTACTCGATACAGACGATACCCCTGGACGCCATTCCGGATCTGTCCGACGTTCAAGTGATCATTTATACGGAATACCCAGGCCAGGCCCCGCAGGTCGTTGAAGATCAAATAACCTACCCCATCACCACCCAGATGTTGGCCGTTCCCTTTGCCAAGGTCGTGCGCGGGTACTCCTTTTTCGGTTTCTCGTTCGTTTACGTGATTTTCGAGGACGGCACCGACATGTACTGGGCGCGCAGCCGGGTACTGGAGTACATGAACTATGTCAGTGGACGGTTGCCCCGAGGAGTCAGCCCAACCCTCGGCCCCGATGCGACGGGAGTCGGCTGGGCCTTCATGTACGTTCTCAAGTCCAAGGAACGTAGTCTCGGGGATTTGAGAAGCATTCAGGATTGGTATCTGAAGTATGAGCTCACCGGAGTGCCGGGTGTCTCCGAAGTGGCCAGCGTCGGCGGATTCGTCAAGCAGTATCAGATCACCGTGGATCCCAACAAGCTCAGGGCCTACAACATAAGCCTCTCCAAGATCCGCTCCGCGGTGCAGCGGAGCAACAACGATGTAGGCGGCCGAGTCCTCGAGATGTCGGAAACGGAGTTTATGGTCCGCGGTGAGGGATACATCAAAAATGTCGAACATCTGAAGGCCATCGCGCTGGCTGTGGATGAGGGTGGAACGCCGATCCTTCTGAAAGACGTCGGAACGGTGCAACGAGGGCCGGAGATTCGACGGGGTCTGGCGGAGCTGAACGGAGAAGGAGAAGTAGTAGGCGGGATCATCATCGTCCGCTTCGGCGCGAACGCCTATGAAGTCATTCAAAGAGTCAAAGAAAAGTTGGCCGAGCTCAAGCAAGGACTGCCCGAAGACGTGGAGATCATGGCCGTGTACGACCGCTCGACACTGATCGAGCGGTCTATCGACACCCTCCAGGAGAAACTCATCGAGGAAAGCGCGATCGTCGCCTTGGTCTGTATCTTATTCTTACTGCATTTCCGCTCGGCCTTCGTGGCTGTCTTGACTCTCCCTATTGCCATATTGATGTCCTTCATCGTGATGAACCAGCAGGGCCTCAATGCCAACATCATGTCGTTGGGCGGAATCGCCATTGCCATCGGCGCCATGGTCGACGCCTCCATCGTCATGATCGAGAACGCCCATAAGCACCTCGAGCGTGATGCGGGCAAAAAACCGCATTGGAAGATCATCGGCGACGCGGCCAAGGAAGTGGGCCCCACGCTCTTCTACGCTCTTGTCGTCATCACGGTCTCCTTCGCTCCGGTTTTTACCCTGCAGGCGCAAGAGGGTCGGCTCTTCAAGCCGCTGGCTTTTACGAAGACTTACGCCATGGGAGCGTCATCGCTGCTTGCGGTGACCCTGGTTCCGGTGCTCATGGGTTACTGGATCCGCGGAAAGATTCGCTCAGAGGAGAAAAACCCCATCAGCCGGATACTGATTCGAATCTACGATCCGGTTCTACACTTTAGCTTGAGATGGAAATGGTCCGTCCTCCTCGTCGCATTACTTCTGCTCGTCGTCTCCTTCTTTCCTGCCTCCCGACTCGGATCCGAGTTCATGCCTCCCTTGTGGGAAGGAGATTTGCTCTATATGCCCACCACCTTTCCCGGCATCTCCGTGACCAAGGCGCGTGAGATCTTGCAGCAGACGGACAAGATCATCAAGGAATTTCCCGAAGTGCACCATGTTTTCGGAAAGGTAGGTCGAGCCGAAACCGCCACCGATCCGGCCCCGCTATCGATGATCGAAACGACGATCATGTTGAAACCGGAGTCGGAATGGCGCCCGGGAATGACGCCCGACAAGCTCATCAGCGAGCTCAATCAGGCCATTCAGTTTCCGGGTTTGACCAACGCCTGGACGATGCCGATCAAGACGCGAATCGACATGCTGTCGACAGGGATAAAAACGCCGGTAGGTATCAAAATCTCCGGCCCCGACCTCACCACATTGCAGGAGATCGGGGTGGAGGTCGAGGCCGTGATACGACGGGTGCCGGGAACGCTCTCGGTGTATGCCGAACGGGTCATGGGAGGCAACTACCTGAACTTCAACATCAACAGAGAGGCAATCGCTCGCTACGGTTTAACCGTGGGAGATGTTCAAGATGTCATCCAGTCGGCGATTGGGGGCATGAACATCACCACCACGGTCGAAGGGCTGGAGAGATACCCGGTGAACCTGCGCTACAGCCGCGAGTTGCGGGACAACATGCCTGCGCTCCGGCAAATCCTCGTGCCCACGCCTCTCGGTCAGCATATACCGATGGGGCAGCTCGCCGACATCAACATTACCAAGGGCCCTCCATCCATCAAGAGCGAGCAATCCCGGCCGAACGCTTGGGTTTACGTGGATATTACCGGCATCGACGTCGGGACCTACGTGCAGATGGCCCAGAAGGCGGTGGCCGAGAACGTGGCTATTCCTGCCGGATACAACATCGCGTGGAGCGGGCAGTACGAGTACATGATGCGAGCGAAGAAGCGCCTCATGATTGTGGTCCCCATGACTTTGATCCTCATTTTTGTGATCATTTACTTGAATACGAGCTCTCTCTTCCAAACACTCATGGTGCTTCTCGCGGTTCCTTTCTCTCTCATCGGGGTTTTCTGGCTGATGTGGATGCTCGATTACAACATGAGTATCGCGGTCTGGGTCGGAATCATCGCGTTGGCGGGATTAAGCGCGGAGACCGGTGTGGTGATGCTCTTGTACCTGGATGTCGCTTACAAAGATGCGGTGAAAAACGGCCGGATGCGAAATAAAAAGGATCTTGTTGCGGCTGTTTATCACGGCGCGGTCAGTCGAGTCAGACCGAAGATGATGACCGCCCTCACTACGATGACCGGCCTGTTGCCCATCATGTGGAGCCACGGGACCGGAGCCGACGTGATGAAGCGCATAGCCACTCCCATGGTGGGTGGAATGGTGAGCTCCGTTCTCGTCATTTTGGTCGTTTATCCTGCCATCTATTACATCTGGAAGGGTTGGAAGCTGAAGGCGGAGTAAATCGTAGAAATCACTTGCCGCGCCAATTGCCGGCTGCGATCAGGAGGAGCAAAAAGGCATGAAGAAAAAAACCAAGAGCAAAAAACAAGTCACCAGGAAAACAAAAAGCCTCGCCATGACAAAGGGGGGATGGGCTGCTGCAATGGTGCTAGCAGTAGGCTTTACGGTTTTCATGTTTAGCCAGGAGGAGAGCCCAGAGGTGAACCGGCCCGGGGTTGTCGCTCCTTCTGCGCCCACGCCGTCTTCTAATAAGGAGCAGGTTCCTCCATTTCACGCAGACGCGAATGAGGCCAAGCCTTTTCCTGAAACACTCTCTCCCTCTCTTTTTCCGAATCCCGTCGTCGCTCGTGCTTACCGGATTGCCGAAGAAATGCCGGAGGTGCTGGCGCAGCAACCTTGCTATTGCTACTGCGACGGCTTCGGCCACGGCAGCCTTTTGGATTGTTACAGCGACGGCCACGGAGCCGGGTGAACGGTCTGCGTCAAGGAGGTTCTCCTTGCTAATCAGATGACACAGTCAGGCAAGACGCCGCTAGAGATCAGGGAAGCCATTCTTCGTGGAGATTGGCGGAACGTCAATGTCCGTTAGCAGCGGAGCGGGGATGGACGCCGGTGACATTGGGAACTTTCACATGGTGAGCAGTCATAAGATGAAAGCAGTTTGCTACGCGACGCTTGCATTGGTCGTGGGAGTCACCCTTGCCTCGGCTCAATCATCCCGCACTGCCGACGAAAAAAACACGATTGCTGTATTCAAAACGGCCAAGAAAGGGGTCGTACATATCAATGTCAGCCAGCTCCGCAGGGAAGCTTTTCAGACGAGCTCCAGCGGGGAGGGCACCGGAAGTGGTTTTCTCATCGATCGAGACGGCCTGGTTGTAACCAACTATCACGTCGTCGAGGCCAGCAACCGAATAGAAGTGCACCTGCACAACGGGAGAGTGGCGGTCTGGAGCTCACCGACGCGGTGGAGCCACTTCCCATGGGCGGCTCGGCCGCCCTCGAGGTAGACCAGAAGGTCATAGCGGTAGGCAATCCACTCGCGCTTCACATTATAAAGGGAACGCGCTCTACATCAGTTGGTTTTTTTCATCCGGCTCGCTAGAGTATATAGAGATGGACAAGTACTCGACACCGCCGCCGCGAGGTGAATCATGTTAAGGCGAGTTTTGATTGCAATGGTTATCTCCGGTCTGCTCGGATGGGCCGGGCGGTACGTGTATCTTCAGCTTCAGGAGGAGCCGGTCTGCACGGTTTGCCACCGCGCTGTCCATGAGCAAACTTCGTTCCGAATCCATCTCCGACGCGGCGAGACGCAGGAAGTCTGTTGCCCCCGTTGTGGACTGCGGTTCATACAAGCACGAGATGATGTCACGGGTGTGGACGTCGCCGATTTCAATACCGGAGAGCGATTCGATGCCAAGGAGGCTTTCTATGTTGAAAACAGCTCTTTGAACCTCTGCTCCCGGCACACGGTCGAAAAGGATGGCTCAGGGGTGCAGTACGACTTAGCATGGGACCGTTGCCTTCCCAGTCTTATCGCCTTCAAGAGCCGAGACGCGGCGGCGACGTTTCGCAGCCGGAATGGAGGTAGTATCAAATTGTACGACGAGCTTCTGCAGGAAGAGTTTTGATCACTTGCGCAGAGACTGGGTTGAGGCTGTTTTCGGCTATCTTAACGGAGCGGGCAAGAAAGGCCAACGCCGTCAGAAAAACACATGAAGCGAACCGAGCCGCGTGTACTAATATCGGTTCAAAATGACGGGCTCCAGTCACAGCTCTTCGACCTCCTATCCGACTATTCCTTGGAGCTAACCCGTGAAGGGCCTGGCAGTGTGGTGGAGCTCCTCGAACGGCGTCCCACCCTGCGCCTGCTCATAATCGAGGAATCTTCGTCCGCCGTCGTTTCGCTCGATCTGATCAAGACCGCCAAGGCACATCGAGCGGATGTGGCGGTCATCGTTCTCAGCGGCGATCCCACAATTGAGCACGCCACCGAGGCCATACGACGCGGCGCCGAGGATTTCGTCCCCGTTCCTTTCTCTGGAGAGTTGCTGCGAAAAGAAGTCCAACGCATCCTGGATGCCGCCGAGCTACGGGACCGGGTGGAAAGCCTTCAGGGAATGGTCACCGACGCTTATGGATTCGACCGCATCGTCAGCCACTCGTCCCGGATGCGGCCCGTTTTCGAGCGAGCACGCGCAGGCTCACGAAGCGACACCCCGGTGCTGATTACCGGCGACACCGGCACCGGCAAAGAACTTTTTGCCAGGGCGATCCATGCAAATAGCCGGCGGGCCTCAAAAGCCTTCGTGCCGGTAAACTGCGCCGCACTTCCTAGAGATCTGATTGAAAGTGAGCTCTTCGGACACCGGCGGGGCGCCTTTTCGGGAGCCCTCAACAACTACCCCGGACTTTTCGCTGCCGCTCACGGCGGCACGTTATTCTTGGACGAGATAGGGGAGCTATCGATAGATGCGCAGGCCAAGCTGCTCCGCGCACTCCAAGATGGCGAAGTCCGCCCAGTAGGCGGCCTCGAGACCCGTCATGTGGACGTCCGCTTCATTGCCGCAACGAACCGGAAGTTGACCGATTTGAGAGGAGGGGTGCTCAGGGAAGACCTTTTTTTTCGGCTGTCGGTTCTGGTCATCGATTTGCCCCCTTTGAGAGAGCGGCGGGACGACGTCCCTTTTCTAGTTTCCCATTTCTTAGCACGACTCCGGGCCCGGGGTTTGACGCGTATCGAGGGCATGGATCCGAAGGCCCTCGACCTTCTCAGGAAACATCCGTTCCCAGGCAACGTCCGCGAGCTCGAAAACGTGCTGGAAGGGATCTGTGTCACCCAGCCACCTGCGGCCACGAGGATCCGTGTCGAGGACGTGCGAGGCTGGCTGGATCGTCGAGATCCATCAGAAGCTTCCCTGTCACCAACCGGCCTGTCACCGACCGCCCCCTCCTTGAAACTTGCCGAACTCGAAAGCTGGGCAATCAAAGAAGCTTTGCAGCGCACGGAAGGAAACAAGACCAAGGCGGCAAGAATGCTCGGCATATCGCGCGACACCCTGTACCGGAAGTTGCATGAGTTCGGTATCACAGGGGCACGGCCATGAACGTCAAAGGCGCTCTCGTCGGCGTGGAATCGGTTACACCCGAAGGGCTGAAGGCAGTCTACAAGAATTTCAATTCTTCCGGTGTAGACTTGGTGAAGCGACTCCGCACGTTCCGCAGGCACGGGGGTGCAGGTCCTGGGCTCGTTTATGTTTGGTCTTCCCACGGACCGGGAAGATACCTTCGATGCCACCGCTGCGCTTTACTATCTTCCCGTTATCTACGCAGTCGCTCGCTTCGGCCTCCGGGGTAGTTTAGCTACTGCTGCTGTGGCCACAATCGGATATTTTCCACACTTTCGTTTAGTGTGGGAAGAATCGCCTTTTTCTTCAGCCAATCAGTATGCGGAAGTTGTTGTTCTGTTTGTTGTGAGTGCAGTCAGTGGAATGCTTTCATTGAGAGACAGCTGTGTGAAATCCTATATCAAGGTGATGCAAATGCAACATAAATGGAGCAAGAAGCTGCCACCACGCCTTTTAATAGGCACTTTATCTGTCCCTTCCTTTTGGCAAGACCTTTGCTTTAAAGACTGGCGACATGCGTAGGAGGAGAGAAGCTCTGCAATAGCGATTAACCCTCCGCTCTTGCGAGCTTTTCTCCTCTGAGTCCGCTGCAACAAGCTAACCCGGTCGGGAAGGCCGGCATGGCTCTAGTCAAAGCGATCGAGGAAATGGAACGGCGCGGTTATTTCGTTCTCGGTGATCTCGCGGCGAATTTGTTTACGGGTATGCTAGCGGGCCTGGCCGCCCGAGCGATGGTCGGAGGGAGTTGGAACGTCCTCCTTGCCATGGTGGCCGGAATGCTATGCGGCATGGTCATCGCACTCGTTGTTTCCTTCGCCTTCATGCCCTTTTTGGGCGCCTTCGAGGTGATGCTCCCGGCAATGCTCAGCGGGATGGTCGCAGGATCGAGCATAGCGATGTTCCAGGTGCATTTTCCCATGGCGGTCGGAGTGGCGGCTGGTGTGGGAGCGATCTTCGGATTGGCCTCCTTTGCCGGAACGTATATCCTCAACGCACACCTTCACAACAAGGGGTGATCATGGACCTCGTCACCAAGCGAAAGTGGGATCGCGCCGCCTCAAAGTTTGATTTAATGAACGGCTCCGGTCCGGAAAGGCGCTGGGCGCCCGCGAAGCGAGAGTTTTTTTCCGCCATGCGGGGGAAGATCTTATTCCTGGCTGTGGGAACCGGGCTCGACATTACCTTTTTTCCACCCGGTCAGGATATCGTGGGCATCGACATCAGCAGCCGAATGCTGGAAAAAGCCCGCCCGCGAGCCGAAGCCTACCCCGGGAAGCTAGAGCTTCGACAACTCGACGTCCACGATATCGACTATCCCGAAGGGAGCTTCGACCAAGTTTTTACTTCTTGCACCTTCTGCTCCGTTCCCAACCCTGTCGGTGGCCTCTCGGCGCTCCGGAAACTACTGAAACCCGGCGGCGAGCTTCGGATGTTCGAGCACACGGGAAGTCGCTACTTTCCCTTCAATGCTTTTTTAAATCTCATGACACCCATCGCCCGCCTCGTCGGCCCCAGTTTGAATCGTCGTACGGTGGAGAACGTGAAACGAGCCGGTTTCGAGATCCGTGAGGTCCACAATGTTTACCTAGATGTGGTGAAGACGATTCACGCAGTAGCGCCTGCCGGCGACTAGCCCCCCTTGAGTTAGCCCAGCTTGCAGGCAGCGGCCTCATCTCCCTAAAGATAATGCAGGAAAGCAAATCAGTTTCCCTGCTACACGATAAAAAAGCCGAGGAACCCATCGCCCATCGTCGCCTATTGCGACGCTCGGGCTAATCGCTCAGAAAACGGACGATGGATTTCTCAATAATTGACTTTTTGAGGCGTGCCAAGGGGGGAGAAGCTTGATGCTCAGTAAACATTTGACAAATGAGGTTGTATTGGTTAACTTACATATACCCCCCCCATGGGGGAGGGGATAAAACGGGAAGGACATTGTGGACAAGGAAGACACCTTACGCCGGCTCAAGACCGTCGAGGGCCACATCCGTGGTATCGAGCGCATGGTCGAGGAGAATGCTTAC
>SDBT01005156.1_pt1 | contig 22039 bp, 20 predicted proteins | sample 2277101 | NCBI WGS metagenome assembly SDBT01 (sample SAMN10404973, study PRJNA504765) | marine sediment metagenome | isolation source: marine sediment core GS10_PC15, 103 cmbsf | place: Arctic Ocean: Southern Knipovich Ridge | collected 2010 | reverse complement strand
ATTTGGAGATGACCAATTACTCGATAGAGCTTTGCATGAACTACAGGCAATACCAGATGACAGATTCGATTTACTTGAAAATCCGTTTGAAAAGAAATTGGTTCTCTCACCTATCTACATGGAGAAATTGCCAGAAGCTCTTGAACATACTGTGTTGTCTTTAGAGACAACATGGCAAGATCGAGCTAAGAAGGGATTCGATGTTGATTTGTGGACGGATTCATCTCGTCATTATTGCAGTGTGTTCAAATACCTCCCTGGAGGTTTCCTTTCTTGCCATGTAGATGCGGGTCTTCATCCGTTGAACCATATGAGAAAGCATGTGACAGCTATTGTCTATTTGGGTGAAACAGATGACGGAGGGGAATTAGAGTTTTGGGATGGGGAAACTGCCATTCTCCCTAATCCTAAGATTCTAGAATTAAAAACTAAGATCAAACCTGAGCATGGAAAGATTGCTCTGTTTGAATGTGATGATTATGCTTGGCATTCAGTTAGTGAATGTCTCGGAGAGAAGCCTCGTTATGCCATCACGGTTTCCTATCTTAGTATGGAGACTGAGCGTTGGCATAAACGAGAACGAGCGTTCTTTGCCCCTAGACCTAATGAAGTTTGGAGTAAAGAAACTTACAAGATTAGAGATACGCGTGCCGATTCCGAACAATATTCGGAGGCGTATAGGACATGATCAATAGAGTGGAAATTGGTGGTCATCTAATGAGGCCAGATAATGCTATTCCTGGACTTACTGTTTTTCGGGAGACTTTAGGAGATGGTTCAACTAGAATCGTCAAAGAAGCATTTGGCCCTAACGATCTTGAAGGTCTTCACAATGAAGCGAAAATGCTGACTCTCATGTCGGGTACAGGGTTTGCCCCAGAACTGTTGGAAGAACACGAAGACTACATCATTCAAGAAGATCTTGGCGAACATCATCATGAAGCTAAAGATGGAGAATTGCTAAGACACAATTCCGTGAAATTCCTTCACACTATTAGAAGTAAGGGGATCAACCATGGAGATCTTACTGGGGTGAATGTATTCTTTCGCGACAATTCTCCTGTTGCCATTGATTGGCAGCAATCCCACATGATGGATGAAAAGAATCCTAATCCTAAACGTTCTCTCAATGACAGCTATTTCTTCTGGAGAACAATGCAGAGTTTTCCCACAAAGGATCATCCAACTCCAGATACCCCCAGAGTCCTACGACGTTGGATGGCAGTGATGGGGGGGCTAAAAGGTTGGGGTCATGGTCTACCTCTGAAGGGCAAGACGTTCTTAGATCTCGGTTGTTTTCAAGGGGATTTTTGCGCTCTTGCAGGTCTCGAAGGAATGAATGCTGTAGGGGTAGATCAAGGAGGATTTCGACAAGGGGAAGATTCTGTAGCAATAGGCAATGGTCTATGGGACTACATGAATAATGTTAATTTGGTCAATCACAACATTTTAGATTGGGTGGATTTTGGACACGACGCCGTAATGATGTTTTCTACTTGGCCGTATATTTTCAACGATTACGGTTTGGAAGTAGCATACGATCTTCTCAAGAAGATCATTGATCAATGTGGCATTCTCTTCTTTGAAACTCAACTCGCTGGAGATGGTCCAGGACCGAAGCATCTCGTCACAGATGACGATGTAGCAAATATGTTGGGGCAATGGGGAGACCCAGAACCTCTCGTAACGATTCCTGTTACAGGACGTCCTGCTAGTAGAACAGTTTGGAAGGTAACACAGTGATTGCCATTGTCATGTTCACTCATGCGTTCCCTAAGGAGCGGGAAGCCTATGCCTTCAGTACTCTTGATGCACTTTCTAAACTTCAAGTAAGTGAGGATATCTGGTTCCACCTTGCTGATGATGGTTCTCCTCAAAACTTTCGAGATGGTATGATGCAAGAATTGCGAGATATCTATGGTGATCATACCAGTGTAACTAACAGTGAAGGCAATGGTTATGGAGCCAGTTATAATCTTGCCACACAAATTGTACATGCTCACGCAGATATCATCTTACCTTTGGAAGATGATTGGCAAGTAACTCGAGAATTCGATTTAGATCCTTTCGTAAAAGTTCTTCGTGATGGTGCGTTCAACTGTATTAGGATGGGGTACATTGGATACACTTCTGATCTCCTAGCTAAGTTTGAATACCATGATGAGAAACACTACTTACGTCTCTCTCCTTCCAGCCCTGAGAAGCATGTGTTTGCGGGAGGTCCTCGATTAGAGACTAGAGATTTTGAGAAGTCTATTGGTGTGTGGCCAACTAAGATTTCAGCAGGCCAAACAGAATTAGAAGTGGCAGGGAAGAAAGCAGCGCGTGAGGGGGTTGCTTGGCCTATCGATGCAATTCATCCTAGAGGAGATCTCTTCGTGCATATAGGTTCAAACAAAGCAGGGACAGGAGAGAAAGGGAGCATTTCTTCTATGCAAACGGTATCTTCATGAAAGTATATCTAGAACCTGATTTTGGTGACAAAGAAGATCCTGGGGATGGCGGGGTACGACGTGTAGTAGAAGCACTTCGTCGTCATCTTCCTGATCATGGAGTGGAGTTTGTTGTCAACCCAGAACAAGCTGACCTTATCCACGTTCATATTGCCCCTATGGCTGGTACAGAGAGATTCCTCAAGTCTCGTGTTGACATGCCTTACGTTCTTAGTTCTCATGGGTACTATTGGTTGGAATATGAATGGCCACCATGGGCATTGAAAGCCAATAGGATGTGCTTAGCTGCGTTGCGTATGGCCGATCATACTATTGCTCCAAGTGAATGGGTAGCACAGACAATTCGTAGGAACAGTTTGCGCCCTACAACCCCCTTGCCTCATGGGATTGAAGCAGACGATTGGCCGACCAATCACGACAAGAAAAACTATGTTCTCTGGAATAAGACACGAGTAGATCCCATTTGTGATCCTGCACCTGTTAGCGAATTAGCGAAGAGGATGCCTGATGTTGAATTCGTCTCTACTTATGCAAACAACAAATCCAGCAATATCCGTGTTACGGGTCTTCTCCCCTACAAAGAAGCACTTGAGTTGGTTAATGAGGCCGGACTCTACCTCTGCACGACACGAGAGACGTTTGGTATCGGGACGCTTGAGGCGATGGCTGCGGGAGTACCAGTGGTTGGGTGGAATTGGGGGGGACAGAGAGAATTTGTTAAGACCGGAGTCACTGGATGGCTTGCCAATCCGGGAGATTATGAAGGCCTCGTCAAAGGAATTAGATACTGTCTAGATCATCAGAAAGAGATGGGAGAAGCAGCAAGGAAAGTGGCGTTTGATTATCAGTGGTCTGGGATCATTCCTGCCTACATAGAAATCTACGAGAAGGTCATTGCTGCTAAGAAACATACTGGCCCCAAGGTCAGTATCATTGTTCCTGCATATGGATTGGAAGACACTCTTTTTGAAACGTTGGAGAGTATCGCTTCTCAAGCTCCTGCTGATTGGGAATGCATTGTTATAGACGATGCTAGTCCCGATAAGTGTGGGGAGATTGCCGATAATTATGCTGCCGCAGATACTCATTTTCGTGTCATTCACAACGAAGAGAATCAATATCTTGCTGGAGCGTTGAATACGGGGATTGCTGCTGCCAAAGGAAAGTATATCCTCCCTGTAGATGCAGATAATCTACTCCCTAAAGATGCTGTGAAGTTTCTTACTGAAGCCTTGGAAAAAGATCGAGCACTTCATATTGCCTATGGTAATGTAGAGTTTCTCGATCCTGATGGCAAGAAATGGCATAGTGGTTGGCCTCCTGAGTTTCGTGCAGAGTGGCAGATTCATCGGAACGATTCTCAAGATAAAGCTTCAAACTTAATTCCTAGTGGGAGTATGTTCCGCAAGGAAGTGTGGGAAGCAACAGGAGGGTATCGTAGACGTTGGAAGACCGCTGAGGACGCTGATTTCTGGACACGTGCGGTTTCCTATGGGTTTACAGCAGAACGCATTACTACGACAGATGTGATGATCTATCGTAACCGTGAAGAAAGTATGAGTCGTAAGGAAGAAACGTTAGACTGGTCCAATTGGTATCCTTGGTGTCGAAATTTTGCTGCTCCACCTGCTGCCATTGATTATTTGGATTATGATATCGTTCCTAGCTACGAACCCGTTCTTATCACTGTGGTGATCCCTGTTGGACCAGGACATGAACAGTTGGTTATCGATGCAGTCGATAGCGTAGATGCTCAAACGTTTAGACTGTGGGAATGCATCGTAGTCAACGATACAGGTTTTCCTCTCCCCACTCTTCCTAACTGGGTTAGACAGATTGATACTGTGGGGAGTCTAGGAGTAGCAGCAGCTAGGAATGTCGGTTTACGTGAAGCGAAATCTAGTTTGTTTATCCCTCTAGATGCGGATGACACGTTAGAATCCACAGCATTGGCACGGATGTTTGAAGTGTGGCAAGAACATAAAGACTATGTGTATCCCGATTGGTACGAACGTTGGGATGAAAAAGATGCTCGACCAACGCAAGTTTGGGAATGTGATGATTACGATGCTACATTTCTTCTCAAAAAAGGATGTCTACACGCTGTTACTGCCCTCTATCCTCTTAGTGCTTGGAAAGATGTTGGTGGATTCGATGAATCTCTTTCTGCTTGGGAAGATTGGGACTTTCAGCTTGGATTGGCTAAGCTTGGAATCTGTGGTATCCACTTGCCTGAACCTCTATTCACATATAGAAAATCAACAGGAATGAGAAGAGAAGAAAATTATTCTGAATTTGAATCAAGTAAGCAAGGTATAGTAGACAAGTGGGGGCCGTACTTCACAGGAGGAGAGGAACTTATGGCTTGTAGTTCATGCAGAAAGAAGTCTTTACCTAAGCCAAAAGGGACAATGACTATGAGTCAGTCGGCAGCCGCTCAAAGATCTGATGCCCTCGCTGATGAAGAAGGGACGATCTTGATAGAATATATTGGTCGGAGAACTGGATCTATGAATTACAAGGGTCCAAGTGGTCAGTTTTATAGATTCGGGTCAAGTGAAGGAGAAACAAAGAAATTGGTTAAAGCAGGAGATGCTGATCACTTCATGTCTATGGTAGATTTTCGTAGGGTTGAAAAGGAAACTCCTGTTGGAGCTACTATCTGAAACTCTTATCATCGGTTTTGCAGGTTGGCGGGTAGCATCTCTTCTTACTAATGAGACAGGGCCATGGAAAGTATTTCAAAACCTAAGAAGTGTGTTAGGATTCACCCATGGGGATGACGGCTCAGTTACCTCTTGGCCTGATGGGTTCCTACCTGAACTCTTTTCCTGCATCTGGTGTATGTCTTTGTGGGCCGCAGCAAGTATGTGGGGTCTGTGGCAACTCTCCGAACCCGCCGTTGGCGTTATCGCGGCTAGTGCTATCCTCCTTGCAGTCGAAAGGTGGAACAACCCATGAGTGATCAAGATGATCAAGATGCTCTCAACACCCATGTTGCTGATCAAGGTATTGAAGGATCAAAAACTATAGCTGATATGGTGAATGCTTTTTACAATAGACTTCGTGAACATGGTTGGATTCACGATACAGCATTTGAAATGTCACAAACTTGGCTAACTGCTTGGAATAAGAAAGGTCAGAATAATGAGCAGGACTGACACTCGCACCAAGCTTCCTCTTGCTCGATGGGCACAGATCATGGGTATCAATCCTTTGCACTTTGAACAAGTTCAACTTGCTACATTTCCCCCATCAGTTTGTGGTCAGCCTTGGCTACAACATGCTTGGCAAGATGCCGATAGGATAGGTCGAGAAGACCTGGCTATTGCTATTCGTGATGCAGAAGACGAAATCGAACGAGAACTCAAAGCTCGTCTTATGCCTAGTTGGGAAGTAGACGAATGGAATCCTACGGTACGAGCTTTCCGACCAGAACTGATTAATCTCACTGCAGGAGACATTCGCGGTTTCAGTCAGATTGCACAACTCAAATGGATGCATTTGGTTACTGGGGGCATTGAAGCCAAAGAACTTGTTGGGGCAGGAGAAGCTATTGTCTACAGTGATGAGAACGGAGATAGTTATAACGAAACAGCTACCGTCACACGTGCTGTTACGTTTACTGATCCTTGTGAGGTAGCCATCTTTTATCCTGGCAAAGCGGGAGACGAAGTTTGGGAGATTCGCCCCATTGAAGTTTCTATTGCTGCAGGAATTGCCACCATTACATTTCGTAGAGAACTAGCAGTATTAGAAGATCTTATGGAACAGTTTGATCCTTCTGGTCTTGAAGGAGAAGACGATGCCAATTTCCTCACCACCGTTGATGTCTATCGACACTACAATGACCCTCAACGGCAAGTTCAGTTCCTTTGGGAACCTTTCAATACTTCCTGTCCAAGTTGCACTGGTACAGGATGCGCGGCTTGTGGGTATTCTACTCAGGAAGGTTGTCTGATGGCGCGAGAAGATCCCAGGCTTTCCATTGTGTCGTATCACCCTGCTACATGGAATACTACAGATCTAGACTTTGATGCTGTTGCTTACGCTGTGGGGAGGCAACCAGACCTATTGCGTCTTTGGTATTACGCAGGTCTACGAGATCCGACACGATCCTGTTCCTATAGAAATATGCCTCAGGAATGGGAACGAGTAGTCGCCTATTTCGCGGCAGCGAAACTAGACCGTCCTTTATGTGAATGCAATAATGTGGGAGCATTCACCGAACATTGGAGGAAAGACCTTAGTATTCGTGGAGAAGAAGATCAGTTCGTTAGTGATATCACTCTAGAAAATCCATTCGGGACTCAGCGTGGTGCTGTACATGCTTGGCAGCGTGTTTTACGAGCACGTGAAATAGGAACACTTGTCGCGATCTAGTGATGGGTTATAGAAACTCTCAATCTACCGAAACAAAAGCTAAAATATCTCGAACCAAAAAAGGTCATTCGGTTTCTTTAGTCACTCGTCAAAAGATTTCTAGGGCAAAGAGAGGGGGACATCATTCTTCTGAACATAAGAAAAAGATATCTGTTGCCTGTACTGGACTGAAGCGTTCCTCTGAATTTCGTAAAAAGATGAGAGGAATTGTGCTTGATCGAAAACCCACATGGAGCAGTTCAATAGAACGTGCTCTTGAGAAATCTTTCTTAGAAGAAAGTTTGGATTTTGAACATAATTCATCTATATTCAATTGTTTTCGACCAGATTTTGTTTTCCGTTCTAAGAAATTGATAGTAGAAGCTGATGGTGATTATTGGCATTCTCTTCCTCAAAAGAAAAAACGAGATCAACAATTAGATCTTAGAGCTTATCAGGAAGGGTGGACAGTGTTTCACTTTACAGAAACTAGGATTAAAGCCGATCTACCTTCTTGCATTTCTCAAGTAGTAGCTTTTCTGTCATGAAAACGGTAACATACACAGATGAGGAAGGTAGGAATTGGGTTGTTCAACTTCCTGACGATGTTCCAGATTCGGATGCAAGGACTGGGATCCCCTTGGGGCCTCCTAGCCTGGAAGATCTTTCACTTCCGGAATCGATCTCCGTTGTACTTCACAACGAGTTGTCCCGGAGACGATTATTCACTTCTAGCGACATTAAACGACGGAGAGCAGAAGTAATTGATGCTGTTCGAACAGCTTACAAAGTGGACGCAGAAAAGATCTATGTGCACTATTTGAAGTGGGAAGGAAAACTATGATTGTAATAATGGGGGTTTGGGGGCATACTGAAAGGTGTGTAGCCAAGGAGGTTTGCTAAATGGCTGATCCTGTACGAAGTCCATTTTCTAGAGTCTTCACGATTGAAGACCGCGCTGGCCCTTCACATGTTCCTCTTTACCAGGGACAAGCGAGGGCCATGGGTCCATCTTGGGCCTTTGGAGACCGGACACCAATCCGTGAGCCTGACCCCGATCGGTACGGGGCATTCATAATTATCGATGCGATTAAGGCTGAGCGTGAATTGCCTCAGCTAACAATTGAGAATCGATACCAGTATACCATTTCAGCCTTCCTGGAATTCGGTCGCCGTGGATGTCCTCTTGATGTTCAGGTGCACTTTGGGAAGTGTCAAGACCCTCGTGACTTCAACGGTGGATGGGATAAGATTCTTTCCCTCGATGCAGCTGACCTCACGAATTGGTCTACTAATGAGATGGGAGCACTCGAACAAGGTCAGGACGCTCTTGTCAATGAGACCATTGACATGGACGGCTTCGACATGTACGAGATTAAGCAACTTGCATTCTCCACTTTAGCAGCCGCTGAGGTTGTGCAGGAAGTAGTTGACCTAGTAATCTGCGATGCCATTAGCTGTGGTGCTTGCGGAATTGCTTCCACAGGTTGTCAAACAGTGTTTGGAATCCAGCTTAGTGCTGGTGGTTCTCCTGGTCTTCCGGCTGAAGTGATTTTTACTCAGGACTCAGGAGCAACTTGGGGCGAGACAAACATCATAACTCTCCCTGCTGGTTCAGAGCCGGATGCTGTGGCGTGTGTAGGAACTCGGTTAGCGGTTGCTGCCGCTACTGACGACGCCATTCACTATGCAACACTCGACTTGATTCTGTTAGGAACAGAAGTTTGGGTTCGAAATGCTAGTGGTATCACTGCGACGTTCGGCCCATTGTGCCTGTTCAACGCAGGTGCTGCGTTTACTTGGGCAGGTGGAGAAGGCGGGAAGATCTATTTCTGGTCTGACATTACTGCTGCAGCTGTTGTCCAAGATGATAGCAACATTGGTTCTGCTGACTACAGGGCAATCCACGGTCTAGATGACCAGGTTGTAGTTGCCGTTGGTGATGGCAATCAGATTGGTCGTACTCTAAACGGTGGGGAAACCTGGTCAGCACTTACAGGTCCGGCCCCGACCGACGCTCTGTTGGCTGTTGCAGTCAAGGGTACTGAAGAGTACATGGTTGGTACCGATGATGGAGAACTTTTTTACACGCTTGATGGTGGTGCCACCTGGACTCTGAAGGCGTTCCCTGGTTCCGGTGTTGGTGGTGATCGAATTGATGACATCGTGTTTGCAACGAAGACTATAGGCTATATGTCTCATGACACAGGTGGTGCGGGTCGTATTCTCCGTACCATTGATGGTGGGAACAGTTGGTATGTGCTGCCTGAAGGTACGGGGACAATCCCCGCCAACGTTCGTATCAATGCTCTAGACGCCTGCGGCGAAGACGTAAACCTCGTCTACGGTGGTGGTCTAGCAGCTGCTAGCGATGGGATTGTTGTAAAGGCAGCATAACAACATGACCCAAGATGAAGTTGTAAAGAATCCGGAGTTGGAGAGCGTGAAGGCTGCTGTTAAGGTGGTAGATCAGCAGCCTTCACCACCAACTGTCACGTTGGCTAACGGAGTCGTTATTAGATGCAAACCTGTATCTGTAATGACTCTTCGTTATGCCAGCACCAGTGTTCCTCGACCCAAACCTCCTGTCATTCGTAACAAGGATAAGGATCGTGATGAGGAATGGGAGGGAGACCCTGCCTATCAGCAAGCGTTGATGGATTGGGAAAACAAAGTCGGAGACACAGGCACCAATGTGATGCTGTTGCTAGGAACCGAAATTGAATCTGTCCCCGATAATGTGGAAAAGGTTGGGGATGATGGTTGGGTGGAGCTATTGCAAGCTACTGGAATGGATGTCAATGTTAGTTCTGAGCCTGCTAGATATCTCAGTTGGTTGCGTTTCTATGCTATTACGACTCCCCAAGATCTTTTGATGATCACTGCTAATATAGCCGAGAAGAGTGGGGTACTCGACAAGGACGTGCAAGCGTCCTTGGAATCTTTTCGGGGTGGAGCAGATGGGGGAACAGATCTGGAAAATAAAACCGAAGAACTCAATACAGACGGGGATTCGGTACAGAGCACCAATGGTAGGTCTCATCTCCGAACTGGAGGAGAGGGATAGTGCAAAATTCAATGGGTTCACCTGGAATGAATGGCAGAAATTGCCTTATCAAGATCGTGTAGATGGGGTTGCCTATTCTCGCCTGACACACATCATCGATATTGTAAAGGAAGACGCCGTGTCTCGTGAGATGGATCATAGGGCACGGCGTGGTGGATCTAAGAGGAGATAATGGGAGCAGGAGGCCTTCCGACACAAGGGTTTAGAGCAGCAATCATCGGGGTTGCTGCCTATATTGGCAATGGCGAAAGAATTATTCGTACCAACCAAGCTATTGCCACTTCCACTCTAGGAGTTGCTTCTAGCTCTAATATCCAAGGGGTATCTGCTCTCAACCAATCCTTTGCGAATCTTGGAGCAACTACAAAACAACTTCCTAACCAATTCGCGAAAGCGGCGTTTTTCCTAGGTCGTCTTCAGTTCGTAGCTATTTCAACCATTGCGGCTCTAGCTGTATTGGGTGCGCCTGTCATCTTTGCTGCTCAGTTTGAGCAGACTTTGGCTCTCATTGTGGGACTTACGGACGCTCCGAGAGAAGCCATCCAAGGACTTCGAGATGATATCCTCGATCTCTCTGCAGCTACAGCGAGGTCTCCTCAAGAATTAGGAACTGCTGCATATTTCATTCTTAGTAGTGGAATCGATGATGTTTCTACTGCCTTTGAAGTTCTTGAGTTTTCAGCCCAAGCTGCGGTTGCGGGACTAGGTGACACAGAAAATATAGCTCGTACCACTACAGCGATTCTCAATGCTTATCAGTTAGCCGCTGAAGATGCTTCAAGAGTCACCAACATTCTCGTTGGTATTGTCAGATTAGGTGCTGCTGAACCAGAGGAACTGGCTAAGAGCATTGGCCGTGTGATTCCTCTTGCCGCCCAGATGGGCGTTGAGTTCTCTCAGGTTGGTGCTGTGTTGGCTAGCATGACTAACGTGGGTATCAGTACCGAACGAGCCATTACAGGTCTCATTGGAATCTTTAGTCAGCTTATTAGGCCAACTGATAGATCACGTGAACTATTCCGTGCATTAGGATTTGAGATCAACACGTTCCGGCAGCTTGTAGAGACCGACTTTGTTGGTGCGATGAACCAACTGTTCGGTGCTATTGAAGGCAACGAAGAAATAATTGCTGAGTTGTTCCCAGACATCCGTGGACTCATTGGTGCTCTTGCTGCTTTCGGTAAACAGGGAGCAGAAACTGAAGAAATTCAGAGACGATTGGCTTCTGGGTTTAACTTCCTAGATGCAGCTGTGCAGGAAGCTACGGAAACAACAGCATTTGCATTCCGTAAGGCTCTCAATGACATTCGTATTGCGATGATTCAGTTGGGGACAGGAGCTCTTCCTGCTTTCCGTAGTTTCTTCGAAGGTATTAGTAGAGCAATAGCTAGTGCTACAAGAGGAGCCAGAGCATTTCAAGAAGAATTTGGCTCTACCTTTACATCACTAGGAAGAAATCTACGGACTCTCATTGACGATGCCACTCGAGTTGTGGGGGCAGTCACCAAAATCTTCACAGCATTCCAAGGAGATATTGCTCTCACTAAGACATTAGGATTTCTGATCAAGCAGTTGGATCTCATCATTCCTGCCCTAATAACCTTTGGTGTGGTGTTGGCGGGAGGTAGAATTATATCGTCTCTTGCTGCCATTCGAATAGGATTGATCGCGGCAACGGCAAACTTGCGTATCTTCATTGCAAGTTTGATTCACTACACAGTAACGCAAAATGTAGCTACAGCGGCAGCATTTGCTTTTTCAGCGATTGTTCCCACTCTTACTGTTGGTCTTGGAGTTGCAGCTGCTGCTTTTGTTGCTACTCGATTCCTTATCAGTAGGTTCACGGGATCTGCTGACGATGCTACTGAATCTGTTAGAGCTTTCACTAAGGAAGCTGCGAAACTTCGTGCCCCATTCATTCAACTTGGTCTTTCAGAAGAGGAAGCAGGATTTGCAGCAGCAGCAGAAGATCTTATAGAATTTCAAAAGGGGTTGGACGAGGCCAGAGAAAGAACAGCACTTCTTCAAGAACAGTCTAGAGAACTCAATGATGCGTTCTTAAGAGCTCCTACTGATAGAGAACTTCAGGCTCTACTTCTACAAACAAGAAATGAGCTTATTCTAGCCAAAGTTGATGCAGATGTATTCCAAAAAAGTATTGATGGCATTCTTCAAAAATTCTCCGATATTGAAGGAGATGCTCGTCGTTTAGGAATTGCCGAAGCTCTAGAAGAAGCAGGGGTTCCTACAGAACAACTCAGATCTCTGTTTGAAGATCTAGATGAAATCACTCTCGCTCTCGGAATAGATGCGAATTCTACATTTAGCGAAATCGGTGCTTCCCTACAAACTCCTATTGATCAAGCTGAAGAACTTAATGATCAGCTTGATAATGTTTTGTCTGCATTTGGAGCATTACGAGATCGTCTTGAAGGTGTTGCTGGAGTAGAGACTCAGGAAGAGGCTAGTCTCAGAGCCGAACTAACGGCTATAGAATTAGTACGAATTGAAACAGAACAGTTGGCGTTGGCAGATGGCGTACTTACCGATGCTGAAAAACTTTCACTAGATACTATTGACAATGTATCGGATCAACGTCAACTTCAAATTGATCTTCTTCAGAAGCAGAGAGATTTAGTTGTCGACAACACTGTTGCTCTCAATAGTGGTTTGCTTCCATCTGAACAACAACTTCTAGATATTCTCATTGGTGCCAATACAGGATTTAATGATCAAACCCTTGTACTTGAGAATTTGAACACTGCGTTGGATGCAGCAAGAGACGCTCATATCATCCCTCTTATTATCCTGTACGAAACGTTGATTGCTACTCTTGAGAAGAAAGTTGTAACTAAGGTCGATACTCAACAAGTAGACGTAGCCACACAAAAAGTGAATGCTCTTTTCTCCGAGTGGATTGCTTTTGTTCAATTCACAGATGCCAACACAGCTATTCTTCGAGCGCAGGTTAATGTTCAAGGTGCCGTAGATCCTGCTGATGTTGCTTCTAACGTAGCTGCCGATATAGCAGCGGCAATTGCTGCGGCTACAGATGCAATATCTACAACCCCATTTGTTCCTTCTGGTGGTGGTACTGCTGGTGCTGAAAAGAATCCGTTCCAAGACTTTATCAATGCTGATCAAGCTCGTGAAGTTATCCTTGAAATTGCTAAGACTGGAGAAATTACATGGCGACAGGTAGGTAGACTCTGGTCTCTAGGATTTAAGGATGCTGCTGATCAATTGGCAGCTATTATACGTGGAGAGGCCGACAATCTGGAAGAGGTTCTGAGCAAAGCATTTAAAGATGCTGGTGCTGAGGGTATGTCCCAGCTTGTTGGAGAAATTCTAGATGGAACTCTCAGTGCTCTTCTTGCTATGGATCTTCTTGAAGCGGGCATGGTTGAGTCTGCTAAAGCAATTCTTGGTATCATGACAGATCTTGCGAACAACACTGAACGTAAGTTGGAGATTATTACTGAAGCTATTAGAGAAGGTGTCACTATTCAGCAAGCCAATGAGTTGCTTGAATTAGGATTTAATGAAGAAGCCCTAGATTTTCTGGCCTTCCTCAATGGTCTTCCTTCTGACATTGGTGGAGATGTTAGAAAATTCCTTGGGAGATTTGAGCGTGGTAGTAGTCCAGTACCATTGTTCCACGAAGGAGGATTCGTTCCTCGTGGGGTCACGACACCTGCTATACTACGCGGTCCTGAGGCCGTTATACCTGTGTCGGGTATGTCCCAACTACAAAGCCTCACGCGGTCCCTAGCGGGTCTGAGTGGAGGCTCAGAAGGTATTACGAGCTATGGTAGTCTACAAATTAACTTTGGGGCGGGGGATGAAGGTATGGAATCTCTTGTAATGAGATCGATTGGAGCTTAAATGACTCCCAGAATGTATGTTCCTACTAGATTTGGCACTAGTGCTTCTGGTTCTACAGTAGGTCTCCAGACTATGGGGCGTTCTTGTACTCTGTCGTTTGAAGATGCAAGTTACAACAGTCCTCGTCACAATGCTGAGATCGTAGAAAGGGTCGGAAATTTTCCTAGTTTCTTGCGATTGCAACCTGGTGGAAAAACTATTATTCTCCGCTTTGTGATCAAAAGTGAAGCAATACAAGAACAGTTCAATGCCATCGCTAGAATTTTCAATCCTACTTTAGGAGAGTCTGTTCTCACTCTTGAAGATCGAAGTTGTAGACCTGTAAGAGAGTATCAAATCTCTTGCGCTCCTCAACAACTCATTCATGATCGTGGAAATCCTCGTGAAGTAGCAGTTGTTCTGTTTGCTTCTGGAGGAGTTATCTTTGATGTTGATGAGATTTCTCAAAGTGATACCATTGTTCCTGCCACCAATCCTATTACGATCAATATTCAGAACGATGGTAGCTACCCTAGTCTTCCTGCATTCACTATTCCATCCCCTTCTCTTATCAAACTTCCTGCTGAAGGGTATGTGAAAATGCGGGAAATTGCCTACGCCAATCGTAGCGAATTTTCTCTCACCAGTCCTGGCAGTGGTACATGGATGCTTCAAATTATTGACGGATGGGACACAGCTGCTATTGTTGCTGCGGGGGATATGGAATCTGACGGCAAGGATGTTTCTGTGTGGGTAGATGAAATAGAATTGCCTCCCGAGAAGATCTCTCTTGTCGATATCAATACAAACAACTCAGAAGTGTGGATTGAGATTTCCGATGGGCCTTCGGTATTCGGAGAATTAGCTGTAGCGATCATTGCAGGAACTACTACATTTCAATTTATCCGTAAAGATCATGGTATTCGAGAACATGATTTCATTACTTGGATTGATGATGCATCTCTCAATGAACAAGCATTTGTGACTTCTGTCTCTCAAGAATTCGTAACTGTCATTAGAGGGGTACGCAACAGTGACGCTATTGGTGGGGTTCCTGGACCCAGTGCCATTGGTACAAAAATCTACCGTAGTGGTCACCACATTCAACTTGCTTGGGATCGATCAGGTTTGTCTTCTCGCCCCACCAATCCTGACCCCCCTCTTATTGATCTTGGACTCAGCTTAAATACAGAATGGCATTGGCCTACGGCTCCTCTATGGAGTGAAGCAGATGAACGTAGGGCAGGAGGCTATCGTAGAATTCTGTATAACGGCAGGGATGATGTTCCTGGACTGAGAAAGAATAGACTTAGTGCGAGGACTTCCCTAGAAATTAGTGGTGTATTCACACGTTGGACAGATCAAGATCCTACACCAGGTGCTCCAAACTTTGATGCTATAGAATTCACAGCTTGTTGTGGGGCAGTCACTATTGAGCACGATGCAAGTGTTCCTTGGCCATTTGCATTTCAAATCATCGGCAGAGACATGCTTGGATATGACACCGTTGTTGCCAATCGTTTAGGTCATGAAGGACCAGGTTCGGCACACCAATTTCCTTTCCCCTATACCAACGAAGTGGAAACTCCTTCTGACACTCTTAGTGCGGTAATTTTACGTGCTCGAAACATTACGGTAACGTCTGCTCGTCCATCCGATACATTTGACACAGATCTTGATTCTGCTGGGGTGGCTGGTCAAGATAGTCAGAAATTTAAGTTAGATGAAGAAACTCAAATCACCGGAATTATTGTTAGAGCAAAAGATGACGATAATCCTAATGGTACACTGCTTGTAGACCTTCGTGAAGTATCACAAGAGGATGTTTCACTTGTTGTTTCTGGGGGACCAGGTGAAATAATTGTAGGGCCGTTCACAGGGTTCGTCAACATTGGTGCAGCTATGAGAGAGAGTTGCTTTTTTCCGCTTCCCGGAGCGGCATTCACTACCGAGGTTCCTTCCCTTTCTGCAGGGGATTACTTCGTCGCAATTTACGAACAATCAGGAGACGATATTCTGATTCCTCATAGTAGTACGACCAATATGTATGCGAAAGGATCCCATTGGGAACGAAATGCCTCGGGTGTTTGGGAACGTGATCCCGATGATGACCTTTGGTTTGCCATCATTAGTCTTAATGCCGATAATCAAGAAGAGCTTCTTGGTATTGCTGGTTCAGGGGAGCAACTAGATATTGATCAATTGAAAATTGCATTTGATAACAGCACTCCTCGTACGCCATTGTTGAGACCTGCTGTTCAAGAAGATGCCTATCACTACGATTCAACATTTTCTCTTGATCAAGACACCATTAGATTTCGGTATCTCAAAGGAATGACAAGAACTGCCAATGTCATCATCAATGTGTCCACCGAATCTGTACAAGACTTTGAACACGGATTAACTGAACCATTCAATATTCGTCAATCAATCGAGGTTATTGATGATCCTTGGATTGAAGTAAAGCCTGGGCCGAATGTCCTTACGGTGACTGCTGAAAATGGGGCACAGGATGAGGATCACACGGTTAACCATAGAGACTCATGGCTCGCATAAGACCACGTGTTTATGTTCATTCTCCTACTCCTCCATTCTATCGAATAGGGGGGCCGATCTATCCTTCCGGACTCAGTCATCGTCAAGGATTAAGTGATCCTTCAACGGCCAGATTTCAGGTGTCGGGAAATGATGTTGAAGAAGATTGGCTTCAACCAGGAATGTGTTGGCTAGTTGACAATTCTGATCTTGGAGAAGATCCTTGGGCAGGATTTATTTTGGAGCAACAGCTTCCTCTTAATGCTGACACTCTTAGTATCAACTTAGCTGGCCCCAAAGAAGCTCTCCTTAATATTGAGCAAGCTGTACGTTTGCCTATCAATTCAACCAGAGCATTTGCGGTTAGACAATCCCTTGAATCTGCTTTAACTCGTCACGGAGGAATATCTCCAGGTATTATTGATGCTAGTGAAGGGCCAGCTATTCCTCTTGATGTACGAGGAGAGACAGTTAGTGATTTCATCAATACTCTCCACAATGAATCTGGAGGTAGTGAGTGGAAGGAAAGAGTTGAACTTGTAGGTGGTGGGGAAGAACTTCAATTTTTCCTAGACTTTGGAAAACTTCAATTTCCTACGTCAATTGTTATCGGGAGAAAAGATCTTGTTGATGGCTTGTTCACAAGAGAACGTATTCCGGTTTCTATGTCTTTGGTGGGAGAGAGTTATGGGTTTGAAGCGCGTCCTGTTTCGAATACGTCTATCAATCTTAGCACGGGTGCTCCTGAACCTGCTCAGGAAACTATTACTCTCACTGATTTTCTTGATGAATCCTTGGCAGCTAGGTCAATTGGACCAGCAGCAACATACCATAAAACTGTGATCAGTGAACGTGTCAAAGCAGATCTTATTGATTATGTCCGTCAACGCCACACAGAGATTCTTCAAGCTCTAGATGAATTTCTCCTTACTGTGGATATGACACGTACAAATGCTCAGAGAATTAGAATTGGAGACGTCATTGGTCTCGATGTTTCTGATTGGTCTAAGCCTCTCAACCGATCCATTAAGTCGAAACTGCACGTGGTAAGATCTGAAGTCAATGGAGAAACAGGTCAGCGTATTCTTCAGTGTCGTGTAGTAGGGTTCATTCCAGTAAGTGATCCATCATCATGACTGACTTAGGTAGAAAACATAATGAAATTCGGGCTGAGAGGCGTCTCAGACGTTTAGATGAAGATGTTTTCCAGATTCTTAGGCGTAGTGGAGTTAATATCGGAGAAACTATTCAGCAAGTTGCTGCTGATGGTATAGGTGGTGTTGGACCATTTTGGTATGACGCTATGGTTGATTTCAGATATTCTGGGACTCCCGGAACTATCTATGTACCGATCAACGGACATTCGTTTAGAATGTACACCGAAGTTCAAGATGCTATCGACTATGTAATGTCTGTTGGTGGACCTGCCGACGGTACAGGAGAAACTAGCATCCTAATTGCTCCGGGAACTTACCCAGGGCGTCTTACGATTGATGGTTCGGGCAGTGGCTTGTCTATCAACGACGTACATATTTTTGGTTCTGGTAAGCACATGACCACTATTGGGGACGGTACAGAACTCCCTCACCAACTCAATGGGATAATCCCTAGTAGAATTCACTTTTATGATCTTAGCATCAATACAAGTGCTTTGTTGTTAGTGCACGCTGGAGTTGGTAGTGGATTTAAGCTGACATGCCACGAAGTTAGATTTCTTTCTACAATGACTGGATCACAAGATGGAAGCAATTTCTATGATTGTGATTTCACACTTGGATGGATTCCTCAATCTGGAGAAGGAAATATCGATAATGTCATTATAATTGGCGGAACTATTGATGGTGCTTTCAACTTCAGTATCAATAATATTGGAATGAATAATTGGCACGTTGACAATGTTCGACTCGGCATTACTGGAGCTTTCAGAACTCATAGTTGCACTGGCAGCTATTTCAATGTATGGAAGAGTACGGGAGTTGCTGGTGGCACATTTATTTTCGAAGGAATTACAACTGATATAACGATTACAGGATCTCCTGGTCAAGCTTCTCTCAGCTCTTCAGTCATTCGTTTTGCGGGTAGTACAAATGAACATCGAGGAGTCCATATTAGCTGTTCATTTTTCTCTCCTGTAGCAGTAAATGCCACCACACATTTTGTGTCTGTGGATTCAGATTCAAAACTTACGGCTTCTCATATCGATATTCAAGCAGGGAAGACTAGCGGAGGCGACTATATAGAAACTCTTGGAGGAGTCAGTGTTCGAGGAGTATTCGAAGAAACCAAGTTTACTTTTGCTCCTGTCACTATTATGAAAGTAGAAACTCTAGCAGGATCTTCGAATAACAAACTTGATTCTGGCATCATAGAATTTGGTTCGGTTGGAATCGATCCTATTCAAGCTATAGAACGTATTTTCTCTCCGGACGTTGCACGAGATATTGATGTTGCAGTAGGTGATCAGCAAGGGCCAGTCTATCATTCAGGAAATGTAGCAGAAACTGTTCATTCTATCTACTTGGATGCCGGAGTTGCCCCTACTGATGCCTCTCTTATTTGCGAAATTGAATATGGAGACACTGATGATCTCGATACAGTGGCAGTATGGACATTGGTAGACACTATCACACTTGCAACAACAGTTCAGTCCGTGAAAGAAACTACATTTACAGATCCCGACATCCCTGCTAATAGACTCATCAGATTCAATGTTACGCAAGTTGGAAGCACTGAACCTGGAGAAAATGTTTCGTGTATTGTGAAGTCTTATTAGGGGAGGGTAGCTGATTTGGATGAAGCTCGAGTTTATGACAAACTAGAAGAGCTTGCCGTAAGTCAGGCTTCGATTATTTCTACGCAAGAATCTGAATGCAAAGAAAATAAGAATGCTCATAGCCAGATCATAAGTCATCTTCAGGTTACCAACGGAGATATTGCAGATCTTCGAAGAGATTTCGACGATAAAGCAATTACCGACGCTAACACTCAAGGAAGAATTCAAGGAACGATTGACACAATGAAAGGTCTGGGAGCTGTGATTATGGCTGCTGTTGCTGCTACAGGGACGGCTACAGGTATTGTGTTTGGTGTCCTGAGGTTTTTGGAGGGGTGATGGTGGTCGTGATTCTTGAGCGCTGTCAGCGTTGCAAGACTGGAGCAATGACCTCGTATATCGATAAGGGGGAGGGCATCTGTATGAATTGTGGGTGGGTGCATTATGTTAAAGAACCTCCTGAACAGATTCCGGAAAATGTTGAAAAGAAACGTGGGAGGCCGAAAGGCTACACGAGCAGGCTCGACTAAAGGAAGGAGGAAACCTGTGTCTGGCGACAAGAAAAACAAGCCGAAGAAAAAGAACAAGTAGGCAACCGACGACTGCCCTCAGAAGCTGGTGGCGGGGTTAGGACTGAACGTCCTGAAATCTGAGGGACAGTCGCCGATTGCGATGAGAGCCGAACCAACCTGCGGATGGAATAGAACACAGGAAGCCTGAATTGTTCGGCTCTCATCGCAACCATTAGCCCTGCCGCATTTTCCATGTAGCAATCAACAACGCATCAGACCTGCCGTGGTTATTTTTGTTCTTGAGTTGATCATGAAATTGCGGGTAGAGTTGCATAGCTATCTTCCGACTGGAATCTTTACTACGTGCAATCCCATTCATCATAACACCTTGCCAGCTTTGAGGAGTGACTTCTTCAAACGGAATGCCTAGTGCTGTTAGGATACCAATCCAAATGCCATACCCTTTGCCGAATGTAAAAGCTGAAGCTCTTGATGCAGGTGGGGGCAAGGCGTGAACTTTTTCAATGGCAGCTTTTGTCTCAAAGCAATATGGTGCTAGGATTTTGACTATCTCATTGATGTCGTAATCTTTTTTCTTTCCGATTGTCATTGTAGGGGGGTCGAAGATTTTGATATGGTCTTCCCCTACAACGGCGAGTGCTCCGCTGAATCCTGGGTCAATACCAAGATAAGAGGTCATGTCAATTCCTTTCTGTAATCGTCATCATAATAGATTGGTCTTCGAGATTTCCCTCGGGTTGGGTCAGGAATAGGTGCCTCCAAAAGCTTGCGTATAATTAGATTCATGCTTTCACCTGGAAGACGTTTTTTCATGAGAAGATCATAGGTGTCCCAACTGATGTTGGCAGTTTTATGTGTGTACTTCTCTCGTCCATCAGGAGATGGTTTTCGACGCGACAATTCTTTCTTTCCAGAAGGAGAATGGCCCTCCTAATTTGTTCAGTTTCTCAGTTCCTTTTTTGGTTAGTTGACCACCATGTTGACCATTTGTTCTTTTGAAGTATCCTTTCTTTTCAAGCTCTACAAGTACACGATCAGCAATGCCTATTTGGTTAGGACGAGCAGTATTTGAAGTACCTTTTCTATTCACAAATTGGGATTCGGCCATGTGTATGGAACGTAAAGCAAATTTCAGAGTGCGTTCATCATCAATGATCATACCTGTAACGTCTCCACTAATTCCCTCCCATAGTCGTCCTTGGAGAAGAGACTCTTTGCAAATGTTTGTGTCTCCTTTCTTATATCCCCGATGATCTTGTCCAGTTCAGGCTTACGACCTTCAAGCATTGCAAGGATAACCTCTTGACAAACATCTCCTCGGATAGTTTCGGACAGACCTTTGGGAACAAGTTCGTTAGCTGCCTTCACTAGTGGATGATCAGAGTTGTACGGATAGAAATCAAGAGAAATAGAAGGAACGCTGCGGTAGCGAGGAATATACTTTCTCTTTGCACGATTTTTAGCTTTTTCATTAATCCACTCTCTATTATTTTCCAGCCAAATAATACGGAGTTCTGCCACACGAACTGGGTTGGCATCACGCCATCTCTTGTTGTTGAGTCGTACTTGCTCCTTGTTTTTGGCCTTCCATGCCTTAGTTCTCTCCATTTTTGCGAGATGTTTCTGACGGTTGCACGGCCCTCTACAGGTAGTACAGGGTGTCCCACGTTGTTCACGGCCTCTCAATTTGGCTCTGAGAAGGCTCCTAGAGTGTTTTGTAGGGGTGTGCTTGCCTGTACACACAGAACACCACGATTTCTTACGTCTTAGTTCTGCCCTACGCGCTCTGTTGGCCGCTAGACGGCTCTCATGACGTTCCGGATTGCAGACGCTATAACAAACTCCACAGAATCCCGGCTTGGATTCAAACTTCAAACGCCTGCCTATTGCCACCATGTTACCTAGTTTACTCCACCTTCTCTAGCTTTGACACCAGGCCCATGAAATTCAATGGTTAGATGTTCCCCCACTGGAATTCGAACGGCCTTATGGTACCACTCAGTTCCTTCTCCATGAGCCGTTTCATTGAACTCCTTCATCGCTTCCTCGAGATTCTTCCACTCGTCATAGCTCAATTGAAAATACATGTCAGCCATGGGTTTCACAAATCCTTTCTATTTGTCTAAAGCATTCTGTTTTGAAGCATTTCCAGCTATGCTTTCTAGAGTGTTCTCCTCCGTGGCATTTATGCACGTGCACGTTCCAGTTCCCTTCTTTTTAGTTGGGAGCTTGACATTTGCCTCTTAGTTTTTTCTGTGTGACTTACCCCTATTCTATGATGTCTAATATGTTGAGTTTTTGTCATCACTTCTAGATTTTCCAATCTATTATCTGTTTTGTTGCCGTTCTTGTGATGAACGTATTCTTCTAGAGTAAGAAGTCTTCCTAGATGTTGAGACATAACATGGCGATGTTCTTTGACAGGTTTTCCATCTACGTAGATCACAATGTA
>SDBT01005155.1_pt1 | contig 22042 bp, 23 predicted proteins | sample 2277101 | NCBI WGS metagenome assembly SDBT01 (sample SAMN10404973, study PRJNA504765) | marine sediment metagenome | isolation source: marine sediment core GS10_PC15, 103 cmbsf | place: Arctic Ocean: Southern Knipovich Ridge | collected 2010 | reverse complement strand
CTTCTAAAGACCTGACTACAAATTCAGAGAAATTTCTGAATCTGGCATAATCCAGTATATCATTTTTAGACGCCGGGTAGCCCATCTCGCTCAGGGCATCCGTTATTTCCAGGTTGCAGACGATTTTTATATTTTCACATATCTCTTCCAGGCTGCGGTATTCTTTAATTTCAAGTTTATTTAAAGCTATTTTTGAAGCTTCGCTTATATTTGCTGATTTATTTATATAAGTCATTATTTCTGACTTATTTTTAGGAAACTCAATATCTAATAGACCATCCATTATTTCCCTATTACAAAATATTGCCATATTACTGCCCCTTCTAAAAAAGTAAAATATTTTCTTTAAGCCGCTCTTTATTTAATATAATCCCTTAAGAACTCTTTTACTTCCTCCTCGTCAGCTATTAAATAGCTTATACCCTCTATATTATCAGGACTGGTAGGGATGGTGATCCTATTTATATCCTTATTGGAAAATAATAGCACAAAACCTACTGAACAAAAATCCCAGAACGAAAAATCTGACCTGGTCTCATTATTAAAGACTTCAAGGAGTTGGGGTATTTTAATGATTACGGAAGAATTAGCTTTTTGCCTCAATAACTCACTTAATAAATACTGCTGCCTGTCCACCCTATCCAGGTCTGCTTTGGCAGTGGCCCTTGTCCTTGCAAATGCCAGAGCCTGGTCCCCGTCCATTAAATAGGTACCCGGGTCAAAATCCGCTCCGGAAAGGGGGTCATGCAGGGGCTCTTCCACTGCGATCTCTACCCCACCCAGTATATCTATTATTTTTTTAAACCCATCAAAATTGATCAGCATGACCTGGTCTATATCAATATTTGTAAGTTCATATATCTCACTTTTAAGCATCTCGCTGCCGCCGTATACATAAGCAGCATTGATCTTGTTCCAGCCATGATCTTCCAGATAGACCCTTGTATCCCTTGGAATAGATATTAAGGTGTCCTTTTCTCCCCAGTTTCCGATATGGAATATAATTATAGTATCGGTCCTGCCTTTAAAATCATTGGAGCCTTCTCTTTCGTCAACACCTAAAAACAGCAGGTTCCTGGAAGTAAAGATCTGTGTAAAGAATGAGCTTGCCTGTTCCCCGTCACCCGGGGCGCGATCCATAATAGAAATACAAAAAATTACAACAACTACCAGTATAAAGATACTAAGTATCGTAAGGAAACAGCCTTTGGCTTTATTCATATCTAATACATAACCTGTTTAAATTACTTATATTCTGCATATCCGGTATGTGATAAATAATACAGAGTGTGTAGTAATTTTTCAATAGGATCTGTAGTCTGGATTTTTACTCTTGGTGGGACCTTGATAGGAACTGAAGTATAATTCATTATTACTTTTATTCCGGCATTGACCAGAACATTAGTAACTTTTTGTGCTGAGTCTGGGGGTACGGCAATAATGGCTATTTCAATATTATTATTATCTATGGCATCCTTGATGCTTTTCACATCTTTTACCAGGCGTCCTGAGATCTTTTTCCCGATTACTTTCAGATTATTGTCAAACACATTATCGATCCTGAAGCCAAACCGGTCAAGCATTTTATAATTTAAAATCGCCCTCCCGAGATTGCCGGCCCCGACAAGCACAATATGGACCAGCCGGTCATAGCCCAGGATCTTATTAAATGAACTAATAAGTTCGTCTATATTAAACCCGACGCCCCTTTTGCCTTTTATGTCAAAATATATCAGGTCTCTCCTGACTTCTGCACTATTTATATTTGTATTGGCGCTTATATCTTTGGAAGTCACTGTCCTTTTCCCGGCCTCCTTTAGTTGAACAATACATTTCAGGTATTGGGATAGTCTTGAGATCACGCCTTCGGAATATATTTTTTCGATCATTACAACATTCCATTCCTATTATTCTATGGACTTTGTTGCATAATTGTAACAGGTTGACCGGTCTTTTACAAGAATTAATATTAATATAAATGGAAGGTTTATTGATCTATTATTTGAAGTTTATTATTCCATCCTTCACTGTTGCGCCGGCCTGGCAGCCAGTGCACACAAGCTTTTCCCCCTTAAACAATATACTGCCTTTTCTACAGTGGGGGCACATCAGGATATTATCTAAATTGATCCCCTGGTTCTTTTTCAAGCCGGGGCCCTGGTCCAATTTTTTTAAAACACTTTTTATAAAAATACTAGGCCCCCATGAAAGAAAAGAAAAGGTTCCCTGGTATACTCGTTCCAGCAGCAGCAGAAATCTTATTCCAAAAATCCTTTTTAATGAATTCAACCTGAAGTTGGATACGCTTATTCTTCTTTTTATCTCAAATCCTCTTTTTTTCAAGAAGCCTGCAATATGCCTGGGATGGAAATTCAGTATAGTCTCCCCTATCTGGGATGGTGCTGCATTAAAGGGAGAAGTATCCATTCTGCCGATTAAAAATCTTAAAATATTTTTCAGGTTTCTTTTATTGGCAAACTCCAGGAAATAATGTCCCCCATTTTTTAGTATTCTTGCAACCTCATCAAAATATATTTCAGGATCCGCCAGATGGTGGACCATCCTTACTGTTAATATTGCATCTGCAATATTGGATCTCAGGGGAATATTGGCGGCATCTGCCACTATGAAAAAAATTCTTGACAGTTTTTCCTCATCGCCTTTAAAAAATTTCTTTATTTTTAAGCGGGCATTTCTTATATTCTTTAAAGAATAATCTATCATTATTATATGGGTAAAATCCTTATACTCTCCAAATAGCCTTCCAAAGCCGCATCCGATATCTATAAATAATCTATCTTTTCTTTCCGTCCCCCGAAGGAGGCCTGCAAGTGCCATCCTCTCTGACCTGTCTTCATATAATCTCTTATTATCTTCCCAGAACTCGAGATAATCATAATTCTCATAATCTGATTTTCTTATTCCCAAACTAAAAACACTCCTTTTATTCAAGCAGGCGCCCTGGTCATTATACTATAAGGTATCAGTTTATCTTAGGCTTAAAACTTTTTTCAAACTCTTTTCTTATAAGAAGGGCACCTTTTTCCCGCAAACCTTACCTTTAAAATAGTATTATATTATTTTTTCTACGGAACCTGAGCTGGAAATTTTATGATAATATTCTCCAGACTGTTTTATTTTCCGTTCCAGGCCCGGAGAACTGTGGTCTATTGAGACCAGGCCGAATCTCCTGGACGGGCCGTGGGCTAATTCATAATTATCAAAAGTGGACCAGTGAAAATAACCCCTGACATCCGCACCTTCATCAATGGCTTTTTTTATATAATACAGGTGGCTGTAAATATTGTTTTTCCTCAATTCATCATTATCAGTGCTGGTCCCATTTTCTGTAATGATCACCGGCTTCCTGTATTTATCATAAAACCTTTTGATCAAGTAATAGATCCCCGCAGGATATGTCTCCCACATATCATCATGATCTAAACCTAATCTATCAAGGACCTCCCTGCCCCTTTTTTCATATGCCAGGACTACATATCTTGAAATAAGTATCCTTCCATAATAGCTAAATCCTATAAAATCTATTTTTCCTTCCTTAGTGAATATCTCATGGACATGCTCAAACATGTAATATTCCAGAAACCACCTTAAGGATCTTTGGATAGGGGACCTTTCATTTAAAGCCTGGACGAACATGCATGCATGGGATATCCCAACACTTATATGCGGATATTTTTTCTTTACATGGTCATAAACCATCTTGTGAGCCTTATACATATTGGCCAGTACCTTATTTCTTAAATAAGGATTGGTTCTTTTTGGAGGGAAGTCTTTTAAAATATACGCAAGATTAGCATAAGCATTTGGCTCATTAAAAGTATTTATTAAGTCAATATAGCCAGAATATATATCCAGTATCTTTTTTACATAATCAAAATATACATCGGCAGATCCGCTTGATGCCCATCCCCCTTTTTTGATCATCCACATGGGATTTGAAAAATGGTTTAAGACAAGCATGGTCTTCTTGTTCTTTCCCTTCAGAGCTTCAAATATTTCCAGATAATGAGCTCTAGCTTCTTTATCCAGCGGGCCGAAGGCGCTATTTTGCAGTTTTGACCAATCCATGCTGAATCTATAGGCATTGCCTAAATATAATATATATTCAAGGTCTTCCCTGTATTTCCTGTAATGGTCTATGGCCACGTCAAGCAGGGTCCCGTCTGTCCCGACAAAATTCTGCCATTCTGTTTTGCCGGCCCCTTCTATCTGGAAAGAAGATGTCGAGGTCCCAAAAATAAAGTCTTTCGGGAAATATAACTTATTCATTTTTCCTGGAGCTAAACTCATGATGCCTTGATTATACCAATTATTTTTAGCGCTTGTAATTCATATTTACATACTTTAAGATTGTATTATAACTTTTATTAAATTTAACTTTTTTATGATGGACCTGTTTTTAATATATCAATATCTTATTGCTGCTGTTTTAGGACTGCTGCTTATTAACTTCATCATAAATAATATCCTATTTAAGAATCCAGCCAAATACGTGACCCCGGGTTCCCTGAAAAAACCACAGCCCCTGGTCTCGGTACTGGTCCCTGCAAGAAATGAAGCTAAAAATATTGGAAGGTGCCTGAGATCCTTGCTGAAGCAGGATTATCCGAATATGGAAATATTAGTATTAGATGATAATTCAGAAGACGGCACAGGACAGATCATTGGGAGTATTGCAAAAAAGGACCCCCGGGTAAGGCTGCTGGCCGGAAGGCCCCTTAAAAAAGGCTGGTTGGGGAAAAATTATGCCTGCCACCAGCTTTCTAAATATGCTAAAGGAGAGTATTTCATTTTTACAGATGCCGATACCCTACATTTTACTAACTCTATATCCAGTGCAGTGTTCTCGCTTACAGCCAATGGTTTAGATGCCCTGTCGGTTTACCCCAAACAGATAATGGTGACAATACATGAAAGGATGGTCGTCAGTTTTATAAATTTTGCTATTTTATGCCTCATGCCCCTGGTCCTTATAAAGAGATCAAAAAGCCCTCTTTTTTGTACAGCCATAGGCCAGTTTATTTTATTTAAAAAAGAGGTCTATAGAAATATCGGGGGTCATGAATCTATCGCCTCCGAAATATTAGACGATATACATATTTCAAAGCAGGTAAAAAGAGGTGGATATAAATTTATGATATTTGATGGCAGTAATAATATATACTGCAGGATGTATTCAAATTTCAGTGAAGTGGTAAAAGGGTTTTCAAAATTTATATTTGCTGCCTTTAATTATAATATTTATACCCTGGGAGTAGTTATCAGTTTTATTTCTGTAATATTTCTACTTCCTTTCATTTTGCTTCCACTTGGATTTTTTATTTTTGAGTGGTCTGTCCTGATATTGAATCTATTATTCATACAAATTGCATTGATATTTATTATCAGGATCACTCTGTCTTTTAGATTTAAAGCACGGATACTGGATGTCCTTCTCCACCCTTTTTCCATGATATATATAATACTTATTGCCGCAAATTCAGTTTTCCATACTAAATTTGGCCACGGAGTCTACTGGAAGGGCAGGACATATGATATTCATGATAAAGATGGGCTGAAACTGCCTAATGAGAGCAGGAAATAGACAGTAAGGGAGCCAGTTTTAAATTAGCTCATTATTTAAGTAATATACTTTTTCTTCAAATAACTCTTTATATTTAAAGGTCTCCAGGAATTCGAGTACTCCTTCTAATTTGACCACTGCACTATTGAAATCAACCTTAGATATATCCCTGTTAAAATCTTTTATCATGCAGCTGTATGCCTGTGAATCTGTTTCTCCTGCCATTTCCATTAATATTATTGCCATAATCTCCCACTTGATTATTTTTTCCTTATTTTTTGGAGTGAACTCTTTTTCACCTACAATTATTTTGATTTTTTCTGTTTCGCTCTTAAGTTCCAGGATTATTTTTTTTAAGATACTTTCCACCTTGGCCTTATATATATCTTTATAATTCAAACTATTGTAACACAAATTACATTTTATTGTAACCAAAATTACATACTTATGCATGTTAAATACTATTATCCGGACTAATCTATTAATGGATCGTGTTATCTTATAAAATGTTAAGATGATGTTTTATAAAAATTATGTTTTTCAAGTTCCGGTAAGATTTCACAGCGGTTATGGTTCTTTCCACAGACTCGGCTGCCTGGCAGAAAGTATTGGAAACAATTTCCTGCTGATTACCGGCAAACATTCAATGAAAAGGACGGGCCACACTAAACTGGCGATTAGCCAGTTTGAAGCTCTCGGCAAAAAAGTTTTCCTGTTTGAAGAAGCCGCCCATGATTCAGATACATCAATAGTGGCTCGCGGTGCAGGATTTGCCTTAGAGAATGAATGTGATGCAGTGATCGGGCTTGGAGGAGGAAGTGTTATCGACACTGCAAAGGCAGTAGCAGTTATTGCTGGAAATGGGGGGGAGATCTGGGATTATTCCAGTAATAAAAAGGATGCTTCCAGGGCCCTTCCTGTAATTGCAATACCCACCACGGCCGGATCGGGCAGTGAAGGCAACCGGTATTTTGTTATCAGCGATAAAGAAAAAAAAATAAAGAAAGTTTTTGCTACCGGATATACCTACCCTGCTTTAAGCATCCTGGACGGCAGCCTTACTGAAAGTCTGCCGCAAGCAGTACTGGCAGGGAGTGCCCTTGATGCCCTCGGCCATTCTTTTGAAGCTTATGTATCCATAAAAGAAAATGCTCTTGGTGATCTACTTTCACTGAATTCTATCTGGATTATTTTTAATTATCTGCCGGAGGTATTAAAGAATAAAGGCAGCAGAGGCGGCAGGAGTGCCCTTATGCTTGCTGCTGCCATGGGCGGTATTGCCATTGATTCTGGTGGAGTGGGGGCGGCACATGCCATAGTCAGGGCCCTGGGAGGGCTGTACGGACTTGCTTCCAGCCAGGCTACCGGCATCATACTCCCCTATACAATTGAAAAGGCGCGGCCGGCAATTGATAATAAATTAAGTTTTATGGCTAAATTTTTAGGCTGGAGCAGAAAAGATAATATTGCCGGCAATGCCAGGCTTGTAATAGAGAAGCTGTATTCTTTTACCAGGGATATTGGTTTTCCCAAAAAACTAGGCAAAATCGGAGTAAAAAAAGAAAATATAGCTATAATATTGGATAAGATCCTGGCAGATGAGGACCTTATAAATGATCCCGGCTCTTATACTAGAAAAGAGGCGGAAAAGTTCCTGGAAAAAATTATTTGACTGCCTGTATTATGCAGCCGCTGACTCTTTATATTAGAGGCTGTCTTTCAATAGAAAGATACTGGATGAATTGTTAAATAGTGAGATCATTGATACTATTCAGCAAAATAAGGCACTCATTAAAAAATGGAGGCATTACTTGAAATGAAAAAGAGAGCCCTTATCCTTCACCCATTTTTATTTGCTTTATTTCCTGTACTGTTTCTATACTCATATAATATAAAACAACTTCTATTTAATGAAATATTCTTGCCCTCGGCAATTATCCTGGGATTTACAGCTATTGCGGTCCCGGTATTATGGTTGGCTCTAAAAAAGGACAGTAAAAAAGCCGGGATCATTATAACTGTGTTTTTGGCTTTTTTCTTTTCATATGGACGTATTTATGAAGTCATAGAGGGCTGGCATATAGGTCCGCTGGTAATAGGCAGGCACAGGTATTTTGTGATTATTTGGGCCGTATTGTTTATTTTAATAGCTTATTTTTTAATAAGGACAAAAAAGGATTTATACAATATCACTAATATCATAAATGTAATAGCCGTTATTTTAGTTCTTATCCCACTAATCACTATAGGTATTTTTAAGGTCAGGACAAAAGATATTGGACGCAGTGCTGGTGTGAATGTCCAGGAAGAATATATTGAATCAGATAGCCTGAATGATCTTCCAGATATATATTATATTGTCCTGGATGGGTATGCCAGCACCAGCACCCTAAAGGAATACTACAATTATGACAATACAGAGTTCGTAGATCATCTGGAGGATAGAGGTTTTTTTGTGGCGGATGAAAGTATCAGCAACTACCCCACATCTTATTTATCATTATCATCTTCATTAAACATGGAGTATATAAATTATTTAGCTGACATTGCAGGTATTGAATCTGATGATACGACTTATTTATATAATATGATTGAAAACAATGAAGTAATGAATTTTTTAAAATCAAGGGGGTATGAATATGTTCATTTCAGCTCCGGCTGGGGACCGACAAACTATAATAGATATGCAGATGTAAATGTAGCTGTCAGTAATAGCAGGTGGAGTGAGTTCCAGACTATGCTGATCAAGACCACGATGATAGATGCATTTGAGAAAAAATTTTTTAAGGATATCGGGAGGAGAAGGATCATCAATGCTTTCGATGGTCTGGCGGAAGCTTATAAATTTGAGGGAAGCAATTTTATTTTCGCTCATATAATCTCTCCTCATCCTCCATATTTATTTGATGAGGATGGAAAATCAGTTCCAGAAGCAAATTTTGATATGAATGAATGGGGATTTGAACAAAAAGAATATTATTTAAACCAGCTGGCCTATATCAACAAGAAGGTCAAGGCTCTTGTGGACGAAATATTGGCAAACTCTGATATTGCTCCTGTTATTATTTTACAGTCCGATCATGGCCCGCATAATACTTTTATTGAAGGAAGACACCCGACTGATGATATGTTTAAAGAGGGGATGAGGATTTTTAATGCATATTACCTGCCTTCTCAAGATTATGACCTTTTTTATGATTCGATGACTCCTGTTAATTCATTTAGAATAATATTTAATTATTATTTTGGCACCGATCTCGAATCTTTAAGTGATACCGGCTATCATTCCTTTGAAATCGAACCTTATAGATTTACAGATATTACAGATAAAGTTGATTATCACCTTAAGTAAAATAGCCCCCGATATAAGAGTTGGGGGCTATTTTTGATCAAGAGATCCCGGATCATTGTTTTACTATATCGGTATCTTATTTTGCTTTTGCTTTTTCCTTTTCACCAGGCTCTGCCTCATCAAGCAAGCTTTCTTTTCCAAGTATTGTTACCTGGTTAAATTCCAGGCTTACGGTTATTATATCTGCTGAGATATTTATAATATTATATTTTTTTCCTTCCTTGTTTTCCCAGCTTCTTAAATTTAAGTGTCCGTTTACCAGGACCCTGTCACCCTTCTTTAAACTGACTGCACAATTTTCAGCCAGATTATGCCAGGCTGTTACATTGAAAAAATCTACACTTTCAGCTTCCTTTCCTTCTTTATCGGTCCACCTTTTATTTACTGCCAGTCCCATCTCACAAATTGCCACTCCTTCATTTGTATACTTTATCTCAGGATCCCTGGTCAGGTTGCCCAGAAGATATACCTGGTTTAATTGGCCCATATTGCCTCCTTTTAACTTTTGTTTTAAATTTAAAAAACGCCCGGGTACTTAATACCTGAATCTATAACTCTTTAAGTAACCAAATTCATCATCCCAGGGAAAGATCACCCGTGTCTTTGATGCAGATCTTACTTTGTCATATCCTGGAAATAATTTACCTACAACAATAAACTTTAACTCTTTTTCCACTTCTACCTCTACTATGTCATAATCATATTTTATATCAGAAACGCTGCAGCCATTTTCTGCAGCAGCTTCTATTGCTATCTGTTTTATTTTATTTTCTTCAAAGAAAAGAAGGTCCTGGGCAATAGACAGGGCAATAGAATCAGCTGCATTTTTGGTGGCTTCCCTGGCCGCAAAGATCTGGCAGATATCAAATATGAGCAGAAAAAGGAATGAAAATATCAGCACTGTGGTCAATGCCAAAAAAGAAATATTTCCTTTATTATTTGATTTTATATTTTTTAATAGCATTCGATTCTCATACTGCTCCTGGCGCTTATTAATATCTTTTTCCCCAGGATTTTTTCTATCAGGATAAAAATACCCCTGGACCGGTAAACCAGCTCTATTGTAGCTAAGTCCCCCACTACCCTTTCACTTCTACCAGCAGGCATAATACTTATATCAAGATCATCAAGGTCGAGGCTGGAGCATATCTTCTTAATACTCTGATATGCTTTCTCATTTGAATTAGTAGTAGCTACCATCCTTACCCCTTCCCGTGATGCCTGTTCCAGTATGTTCTTCTGGAAGACCATATAACCAAGCTGGGAAACAGTTAAGACTATAATGATCAGGAAAGGCATAAGCAGCACAAACTCCAGGGTCGACTGCCCCCTTGATCCTTTTTTTAAGTACTTATAGATTTTTTCCTTAATCCTTATCATCATTGGTTTAACTGCTTCCCTGACTCAGTGGAAATTGCTGCCAGCAATCACATCTTTTGACCCTTTAGATCATAGTAGAGATCTTGCCAAATGCTTTAGAGATCAAATCTATTATCATAGGTCTTCCTACTGCAACCAGTATTGCTGATATTATTCCAGCAACTACTATTACCAGGGTATATTCCAGGGTCGATTGGCCCTTCTGGCACCTGAGCTTGACTCTTTCCAGTAATGTTAGCAGTTTGATTTTATTCACCTCCTTTTTTGATAAAATAGGCATTTAAAGATTAAGATCCACCTCCTTTATTCTTTAAATGTATAAATAGACTATTGCATAATTAAACTTATGCATAATATAACATATTTATGCAATTGTGTAAATGAATAATTTAAGAATTTCTCGGGTGATTTAGAAAGGGCAAGAAAAGCTCTTATCTTATTAATGGCATTCCATTAAAGGAAGCAGATGGGAAAATAATATACCATACTGAGGACTTGTGCCCTTTTTGATAATAGAATATGCTTACACTTCCTTAATTTTTATTTAATTGAAAAATCTAAGTTTTAAGCGTACGCTGACAATATATTCATATAGTATTAATACTTTATATAACTTTTTTTATTATTATCTTTATAGGTGATTATGAATAAAAAAGTTAAGTGGACATTTATAGGATTGGTATTATTTGCAGGAGTGTTGCTTGTAATAGCTCTAGCCTTTTTTGCATTCATATTTATAAATAATGGAGCAGGACTTTTTGTAAGAGAGTTTCAACCCGAAACACAGATTCCCACAAAAATTGAAGAAACTATCGAAGTAGATGAGGAGGAAAACGAAACCTCAACATCTGTAGAAAAAGTGAAAGAAGAACCAGTACCTATTGAGGAGATATCAGAAGACAGTTTTGAGGAGGAAAAGGTAAATCAAAATGAAAATCTAGAAATCGGAGAAAGAATAAAATTTAGTTTTGCAGTCTTTGGAGATAACAGACCCAATGATGATTATTCATCACAACCAGAGGAATTTTTAAAAATCCTTGAACTTATAAAAGGTTACAATCCTGATTTTGCTCTTAGCACTGGAGATATTGTATATGGCGGGACAGATTATAAAGAGATTGTAGAGAGAAAATTTTTAGATTTTTTAGAGTCTATATCAATTCTGAATGGCAAATTTTATATAGCACCTGGCAACCATGATGTCAATAACAAGACCTCCAGGCAATATTTTAAAAAACTTATAAGTAATGGTGAAATATCTTACTACTATTTTAAATATCAAGATGTATATTTTATAGTTCTTGATGCTTATGAAGAAAAGGGGGGACAGATAACTGGAGATCAACTTTTATGGTTGGAAGATTTATTAAAAATATTAAAAGATGAGAAGGTCTTTGTTTTTTTACATCCCCCAGTTTATTCTATCTTAAATCCAGAATGTATAACTGATGGCTCTCTTCATATAGCCTTTTCAGATAAAGAAAATCAAAATTATTTAAGGTATTTATTTAATGAATTTAAAGTTGATGGAGTTTTTAGTGGACATGATCATTTATTTAACAGGGAGAAAATTTTAAATACTACCTATATTACTACCGGCTGCAGCGGTGCATATCCCTATGTCTCAAAAGACAGGGGAGGTTTTTACCATTTTCTTATTATTGCGATTGAGAACGATAACTGGATCTCTACAGTTATTGATGTAGATAGGAAACTGGTAGAAAAAATAACGATACCATTTAATTGAAAGTTAAGTTAAAATTTATATTAATTCAGATAAAATATCCTGATCTAATCCAACAATCTGGTTCTAATTTTATATTTATTGATGCTCTAATAACTGTTTTTTGTTTTTTTTATCCAGTTTGATACAAAATCTACCAGATCCCTCTGCCTGGATAACTGATGTCTTGCTTTTCCAATAATGCTGACTTCTATTTTTAGATTTTTTCAGTGGTGATCTTTCTCCAAAACCACATGCAATACTATGGTCTTTTAGAATACTAATTTCCTATTGTTACCAACTATGTAGATTATAATAACAATAATTGTATATAAATTTATAATAATTATCTACTTGATTTCTATATTACTATATAGTAATATAGAATGAGGTAAATAAGTTAGAGTTTTATTTGCCGTGAACAACTGTTACTCTTCCTGGTATAAAGGGAAGGCAAGCCACTTTAAGCCGTTAGGCTTAAAGTGGCTTTATTATTGGAAGGCCCTTTAAAACGGTAAAAAATTCCCTCCTACAGAAAATATCAGAGGCCCGCCTACCAGCAAAACAAAGGCAGGTAAAATCAGGAAGACAAGGGGAAACATGGTCAGTAAAGCTACTTTTTTAATTTTTCTCTCTATTATTTGATGCAATTCAAATTTCATATATTTTGACTTTTGATTTAATACCTGGTTGATGGAGGAACCATATTTTTCGGCCTGGAATAATAAGAATACAAGATTTTTAAAATCTTTAGAGTCACTACTATCCATTAAGTTTTTATATGCCTCAGTTTTCCCTATTCCCATATCTATCTCTCTTATAAAATTTGATAGCTCAAGACTCACACAGCTATTATATTTTTCTATTAGGATCCTGATCGCATTATAAATATTTTGTCCTGACAGTGTGGCAATGGACAATAGATCGATGATATAGGGAAGATCTTTTTCTATTTCTCTTATTCTTCTGGCTTTGAGCCTTTTTAATAATAGATCAGGTATAAAATATCCAGCTGCCCCGCCAGAAATACTAAAAATGATCGAACCGGTAAGATCACTTCCCAAAAAGGCGCCTGCGATCATAAAAAAGCCCATGAGTATTATTTTATAACCATGAAAAATTTCATGGTCTATCCTGATACTTCTTTCATTTTCCAGGGCCCTGAGGTTAGGAATATCTTTTTTGCCGCCATGCCTGCCGGCAGCCAGCCTTCCAATTCTTAAGGCAGCAAGATTTATCCTGTTTACAATTCCCCTGGATCTATTTTGATTCCTATTCTTATTTTTCCTTATTTTCCTATTTATTAAGTAATAATTCTGCTTTATAAAATAAAATATTATGGAGCAAATAAAAATATAGTAGCCGATTAAAATGAAATATTTTTGCATATTTATATCCCCGATTAATTATTGGTACTAATAATTTTTTTCATCACTATAATTCCTGTGATCTCCAGGACTCCCCCTAAAAAAAGTAATACGGTCCCAAAAGTCGTTGAAAAAAAAGCCTGCATGGTACTGTTCATGAAAGCATAAAGCAGGACAAGGGCTATGATCGGAAGGAGGGAAATAATATTCCCGGAATATCTGCTTTGAATGCTCAATGTCGAAAGCTGTGATTTTACCTCGAGACTATGGCGGAGTGTCTCTGCTATATTATCCAGGATAAATGCCAGGTCACCTCCTATTTTGTCATTTATTTTAAGTGCACTGGCAAATAAAAACACCTCCCTACTTTTGCAGCTTTCGGAAAACCTGTCAAGTGCCTCTTCAAGAGAGGAGTTTAATTCAAGTTCATTGGCAATCACTTTTATTAATGAATTTAGAGGATTTTTAAAAAGGTCCACAGATTCTTTAATGGTGCCCCGGACTGTTTTCCCGGCTTTTAACATAATGGTCATATTGCTTATGAATTCTATAAGCTGCTTATGAAGCAGTACTCCCCTTTTTTCTTCAAGTCCATTAAACAGGTCGACAATAAAGATCTCTGCACATATGCTTACAAATATGCTTAAGAAAAGATTTCTAAAAAACAGATAAAATAATGCCGTTAAAATAAGAAATAAGATCATTAAAGATAGTTTCTTGCCCCGGCTGTCTCCGGCAGTGATCGCCCCTGCAAGTTTTAACCGCCCGCCTGTAGGATTTTTATTCCTTACCCTCCTGTTTAAACCGGGCCATGAGATAATTTTTCTTATCCCTGAAAAAAATAAAAATAAAAACAGGATACTTATACCAGGGATTATTACTTTACTCCAATCAAACATCTATGAAATTAAAACTAGCTCCCTTCTCATATAACCGTTCCATAAAAGTCGGTGAATATCCGGTATGGGCAAACTCACACTTATTTCTTTCATGGCTGTTCTCAGGATGATATCTTTTTAACCTATAGATATCCTTAATGTCCAATACTGTATTTTTTCCAATGAGGTCATTTGTATCTACGACTTCACTGATCCTTTGCAGGACCCTGCATCCATTCTTTAATCTTTCCAGATGAATGATAATATTCACTGAAGATGCTATTATCCTCCTGGCAGAAGAAGGATTCAGGTTCAGACCGGCCATCAGCAGCATCGTCTCCAGTCTCGAGATCAAGTCTTTTGGTGAATTTGCATGAACGGTCGTCATGGAACCGTTGTGGCCGGTATTCATTGCCCCCAGAACATCCACAGCCTCTATACCCCTTATCTCCCCGACTATTATCCTGTCCGGCCTCATCCTCAGGGCATTTCTTACTATATCCCTGATCGTCACTTCTCCCCTGCCCTCCAGGTTTGGGGGCCTGCCTTCAAGCCTTATCACATGGGGCAAGCTCAAATTCAATTCTACTGTTTCTTCAATAGTTATTATTCGTTCTGAAGGAAATATATAACCAGATATCACATTTAAGAATGTGGTTTTCCCTGTTGAGGTCCCGCCGCTTACAAGGATATTCAATTTGCCTTCTACGCATAATTTGATAAATTCGGAGATCTTCTTGCTTAAGGTGCCTGCCTTTATCAAGTCTTCCACTTCCATCAGGTCCTTTTTGAATCTCCTTACTGTTACTATCAGGCCTGCTACACTGATAGGATTTAAAACTACATTTATCCGGGATCCGTCTTTAAGCCTTGCATCCACCATGGGCGAGCTCTCATCGATCCTTAATCCCAGGGGGCTCAAGATCTTATCGACCAGATTTTTAATGTGACCATTATCCCTGAAATTAACGGCGGTTTTTTTTATGATCCCATTTTCCTCAATATAGACCTCATTAAAATTATTTATCATGACTTCGGTTATTTGCGGATCATTGAATAGAAAACTGACGGGCCCGAAACCAAAGCTGTCTTCATGGATCTCTTTTATTAATAGATCTAACTCTTTTTCACTTACTATTATTTTCTCTTCCTCTACTATCTCCCTTAAAAGCCTGTCAATTATAACCGCCCTGTCATTTGGCTTTAATGTATTTAACTTTAGAGTCTCCACTTTTTTAAATAACTTCCTGCTGATACAGGCCAGCATCTCAGATTTACGTTCAGATCTACTCATACAAACAGGTCCTCATATGTTTTCTTTGAAAAATCAATAATATTTCTTACTATCCTCAAATTATAGTTAAAAACTGAGTCGGGCCCTCTATTTAAAAACAGGAATTCTATATCCCTGTCATAAGGGATAAAAGCATTTACGGGATATTTTAAGATAGCTGTAAGGCCAGTAGGGGAAATGGAAGGCCTCGTATTAAATTTATTTATCAATACTTCAAATCTAACCGGGAACCGCTCATATGCAATATTTGTCATTAAAAGATTTAGATTGTTTACTGAAATAAGGTCAGGCAGGGAAATAAATATAAATTTGTCTATCAGGTTTTTTAAGTCAAACCCACTCTGGTTGAATAAGTGAACGGGAAAATCAATACAGATTATATCAAAATGATTTTTTAGGCCCTCCAGCAATTTATTAAAATTTCCATCAGCTAAAACTCCGCTCCTTTCAATTTTTATAGGAGGCAATATAAGATTCAAGCTATTCTCTTTACTTATCACCAGCTTTTTTAGAATCGAGACATCAAGCTCGTCTATAATTTCCTCAATGTCTCCCAGGTCCCTTTGTTCCTCTTCTGCATTATCAAAAATCAATCTGCTGTCCTTCTTCCCCATATTTAAATCCAGAAGCAAAATATTTTTAGTAGTCTTCCTGGCAAAATAGGTTGAAACACAATAAGAAATGAAACTGCAGCCGCACCCGCCTTTGCTGCCGGAAAATAAAATTACTTTAGGTTCTTCTTTATTATTCTCAGAAATCATTCCCAGCTCCTTTTTTTATTCAAGATTATAATTAGTAATATCCCTGGTATCAGTCCTATATTTCATAGTTCAAAAACTCACCGGATTTGTTTTAGGCAGGATAGACAGATTCAGCAGCCCCCTGTCAAGTGCCAGAAAAATTGTTTCGACATCATAAGGTTCCAGATAGAAAGTGATCACTATCAGCTTGCCTTGTTCATAGTCTCCGGTATTTTGACCGATTATCGAGCCAAATAAATAATCCTCTTCACCGGACAGGCCTTCGTCCCCCTTAATGCCGGGGGCATTACTGATCAGGATTATTTCTTTCCCTGATAAAATTGTTTCCGAATAAAGTTTATCCTCATCCGGGGTATAGTAGGTGGATATGATATCGACCCGGTCCCCACTGCTTATAAGGCCGTGATCTCCATAATACTTTACTGGTATGCTTATTGCCCTTAAGCCATCGGGGATATATGCAGAAAACCTGAGGTCGATGCTGTCCTCAAATTCTGATCCCTCCAGCTTGTCGGCTGTGATTATTTCATTTTTTAAAATATCAGTTAAAGCAGTCCTGCCAGATATCTGTTCCTGGTCTGTAATGAATCTTTCAATGAAAATATTATTGGATATTTTTTGCTCCTCGAACATTTCAAAAGTCAGTTCCTCGCCTTGCCGGATATCCCTGGTTGTAATAAAAACAGTTTTTGTTACACCTTCCAAAACTCCGGACTTCAGATTATTTATATACCAGAAGACAAAAATACCACCAAGGGCCGCAGTTATTATTAAAACTATTCCAACGATTTTTTGCCTTAGTATCAAGGAAACACGATTCATTGATATATCCCCTAAAAATAGTGTAACTAAAATTTATCTAAAAACATTTTAGCATATTAGCACATATATGTAAAAATATAAATAATTTATTTATCCCGGGTCCTTATTCCTGAAAAAGGCAGGCGTTTTGAAAGTACAATTTTTTTAGTTTCTGTATTAGAATACATTCAGATCATAAAAGTTTATTTCCTGCAGATGAAAAATGCCTATAATTTATTTCAGGAGGCCAAGAAGCTTATAGAAAAAGGCAAATTTCTTGAGGCCTCAATGCTTCTGGAAACAGCGAAGAGCCTTGAGCCAAAAAAGGGTTCAATAAGGGAAGCACTTGCTGTCTCGTATTACAATTGTGGATTACACAAGCCTGCAAAAAAGAATTTTGCAAAAGTGCTGGAGATCGATGCCACTAATGATTTTGCCCACTATGGATTGGGTCTATGCCTGCTAAAAGAAAAAGAAATAAATAAAGCCATAGGCCATTTTAAAATAGCAATATCTATGAAGCCGGGCTCCATTTTATACCAGAAGATACTAAAGAAAATAGTATAAAATATCTAGCCAGGCATGGCTCTACAGCTCTATAGAAAATACATCAATCTTCAAACTGTATTATGTCTCCAGTTCCCAGAAAATTTTCATCTACTGATCCGGAGATCATTTCTAATGCATGTGAAGCATTTTTAATAAATGGAGTGACCCTGAAGGGCTTTAGACCACTAAATATAGCAAGGACCTCCCCATCTGTATCCAGGAAAATGACATCTATGCTATATCTCATCCAAAAAGTGTGGATACTATTGCAATTATACAGCAGAAAACCCTCTTTAGTGATCAGCTTCTTTTTTATGATCAGGCCAAATAGTTTATCCAAAAAACTTTGAGCTTTGACCACGGGATCTGCGATCATCTCTTTATTTTTTCTTTCGGGAGTATTTTTACCTGTGATCCTAAATGCTTTCAATAGTATCTACAACTTAAAATATTATAAAAATTTATGACTACCATAATATATGAGGCCGCAGCCAGTTTTTACCTGGATATCCGATTATTTATATAACTTTGAGACCAGTCCATAGACTTTCTTGTAATTCTCATAATTTCCCAGGTATCTCTCCCCTATTTTCTTATCCGGTAAAAACTCTTTCTTGACTTCTACAAAATTTGACAGGGCCTCATCTATGGTGAATTTACCTATGCCTTTGCCTGCCAGCATCATAGTGGCAAGACATCCGGCTTCGGTTATGTTCATTCTTTTTATTGGCTTTCCTGAAACTGAGGATTTAAGTTTCAACCAGTAATCTGATCTTGAACCTCCGCCAACGGCCCTGAGTTCCGTAACTTTTACTCCTGACTTCTCCAGGAGTTCAATATTAAATACTATTTCAAATACCAGCCCTTCTACCATTGCCTTAAATATATCTTTCTTCCTGGTAGACAGGCCAAGCCCTATAATAGAACCTTTGGTCACCGGGTCATGATATGGAGTTCCTGAAGAAGAGAAATATGGAAGGACATACATGCCTGAAGGCTCAAATGTCAAACCTGAAAAAAAGTGGTCATAAGCATCAATATTCTTTGATTCCGCTTCTTTTTTTTCTTCAGGAGCAAGGATATCCCTATACCATCTCAATACACTGCCGGCAGTAAAATTATAAGCAAAGGAGGCGTACATATCTTCTATAACATGTGCTCTTGTTGAAAAGTCATTTTCAAACATGCTGTCTTTTATAATGATCTCATCAAATACTGCTGTCACGCATTCAACCGTTCCTACTCCATCTGCAGCAATCCCGCCTTCTACTGCACCTACGCCTAAAGCAGCACACTGCTGGTCATGGCCCCCGGTCACAACTGATACTTTTCTTGTAAATCCAAGTTCCCTGCCGATGTCTTCCCTTACAGTTCCGACTTCTACCCCCGATGGAGTAGGAATGGAAAACAGCTCGCTGTTAATATCAAATTCATCCAGGATCCTCCTCGACCAGGTCTTTTTCCTGATATCAAAAAACATAGTCGTAGAGCTGAGAGAATAATTGATCCTGAGGTCTGAAAGACCGAGTTTATGGTGCAGGAGATCCTCTGTAAAAAGAATTTTTTCAGTTTTGGAATATACTTCCGGCATATTATTCTTGACCCATAATATTTTATTTAGTGCAGTCACATATTGGGGTGCTAATCCGGTAATATAATACAGGTCCTTTGCAGGGATCTTTGAAAGAATATATTCCAGGTCCCCGGTACTTCTGGAATCGGTTGAATAAATAGTATTGTATAAAGTATTGCCATCCTTATCTATGGGAGTAAAGCTTTCGCCTACAGTAGAGACGGCAAGAGCCTGTACCGGATCTTTTTTTACCGGTTCGCTTGCGTTTACTTCCTTTATCACACTAAATATTTTTTCCCACATAAGAGCTACATCAAATTCTACCCAGCCTGGATTAGGAAATACAAAATTATACTCTACATAAGAACTTGCTAAAATTTTCCCCTCTTCCGAGAAGGCAATAGCTTTAGTGCCGGAAGTCCCAATATCTATTCCCATCAGGCTCATAAAATATCCTTTCTAGTAAATATAGTTCATTGATGATCTATGACTTTATTAAATGATTAAAAGCACTGAGCGCGGCAATTGCTCCTTCTCCAGCAGCAGTTATGATCTGTTTGTAGGCAATATCGGTACAGTCGCCAGCTGCAAATATAGCGGTGACACTCGTCTGTTTGTTTTTATCTGTTATTATTTCATCCCCGGGGTTTAGTTTGACCAGATCTTTTACCAGGGACGTTTGTGGTATATATCCGATGTTTATAAAGACTCCCTGGACTTTTTTTAGTATTTTTGCACCATCCTGGTTTAATTCTATTTTCTCCACAAATCTGTCACCGGTTATAGCGACAACCTCAGTACTGTTAAATATTTCTACTTTAGGACTGGATTTTATTTTATCAAGAAGAATCTGGTCCCCTGATAAATTCGCTGCTACATCTATCATGTATATCTTATTAGCAATAGAGATCAGTTGGATGACTGCTTCAAAAGCCGAATTTCCCCCTCCGATCACTGCTACGTCCTTGCCCCTGAAAAGTGGCCCGTCACAGGTGGCACAATAAGTGACTCCCTTGTTTGCAAATTCGGATTCACCCCTGATATTTAATAACCTGGGGACTGCACCTGTGGCTATGATAAGAGTCCGGCTCTCAAATTTTTCTTTTTTTGTTTCAACCAGAAAAGCTCCATCATCTGAAGCGACTTTCAAGACTTCCTCATTTTTTAATGTAAAATTGAATTCTTTCAGGTGTTCTTCAAATTTAGATGTGAGTTCCGCTCCGGTTATTTCCTGATAACCCGTGTAATTATCTACAAAGGCATTCTTCATTACCTGCCCCCCGACTTCACGGGCGATTATCATAAAATTCATCCCTTTGCGGGCTGCATAAATTGCTGCAGTGATCCCGGCCGGGCCTGCCCCGATTATTATTAGATCATACCTGGTTCCCATATTGGAAATCCTTTATTTCTATCATCACCGGGAGATTATTTTCCAAGCTCTTCTTCTACTTCTTCCCTGCCTGCCTCAAGCTCTTTCACCTGCTGCTTGTCAAGCCTCAGCAGCAGAGCCTGGAATTCTCCTACATGTGTTTTTTCTTCTTTGGCAATATCCAGGAGAATTATTTTAATATCTTCATTTTCTGTGCGGGCAGCCATCTGCTCATAGAGGTTAATAGCATCAAGTTCTGCTATTATTCCGGTCCTGAGAATTTCTTTATCAATATTTTCTTTTTTTACCTTGTCTAGGTTTAAAGGTATTTGTGACATCATAATAGGCCTCCTACAAAATTACTCCCTTTATATCTCTACTTATCCAAAACCTGGTCGGGATGGGGGGATTTGGTCTTTCGTCTCACTTCGTTCGCTGCAGAGCCGCAAGCTCCCTCATCTCCGATTCAGTCCGCTTTTTCAAATCCCGCAAACATGCCCCCGGCATGTTTCCCCAATTAAACCCTACCGCATCAAACACTCTACTTATCCAAACATGGTCGGGATGGGGGGATTTGAACCCCCGGCCTCAGCGTCCCGAACGCTGCGCGCTAACCAAGCTGCGCTACATCCCGAAAAAATACTTATTTTATTTTATCAACTCCGTATGATATTTAAAAGAGGATCAGATTATGGATGCAATTCCCTGAAGGTCCTTAAATATTTTTGAGGACCTTTACCACATCCTGGGGGTCTTCGATTTTAAAGAACTCATTTCTAATTTTACTTATTCCCCTGGCTCCCTTAAAAATCCAGTTCAAATGCTTTCTAAACTCCCTCATTGCCTTATATTCACCTTTAAAAAGAATCAAGAGATCAAGATATATTTTTGCAAATTCCTTTTTCCAGCCTATCCCGATATCAAAACCTGGATCTCCTGATAAACCCGGTCTATCCAGGAGATATAGCAATATATCCATTAAAAACCACATCCTGCCCTTTACGGCCCTGCCTACCATTATTCCATCACAACCTGTATGATCAAGCACTTCTGCAGCTTTTTGGGGGGAATCGATATTTCCGCTTACAATAACCGGGATCTTTACGCTCTCCTTTACTTTCTTTATGATCTCATAGTCTACTTCACCGGAAAACCCCTGCTTCACAGTCCTTCCGTGAATTGTTATTGCGCCCGCTCCATTATCTTCTGCGATTTTAGCTATCTCTAAAATATTGATACTGTTCTGGTCCCATCCAAGCCTGGTTTTAATAGTAAGTGGTTTTTTTAAAACTGAGGCCACCTTTGATATTATTTTTGCGATCATGTCTTTATCCTTTAAAAGGTATCCCCCGCTCTTTGCCTTGAGTATCTTGCGGACCGGGCATCCCATATTAATATCAATAATATC
>SDBT01005154.1_pt1 | contig 22045 bp, 20 predicted proteins | sample 2277101 | NCBI WGS metagenome assembly SDBT01 (sample SAMN10404973, study PRJNA504765) | marine sediment metagenome | isolation source: marine sediment core GS10_PC15, 103 cmbsf | place: Arctic Ocean: Southern Knipovich Ridge | collected 2010 | reverse complement strand
ACGCTCGAAGACGAGACGGGTACGGCGAATCTGATCATTCGGGCCAACGTCTGGAAACGTTTCCGCGAGGCGGCCATGGGCGCGAAATTGCTGCTGGCAACCGGCCGATTGCAGCGTCAAGGCCGCGTGGTCCATGTGCTGGTCAACCGACTGGAGGATCTCTCGCCCCGGCTCGAAGAACTCCGATTGAAATCACGGGATTTCCGTTGAGCAGGCCCAATCGGCCCCGGTTCTTCATGTCCGGCCAAGAATCTCCGCAATACTTGGCCGCCGTGGGCGAATAACCCTCTGCCAGTGGCTTGCCGTGTCCAGGAGAACCGAATCATGAGCTTTCCCGATCCCCACAACCCAACTGCAACATCGACTTCGCCGGTCGACCAGACCCCGCCGGACCATCAGGCCCCGCCGGACAAGAACCAGCGTATGTGGGTCATGCTCTGCCATCTTAGCGCATTGGCCGGACTGGTGGTTCCCGTGGGGGGGAATGTGATCGGCCCGTTGATCGTGTGGCTGGTCAAGAAAGACGAGATACCCATGGTCGACGACCAGGGCAAGGAGGCCTTGAACTTCCAGATCAGTCTGACGATCTACTTGTTCGTCCTCTCGGCCATTTCCGGGATCTTGACCATCATCGTAATAGGCTTCGTCCTGCTGATCGCCGTCTTGATCGCCGTACCGCTTTTCGGTCTCGTGATGGCAATCATAGCCTCTCTCGAAGCCAATCGAGGAATCGCCTATCGCTATCCGCTGTGCATCCGGCTGATTTCGTAGTGACCCCCAGCGCAGGGCTTCAACTCACAACAGGGAGCCGAAGACGGCAACCGAGTTGAACGCCATGTGGAGCACGATTGCCGGCGCGACCCGCCGCGTCCGGTAGCAGAGAAAACCCAGGGCCAACGCGAGAATGACCAGGGGAATCGGATCGGGGACAATATGCTCGGGGAGGACGGCTAACAGTAGCACCTGCACGAATATGACGATCGGCGCGACGGCTACCAAAGTGAACAGTCCCCGGCCGATATCGCCGAGAGCCTCTTTCGGGACGATTCCCAAGTCGGCCATGGTGGCACCACGTTGTCGCAAGAGCCAGATGCATATGGCCAGTGCCAGCAGTTCGCCGACACCGACGGCGGCAAATTGTTGCACAAGCACCTCGACGCGACGGGCAGGAGCCGCGATGCGAATGTGCATCCCGGCAAACAGCAGCGAGGAGGTCGTCACGGCAATCGAACCACGCGACAAGCACCGAAGCCATCGCCATTGCCGCCGGCAGCGTGTCTCGACCGCTTCAATCCAACCTTGCAGAACAATCCGATAGAGAAACTCCTCGGCCAACGGGGCCACGATGATCGCGACAGAGACGCCCAAGAAGAAAACCCAGGGGCCATCGCCGTCGGCGAGTAGCCGACTGAGCGGGTGCCTGGCGTCGGGCTCCGCGTTGCCCGCTTCGGCGGCCTGTCTCGGCAGTGGTTCAAAGTCCGTCAGTTCGACGTAGCCGAACCAGAGAAGCGCCGGTAGCGCGTTGAAAATAACGAAGACGATCAGCACGTCAATCCCCCGCCACGGGACCTGACGTCGGCCAACGTAAGGCAGCAACGGGCGACGCTGGTATCGCCGCAGGAGAATCCACGACCACGCGGCCGAGCAGGCCGCCAGGATCAGCAGTCCAACTGCTACCTCCCACTGGGAAGGATCTTGTGCTGCGAGCAGGGGAGGTTGTTCCATGGCGAGTACACTAACGGCGAGCCAACTTGATGGCTGCCAGGATATAGCCGACGCCGCTATAGACGGTCAACACGACGGCGGTCCAGATCGATCCGGCCAGTATGCAACGGACCCACAGCGGGACGTCCATATAGTCGGCCCCATATTCGCCGGGATTTGTGCAAGAGAGGTAGTACAACCCTGCCCCGGCGGCGATGCACTGGAAGACCATCTTGAGCTTGCCGGCCATCTTGGCCGAGAAGTCGGCGCCGCGCTCCTCCATGAAACTACGCAGCGCCGTGACCAGCAGTTCTCGGCCCATGATGACCACGACCATCCACGCCTTCACCCCACACCACTGATCCCGGGCCATGGCCGGCTCGGCCGCGAGGAAAATGAACGTGCCGAGGACAATCACCTTGTCGGCGAACGGATCGAGGATTCGCCCCAAGGCGGTCACCATGTCGTATTTTCGCGCGAAGTAGCCGTCGAGCAAATCGGTACCCGCCGCGATGATGAACAACACCATGCTGGTCAGGTAATGTCCTTGCGATATGAACCCGAACATGATCACCGAAAGGATCAGTCGCAGGATGGTCAACTGGTTGGGCAGATTGAAGGCGGTTGCCCAGGGCGAGTCGGCCTTGTTCGTATTGGCGGCCATGGACGGTCTTTCATTCGATCTCGATGGGGTCGCCCGCTTATCGGCGGCGACGTTTTTTTGCTCGACGATTTTTCGTTCGACGGGTGGGGCCACTTGGGTCATCGGTTTCATCTCCCAAGGCCACCCCTATTAAATCATAATCGGCGGTGGCCACAATCTCACAGGACACAATTTCACCAACGTCAAGGCTTTCGCCCGTTACGTAGACTACGCCGTCTACCTCGGGAGCGTCCGCAAAGCCTCGTCCTACGTAGGCGTTCTCCTGCTCGGGGATATAACGGTCGATGATAACGTCCATCCGCCGGCCGACTTGCGACTCGTTCCAGGCGAACGCGATCTCCTGCTGCGTGGCCAATAGCCGATCGCGGCGATCCTGTTTAACCTCCTCGGGCAGGTGTCCATCTAGGTCCGCAGCGGGGGTTCCCGGCTCTTTGCAGAAGGCGAACGCGCCGAGTCGCTCGAACTGGCCCCATCGAACGAACTCGTGTAGTTCCTCGAATTGCGACTCGGTCTCGCCCGGAAATCCGGCGATCAGGGTGGTCCGAATCACCAGCCGATCGATCCGACGGCGGAGCTTCTCGATCAACTGCTCGGTCTGAGCCCGGGTGACCCGCCGCCGCATGCGCCGCAGTACGTCGTCGTTGATGTGTTGCAGCGGTATGTCGAGGTACGGCAGAATCCGCTCGGCGGAAGCCAGCCGATCGATCAGTTCGTCGGTGATGTGCAGAGGGTAAAGGTACATCAGGCGGATCCACGCCAACCCCTCGACGCGGTCGAGCCGGCCGAGCAGTTCCGCCAGCCGGGGCTCGCCGTGGGTGTCCTTGCCATAGAAGCTCGTGTCCTGGGCGACCAGCACGAGTTCCTTCACGCCGTCGGCGGCCAGTTCTTCCGCTTCGGTTACGATCTCGTCGATCGGCTTGCTCGCATAGGGCCCGCGGAGTTGGGGGATCGCGCAGAAGCTGCATTGCCGATTGCAGCCCTCGGCGATCTTCAGGAAGGCCAGATGCCGCGGCGTGATTCGCAGCCGCTGCCCGTCCGACAGCGGCCGGCTGGGAGCGGGCCGAAAGATCGTCCGCTGATCGCTCAGCCCGCCGAGAATCCGATCGGCCGCCGTGGCGATCTCGTCTCGGCCGAAAACGCCGACCAATTGATCGATCTCCGGATAGTCGTCCAACAGTTGCTCGCGATTACGCTGGGCAAGACATCCCGCGACGATCAGCCCCCTAATCGCCCCCTTCTCCTTCAGCCGCACCATCTCGCCGATCACGTCGAACGACTCGGCCCGAGCGCTGTCGATGAACCCACACGTATTGATCACGACGAAATCGACCCGAGAAATCTCACTGGCCGGCTCGTCGACCAGTCGATATCCATCGAGCTTCAAGAGCCCTGCCATCCGCTCGCTATCGACGAGATTCTTCGGACAGCCGAGGCTAATCAGGGCATAGGTTCCCTTGTCGTTTTCTTTGGGAGGAGAAGTGGAAGGCATGATCGGCTAGTGGTTCTCGGGCCTAGTTTTGTTCTCGTTTTTCACGCAGCTTTTCTCGCGCGAAACCCAATTCGTCCGTTACCCCCAGTTCCGCCGCCCACTTGTCAAGATATGCCTGATCGATTTTCTCTCCCTGAATCAACTCGTACGGCTTCAAATCACTCGCCGACATGGCCTACCTTTCCGTGGTCCACCTCTCCGTGACTGATGCGTCGGGCGATCTCTTGGTTGACCGCCTCATCGCTCCAGTCGGGATGCTCTTGACGAATCGCGCCTCGGAGCATGACCCGAGCCGATTCCCACATGCCCGTTGCAATCTCCATTCGCTCCGCGGGCGTCTTCTTCCGCAGGATATCGACCGTCATCTGGTCGATGATTTCCACTACCGGCTGTCTGGACGCCATAAGGTCGCCTCATCGAGTTCTACGGTGGTTCGCCCACGCCGTCTACAAGTAGAAAACACCGCTTGCCGACCCGCTATACCTCGCTGGGAATCTTCAACTCGGCCAATACGTCGCGGAGCCATTTCAACGAGCGTTCGATCATCGGGCCGCCTTGTCCTTCACATTCCATACTCAAGACGCCGCGGAACCCTCGCCCTCGCAATAGGGCCAGACATCGCTTGATGTTCTCGCCGTTGACGCCGTCGCCCAGCGAACAATGGCTGACCGGGATGCCCGTCTGCTTGCCGCGAGTTGCCGCCGCGAGCGATTTCGATACGTCCTTCACATGCAGGTGCGTTACCCGATCGAGAAAACGCCGCGCAAAGGCGACCGGATCCTCCCCCGCGATAAACGTATTGCCCGTGTCGAGGTTCATCCGTAGATAGGGGCTATCGCAGAACCGCAGCATTCGGGCCATGAAGTCGGGCTTCGTCGTGAAGTAGCCGTGCGGCTCGATGTTGATCACGATCCGATGGGCTTCGGCCACCTCGATGATCTGCTCGTAACTGCGCTTCATCAGATCCATCGCCTCTTCGTCCTGGAGTCCCTCGGGCGCGTGCAGACCGTCGGTGGTCGCGACCAGCGGGCATCCGGCTTGGGCGGCCCAGGCGATCGATTTCAGGACGTACGGCACGCCGCGCAACGGGCCGTCTTTACCGGAGAGGGGATAGGCCGCGTCGACTTGCGAGAACCGGACCCCGTACGTCTCCATCTTCCGCCGCAGCAAGACGGGATCTTCATAGAGTGCGACGTGCGGTTGATAGCCCAGGCCGTGAATCCAACTGACTCCGTCGATCAGTCCACACTCGATGTAATGGACGTCGTTTTTCTGGGCCCACTCGAGACACTTTTCGAAACTGAAGTAGGCCGAATTGAAGGCGTCGGTATGGAACCCGATTTCCATAAGCGGTTTGCCACGGAGCCGGCGGTCGGGCGAGGGATGTTCTTGCGTGTCGTCCGCGGAAATTGCCCCGGAGGCATGCAATGCGGCCGCAGCGCCCGCCGTGGCCGCGCCGGTTCGCGTAACGAATTGACGCCGGCTCATCGTATGGTCTGACATGGAGAGAGTCCTCGAGTAGGTGTGCGGTCGCGGAGATGAGAGTTTCCCCATCGAGCCTACTCGACCCATTCGTGAAAGTCAACCGGACGGCTTGGCCACCTTAGGAGATCGGCCAGAACCAGACTTCCTGCGATCGCTGGAAGTAATCGAGTTTGCCTTTTCTGACTCGCGAGCCGTCCCACAAGTCGATGTGGTCTCCCTGGCCGCCGCGGCCCCAGAAGTTTCGGAAGAAGACGATACCCTTCTTGCCGGCGAAGTCCGTGTGGGTGACGTTTTTCTGGACCGAAACTCGGCCGATCTGTGCAATCTGGGTTTTCAGCCAACTGGCCAATTCCTGGGCTCGAAGGACGTGTTTGCGGCCATGCCCATGCCAACATCGGGCCCCGCGCAGAGTCCTCATCGACACGCCGGCGGCAGTCAGACAAACACCCATCCGGATAGCACACTGGTACTTGTAGTTCGGCTTGCCACCGCTCGACTTGCACGGAGCATTGTCGCCCTTGGTCGTCGGGTGATTCTGCCACAGAATGCTGAATGTAACGGCCATCGCAATGTCTCCTGTTCGGAAATCTCCCCGTCGGCCGGCGGCCCATTCGCTCGCCTAATACTGTTATCGCACCGAGGCTGCGACGGTTGCGTGTTTTATGGATTTCGCCTCGGCTCTTTGACTCGGCGTTCCCGCTGGGACGATTGACAGTTTGCGGCGAACCTGCTACCCTGCGCCGGGACGGTCGATGATCGGTCCATTCTAGGGGGCATGGAGGCCGCGCTCTTGCACAACTGTTGACCCATTTTTTGATATGGAGGATTTTTCATGGCGTTGGACCCGACAAAACATGCGGACTGGGAGATTGCCGAAGAAGCCGAATCTCGGATGAAGACCTGCTACCAGTTGGCCGAGGAACTTGGCCTCGAAAAAGAGGAGTTGTTACCCCACGGTAACCACATTGCCAAAGTCGACTACATGCAGGTTCTCAATCGCCTGAAAGATAAGCCGGACGGAAAATTCATCGAGGTGACGGCCATCACACCTACCCCGCTAGGGGAGGGGAAGTCGACCACGACCATGGGCCTTCTACAGGGCATGGGCAAACGAAAGAAGAAGGTCGTGGCCTGTATCCGTCAGCCCTCGGGCGGACCGACGATGAATATCAAGGGTTCGGCCGCCGGCGGGGGGCTCTCGCAGTGTATCCCGCTGACCGAGTTCTCGTTGGGACTGACCGGCGATATCAACGCCATTATGAACGCCCACAACCTGGCCATGGTCGCCCTGACTGCCCGAATGCAGCACGAGCGAAACTACTCCGACGCCCGGCTCGAGAAGATCGGGCTGAAGCGGCTCGACATCGACCCGACCAACGTCGAGATGGGCTGGATTATCGACTTCTGTGCCCAGGCGCTGCGGAATATCAACATCGGCATCGGCGGCAAGATGGACGGCTTTATGATGCAGAGCAAGTTCGCCATCGCCGTCTCGAGCGAAGTCATGGCCATCCTCTCCATCTTCAGCGACCTGAAGGATCTGCGCGAGCGGATGGGCGGTATCGTCGTGGCCTACGACAAGAAGCGCAACCCGATAACAACCGAGGACCTCGATGTGGCCGGGGCGATGACCGCCTGGTTGCGCGAGGCGATCAATCCGAACCTCCTGCAATCGATCGAAGGCCAACCCTGTTTCGTCCACGCCGGCCCGTTCGCCAACATCGCCGTGGGCCAGTCGTCCGTCGTGGCCGATAAGATCTGCCTGAAGCTGGCCGACTATCATCTGACCGAGTCGGGCTTCGGGGCCGATATCGGATTCGAGAAGTTCTGGAACGTCAAATGTCGATACAGCGGCAATACGCCGAACGTCTCGGTCATTACGGCCACCATCCGCGCGCTGAAGTCCCACGGCATCAACGCCGGGGCCTTGCCGTGTCCTCCGGGCAAACCGTTGCCGCAGGAATACTTCGAGGAGAACCTCGCCTGGCTCGAAGACGGGGCGTGCAATCTGATACATCACATCAACACGGTGAAGAAGGCCGGCATCAACCCGGTCGTTGCCGTGAACGCCTTCCATACCGACACCGAGGCCGAGATTAAGATGGTCTGCAAGATCGCCGAGCAGGCCGGGGCCCGAGTGGCCGTCTCGAAGCATTGGCAGTTCGGCGGCGAAGGGGCCGTCGAATTGGCCGACGCCGTGGTCGATGCGTGTAACGACGAGGTCAACTTCAAGTTCCTCTACGACATGGACACGCCGCTTCGCCAACGGGTCGAACTGATCGCGAAGGAGGTCTACGGGGCCGACGGCGTCGACTTCTCGCCCGAGGCAACCGCCAAGGCCGAGCGATTCGAGGCCGACCCGAAGTTCAGCGACTACACGACGATGATGGTGAAGACGCACCTAAGTCTAACCGCCGACCCGACGCGCAAGGGCGTGCCGACCGGCTGGCGGCTGCCGATCCGCGACTTCTTGACCTACGGCGGCGCCCGGTTCATTTGCCCGGTAGCCGGCAACATCTCGCTCATGCCCGGCACCTGCTCGAACCCGGCCTATCGCCGCATCGACGTCGACGTAGAGACCGGCCGCGTGAAGGGCCTGTTCTAACGAACGATTCGGTAATGGTAACCTAAGAAAGAGCCCCGTCGGGAATGGCGGGGCTCTTTCGCTTTGGTGGGTGGGACGGACGGTTGGGTGCCATGCTCCACGCTTGCGTGGGCATGCTTTGCGGGCGGGCGCGACGTTCCTTCCGAAACAGGCGTGGCCATTTCTCTTGAGTCCCGAAGGGACGGTAGTCAATAGCCCAGGGCGTCAGCCCTGGGACCTGGGAGAGCCTCGCGTAACCGAGCCCCAACGGGGCGATAGAAGCTCCTGGCTGCGTCTTCTGTCGCCCCGTTGGGGCTCGGCCGCTACGGTTCGGGCCGAATTCCCAGGGCTGACGCCCTGGGCTATTGACTGTCGCCGCGTTGCGGCTCGACGTGAACCTGAAATTGACACAATGCCAAGCTGCCAGAAACTCTTGCCAAACCCAGGCTATCTGAACGGTTGCCTCCCAACGACTTGTGTCTTAGAATCGCCGCTAATGTAGGGGAGCGTGATTTGCAGTTCGGCGAACGCGATGATACGATATCCGAACGTAAGCAAGTTCTGACGTTCAAGTACAAGACCGGGTCAACGTGTGGTGAAACGCATTTCGTCACCGACCAGTCATGCATTCGGATTTTCGAGGAAGGCCTGCGTCAACTTCTGAGCGACGCCTAGCCGACCAGGACATGATCTCACATGACCATTTCTTCCCGAACTCCTGAAGGCACTCCCAACCGCTGCCCTGTCTGCGGAAAGTCGATTTGTATTGAGCCGTCGATCCCGCCGGGAGATGCTCCCTGTCCAAACTGCGGCAGTCTCTTGTGGTTCGCTGAAGCCGTCCTCGGCGACGATGTCGATATGTTGGTCCACGATGCCATCGAGCCCGATCTTCTTGCAACCAACAAGGCAGACGCCATCCGTGAAATGATCGCCAAACTGTCCTCGGTCGGCGCTATCGAACGCGAAAACGAAGACGACATCATCCGGGCAATTCTGAAACGCGAAGACCTGGGTTCAACCGGCATCGGCCGTGGATTCGCGGTTCCCCACGCAAAACACACATCTGTCGATCGTTTGATCGGCGCGATGGCGATATCCCGCGAGGGCATAGAATTCAATAGTCTCGATAATCGACGCGTTCATATTGTCTTCTTGTTCGTTTCACCGATGGATCAACCCGGCGATCATCTTAACGCAATCGAACGCATTTCAAGAAATCTTCAAACGCGATACTAGCGCTCTCCATCCTCCAATGGCTCCTCAAACCTGCGGGGAATCTCCGGCACGTCGAACCGGATCTTCAGTTGCACGTGAAAATCGTCGGGCCAGATGTACTCGGGGAAAGCGAGCGTTCGGCGGATGGCGATCCCCGGCGGCGCGTCCAGGGCCTCCGAGCTGTTCCAGTCGGGAGATGGTGGGGCATGCGGCGCCGGCGGGGCTCGGGGGTCCTCCCGATTCCAGTGCTGCCAATACAATCGGAATATGTACAGGCCTCCGATCAGAGGCACTAAGAGCAGGGCCAAGATAAGCCGCTTTCTTCTCATGGCCGCCTTCTTCTTATGGGAGGTATCCGAGACTCAACATTGCAGTGCAACCATCCATCATTATTCGCCCGTCACGCCGACGATGCAAGCCCCCGCGGCCCCCGTTTCGACATACGTCGCCCAGAATCGTCAGAACCGGATCGACCGATACGGCCACGAACTATTCTCTCCCCCAACCGGATGGCCGACCGCACCGGTCCGCTGCGGCGTGATCAGCGACATCGAGATGCCGCGCATGGATGGATTCACGTTGACGCGCAATATCCGCGAACATCCCGTGCTGAAGGATGTCCCCATCGTGCTATTCTCCTCGATCGTATCAAGAGATAACGAGAAGAAGGGCGAGCAAGTCGGCGCCGATGCCCAAATCGCGAAGGGCAACTATCGCGATCTGGTCGCCACGCTGGCGGGGATCATTCGCCAACGCGACCATCGCTAGTCGGCCTTGCGTCGCAACGTGAACTGCATCAGGTGCAACCCCGTCTTGTCGTCGACGACCATCGCGCCGGTCGGCGCCAAGTAACGCTTCAGCACGGAGAAGGGGGGCATCGGGTTCTTCTCCAAGGCCTCGTTGATCGACTTCAAGAAGGGATTGTTCTCGGCGCCCCGGCGGAGCCCATCGCGTGTCCTGTCCGCATGGACCAGATCGTAGAGGAACCGCATCGTCTCCTCGGGTCGGGAGAAGCTGATCATGGCCGGCCTGCCGCCGCCCGGTTGCCGCTTGATCTTGCTGGCGATCAGTTTGAAGTCCAATTCATCGGCCAGCGAGCCGGAGGTCCCCGACATGGTCGAGATGGCCCGTTTGTAGATCGGCGCGTTCGAGGTCAGGATGAGATAGCCGTCGAGAATCCCCACGCAAGGTGCCGGCTCCGGCGGACGGTCGTCGTCTTCGTTGCGAGGAGGGCGTTGCTGCTGGTAGAAGACGCGGCCGCCGAACGTCTCGCGACCCGCCCCGTCCTCTCCATCCAGGAACCGTTCGACGACATTGTCGAGAATCTTCTGTGCCACCTTCGTGTCGTCGAGCTTGACAGCCACCAGGTGGTTCTGGCTGAACTGAGTGACCGGCCGATCGAACCAACTCACATAGGTCAGTCGGCCGTCGAGCGTCGGCAGAAGCTCTTCCTCGAAGTTGACGTCGACCTCGTCGAACGCTCGCTGGACCATTACGGCCCAAGCGCCGTCGCCTCGGAAACTATCGTAGACCTTGGTCAGTTCCTTGTAAGTCGTTTCGACGTCCCAATGGACCGTCATATAGGTCGCCGCGTCTCTGGGGACCCAGCGTTCGGGCGTCATGTCCCCCGGCTCGAACGCGATCATCTTCAAAACGCCCGAGCGGGGTGCGTCCAACAATAGGTGCAAATGCAGGATCGACTCGAACTGGGCCGTGTCGAAGATAACGCTGGCGCCGACGCCCTTGATTCCGTCGACGCCCAGCGGCGGCAACATGGCCAAAGTGAGCTGCGCGCCGAGGTCGCCGCGCGAGGTCTGGTGCATGATCCCGATCGGATCGACGAAGGCGATCACCTGGGGGCGCTCGTCTTCCGTGCCGCCACAGCGTTGCATGATGGCCGCGTAGCTCTTGTTCTCCGAGAGGGTCTTGCCTTCGTCGCCGTTCCAGATCTCTAGGATCTGCTTCAGGACGTCGGGCCTGTTGCTGATGCCGTAGGTGGCGTCCTTCTCGAAATAACTCAGCGGATCCCCCTGGGTAATGGCGTAGGTGATGATCTTCGTCCCCGAGACGGTCTCTTCCAACTTCTTGACCCCTGTCTTCTCGATTTCGCCCACGCCGAATTCGACCAGCTTTTTGGCCTTGGGCAACTGTTTGCCCACGTCGATCAACAGAACCGGAATAAGCTCGTTACTCTCTTCGTCCGGCACGAGAGCGAAGGTGATCTCGCCTTGGGGGATTTTCAACAGCTCGGTCAACGACAGCCCGACCGTGTCTTCGAATTCCGTGATGGCTCCGCGGATCGACATATACAGATCGCTCATCAGGGGCTTCATCTTCGGGTCTTGGCTCATTCGCCCGATCGACGTATTGTCGAACTTTTCGATCAGCTCGGGCACATCGGTGACGGAGATCATGACCAGCGTGGATCGGGGTAACAAATGGTCGGCCGGGGGGCGTTCCTGGGCCATGGCGGCCGGCACGAGCGCTATCCAAAGGGCCAAACCGGCCAGGAAACGGGGCATTCGGCCGCAAGATGAGGGGGAATGGGCGATCATGGCGAGACTCCTGTCATAAAAAAATCTGAGTTTTCAACCGTCCGGATTGGTGGCTATTCCCGCAGCCGACATCCGGGACAGCCCTTTACGGCGGATTTGGTCCGACTAGAGTAGTATCTAAGGACTACTACACCGTTATAGTCGGTCTGGTTACATTCGCAAGCGAGGTGAAGTTGTGCCGCTGGACATTCAATGCTCCCAATGTGATCGCAAGTTTCGAGTGCCCCAGAAGTTTTCCGGGAAGCGAGTGAAGTGTCCCAACTGCGCGACGCCGATCGACATTCCGCCGACCGAGAGCCCCTCGCCCGCGCCATTGGCCCAACCCGGTTCCACTCCGCAAGAAGAACGCCCGCCAGCCAAGAGGGAAGCAGCCAAGCCGGAAGCAGCCAAGCCGGAATCGCCCAAATCGGCCGCTGCCGGGTGGTTCATGAAGACCAAGGATGACAGTCAATACGGGCCGGTCTCGAAGCAGGAATTGGACGATTGGGTCGCCGAAGGCCGGATCGACACCTCGTGCCAATTGCTCGAAGAGGACGGCCAACAGTGGCAATGGGCCGAGGAGATCTATCCCAATCTGACCGAGGCCGAGCCGGCCGTTGTCGGACCCGTCGAGGTGGCACCCGGCGAACCCGTGCCGGCCGTGGCCGAGATCCCCGACTTCGCCGCAGCACCGGAAGCACCGACCGTCGAAGCCGTCGCCCCCGAGATACCCGACCTGGGGGCCGCCACAAGCGTCGCGCCCAGCACGTCGTCCGGACGCGCCGCCCCGCGACGGCGCCCCTATCCCGCATTGCTAACGACCGCCAAGGTCTATACGATCATGGCCTGGGTGGTCGGCGTTTTCGGAGTACTGGGGGCAATTGGGTATGCATACAGCACACTTGACGACCCAAATCTGAGCGCGGCGGTTAAGGTCTTCCGCTTGCTGGCCGGCGAGATAGGTATTTCAGCCTATACTTTCTTCCTAGTGATCACCCTAAGAGCGTCCTCCGAGTTCATTACCCTGGCCATGAACGTCGAGCACGACATCCACACGTCCACCGACGCCTCGCAGAAGATGGTCGACCTACTCTCGAAGGACCGTTGACGCTTGACGCCTTGACGTCGGCGACCCCCAAGTCGATCTTGACATGCCTTACTGCTGCGCGTATCTTGCGTCGCCCGTGCGATTGCGCGTGTCGGTTTCGGTCCCAGCGAGGTCGCCAACCATGCGGTATCCACATTACGTCTTGGGGCTCTTGCTCGTGTTGGTGAGCACGTCGACGGTCCAGGGTTTCGGCATCCTGGATTCGATTCGTAGCGATACGCGCGAGTCCGACTCGTGGTCGTTCGGTGGCGGCGGCTCCGACCATGACCATGGTCACCACCGTGACGACGACGATGACGGTTCCTTCCTCGGCGACCTGCTCGGCGGTATTATCTCGGGGATGCTCTCGGGCTGCAGTTCCTCGTCTTCTACGTACACCACTGCTTCGCGTGAGCCGGCCAAGGAGTTCTTCTTTCCCCGTTTCCCCTACGACAAGAGCGACGGCTACCTGATGACGTCGGTCTGGTTGCCGGAATCGCAGCGGACCGACCTGATGGAGGACTACGGCGGGCCGTCCGATTTGCTGCCGCCGAGGCAGAAATCTCGCCGATGGTCGGCGCGAGTCCGGGGCGATTATGCCGACAACTTCGATACGCTCAGCCGCATGGGTGGCCATCTGCTCTTTACCACATCGTCCGGCTGGGGATTCGATACCGAGATGAACTTCCTCGAAGAGGACCTGCCCGGCGGTGACCCACTTTCCAAAAAGGGGCACGACCAACTTTGGCTCGGCGATGGGAACATTGTCTATCGGTTCTCCGAGAACGAATATGTGCTCTGGCGAACCGGGCTCGGGTTCAATTGGCTCGACGATCCGATTCAGACCGACTTCGGCTTCAACTTCACACTCGGCCTGGATGTCTTCCCTTGCAAGCCGTGGGTGATCTCCTCCACGCTCGACTGGGGAACCATCGGCCATGCCGGGTTGTTCCACTTCCGGACGACCGTCGGAGTCGTCGTCCACGGCGTCGAGCCCTATGGCGGCTACGAGTATTACGACATCGGCGACACGCAGATCAACAGTCTAATCGCCGGCGTGCGGATCTGGTTTTAGTGCCATCTCCCAGGGTGCCATGCTCCACCGTCTGGCGACGGTAGCTACACCATCGAATTGTCGATCTTCCCCGGCCCCTGGGTGGGCAGTGCCCACCCTACGAAGCTCTGGGTGCCGTGAAATAAGCTATACTCGAGTATGAGCACAACACCCCAAGAAGACTGGCGGGCGGAAGCCCTGCGGAATCTGGAACAGGTCGATCAAGCGCCGACCGGTGAGCGAACGCGGCAGGACAATTGGATGGCCGTCCTGGCGGTCAAGTTCGTCTTGTGGCTGATGATATCGGTCGCGATGGTCTTCGTCGTCGGCTGGGGACTCCTCCCCGCTTCGGCCTTAGCCGCGTGGTTTCTTTTCTGGCCGCGATAGCCGCCCACGCGAGTCATCCGACCTGGCCGGAGAAGGCGATCCCTTCGATCTCGACCAGCAACTCGGGCCGGCAGATATCGGCCACCGCGTAGACGATCGGTAGCTCGCCCAGCCGCCCTTCACAGACGGCTCGCGTCTTGGCGTAGTCTTCCTGGTTCTTGATGTAGACTCGGACCAATGCCAAGTCGTCCAAGGTGGCTCCCAGCCCGGCAGCGCCATGTTGGCGGAAGTTGTCTTCGCCGATCAGCTCCGCGATATTCTCCAACGTCTGACGAGTCTGGCCTTCGACGTCGCCGATGAATCGGGTTTCCGATTCGGTGATGCTGGCCGTGCCGGAGACGAAGGTCGAGGCGATGTCGCCGTTGGTGATGGCCATGGCCCGGGCAAACTTGGGGCTCTCGGGGCTATACTCTTGGCCGTAGTCGAAGGCAGAGGTCTGTTGCGGATTCTCCAGGGGCAACAGCGTGATATCGTCCCGGTCGGTGACCATGGCGATGGCACTCATCATCACGTCCTTCCCCTCGGTGCCGATTCCCGTACTGGCCGGATAGATAGCCCGATCGACGCCCGGCGGCGTGCGATTATCGCCGAACGTGAGGTCGCCGTAGAAATCGGTTCGTGCCCGATTCAATTCCTTGTACCGTTGCGTCTCGCCCCCGACGGTCGACTCGGGGCCCACGATATCGCCCAAGTAGAGCCAAGTGCGAATGATCTGGTTATAGCGAAACCCTCGGGCGTTGAGTCCCTTGGCCGAAAGCTGCAAGATGTCCATCGAACGGTCGTAGACGCTGGTGGCCGATGTCTCGGGAAAGATATTGGCCAAGTGGACCCAATCGATGCCGTCGTGCCGGGTCACGACCATCCGCTCGGAGAATCGCTCGATCTCGACTTCGCCTTGGCCGCGACCGACGCCCAACGCCTCGATCGTCAGCAGCTTGCCTTCGCACGGCGGCTGTTGGATGTAGCTGGTCGCGGGAAGCTCGTCGCCGTAGAAGTCCTTCATGATCTGGTGACAGATCTTGCGCTGCTCGAGGTTCTTAAGAAAGACGGCCTGTTTGACGATCGAACCTCGGGTCCCCTCTTCTTGAATGACCGATTCAATCGTGTTCAGGGCGTCGGCGGCCTGCTCGTGCAGGTCGTCACCCTGGCGAGGACTCGCACTGGCAAACACATGCCGCACGTCGTTCAACTCGACCACCGAATAGCCGATACCATCGCTCGATTCTTTTCGGATCATGCGGTTACCTTGTGGCCTCTATTGGCACAACGCGCGGTGGCGGGGGACTCCAAGATGCGCCCTTCAGGTTAGCCGGTCGGAGGCCCGATGTCCATAGCCGCAACGCCCAATCTTCGGCAGATTGGGGGGCTCTTTTCCGGCGGCCGTGAATAAGTCCGGCGAACGATGCGTTCCCATCTTTCGCTGGAGTTTGGCCAAACGGCACAATCCACCCAGCAAGGCCCCTTCGTAGCCAAAGTCGCAAGACCTCGGGCTGCGGCGGGGGCCCTGCTCCACGCTTGCGTGGGCATGCTGGCCCAGGGGCGAGAACATGCCCACGCAAGCGTGGAGCATGGCACCCGACGTTCGAACGCTCTCCGGTCGCACCTAGCCGTACCCCAAGTCGCGAAGTTCCTCTTCGTCGAGGCCGTGGTGATGGGCCAATTCGTGGAGGATCGTCGTGCGGATCTCCTCGCGCAACCGATCCGTGCGCACGCGGCCATGAGCGTCGCGAGCGGCCGACATGACTCCCTCGCGATAGATCGTCACGATGTCGGGCATCGTGCCCGAGTGACCAATACTCCGCTCCGAGATCGGAATCCCCGTATACAGCCCACACAGTTCGTCGCGATACGCAATTCCCAACTCCGTCATCACGTCGGCCGAGGGATAGTCCTCGACGTGCAACGGCACACGCTCGATCAACTCGTGGACCATCGGCCCGAGGCGTTCCAAGACCCTCTGGAATTGTTCGTCGAAACGGTCTCGCGTTCGTGGATTCAATACGCTTCTCCCAACTTGTCGACCCGACTGCCGCCTTGTGATATGCTATCATCTTATTATTGTGGGTGCCATCCCGTTCCTTGTTTTGGAGTGCTTCCAATGATACGTCCCCCATGCCGTTTGCTCTTGCCGACCATCATTATCCTGCTGAGCGTCGCCGCCGCGCCGGCGAAGGACATAATCCCGACTCCGGCCGACGAACCGGTCCTGGGCGAGTTGGAGCCCGTGTTGATCGAGGCCCTGGCCGCGAAGGACGTGGACGCCGATGCCTCGCTGGGGAGCGTTTATCGGCAAGAGGCCGTTCGCGCGCAACTGGCGAAGCACGATCTGCGGCTCTTCGGCGGCCCGATGCTCGGATGTGTTACCGATCATAGCGCGCGGATTTGGGTTCGCACGTCGACCGAGGTGGGCGTGCAAGTGATCGTCGGCACGGGCAAGAAGTTGGCCGATCCGATTCGCTCGAAGATCGTGAAGACCAAGGCCGGCGGCGATCTGGTGGCCCTGATGGACGTCGAGGGACTCAAGCCGTTTGCGACGTACTATTACGACGTGTTGGTCGATGGGAAGACGGCGATCAACGGCCCCATGCCGTCCTTCCGCACGTATCCTTCGCGCGGACAGCCGGCGAAGTTCAACGTTGGATTCGGCGGCGGAGCTCGAGTTGTCCCGCAGAACGAACGGATCTGGGACGCGATCGGTTCGACCCGTCCGATTGCGTTTCTTTTCCTCGGCGACAACCTTTACACGGACAACCCGACGCAGCGAAATCTCCAGCGGTTGTACTATTATCGGCGACAGTTGCGGCCCGAGTTTCGGCGGATGACCTCGTCGGCGGCGACGTACGCGATTTGGGACGACCACGACTTCGGCAAGGACGACTGCGCCGGCGGCCCCGACGTGGACCAACCCGACTGGAAGGTGCCCGTCTGGAAGGTCTTCACCGAGAACTGGAACAACCCGGCCTACGGCGGCGGCCCGACGCGGCCCGGCTGCTGGTTCGATTTCTCGATCGGCGACGTCGATTTCTTCATGACCGACGGGCGATGTTATCGGTCGTTCAAGGACGGCACCATGCTCGGGCCGCACCAGAAGCGGTGGCTGCTCGAGCGGCTCAAGGCGTCGAAGGCCAAGTTCAAGGTAATCGCCTCGGGCACCCTCTGGACCGAAACGGCCGACAAGGGCGGCAAGGATTCGTGGTGGGGTGTGAAGGAAGAACGCGAGGAGATCTTTTCGCTGATCGATCGCGAGAAGATTCCCGGCGTTATACTCATCTCGGCCGATCGCCATCGCACCGATGTCTACAAGATCGAGCGTCCCGCCGGTTATCCGCTTTGGGAATTCGAGACCTCGAAGCTCACCAATCTCCATACGCACGGCACGAAGCCGCAGGCCGTTTTCTCCTACAATAAGGGTAACTTCTTCGGGCAGTTAACCTTCGACACCACCAAGGCCGATCCGGAAGTGACGTTTCAATGTATCACGATCGATCGCGAGTCGGTCTATTCGCTGACGCTACGGCGAAGCCAATTGACGGCAAAAGAGTGAGCGAGGGCAAGTCGGTAGCTACGCTCGCCAGAGCGTGGTTGACGGGGGCCGTGTAGGGTGGGCACTGCCCAGCAAGAACGAGAGATAAGCCGTACTTCCTTGGTGGGCAGTGCCCACCCTACAAGGCTTGATGGCAAAGGATCGAGGGAACATGATGCAAGAACGATCGATCAAGCCGCGGCTATGCCTTCCCGTGCTATTTGCCGTTCTCTTGCCAGGATCGGCCGCCGCGGATGACTCCAACATCGCCAAGCCCCGCTCGCTTGACTATACGATCGTCGTCACCGGAAGCGAACTTCTCTCGGGCGTCTATGCCGATGGTCATACGCATTTCCTCACGCGAACGTTGCGGCCGCTGGGATGGCGATGCGTCGGGTCGATGTGCGTCGACGACAAGCCGGCCGATCTGAAGGCGGCCATGCGATTCGCCGTCGATCGCCCATCGCTCGTCATCGTCACCGGCGGATTGGGACCGACCGACAGCGACATTACGCGTCAGACCCTGGCCGAATTCACCGGCAACGCGCTGAAGGAACATCCCGAGGTCCTGCGGCAAATGGCCGACCGGTTCGGCGTCTCGCCCGAGAAACTCCGCACGAATATGCGCCGTCAAACGCAAGTGCCCAGTCGCGGCACTTACTTGAAGAACGGGAACGGCTCGGCGGTCGGCCTCGTTTTCGAGTCGGATCGGCGTGTGATCGTGGCGTTGCCCGGCCCGCCGCGAGAGCTACAGGCGATGGTCCGCGATGAGCTGATCCCCTATCTGAGCCGCCGCTTCGGCACGCGATCGGTCGGCCGTTCGATGACGTTGCGGTTCGTCGGCTTGGGGCAATCGCAGATCAACCAGACGCTCGACGATCACGTCAAGCTGCCGCCGAACGTCTCGATTTCGTCGCAGTTCGACGGAAGTCGGGTCGATTTTACCTTCTCGTTGCCCGGCGACACGGACGAGGATTCGGCCCGGCTTAAGACGCTCGAGGAAGCCGTCTTGCAGCACCTCGGCGATCACGTTTATGCGACCGACGGCCATACCACGTTGGAGCAGCGCGTCGTGGAATTGCTCGCCGAGAGGGACGCGACCTTGGCGTTGGCCGAAGTGGGAACCGGTGGGCGACTTGCCGCGGCGATTGGCGGTGTGGATAAGGTCGATAGCGCGCTGGCCGGCGCTTATGTGGCTCCCACCGAAGAGAAGTTGAAGCGGCTGCTGCGGATTTCACCCAGGGATTGGATACAGCCCAACTCCAACATCGAACGGGCCAACATGATTGCCTCGGTCGCGGCGGAAGCGTCCGGCGGCGCCTGGGTCATCGTCGTCGGATCGCCAACCGGCGAGCCCAACGGCAATCGGCCGGTGATCGTCGTTTTCCGGTCACCCGACGGCCGGTTCGACAGCCGCACTTTTCGACTATCCGGCACGAGCGACTCGGCCCGATCACGATTGGCCACGCAGATTCTCGATCAGTTGCGTCGCCGACTGCGGTAAGGGGCTACTTTGCGTGGCAGACGAGGTTCCCGTCGGTATCGGCCCAATAGAGTCGACCGTCGACGGCTGCCATTCCGTCGAAGATGGGCGGCGCGGCCAGCTTATAGGCGGCCAACCGCTTCCCGTCCTTGGCCGAGACGGCCCACAAGTGGCCTCCTCGCTCGCCTTGCCAGGCGGCCAGGGCTCCGTCGGGGTCCTTCAGTTGCAGCGCACCCTCGCCGATTCCCTCGGTTGCGGTTTCCTCCGGCGGGCCGGCAATGAACAGGGTCTCGTCGGCGACGACCATGGCCCGAACGTAGAACGGGATCCGCGTGGCCCAGCGATTCGGTTCGGCTTTCGGTGCCGGCCGCTTTTTGGCGGGGGCCGATCTTCTGGGCGAATTGACGCTCGGCTCCCTCGCGCCGGGCCAATCGCAGGCGAAGAGCTGATAATGCTCGCCGCCGCGCCACTGGCCCGTGTTCCCGCTGGGGTATTTGTCGCGGCCATAGCCGAAGATCGAACTCTTGTCGTAAGAGAGAATTCGTCCCGAAGGTACGACGCCGCCCGTCTTCCACCATCCGCTCCAATGGGCCACGAAATGATCGCTCACGACCCAATAGCCGCGATGCCACCAGGTATCGTCGAGTAGTCCGATCGGGCTAAATAGGTGCTGGCCGGTGCCCGACTGGCTGCCGGTGGCGAAGTCGAGCTTGACGTGCCGCATGTAAATGTCGGACTCGTCGGCCAACAGGATATCGGTAATAACGCCTCGCACGTCCTTTGCGTCGCCGCCCTTGGGCTGCTTGCCCGTCTCGGAGTCGGGGCTATACATGGCGGTCTGCGAAAGAACTTGCCCGGTGGCCGGATCGAGCCGATAGAGCCGGATCCCGCCGTCGAGATACGAGGTTCGCCCGGCCGAGACCACCAGTTGGCCGTCGTGAACCAAGACGCTTCCGTGGACCGGCCAGGGGGATTCGAGTTGCCCGTTGACGAACGTCCGCTGATCGGTCGCGGCGGCGCGGAATGTCCACGCGAGTTGACCGTCGGCGGCTCGCAATGCATAGACGCATCCGTCGGCCGAGCCGAAGAAGGCCATGCCCTGGTGGATGGTCGGCGGCGAGTCGATTCGTCCGGCCGCCGTGAAGGTCCATCGCGGGGCCCCGGTCCGGGCGTCGCGAGCGTGGATGGTGTGGGTATCGATCGAGGCGACAAACGCCAAGCCGTCAGCCACGGTCACGCCGGAGAGCCGCCCGCCGATTTTCGCTCGCCAGGAAGGCCGCAACGTCGTGGGAACCTCGGCCGACGTCATGCCGCTTCGTGCAAAGTCATGCCGATAGACGGGCCATGCGTCGGAATCCGTCGCGGAAGGCTTCTCGCGCGTGGCGATCCAGTCGAACGCGGGGCCCTTTTCCAGTCGATTCGTGTCGCCGGAAGCGGGCGTTTTCGATTCGGCGGCCGGAGCCAATGCCCAGAGCCCGGCCAGTTTTGCCTTCATATTGCAGGCACACGAGTCGGGCGTGACATAAAGCAGTCCGTTGGCCGGCATGATCCCATATTGGCACGTGCCGCGAATCCAGTGGTTGATCGCCGTCTCGCCCGAGGCGACGTCGAGGAATTGCACACCCTGATCGCCACGCAGGAAGAACCGGTCGGTCGCCTTGTTGCGATAGCATCGATGGTGCATGTATCCTCGGACGAACGGTCGCTGCTCTTGCACTTCGCCGGTCGCCGGGTCGAGTCCGGTCATGCCGGTTTGGCGTTGCGTCCAGATCAGCCCGTTGATCGCGAAAACGTCGGGGGGCGAATTGTATCCGGCCGATGCGGGGCCACTCCAAAGCGTCTTGCCGTCTTCGGCCGCAAAGGCCACGATCCGCTTGAAGTCGGCGGCATAAACGGTCTCGCCGTGGACCATCAAGGTCGGCGATTCCCAACCCAACTCATGGCCGGGCAGTACGAGCTTCATCGGCATGTTCCAAAGCGGCTTGCCCGAGTCCAGCGAGATGCAGTACACGTCCTCGTTGGTCTGATAGAAGACCCGATCGCCCGCGGCCGCAACCGCCGGATGGACGAACGGTTTGATCTCCGTTCGCCAGAGCTGCTTGCCGGTTTGGGCATCGGCCGCCGCGATGGCCCGGAGGCCGGCCGCCGGCTTCGTTCCACGCCGAATTTTGGCGTCCTCTTCCTTGGTGACTTGTGGGCCCGTATCGACCAACACGACGAGCTTCTCGCCGATGCGCATGATCTGACGTGCGTTTTCGGTGCCCGGGCAAGTCGCCAGGGTCTTGCCACTTATTGCGTCGAGGATACTCACCGGCGCGTCGACGCCGAGCGTTACATAGAGCGCATCGTCTTGTGCGACCAATCGGAACATCGTGCCGGCCGGACCCGCTCGGAAACGTCGGAACTGGTCCATCCACGTCGGGATCGGCCGCTTCCATAGGACCACGCCGTTGAAGGCATCGCGAGCCACGAGGAACCACTTCGAGGGAAACCGGACGTCGGCCCGGGGTGTCTCGTCGATGATGTAGAAGAGCCGGCCGCCGGTCGACACGCACGCGCTGAGGCTGGCCAGTTGTTCGTGTGCCCGGGCAAATTTCGGCAGCCCCAGCCACTTCATCCGCCGGGGGATATCAACGACCGAATCGTGGGCGACCGCGTTGTTGTCGGGCCCATGAAGAAAATGCGTCCAGTCGTCCAGCTCGGCCGGCCGCGGCTTGACGGTCTTGGTCCACCCGGAGCCGTCTTGGATATACGCCACGCCGCCGGGGCAAAGCACTCGCATGACCTCGTCGATCGAGACGTCGCCCAGGTCTTCCGACACGACCAGATTGACCAG
>SDBT01005153.1_pt1 | contig 22047 bp, 18 predicted proteins | sample 2277101 | NCBI WGS metagenome assembly SDBT01 (sample SAMN10404973, study PRJNA504765) | marine sediment metagenome | isolation source: marine sediment core GS10_PC15, 103 cmbsf | place: Arctic Ocean: Southern Knipovich Ridge | collected 2010 | reverse complement strand
CATCTGGCACGACCGAGTCCCGTACAATGAAGCAATCCACCAACACAATCGCCAAACCCACGGAGGTCCCCTCACACTCAAAACCAAAAAAATCCCAAGATCAGCTTGACATACTGAGTCCTCGAGCACATCCTGCCATTTGCCATCGGTCCTCTAGCGAATGAGCAGATGATGGTATTCATCACTCTCCGTTCGCTCAAAGTAAAGCCACTTGTCTAAGGCATCCGCTTCTATGGGCCGCCCAACATCCATGCGCATGTAATCGGTCTCCTAACTTCCACCGGCAATTCCTCGGCTTGTAGTTGTCGGCAATCGCCTTCCGTGTGGCCGAGTCCGTGCGAGTTCTCCCACCTGATTTTCCTCCTCTGTTAACCTTGATGTCCAACCATACCACCCAGGCTCTGGACGGACCCGCCAAAGTTAATGATTCTATAAATTAAGTCGAAGCCGATAAGCTTATTACGACCTCGTCTCCCAAATTATTTTCAAGATTCTGCTGAAAAAAGGCAGGCCTAACCGTATCATCATCATTGTCAGACGAAGGCCTCGCTGCAGATAATTCGAGGGATGGGCCGGTCTTCAGGCTCAAGACTTCGGCGGGCCGAGACATCCTTCAGATTGTGCTGGTCGTAGACGCGGATGAGGCTTTTGAGAAGATTCTCACCCGTCACGCCGTGACGGCGAAACTGGTTCAGTTCCCCCTTCACCGCACCAGTCACAGATCCGCGAAAGACCTTCTCCAGAACGTTCACGTTGCGCTTAACATCCTCTTCCTCGGTCGCCTCAAAGAGGATTCTCAACTCGCGCAGGACATACCGCTGGCCGTGCGAAAGAGTTAAGGTGTATGTTTTCTCGGCTTCGCGATGCTTTACTTCTTCCGCGAACGTGCGCTGCACCGACATGACGGCCTGGTTATAGCCGCCCGGCAATGGCGCAGCTTCGGTATCCGGCGAACACTTCACCGTACCCAGCACCTTCGGGATGTCGCGGGAGACAACTTCGCCCTTCTCGTCAAGCAGGAACAACTGCTGATAGCGCCCAGCCTGGCAAAACACGAACATCCCGCGCTCAAGTGAATGTCGGCCTGTCCTGATGCCGTCTCGCAGATTGGCGATCCGCTCATATTCCGCCGGGTTCTCTTTCCGCAACAGTCGGAGTATTTCTTCGGCTTCATTGAGGTCGAGGAACTCATCTTCAGCCGTGCCCCACAGATCCAGTTGAACTGGGCCGCCGCCTCGCGTCTCATAAATGGCATACATGGCTTCAGAATTCAGGCGCTCTGTCCTGTCCAGAATTTCCGAGTCTTCGCCGATGGTGTCGTGAATTTCCTGGATACGCTGTTCAAGTCTCTCGTGCAACTTGAGGTTCGCCTCGATACCAGTCTCGGGCAAGAAGTTGTAGCCCCAAATAACCTCATGCTCCGACCCGATCCGGTCAATGCGCCCAAAACGCTGAATCAGGCGGACAGGGTTCCAATGCAGGTCATAGTTGACGATGTTGTCGCAGTCCTGAAGGTTCAGGCCCTCGGCCAGAACGTCGGTGGCAATGACGGTCATCAGTTCTGTCTCGGTTCTGCCGAAGCGGTACTCCGGGTTGGCTTTCGGCGCGAAACGCCCGACAACACGCTCTTTGCTCTTCTCACCGCTGAAGATAACCTCAATTTCGGGGTCTTCGCCGTTCGGATTCAGATTCTCAAAGAGATACCTGGCCGTGTCTGCGTATTGCGTAAAAATGAGTCGCTTGGCGCCCGCCAACGGTTTGTCCGCAAGCCGCTTCTTCAGCGTCTGCAGTTTTGCATCCTTGTCCGGCGTGATCGGCAAGACCAGATTCAGAATTTTGCCCAGCAGATCAATATCGTGCTCGATGTGCTCCCGGAGCTTCTTCAGGTCAAAATCCTTTGCATCGTAACGCGTGGACACCTGCCGGAGCGCATCAACTATATCCCGTTCCTCCTGGCTATCGCTTTCGTAAAGGATAGACTGCGCCTCCTCACCCGCCGGCACAAAGTCCTCGTTCAACGCGGCAAGAAAAGCCTTGTGCGTGCTCAGCAGGCGCTTGACCGTCTCCCGGAAGGCGTAGACGCTCGATTCAAAGCGCTTGAAAAGCAACACGCGCATAAGGCCGCGAAGGTTCGCCCCGGCCCGTTGCAAGTTCACGTAGGGTTCATTTTTCTGCTTTGCCGCGTTCACGTAGTGCCAGAGCCCATACCGCGCATACGATAATTCACCGGCGGGCGCTTTCGCCAACTTCCCCCGCCGCGGCTTGCCCAGGTATCCGCGTAATTCCTGATAAAGCCCTTGGTAGGTGTCCTCAATACTGTACTCAATGGTCTCCAGCTCTCGCTTCGGGAAAAACTGATGCCTGCCGCCCACCAGGACGTAAGCCTTGCGCTTGCCTTCGGCATACTCCTGAAAGCGGCTCGTGTCAACCGGCTCGTGGGTCTCCGCGTCGAAACCGTACCAGCGTAAGATGTGATTGCGGGTGCGCCGGATCAGAATGTTCGCCAGCAGGCCGGGGAGATTGCGCTCGCCTTTCTCGATAAGTTTGAAGTATTCCTTCAGGTTTGGCGGGTCAATCGGCAAGTCCGTGCGGTCATCCTGGTGGAACAGCTTGATCTGGTGATAGACGTCCAGCGCACTTTTATTTCGAGGCGTCGCCGTCAGGAAACAGGAACGCCGCCCGGTTGAAAGAAACGTCTGAAGCACTTTGTATCTCTGCGTGTCCGGGTATCGGAAGTTGTGGCTCTCGTCCACCAGCACAAAGTCCCGGTCCCGATACTTCACGTCGTTCAGCAAACGCGCGAATCCGCCATCCTCATCCTCCCGAAGGAAACCCATCGAAAGCACACGGCCGTTATCCTCAAGCGCAGCCTCCCGAGCCTGCGCTTCAGCAGGCGTCCGGTAAAGCCCGGCCCAAGCCTGATCCCACTGCTCGACCGTACTCTTTGCAAGCCGGTCAAGGAAGACCGCAATCTTACTGCGGACGCTGTCGTCGTTGCTGACGTCCTGCCAGGTCAGGGTCAACAGCCCGACGGGACACGGGTAATCGATTATCCTACTGACGAGCTGGTTGATCTGTTCCGTTGAGAGTGGGTTGGGCAGCCTTCCCAGCCAGCTGGCGATCTCTGCTCTCGTGTTCTGCTGGTCGCTGGAGCTTCCTGAGGCAGGCGCAGCCTGCCGTTCCCCTCCGTCTCCGTCCGAAATCTTAGCACCGCCGCTCCCCGCGTCCGCGCGCTCTTGATCGGCGGTGGTCTTTTCAGGAGAGGAGCGGAGCGACTCTCCTGAAAAGGCCTCCTCTTCCTTCTTAGAAGTACTCTTCTCTACGTCCCGCACTGGCAACGACGTTGCAGATGCGGGGTTGCGGGAGCCTGTGGCAATTTCGTCGTTCTTGCCAAGCTGCGGGCTACTATGAACGTAATATTCCACCGATTGATAGTGTCCGTCGGCCCAGGGCTTGACGCGGCGCAGATAACCCAAAGCCCGAAGCTTGCCCAAGGCTTTGTAGACGGCCCTTTCACCCACACCCAACTGAGTCTGCAGGTCCTTTATGCGAAGCGTCCAGGGCTGGGACCGGGTCAGCAAGTACCATAGTAGATGCCTTGCCGTAGGCGATAAGTCCGGGTCCTTGGTAAGGCTGTAGAACAGTTGGGCCGGGGTGTGGCCCAACTTAACGTACAGCGGCGATCCAGGAGACTTCGTTTTCATGCTGGGTCCTTTCCGGTTAGAGTTGGGAATAAAGAAGAAGCCCTTCAGCGCCCGCGAACCGGATAGGACTCTCGAAAACCGGTATAACGCTGAAGGGCTTGGTTCGTAGATTCAAATCCACTTGAGAGTCCTGCTTTCACCGTCGCGGACGGCATTTGCTCATGTTACTGCAACCCTGTTTTGGCCTGCTGCAAACTTTTTGTTCGAGATTTTTTTGCCGCCGGCCCCTTCGGCCACGAGGACCGTCGCAGCCCCTGCCGGACTGCCCTCTGCCGTCTGTGGCGCTCTCTCTTTCAGATACGGCTTGTATTGCGCCAGGAAGGCCTCCAGCACCCCTGGATGGAATTCCAGTATCCAGGGAATCGCTACGAAATTTGGGTCCGGATCGCTGTGCAGGCTGATAGCTCTCTGCACATTAAGCTTCTCCATCGCGTACCTGATTGTCGAGGCGCTGAATAGCAGGAATAGGTGCATTTCAAGCTCGAGTTCCGTGTACCGCTGCTGGAGCTTCCCAACAGGTATAGGCTCGTTGCTGTGTCTGCCGATCTGCTCCCACGCACGGAGCCTGAGCGTATGTCCAGACTCAAATACATTCAGCAGTAGGGCGCCGCATACATCGCCGCGGCAGAAATCCACACGCCACGGCCTGAGGACCAGAATATCTTCATTCGGATGTGGTAAACAGGTCATTATCATTGTCAGAGCTCCTGTAGTTGTTGGTATCCCTTTTAATTCGGGTTTGAAGGATTGCCCCGTCCGCCAGGCGGGGCCTTTTTTTCGTGTTCATGCGCCGCCCTCTTCAAATTCCAGCAGGGCCTTTTCGCTCACGCGGACCTTTTTCCGCTTCGCCCCGGTCCCGACGCGGAGAGCCTTTATCTTGCCGCCGCCGATCAACCTGATAACAGATTTTTCGCTCAGCCTCAAGCGATCAGCGACTTCCCGGAGCATCAACAATTGGCCAACTTTCGGGCCGGGCGCGGAGTTGCCGCCGGGCTCATAGCCCCGGATAGCCTCGGCCAGGCATTGCGGGGTCAAGCCCTCGACACTGTCTCCCAAGGCTAAGCACGCCAGCCTCAGAGCTTTGGGTGAAATCCGCCCGGCCTTCATTTCACCACCCCAATTTCTGGGGCCGGGATATTTTCAACCAGGTTCAACCTGCCAGGGTCTACGCCCAGCACGGCAGCGATTTTTGCCGCCGTACTCGCGGTGGCAGTCCGGCGGCGATTCAATCGCGCGCTGAGCGGGTTCAAGCTGGCCGGACGACCTGTTGCCAAGAACACAACAGGCAACTCCGGCAATTCCGTCACCCCAAGCCGCCGCAATTCAAGCTCATTTATTCCGATCGTATTCCCCCCATGCGGCACCGCCGCCGTAAGCCTTACATCCCGTCGTTGTGGACCAACGCCCTCGCGCTTACCCAGGGCCCGCTGCCCAGTGTTTCCCCGGATTGGTCGACCACCCTCTTGACCATGCCCTGGCGCCGCGTCCGCGCCTCGACCACCACCGGGGGCGGCGACATTTTCCGCCGCCCCCGGTGGCGCAAATGGACTTGAAACGGACACCCAATCACTTCAGCACTATCTTAGCAGAAAAAACTCGCCAAGTACAGACAGCAAGGGACAGTTGTGAGGCTGGTGCCTTCCCCCGTAAATCCAGTTAACCTCAAACGTGACGGATTAGCAAACCGTTGCTTTCAGCCGCTCAGCCACCTCTCCGGAGAGTATCGGGCAGAATCTGGCGGGGGAGTCCACCAAACCGCTCAGCAGTTTGTTTACGTGGGGCTTACAGTAAAGCCTGGATTGGGCCGGCGCAAACGTTCCCGGCAAACAATTGCGTAATTGGGGTTTGTTCTAAGAGCCTGTGCCGGATTATTTCCCGGCATTGCTGGTAAATTTCTGTTGCCCGAGTATAGTATTTCCATCCGCATTGGAGGCATTGCGGATATGGAGGCCGGACTTTTAGGAGGAACAGGGAGGCGATGGCGCAGAGCCGGAAATTACCTGGCTGGCTGGAGGCATTCAGGCGTTATTTGCAGCTCGAGCGGGATGCGTCTGAGCATACGATGGCCGCTTATCACCGGGATATATTACAGTTTGCGCAACTGGTGCTGGGCGAGAACGCGAAGGTGGCCCTGGGGCCGGAGACCCTGACCCTGGCGGGGGCGCGCGAATTCATCGTGCACTTGCACGGTTCGGGGCTGGCGCGCAATTCGTTGCTGCGAAAGATTTCGAGCCTGCGCACGTTCTGCCGGTTCCTGGTGCGCGAGGGGCTGCTGACCGATAATCCGTTCAAAGGGCTGAACACGCCACGCAAAGAACAGACGCTGCCGCACGTGTTCTCGCAGGAGCAGGTGGCAGCGTTGCTGGCGGCGCCGGAAAGCTACTGGCAGAAGGCGGCGCAGGCGAATCTGCCGCAAAAACGCGAGCCGGCGTTTGCCGCCAGGCGGGACACGGCTATCCTCGAGGTGCTCTACAGCGGCGGGCTGCGGCTCAGCGAGGCGGTGAACCTGGATGCGGCGGATATTGATTCTTACTCGGGCACTTTCCGGGTCCGGGGCAAGGGCAACAAGGAACGGTTGTGTATGCTGGGCCGCCCGGCGATCAAGTCGCTCCAGGCATATCTGCAGGAGCGCGAAATACTGGGGTTCGGCAGCCGGCACGACCACGGCCCGTTATTTGTCAACCTGAAGGGCGGACGGTTGACGGCGCGCTCGATACAGCGTTTTCTCAAGCTCTATTTACGCGAGGCGGGACTGCCGGCCGAACTGACCCCGCATGCGTTGCGTCATTCTTTCGCCACACATCTGCTCGATGCGGGGGCGGACCTGCGCAGCGTCCAGGAACTGTTGGGCCATGCGAGCCTCTCGACCACACAGATTTACACCCACATCAGCACCAAGCGGCTGCAGACGGTTTATCAGCGGGCGCACCCCCGGGCCGGGTAACGGCGGCCCAAGCCCAAAACAGCAAAAACTCACGAAAATTTGCGTATCCTCTGGACAGGGTGGAAACTGCCGCTATACTATTATCTGCGTCCTCGACCTCAACCGGAACAAAGGAGTTGAAAGTATGCGACCAATCTTGATCGTAGTCGCTGTTGGCGTCGGAATCTTATTGATAATCGGCCTGTTGATCGCCGGTATTTACAACAAGCTGGTGAAGATGAGAAACCGCTTCAAGAACGCCTTCGCCCAGATTGACGTGCAGTTGAAACGCCGTTATGACCTGATCCCGAACCTGGTCTCGACGGCCAAAGGTTACATGAAGCACGAGCGCGAGACCCTCGAGGCCGTTATCGCCGCGCGGAACCAGGCCAGTGCCGCCAGCGACAAGGCTGCCGCGGCCCCCGGCGACCCCGCCGCCATGCAGGGCTTGATGGGCGCGGAAAGTATGCTCGGCGGCGCCCTCAGCAGGCTCATGGTGGTGGTCGAGCGCTATCCCGACCTGAAGGCCAACCAGAACATGGCCCAGTTAATGGAAGAACTGACCTCGACCGAGAACCGGGTGGCCTTCGCCCGGCAGTCGTTCAACGATTCGGTGACCACCTATAACACCACGCGCGAAAGCTTCCCGACGATGATCTTCGCGGGCATGTTCCGCTTCGGCAAAGCGGAATTGTTCGAGGTCAAGGACGAGGAAGTGAAAGAAGCGCCCAAGGTGGCGTTTGACTGACCTTCAGCCTTCCCTGGCCGACGGTTCACGTTTAAGTTATACCAACCACGGCGGCAGCGCCCATGGACTTTTTTGAACATCAGGACCGGGCCCGGCGCAAGTCGGGCATGCTCGTATTTTATTTTATTCTGGCGGTAATCTTCATCATCGCCGGGGTTTACTTTGCCTTTGTGCTGACGATTTACGGCGTTAAAACCTACGAGGCACAAAAACAGGTCCGTCCGGAGCAAAGACAAGAAGCCGTCACTCTAAGGTTATGGTATCCGGAATTGTTTCTGGGGATCAGCGCCGGCACGATATTCCTGGTAACCTGCGGCAGCCTGTACAAGATCGCCAGCCTGTCCGGCGGCGGCGAGGCGGTGGCGAGCATGCTGGGCGGGCAACTGATCGATCCGGGCACCCGCGATGCCGACGAACGTAAGCTCCTGAACGTGGTCGAGGAAATGGCCATCGCCTCGGGCACACCCGTGCCGCCGGTCTATCTGCTCGCGGACGAGGAAGGGATTAACGCCTTTGCCGCCGGCTTTTCCACCGAAAATGCGGTCATCGGGGTGACCCGCGGCTGCATGCACCTGCTCAACCGGGACGAACTGCAGGGGGTCATCGCCCACGAGTTCAGCCATATTCTCAACGGCGATATGCGCTTGAATATCCGTCTGATCGGCATTCTGCACGGGATTCTGCTGATCGGCATGATCGGCTTTTTAATCTTCCGCATTATGCTGTACTCGGGCGCCGGCCGGCGGCGCAGCAGCGGCGGCAAGAAAGGCGGGGGACAGTTGCCGATCATCGTGCTGGGATTGCTGCTGATGATCGTCGGCTATGTCGGCGTCTTTTTCGGCAAGCTCATCAAGAGCGCCCTGTCGCGCCAGCGTGAATATCTGGCGGACGCCTCGTCGGTGCAGTTCACCCGCAATCCGTCGGGAATCGCCAACGCGCTCAAGAAGATCGGGGGACTGTTCTCGGGCTCGCGAATCGGGAACTCGCACGCAGAAGAGGCCAGCCATCTTTTCTTCGGCAACGCCCTGAAATCAAGCTTCCTGGGGATGATGTCAACCCATCCGCCCCTGGCCAAGCGCATCCGCCGCGTCGAGCCAAGGTTCGACGGGACCTATCCCGAAGTCGAGCGGCCGAAGGGAGCACGTCCCGCGCTTAAGGACCAATACGCCGGGGCGGAAGCCGAGGCGGAGGCCGGGCCGGAGACGCCGGGTGAAGAAGCAGGCTTAGGGGAAATCGGCACCGAAATCTTCGGTACGGGAGCTCTCGGCCGCGGGGCCGAGACAATTGCGATCGTACCGGCGATGCTGATCGCCCAGGTGGGTATGCCGCAAGCCGCCCATCTGAACTACGCGAAAGCCCTGCGCAAGTCTATCCCGGAACCACTGACCGAGGCTGCGCATGAGGCCTACGGCGCCCGGGCCGTGATCTACGGGCTGCTGCTGGACCCCGATGAAAGCATCCGCGCTAAACAACTCAAACGCCTCGAGGCCCGGGCCGAATCGGCGGTCTACAATGACACCATCAAGCTGCTGCCGGAATTCGCCAAGCTGGACCCGCGGCAATATCTGCCCCTGGTGGATATAGCGCTGCCCGCGCTCCAGGCGCTGTCGGAACGCCAATACCAGTTCTTCCGTGAAAATGTTCAGTACCTGGCCGAGGCGGACGAGCAGATCAGCCTCTTCGAATATGCCCTGCAACGCACCCTCCTGCGCAACCTCGAACCGAAGTTCTCCCGGCGCAAGCGCACCCCGATTAAGTACTACGCGCTGAAGCCGGTCCGGGCCGAATGCGCGGTCCTGCTCTCGACCCTGGCCCGGATCGGTGAGGAAGACGCCGGTGAAGCAGGCAAGGCCTTTACTATGGGCTCATCCAGGCTGAAACTGAAACCGGGCGCCGTCACTTTCCTGCCCGAGGACCAATGCACCCTCACCGCGGTTGACGAGGCGCTCGAGCGGCTGGACACCGTCGCGCCCAAGCAGAAAAAACTGCTCATCGAAGCCTGCGCCATCTGCATCGCCGCCGACCGCAAAATCACCGTTGACGAAGCCGAGCTGCTCCGGGTCGTCGCCGATTCACTCGGCTGTCCCATCCCCCCGCTCCTCCCCGGCCAGACCCTCTAAGCACCCTCCTGGCGAACATAACTCCCGGTAACGCCGAAGCTTGGGCAAAGGCGGGCGCCATGCCGCCACAGCACATAAGTCAAGCGTTCGAAAGGGAGAATTTCCGAAAAGCACTTGACAAGGGCCACCGGGAAGGTATGATACGAAGTAAAGAGATGAAACATGGCCGGCTAAACCGGCCTGAATGGGGAATCTCGGATTAATTGGCGGCTACGAAAAGAAGAAGGGAGCATGAAATATGAAGCACATCTGTAACTTACTGCTGGCAGTGGTCCTGATCCTCCTCTTCGGAAGCACAATGGCGTTGTCGGAAGACGAAGAGGACATCCCCCTCTCCAAAGTCCCGAAGAAGGTCCTCGCCGCAGCGCGGAAAGCAGTGCCCGGCATCAAGTTCACCGAGGCCGAGGTCGAGAAGACGAGCAAGGGCCTCGTTTACGAGCTTGAGGGCACGGCGGACGGGAAAGAGTACGAGATCGAAGTTTCGGCCGATGGCAAGGTCCTCGAAGTTGAACAGGAAGATGATGATGACGAGGACGAGGACGAAGACGAGGACGAAAACGAGGACGAAGACGAAGACTAGCAGCCGATTCACCGCCCAACAGACCAGTGAAACCGGGAACATCTAACAGTTCCTATTGATATTTGGCGTGTTGCATATACATTACGACACCCCGTTCTGCGCTGGCCGCAACGTCTGACCGTAATCAATTCAAGCTGCTTTACCATAGCCAGGGCAGTCGGCCCCGAAAACATGACCGAAGTGTATAATATTCGCAAAAGCCACTTGACATCAGTATCTTCGGCAAAACGTCACCGATTTCGGATTGTCTTCTTGACAGCAAGGAGCGGGAACTTGTCATCACCGGCTCGGATCTAATGGGAAATCGCCTGGACACAGATCCAGCGACCATTGCCAGTCGAGGAGCCGCTGGAAATTGGGTTTCCGGAGCCAATGGCTACGACTCCGGAACCGGCGGCGACCATTCAGACAGAGAGCATAAGCTCAAGATAGACACCAAGCACGACGAGAAAGCCGTACCGAAGCTGGAAGAATAGGAAATGGCACGTTTAAAACGACTTGTCCTAATGTTGCTCTTACCGGTCACAATTATGGCCGGTCAGTTCGCGGAGACTAGGCTCCGCGTCGACAAAGGGACCTTTGCGCAAGCGATGGACGTGAAGCTCGTCTCCGACGGCGTGCTGGTGCTCAGTCGTGATGGGCTTCGCTTCGTTGGCGACGACGGGAAGGTTAGCTGGCTACGGCAGAAACCGGGGATCAACGTGTTTCGGATATGGCACGACTTGGTGGTTTGCCAGGAGGCTAAGAACCTGTTCCTGCTGAACCGGAAAACGCTGGAAACGGCGACGATCAAGCTCTCAAGACGGTACCGGGTTGAGTTCCCAGAGCGTGGCAACGTGTTCGCCGTGACTGAATCGTCCAAAACCGGTCAGACCATCTCGAAGTATAATACGGCCGGCAAGTTGCTTGATACTTTCCCCGTCGCGACCAAGTACCCTATCAGGTTCCTTGATATCGGCAAGAGCCGTTTTCTGACTTGTCAGCGGACCGGGGGCCAAATCTTTGCCACCGTGAAGTCAATGACCTTCTGGAAAGGCGATCGGCAAGTGCGTGAGTTGCGTGAAGAGTTGAAGGCGGCGAGGCTCCTGCGGATCTCCCCAAAAGGCCGGGTATACGTCACTACAGACAGCAAGCAGGGCAACGTGTTGGTGGTCTTCGAGCCCGACGGCAAGGAGATTTGGCGAAAGCCTTTTGTTACTGAGGGGCCCATGCCGGCGCGCGTTTTTGCTTTCGCTACAGATCATGCCTCGGGCCACGACAGGTTGCTCTTTGGCTATAGAGACCCCAAGATCGTCTCTCTACCGGGACGGATTCGTTTGCTGCTCATCGGAGACCGTGGTGAAATCGTCCGAGACCTCTCCATGTTGTCGCAAGGGTATCCTGTGGTCAGCCTGAGCAGAAAAGCTCTACTGCTTACAGACCAGAAACATGCGAGATGCGTGGATCTCGCGAATGGCCGACAAGTGTGGCAACTGTCTGCCTTGCAGTTCCGAGACGGTAAGACGGTGGCGAATGCGTTCAGTAAGGCGGGCCCAAGCGAGTGGTTTAGCTCGCTGACGGAACAGGTGAAAGGGCAAGAAGAGGCAACGGTTTCCACGAAGTTTCGGATCTGGGACTTGCGGGATGGGAAGGTGGTGTATGAGGCGCAACTAGACGGCAAAGGCTGGGAACTGAAGGGCGATAGCACTGGCAGCTTCGTCGCCTACTCCCGCGGCCGTGGCGTTCTTCGGGTGATTCGGCTACGTGTCAAGAGGCAGTTAAAATAGGCCGGGTCCTGCTTGGCCATTGCGAGTAGCTTGCGGGTTTATTCCACCCTTGCCCACGGGCTTACGCCCGAGGCTACATGCTATCGTCCGCCAAAGGCGGACTTTGTCTGGAGCTTTGTCTGGAACTTTGTCTGGAGCTTTGTCTGGAACTTTGTCGATTAGTTCTCTTCTCTGATTAAGCTCCGGATTAAGCTCCGGATTAAGTTTTTTCCGGTTCTCCTTTGTCTGGAACTTTGTCTGGAGCTTTGTCGATCAAGTGTTTTCTTCGATTAAGTTCCGGATTAAGCTCCGGATTCATTGTCATCCCACAGGATGGCGGAGTGATGGAGTAGTGGAGTAATGGAGTAATGGTTTTGAACTCAAGTCCAGAATCCATCGTCCCTAATTCGGCGAAGGTCGCCGGAAACGATCTTCGGACTTTGCAGGCGCTTGTATTGTCGTCTAACGTGTTCTTACCCAACACTCCAACACTCCAACACTCCAACACTCCAACACTCCAACACTCCAACACTCCAACACTCCATAGGATGCCTGTGCTCCGGATTAAGTTTTGCCGTTCAGGAGAGGGCGTGGCGGAGGGCGGGGAGGAAGTCACGGTTGTCGCAGCGTAGGTAGCGCATAAGGCCGCCCATACGGCTGAAGGTCTTGTTGTAGCGCAGGTAATACTCGGGATTATCCGGGGGCGGCTCGCCGTTTTGCCAGTCCCAGTGTGAGTCGGCCAGGTCCACCACCAGGATATAATGATTGTCAATGTGCCGGCCGGCCTGGAGCGCGAGGTTCTGGGCCATTGAGAAACACTTCTCGAAAATCATCGGCGACATGACCGCCGAACCCACCGAGAGATAGACCCCGCCATCGAGCCGGCTGACGCTGTCGGCGAAGGTCAGGAAGTCCCTCTGGGCGGCGCGGCCGAGGGCGGCGCCGTGGTTCATCGGGTGGTTATAGATGATGTCGTGGCCGAACATTGGGTGGCCGGTGAAGGGTATGCCGAGGCGGAAAGCGGCGGCTTGCGCGCTGTACTGCTTCCACGGGTGCTCGACCGTCAACCGTCCCGGCTTCAGCTCGAATTCGCGGATAACCCCGAGCAGATCGGCCGCGGCAGCCGCGCGCTCCGGGTCCGTGTCTGCCTGGGCAATGGTCTTGAGCAATTCATTTTCGGTTGGAACGTCCAGGCCATCAGTCTGGATGAACGCGCCGACCGCCTCGCCATAGCCCTTGCCTTCAAAGGCGCCGATGTTCAGGGCCAAGTTGACGTAGAACCCGGTCTCCTCCCAGTTGCCGAACTCTCCCCGCTCGACCCCGCCGCGGACATCCTCGCTGCTCTTCCCTTGGAAGCTGAATTCCCAGTCGTGAATAATGCCGGCGCCGTTGGTGGCCAGATGGGTCAGCCAGCCGTCTTCCATCAGCTTGATCAACACCGGCGCCAGGCCGTTCTTGATGGTATGCGCGCCGCAGGCGAGGATTACGGGTTTGGCCGCCGCGCGCGCGGCTCGAATGCGGTCGCCAACTTCGGCGACAAGCTCTTGGGCTGGGCCATCGAGGTCGCGCGGGGCCTGGTCCGCCGGCACCTGGTCCGTCTCGATATTGAGTTTATTCTGGCGTTTCGCCAGGGGTTCCAGCCGTACGCGGCGGCGGTCGAACTGGGGATAGGGCATTTGAGATTTTAGATTTTGGATTTAGTGAATGCAGAACCGATGAACAGGGAGCTCGGAAGGCAGAAGTTTTGAGTTCTTCGGTTCCTGGTTCTTAATTCTTTCTTCTCGATTCTGAATTCTGGATTCTGGATTCTGGATTCTCCAGCTTCACCTTCCACCTTTCACTATCTTCTTTCCGGGCTTGGCCTTTTTGGCTTTTACCACGGCTTTGGCTTTTGCCACGGCTTTGGCTTTTTTGGCTTCCGCCTCGGCCTTGGCCTGATATTCTCTCTCCGCTTCGGCCTGCTCATCAAGCTCTTCTTCTTCTTCCTCCTCAGCTTCAAGCTCGGGCTCAGTTTCAGCTTCGGACTCAGGCTCAGCTTTGGGCTCAGGCTCAGCTTCAGGCTCAGTTTCGGGCTCAGGCTCAGCTTCGGGCTCAGTTTCAGCCTTGGGCTCTTTAGCGGCCGCGGCTTCAGGTTTGCCTTCTTCTTTGCCTGGTTCTTCTTGGGTCTGGCCCGCTTCGTCGACCGCCTTGACTTCTTCCCCGACCTCGACACCGAATAATTCATCGAGGAACTCTTCCTTTTTCACCTCGAAATCTTCGGCCAGCAGATAAGTGTCGGGATTGGGATGTTCCAAGACGCCTTTGCGCGCCAAGGCCTGGAGAGCGTCAAAAAGGACGGTGTTGACCAAGGACAGGCGTCCGTCGAGGCGCTTGCGGTGCAAATAGGCGTTGATGATCCACAGCTTGCCCTGGTTGGGCCGGCCTTTGCCCTCGAGGATGCACTGCTTGACCGCCTCGACCATGATCTCCCATTCTTCCTCGGTCATCGGGCGATTTTGCCATTCAGGGCGGCGCGTCTCATGGCCGGGGGAATAGGGCCGGGAACGCGGGCTGATATCGGCCATCAGGAGGATGTTCCAGGCGCCGTCCTGAAACTCGAGTTTCAACGGCAGAATCCCCTGTTTGCCGACGTGGTCGAGCATGTCGTTGAAGTTGTTGAAACCGTGGTCGCGCTCGTTGAACGAGGCATCGAGCTGGTGCATCAGGCGCTTGACCTCGGCCGGATCGAGGCGGCTGTCCTGCTCATCGCGGGAGCGGATGGCGCGTTCAAGCAGGCGAACAACGTCGCGCGGCAGACCCCGATCACGCTGGCGCAGATTGGCCAACGTGTCATAAGCATAATACTTGTCGCAGTTCTTGCGCAGCAAATTACTGGTGCAGGCCTCGACGCCGATGACAATCACCTGCCGGTCAAGTTCGCGCAGCTTTTGGATCAGCGGTAGAAAATCACCGTTGCCGCTAACAATCGCGAAAGTATCGAGCTTCGGGTTGCGGAGGGCTGTTTCAACCGCGTCAATGCTCAGTTTGATGCCGGCGTCGTTCTTGCCCGGGGAGATATTCGGGCGTTCCACCGGTTCGATGCCGCCTTGCAAGAGTGGATGGCGATAATTGGCGTGCTGTACCCAGTCCCCGTAGGCGCGGCGCACAATGATTACCCCCAGCTCGCTTAATTCCGTGATAATGGGTTCGAGGGTTGTACGGGTTTCGTATTGTTTGCGCACCCCGGTCTCAAGATTCTCAAAATCAATAAATAGAGCAATCTTGTGGACATCAATACTCATCGCAATTTACTCCTTAACTGGAATTGCCCCTTGGTTTACTACTTAGGAGGTCCATTATTGGTTTTAGTTGTACCCAACTTTCGATCAATTCTTCACCGCCGCCGTTCCCGGCTTTGGGGATACACCCCAACACGGGAACCCCACCGAACTGTTCGAGGCACAGCGGGTTCGTCGAGAAACTGTCGGTTAGCGCCGGCGTCTGCTTAAGCTCTTCCCACGAGTCCACCCGTTCCGGCAATCGCTCATAACCGTTGAGAATTACTCCACTTACGTTCAGACCGTGCTGCCGGGCATAAGCCACCGTCAGCAGCGTATGGTTAATCGTGCCCAAGCCCGGCCGGGCAATAATCAGCAGGGGAAAACCCAGCCTGGCAGCCAAGTGCACCATAAGTTCATCATCGGTTACGGGTACCGCCAGACCCCCTGCTCCTTCCACTAATAAAGCCTCATATTTAGCGAAAAGCAAACGGCTCGGCGAAATTAATTCATCTAAGTTGATTTTCTTCCCTTCCAGCCGGGCGGCGACCAGCGGCGCCAGCGGCGCGGCAAAGCATTGCGGGCAGATCACTTCCTCCGGGTCATCCACCCCGCTGACGGTTTTCAGAATATAACTGTCCGCCTCCGGGTCGCCGTAATTGCAACCCGACTGCACCGGCTTCCAGACGCCAAGATTAAGCCCGCGCCGGCGGAGTGCCGCGGCCAGATGCGCCGTCACCCAGGTCTTGCCCACGCCCGTATCCGTGCCGGTAATAAATAAGCCCTTGGGTTCTTTTGACATCGCCTAGCTCCCCGTCACATCGCTGATTGCCTGTTCGAGAATGGCCGTCATCGCCCGCAGTTCCGTTTCCGTGCTGACCAGCGGCGGCATGAAGACCACCACGTTGCCCAGCGGCCGTGACAGCATTCCCAGTTCCCGGCAGCGGTGACTGACTTTTGCGCCCAGCCGCTCGGCCCAGACGTAATCGAGCATCTTCGCCGGGTCCTTCATCAGCTCGATACCGACCATGAAACCTTTTTGCCGAACCTCGCCCACGTGGGGCAGTTCGTTGACCGGCGCCAGCCAGCCCGTCAGCAACGCCGCTTTACGCGCCACCTGGTTCACCAGGTCGTTCTTTTTGAATAGTTCGAGGTTTGCCAAGGCCGCCGCGCAGCCGAGCTGGTTGCCGGTGTACGAGTGCCCGTGAAAGAAGGTCTTTTGCGCGGCGTAGTCGCCCAGGAAGGCCTCGTACACGCGGTCGGTGGCCAGCGTGGCGGCCAGTGGCAGGTAGCCGCCGGAAAGGCCCTTGGCCAGCATCATCAGGTCCGGCCGCACGTCCTCGTGCTCGCAGGCGAACATCTTGCCGGTGCGGCCGAAACCGGTGGCGACCTCGTCGGTCAGCAGCAGGATGCCATGCTCACGGCAGAGCCGGGCCGCCTCGCGCAGGAAGCCCGGCGGCATGATAATCATCCCGGCGGCCCCCTGCACAATGGGTTCGAGGATCAGCCCGATGATTTCTGCCGCTCTGGCCTCGAGCACGTTATCGAGTTCCTGCAGGCAGTGCGCAACACATTCTTCAGGTCTGCCCTTGAAGCGGAACGGATGCGGGTACGGCACGGTAATGGTCGGGAACAGCAAGTCGCGGTAGGCCGCGTGAAACAGCTCAATGCCTCCGGCGCTGACCGCCCCGATGGTGTCGCCGTGATAGGCCTCGGTCATCTTGAGGAAATACTGGCGCTCTTCACCTTGGAGCCGCCAGTACTGATAGGCCATCTTCAGGGCGATCTCGACGGCCTCTGACCCGCTGTCGGAATAGAACACCTTGCTCAGACCCTCCGGCGTCACCTCCACCAGTTTTTCCGCCAGCAGAATCGAAGGCACGTTGGCGTGGCCCAGCAGCGTGCTATGCCCCACCTGCTCGAGCTGCGCCCGGATCGCCTCGTCAATCTCCTTTACCCGGTGACCGTGGATGTTTACCCATAATGACGAGATGCCGTCGTAATACTCCGCGCCGTTCACGTCAATCAGCTTGATCCCCTCGCCGCGCGCGATAATTACGGGCTCGGCAAGCACATAATCCCGCATCTGCGTAAATGGGTGCCAGATATACTGCTTGTCTTTCGCCGCCAGCTCGGCGTAATTATAATCACTCATCAGCTTGTCTTAAGCCTGCCTTGAGCCTGTTGAAAGGCCTGTTGGAAGGGCTTGCATTGCCTGAGATTGAAATCCCCTGCCCCGGCTCTACCCCGGGGCCGCGCCCAGACTATTATCTGCGCCGTTATTTACTTAACTGATTCTTACTATGGCCCAGTTTCCCCCGAAAGCAAACCCCAAAAAAGAAAAAACATCTTCCACCAAACCAGACAACCCGCAGATCCCGCCCGTTACTGCTCGTTCTCACACCAGATAACTTCCCCTATCTCAAGGATCGACACGGGCAAAGCGAGGGTAGACCCGGTGGAACTTCCTGAAGTTTTCCAATCGTCACGGCTGCCACCCGCTTTGGCATATCAAGGAGGCCCCTATTGATCAGGCTTTCTTGTTTCCCCGGAAGGCCGAAAACAGCGTCCGCAACCTTCCCTTTATGTTCTCATATACTGTCGTCAGTTTAGATTTCGCCTCGTCAGTAAGCAGTGCCGTATGCGCCATAGCATCTCTGATCGGCTTATACTCCGAAGCATCTCTCGCCAAGGAGGCCTCCTTCACCTCCCCCTTGTCTACAGAATTAGCCAAGTCATTCATGTCCAGATAACTCAGTTTGGTATTGCCCTTTCGCAGCTCGATGCTGATGTTCCCCTTGTCTTTTGATCTCCTCTCCCTGAGCTGAAATTCTGCAATGGCCTCTTCCGCCTTCTTTGTCAAAGGCGCCTTTGTTTCAGCGATGAGCCGCCGAATGAGATTTTCCGAGATAAAGCATTCTGCATACGATCCGAAGTTGAACCTGGCATCTTCGCCAAGTTCACTCACCCATGCGTCGATCCTCTTCGCGGCTTCATCATTACCCGGAATCGCATACTCCTCGGCAACTACGTTATAAAGCTCCTCAGCCTTCCTCTCTTTTCTCGAAATAGAGGCGTTTTCACCGTCGCCTTCCTTCCTGTGTTTTCTTCTCCAGGCATCCCAGTCGCTTAGGACCTCATTGATGATCTTGGTTCTCAACAATTCGATGACCTTCGCAAACTCCGGATCGTCGGCCACGATGCTTTCGCGGCTGCTTGTAAATCTGTCGACCTTACCATCCAAACTGTCGCAATGGATCTGCCCGTAGAGATAGCTCTCGACAACTCTTGCGGTGGGCATATGCTTCAGGATGTCCTTTTCCCTCAACCGACCATTCACGAAAAGATCAACCCCAACTCTTTCATCGGCAGTCGTTATTGTCAGATTCCGCGGCTTTTGGACAGACGCAATGAACCCCTTGATTCCGCCACTGATCTTTAGTCCCCGGAATTCATTGCGGTCTGCTGTGAAGATGTTCTTCAAGTGCGTAACGTACGGATCACGAATGTCGTTGACCACCCAGAGAAATTCCGTCTTGCTTGCGAGCTCATCAAGGCACCTCGTGGTGATCTTCTCGTCATTGAGGAAGATGTTGAAGCTTTCGTCCAGGAGGGAGAATCTGAAGTAAAGCGCAATCGACTTCTTCAGAAAACCCAAGCTGTGCCTGACACCCGCATTGATATTCTCGAACAAGATGATTGTTCCCTGTTCGTGGTTCTTCGTATACGGCTTGAGGGAAGTAGGGTCCCAGTCTTGAAGTGGATACTCATTCGGCATGAGATCGTCAGTGATCGCCTTATCGAGTCCAGAATTGTCGATGACTCCGCCAATGTCTTGACCTTTACGAACCTTGGAGACGACGGTTATCCTCTCTGCGCAAGACAACAGTGCGAGTTTGCCAATGCCCTTTCTTCCGATGAATGGCCTTTCTTTCGTGGGGGAACGTTTGCCGTGCTTTCTTTTCGAGTAACCGATTCTCAGAAACTTATCTTGGAAATCGTCCTTGGTCATGCCCTGTCCATCATCCCTGATGACCATCGTGTTCTTGTCGGTATCGAGATATATCCGCACATCGGTCGCGTCGGCATCCCATGCATTAGAGATGGCTTCACCGAGAACAGTTATAAAACTGCGATAGAGCTGCCGCCCCAGATGATTGAGCACACTTAACGAGATCTCGAAATAGAACGGATTTGCTTTCGTTTTCTTGCGCATGAGTGCCTTCTCCTATGATGAATGCCTTCTTTCATCTGGCATCGTTATTTCCATTTCCGGATCACTTTGATGGTCATCGGCGTTCTCTCCCTTTGCCACAGGCCTCAACGATGCGGGCAATGACCCGTGGCTTCGGGGGCAGGCAGTCGTGCTCCCAAACCCGGATCACTCGCCATCCCGCCTTTCGAAGGCATACGGACTGTCGCTTGTCACGGTCCTTATTCTCTGCGAGCTTGGGCAGCCAGTAGTCCTGGTTCGACTTGGGATACGTCGCATGTTTCGGACACCCGTGCCAGAAACATCCATCGACCAACACAGCGACCTTCGGACCTGGGAAGACGATATCGACGGTGACGCGTTCGACGCGGTGATGGAGCCTGAACCGGAGCCCCTCGGCATGAAGTGCGGAGCGGAGAGCGCGTTCCGCCCCGGAATCCTTGCTCTTCACCCGACTCATGATTTCGGAGCGGGTGAGTGGCTTCCGCTTCGTCCTCTCGGATTTCTTGCTGACCGCGATGTTTCCGTTCAATCGATCACCTGTCGTTCATCAACGTTCGTCGGAGTTCAGTGGGCCGCCACGTGTTCCATGATGGCTCGCCCAAGGGCCTTCGCCAGCTTCGGCGGGACCGCATTGCCGATCATGCGTCCAACGGCCTTGCGGTTGAGTTTCTCATCTGAAGGCCAGAATTTGTAACTCCGGGGGAAGGACTGAAACAATGCCGCCTCGCGCAGTGTGATGGATCGATCCTCTTCGGGGTGCCCAAATCGTCCGTTTCCTATGCCTGTGCAAAGCGTCGTCATCGTCGGCGCGGGCCGATCCCACCACATCCTTCCATAAATGCCGCCGTAGCTCTTGCCGGAATCTCGACGATGGCAGTCGAGCACCAGTTCCTTGGGCCAGTCTTTCCACGTCCCCCCATTACGCGGTGTTGCACGGATACGCTTGAGATTCATAGCCGATAGCACGGATGCCTTATGCATGGGATCGGAGGGATCATCCTCTCCCGCTTCCAGCGCAGGCAGGTTTTCGATGGTCGACCGCACTGTTTCCCACTGATTACGACGACGATAAAGCCCTTTAGGAATCAGAATTTTCCCGAGCCGCGACGCGAGTAGCACAAGACGTTTGCGAGACTGGGGAATGCCATATTCGGGGCAATGGACGATCCGCCAATCGACGTGGTAGTCCAGCTCTTTAAGCGTCTGGAGGAATCGGCCGAATACCTCCTGTCCACGATTCGCCAGTTCGGGAACGTTCTCCATCGTCACCAACTCGGGGACGACGCCCTCTATGAACCGGTGGAAGTTATCCAGCAGACCCCAAGCGCCGTGCCGCTTCGAACCGTGCGTCAGCTTTGAGAACGGCTGGCAAGGAGCACACCCGGCGAGAAGCCTGTACTTCTGCGGAGCGAACAGGTCCTCAATGCTATCATCGTTCTTGTCCGCTACGTCCCAGCAGAGGAACTTCGTGCCCGCATTATTCTTCCGATAGGCGTGTTTGACCTGCTCATCGATGTCGATCCCGACTTCGACCTTGATCCCGGCTTGCACAAGGCCTTGCGTCAGCCCGCCCGCTCCACAGAAAAGGTCCACGGCGCTAATGGGACTGTCCTCAGCAAGTCTTACCGGACCTCCGTGAATCGCTCGGCTCGCCATGCCAACCTCTGGTTTCACCCCGCGTGATGGTGCTGATAACATTGCGGGGGAAGGGGAAAATGCAAGGGGCTTTGGGAAGAATACAGAATTGCCGCTTCGCTCTCGCCTGACGGCTCGCATAGGCCCTTCGGGCCGTCTCAGAATCCAGAATCCAGAATTCAGTATTCGGGAAGATTAGACCACGGAAAGCACGGAAAGCACGGAAGGGGGACCAGGATTCCGGAGCAGGGCTTCGTGCTCTTGGTGCCCTTCGTGGTGAATTATTTTGAGCGTGGGCCGAAAAAAGTTTGTTTTTTTTGAGAAAAGGGCTTGCGGGGGCGAATATATATGTGTATAGTATGGGTAGAGTTTGTTTTTTGGAACGGTTGTGCTCTGGGAGCGCGGCGAATCGCGAAAGGGCGAACAGAAAGATGGCGGAAGAGAGAATACAGAATTCAGAATGCCGGAGGGATTATCCGCAGATTTCGCAGATTGCGCAGATTCGGTGTTCAGTACACAGGAAAAGGAGAACCGCTAATGGACGCCAATGGACGCCAATGGACGCCAATGGGTGCATGTGCCCTTCTGCGTATTCGCGTTTATTCGCGTTCATTCGCGGTTCAATCCGAGAGAGGCGCAAAAAAGGAATCGGAAAAAGCAGGGACGATTACGATTATGATTACGATTACGATTACGAATGCGCCTGACGGCGCAAAAAAAGGAGGACGGACGATGAAGGGTTTGTTTTCATCGGGATTTTACTGAGGCGCTGCCCGGCGGTTCCGGATGAGCCGGGACGTTGCCGGGCAGCCTGATACTTCAATATCGCAATTGACCAGGCGTGGGTTTATTTGACGGAGACTTCGAGGCCCTGGTTGTCGAGCATCATGTTCATGCTGTTGCGGAACTTGGCCGGGTCGCGCATGAATTCGAGGTAGTCGGCCAGCTCCGTTGCGGAGTTGATGGAATTATGCGCAAGCACCAGGCTGCCGGGCCGCAGCGCGGGCAGCGCGGCCTGAACCAGGTCAAGATAAATGGACTTGCCTTGGCCGCTGGACCGGCCGTCCGCGTCGAGGTAAAGCAGGTCAATCACGCCGTCAAACTCACGCAGCCAGGGGA
>SDBT01005152.1_pt1 | contig 22048 bp, 16 predicted proteins | sample 2277101 | NCBI WGS metagenome assembly SDBT01 (sample SAMN10404973, study PRJNA504765) | marine sediment metagenome | isolation source: marine sediment core GS10_PC15, 103 cmbsf | place: Arctic Ocean: Southern Knipovich Ridge | collected 2010 | reverse complement strand
TCCTAAAGAGCTACCTGCTGTTCCGATCAAATTACCATCTGTACCTACAAAACGTGCTTTCCAGCCAAAACCACCAATCACACCAGCTACATCTGACCAGTCATGAGATCCATCCCCAAGACTGTCCATCCAGGTGGATTGATAATTGACAGCAAAGTTTGGATAAGTGGGTTCAGTTGTACCAGGGGTTACCGTGAATTTATAGGGATGGCCCGATGCTTCCCAGTCATTAAATTTGCTTGAATGACAACCTTTACAGGCATCTGATCCGACAAAAGTTTGGGCCTGTAATTGGTTAAACCCCATCATGATCATTAAAACGACCATGAGTGTGGTCCCAGTTTGTAAAATGTTTCTCATAAAACCTCCAGAATAAAATAAGTTGTATAAAATTAATTGTTCCAATACCTTCGATTTGGCTTTAATATAAGAAACAGTTCACCGGTCACAAAGAAAACAATAGTGAAAAATTTTTCATATTTTATACCAATGCACCCACTGTTTTTTATTGTTATATTTAATTCAAGAGGAAAAAAATGAACATATTAGTAGCTGAAGACGAACGTCATATCGCTCAAGCTCTTAAAAAAAATATTGAATTGGAAGGACATCAGGTATTTCTTGCTTTCGATGGAGAGACCGCGTTATCTATCTGCTCCGAAAAAAATCCTGATGTGATTTTGCTCGATTGGAGAATGCCGAAGTTAAGTGGGTTGCAGGTATGTGAGAAATTGCGAAATTCCGGAAATACAACACCTGTTATCCTGCTAACTGCCCTCACTGATATTTCCAATAAGGTTGAGGCTTTAAATGCCGGTGCTGATGATTATATTACAAAACCGTTCTCCTTTGAAGAGGTCTCGGCACGAATAAATGCTGTACTCAGAAGAGCTAGTAGCCCGAAGAATCAAATATCTTTTGCGAATATTTCCCTGGATTTAATACATCATGAGTTGACCTGCGCTGAAAATAAAATTAAGTTACCGGAAATGGAGTTTGAATTACTTCGCTATTTGGTAGAAAATAAAAATGCCATAGTTAATAAAGAGCAATTGTGTAAAGACGTTTGGAAACTCTCTTTTCAGCCAATGACCAATTTTATCGAGGCAACTATTAAAAACCTGAGAAAGAAATTAGAAATTATCAGTGGCCAGAAATTTATAAAAACAGTCTATGGAGAAGGATATATCTTTGTCATCGACTAAATTACCGATCCTTACAAAATCGACCATCCGAATATCTGCATGGATTTCAGGTGTAATCATTGTTCTATATCTGCTGTTTAATTTTTTTACGGTCTTAATTCTCGATCACCAGCTTGAAGAGAGGCTCGATCACCATCTGACACATGAAATAGAGCATTTTATGAACGCATTCTATTTCGAGGGTGATTCTTTTATTATGATAAATCCTGCCGAATTCCGTGAATCGGACCTGGTTGAAATCACGGAGAACCCCTTTTTTCTTCAGATTTATTCGGAATCCGGGAAACTATATTTCCGCAGTGAAAATTTAAATAGTCATTCACCAATTCCACTGGAATCGGTTGATCTCTCTGATGATGAATACCATTTAAAAAATCTGATGACCGGCGGTGAAGTGCTTCGATGCGGCTATAAAAAAATTGTAAATACAGAGGGTAGACCAACCGCAATTTTGCAACTTTCGATCCATAAGGCAACCGCTCTGGCCGTATCAACCAATATCCTTCTTTTTAATCTGATTACCTTTCCCCTAATCCTGATTTTTATTGTATTTATCAGCATCTTCATCGCCCGTAAAAGTTATCAGCCGATCAACAGAATAATTGAAATTTCCCGAAAAATATCTACAAGTAATCTTAAGGAACGGCTTCACTTTAAAGCAGATCCGGCCGATGAAATTGGAAGATTACGAGATACTCTGAATGACTTATTCGACCGTCTTGAACATCAGATTGGTCAAATTACGCAGTTTACCGATAATGCCTCACACCAGTTAATGACTCCCCTGACGGTTATGAAGACCGAGTTGGAATTTATTCAGAAAAAATGCACCCGGGAAGGCTGTAAGGATTCTTTAATAATTTTAGATGAACAAACCCAGCGCATGACCCATATCATTAAAACATTATTAATTCTTGCCAAAGATTGTAAGGATTGTACGGATACACGAACGGTCTTTAATTTAAAGAGGCTTGTTGAGGATGATATTAAGCAACTGTTCAAAGAGTATAATATTAATTATACGATTGAGAGCGAAGTATTGCTACGTGGCAATAAAGATTATTTTTCCATGGTAATTCAAAATTTGATAAACAACGCCATTAAATATTCGCCAGCTGATTCGAAAATTCTGTTCAGGGTTATTTCGAAAAATTCACACACGAAAATATTTGTCGAAGATTTCGGGATAGGATTAAGTGACAAGGACCGTGATCGAATATTTGAGAGATTTTATCGTGGCGCGGCAGCTGAAAATTCGGACATTCCAGGTTATGGGTTGGGGCTGAGTTTGGTTTCTTCAATTGTCCGTTCCATGGGTGGAACCGTTGATGTTGAAAAAAACAAACCTCAGGGAACAATATTCATTATAACGGTTCCTGAGTTGAGGACAGATTAACATACATAATTGAGAATTCTTTTAAACTTATAAAATTTCAGGAAATCTGGCAGCCCTCCGGAATTCTTCGATCCTCATTGATCCTGCTTTCTTCCCGGGAAAAAAGAAATCAAAAACCTCACGTTGGTATTGCTCAATCTTTTAAGATGAGACAGCATATTCGTTTCACAAATCCGGAAGATCACTTATAAATCTAATTTATTTAATTACGATATGTAACCAGTCTTACTAACTTGTCCGGGCCTCCGGAATAGAAACTATATTTTATACATTATATTAAATTTAGAAGAGGAATGATTTTAGCGTCAATCCCTGAAGCCGATTATCAGTTATTTTTTACCGATATTGAGACGGGAAAAAATTACTATGTTGATTTTGTGCTGACCACAACCAGAACGAGTCCTATAATCCGCCGACCACCGATCATGCCTGGCGCCTGGTGGTAGATAATTTTGATGGAGATGCCTTTGAAACACTATTTCTATATCTGTCTGACTACTGTCTTTCTTATTTCATGTGAAAATCTCATTGAAGGTCCTGAAGATTTAAATAATCCATCAGGTAATACTGTGAAAACCACGCTGACCAGTATTCAGAATGAATTATTCACGAAATCCTGTCCCCTTTCAGGTTGTCATGGAGGTACACAAAAGCCAAATCTAACTGCCGGGCAATCTTATGGAAATCTGGTAAACGTTGCCAGCATTGGGAATGCCTCTCTGATGCGTGTAAAGCCGTTCGAGAGCGATAACAGTTACTTGATTAGAAAATTACGTGGTCAGGGTACTTCGGTAATGCCGCCCTCCGGTCAGCTTAAGGCCGCGATTATTGATTCGGTTGTAGCCTGGATAGATAAAGGGGCCCTTAATAATTAGGAGTAATTATTATGAATTCGATACTTGTCTTTTTTGTCTCGGTCAGCATCTTGTTTGGTGGTGAGTACCAGGTTGATAGAAGTAAAAATAACATGGTCAAATTCATTTCTGATGCCCCTATTGAAGATTTTGAGGGTGTTACCGATAAAATTGATGGTTATATCTACTGGGAAGGATCCGATCTGACTGAAAAAAGTGAAATTTACCTGGAAGTTGATTTAAATTCCCTCGATACCGGAATCGGCTTAAGAAACAGGCATATGCGTGAGAATTATCTTGAAACTGACAAACATCCTCTTACTTATTTTCAGGGTAAAATTACATCTGTCCATGTTGATTCTCCTGAGATCCGTGCTGTGGAGGCAGAGGGGAAAATATTTATACATGGTGTAGAACAGGTTCTTAAAGTTGCCGGGACGATGATAAAAGATGGAAGTGGTTATCGCATTCAAATCAATTTTATTGTAAAGTTGTCAGATTTTGAAATTGAAATCCCCTCAATCATGTTTTATAAAATTGATGAAGATATGAAAATGCATCTTGATTTCTATATTAAAAGCGTCACACAAGAATAGGGTTAGTATATGAAGACAAAAGTTATTGCAGGGTTCATTCTTTTCTTCATCTTATTTATAGAAATCTCAGCAGCTCAGAAAGTAAAATGGAAGCGAAGCGGAATTACAACATCTCACCTTGAGTTGTTTCACTCTACTTATGTGATCAATCTGCCAACGGCGGAAACAATGCAAAAAGGCGATTTTGAATTTAATATCTCTCATCGATTTGTTCCGCCCATTAATGAGGGTTATAAGGAATTCTGGGGACTGGACGGACCGGCCAATATACGTCTTGCCCTTGGCTATGCGCCTGCAGATGAAATGATCATTACTTTAGGGAGAACAAATGTAACCAATAATCTTGATTTGCAGTTTCGCTATAAGGTTTTAAAGATAAATAGTAATGTTTTACCCGTTCTGGGCACTTTGAACCTGGGAGTAGCCTGGAATAGTTATATTTCTGATCGTCCCAATAATGATCCACGAAACTTTCAATATTTTGTACAAATAATTTTTAATACCTTATTATTTAAAAAACTCGGTATTGGGTTTGTTCCCTCCTATTTGTATAACAGTGATATTTTTATTGAAGAGATAAAGCGAAGTTTGACAATGGGAACTTATGTCCAATATTATTTCTCAGAGTTTTGGAGTTTAATGATAGAATGGAATCCCACGGTATATGGATGGAGGGATAGTTTTAATTCCTTATCAACAGGAATCGAGTTGGAAACCGGGGGACATTTTTTCAAAATATTTGTTAGCAATAATGTGGATATCAATTATTCACAATTCCTGGCCGGTGCTGATAAAAAGTTTGGCAAAGATAATATCCGTCTTGGATTTATGATCACACGCCTTTTATAATACAATCCTGCCAGGATTGTTACCCGTGATATTTTTCCGTCTGCTCAAATCATACATAAGGATAGCCGTTATCAGATAAAATGACAAATAGGTTAATAAGGCAGATATAAATGTCAGATAAACAAACACGTTGCCAATGTATCTAATACCCCAGAGAGAAGAAAAGGTGAACCAGGTAGATATAAAGGGTTCTACCATAAGAATATTTTTTAATGGGCCTTTGATTACCGTGTTAAAATAAAAAAGGGTACAGATAAAAATGAAAATAAACGATAAACCGATCAGATGATTATGCGTTGTTAAGAGCATCTCCGATACCGGTTTGGCGTATTTTTCTTTTATTTCCAGTTCATCAGCCCCATTTTTGCTTCCCTTATAATGTTCTACGGTTCCCGACAGGGACCATGATGTAGTTGTAAAAAGGTAAACCAATCCTGTTGAAACGCCACTTATTACTAAGAACAAAAATCCCAGTATGAGTAACTTTATCGGTTTTGGCCATGTAGGCAATGTGGGTATCTGATTAACGATATTAATTCTCCATCTCAACCACTGTTTCAGAAGATGTACATCCGGTCTGTATATTTTTTAAATAATATTCCCAGAGTAATGTGAGTTTATATATGCCAACAGTGACAGATCCGACAGAAATTGTTGCACCACTGATAGCATCGATTTCCTGATTTACGCTAAATTTATCTGAAGAGGAGAGCCCGGTAAACTGATTCAGCCAGCGTTGGCTGGCGACAGCGCCGCCATAGGGCTCTCGATACCTGATAATTGCCGTTTTTTTAATCGTTCCATCTGCCGATAAAATGACCAGGAAAGTTATGGGTTGTGATTTACCGTAAACATTATCTAGTATGGCCAATCCCGCGATCGAGTCCCGCTGGTAGATTTTCCAGAGATAAACATGTTCGGAATAAAATTTCTGATGTGTCTGGGCGCTGATTCTTTGTCTTATCTCAACCGGTATTTTTTGCTTTATAAATGACAAGGAAGAAGCCGGATAGGTCTCATTTATGATTTTTTCCGCATCTGATCTGATTTCAGATGCCTGGAGGTCAGAAAGCCCAATTGATATAATAAGCCAAATGATAAATCTAAAATTCATGAATTAACCAGGTTAAATAATTATTTATTGAAAACTATACCCAAAACCCAGATTAATGAGTTTTATTTTTTGACCGTCTGATTGCCTTTCCTTCATCCCATAATCCGCCTTCAATACAACGTTACGGAGTGGAAAGAGGGCGATTCCCGCCACCCATTTTTTGTAATGATATTCTTGTTCGCTAACTCCCCCTGACGCAGTTTGTGCCGCGGTATTATAGTCGGTCCATCTTAGCCAGGGAACCAACCGCGCTTTCCATCCAAACAGATAGCCAAGATTATATCCAAGGTCAAAATAATAACCGGTTGAACGTTCCAGATTTCCGTTTCTGTAAGAGATGTCCCCGTATTCAAAGGTACTATATATGCCCCTGGCATAAAAACGCGCGTGGACTTCCCATATGTTAACCCGATTCCTGGTACTGTCATTTACCACAGCATCGTTGGTTGAAACCGATGCCCCTATTCGAAGCCCGGGTATATCAACATAATCTAAACGAAAATTGTATAAAAACTCTTCCGCATTGGCCTTAAAACCTTTTTGACGTGCATCGCGAATGGCAGAGGAGGGGCTAAATTTAGATCCATCCAATCCCTCAATAATGACCAGGCGGTAATCAAATCCGGAATAGAATCCGTAAACACCGATCCCATTACCAAACCAGGTCGTGGGAATAATAAATTTGGTATATTCAGGCCTTTCTACACTTGGAAAAAAAACAGGCTCGTGATATTCATTGATAAAACTGGACGCAACAAGCAGGACACCGGCTTGAAATGATAGATAATCGGCATGTTGATAGTTGAGAAAAGCCTGTTCCAACTGAAGGATGCCTTGTCCGTCCTTTACCAGGTTGTGTTCAAGTTCAATCTCAGAGCGGAAGGACCATTTTTCTGTCCAGGCATGACCGACATAGAGCACAAACCGATGAAAGTCGAGCGTTTTGGTCGGGGCGTTATTACCGACTTTATTAAAATTATAATGAAGTTCACCATAGCCTCCGATGGATGTTTTGGGTTCAAAAAAATCGTCAAGTTCATCCTGGGCTAATAGGTGAAGTGGGACAATTAATAGACAAAGAAAGATTAACTGTAAATGTGTTAAATGTTGCATCCAACCTCCATGTATAATTTGATGATAATGAGATTCATTATCAATAGACGTGTAAATTTTTTTATTTATTTCTGCATTTTTCACATAAACCATACAGATATAACCTGTGAACGGTTAAATGAAAACCATGTTTATTTGCTAAAATTTCTTGTAAAGTTTCGATTTGTGGGTCGATAACCTCAACGCTCTTCCGGCATTTTTCACAGATAAGATGATCATGATGCTCCCTGCCCAGGCATAACTCATAACGGAAATGACCGTCTCCGAACTCAACTCTTGCTATGATCTTTGCTTCTTCCAAAAGTTTGAGGTTCCTGTAAACAGTTGCCTTGCCAATTCCAGGATGTTTCGATTTTATAATATCATAAAATTCTTCCGGGGTGTAATGTCCCGGATTCAGATACAATTCTTCAATGATCATATCCCGCTGATGGGTGTAGCGAAGATTCTTGCCCAGAATAAATGTCTTGAAAATCTGTTTGGTGGTATCCATATGATTCTTCTTAAGTCCTTAATGATAATTGTTATCAATAAGTATGCCAAAAATTGAAGAATCCTTTTATCTCTCTATAACATTAATAATAACAATGTGATAGATATATAGTGTATTTATTCCCATGGTTTTGCCAATTCCTATGATTCGGAAATCATAACCTTAGAATGATAATAAATCTCAGAAATAAGAACGTCTCACATTTTCCTAAGAGTTAATTTTTATTTAAATTCCCGATTATTCTTTGAGACTTAGAAATATTGGAGACGTGTATCATGAAAAAAAAGATCCAAAGATGTCTGGTAGCGATTCTCTTATGTCTATCCGTGAATGGTTTTGCTGATAATTTAACTCCGGAACTATATGATCCCGAGATCTTTCAGGTTAACAGGGAGCCGGCGAGAAACACCGGTCAAACCTTTCCATCGGTTGAACAGGCAAAAAAGGGCATAAGGGAAGCGTCACCGTTTTATAAACTCCTCAATGGTCGCTGGAAATTTAACTGGGTAGCTAATGCCGCCGAACGGCCATTAGATTTTTATAAGCCGGAATTTGATGTTAATGCCTGGGGTGAATTTGAGGTTCCTGCTGTATGGGAACTTAATGGTTTTGGGATTCCTGTGTTTTACGACACGAAATTTGCCTTCGGCGAACCCAATCCACCATATATTCCGGAGGATCGCAATCCGGTCGGGTCTTATCGCACAACTTTTACGGTGCCGGAAGACTGGGATAGCAGACAGGTATTTATTCATTTGGGAGGGGTTAAATCAGCCTTTTATATCTGGGTAAATGGTAATAAAGTTGGCTATAGTGAAGACAGTTTTACTCCGGCTGAATTCAATATCAGCAAATATCTAACCAGCGGTGAAAATACCCTGGCGGTTCAGGTATTTAAATATTGTGATGGCCGATATATGGAATGCCAGAGCCTCTGGCGCTATGGTGGTATCATTCGTGATGTCTATCTCTTTTCTACACCCTCGATTTATTTGCAGGACTATTACGTGAGATGTGATTTGGATGAGGCCTATAAAGATGCCAATCTGAGAATCACGGCAAAAGTGGTTAACTACTCTTCTGCAGTAAAAAAAGGGTATAAACTGGAGGCAAAATTATTTGATCCCAACGGGAAGTTAGTTGAGACGTCTCAACCAATCACAGCTGCGCTTATAATTTTGAAAAAAGACGATGAAAAGACGTTGGAGTTAAGCAGCCGGATAAAAAATCCGCTAAAATGGTCTGCTGACCAGCCCCATTTATACCAAATCATATTTACTTTAAAAGATGAAAATGGCAGGCTTGTTGAGGTGCAGGAATGCAAATATGGCTTTCGGGTGATTGAACTCAAAGATTCTCAGTTAATGATTAATGGTACTTCTGTGTTATTAAAAGGGGCCAACCGGCACGATCATGTGCGGGAATCAGGACATGTGGTACCCTATGAGAGCATGGTCCGGGATGTTCAACTCATGAAACAATTTAATCTGAACACCGTGCGCACCTCTCATTATCCCAACGATCCAAGATGGTATGATCTCTGTGATCAATATGGACTTTATGTGGTTGATGAAGCGAATCTGGAATCGCACGGTGTCAATGGTATCCTGCCAAAATCCAATCCACAATGGAAAGCAGCGGCTATCGATCGTATCGACAATGTAATCCAGCGGGACAAAAATCATCCCTCTGTCATATTCTGGTCTCTTGGTAACGAGGCCGGATCGGGAGAGAATTTTCTGCACATGCGCGACCACGCCCATAAAGTGGATCCAACCCGCCTGGTTCACTATGAAGGTTATAACCAGGCCGGAGATATTCACAGCCGCATGTACGCCACCGTGGCCCGTATCACACAATATGCTGAAGAGGATCCGGAGGTTCCTTTATTTCTCTGTGAATATGCTCTGGGAAACGGAAACTCATGCGGAAATCTCATCGACTATTGGGAAGCGATTGAGAAACACAAATCGCTCATTGGCGGATGCATCTGGGATTGGGCTGATCAGGGAATTCTGGAAACGGATGAGAACGGCCGTGAGTATTATAACTATGCCGGAGATTATGGTCCTCCGGATAATCCACCTGATGCAAATTTTGTATTCTGCGGCCTGCTATTTTCAGATCGCACACCCTCACCCAAATTATGGGAAATAAAGAAGGTCTATCAATATGTAGGTTTTGAACCTGTAGCGGTCGATCAAGGCAAGATCATAATCAGAAATAAATACCCCTTTACCAACCTTAACCAATTTGATGGCTACTGGCGTGTCGAAGAAGATGGGGTGCCGATTCAAAGCGGTAAATTTGATCCTCTGAATATTGAACCGGGGAAAAGTAAAAAAGTAACCATTCCTTTTAGCAAAATTAATTTTATTCCCGGTGCAGAATACTGGCTGAAGGTGGGATTCCAATTAAAAGAGAAAACACTGTGGGGGTGTAAGGGACATGAAGTGGCCTGGGAACAATTTTCTTTTAAAAAAGAATTGCGTAAACCCTATGCTACTTTGTCAGATATGTCTGAATTGACTTATGATGATGGAGAGGATAAGCTGACTGTGAAGGGTGCTGATTTCTCCTTATCGTTTGATAAATCATCCGGTATTATGAACACGTATGAGTATCAGGGTGTTGGGATGTTTTATTCAGATGAGAAAAACCCGGGTGGTCCGGTACTTAATGTTTACCGTGCACCAACAAAAAACGATCAATTTCTGGCCATGCAATGGAAAGAGGCCGGATTAGATAATCTTGAAGGAAGGGTTACCTCCATCGATATCAAAGAAATCAGACCACATTTACTGCAGGTAAATATTCAGATTCGTTATTCGGGAAAGAACGGTTGCGGATTTGAGCATAGTGCCACCTACAGTATTACGGGCGAAGGTCAGATTCTGGTTGATAACCAGGTAAAACCAATTGGTCCTCTGCCTACACTAGCAAGAATGGGTGTCAAAATGACGTTACCCGGAGAATTTCAGAACTTGGACTACTTCGGGCGTGGGCCACATGAAAATTATTGTGACCGGAAAACAGGAGCGGCTATCAGTTATTACACAAGTCCGGTTAAAGATCAGTATGTGCCTTATGGTATTCCTCAGGAAAATGGCGCACGGCAGAATGTGCGTTGGTTGTCTTTAACTAACCAGGATGATAGGGGGCTGGCTTTTGTTCAGGGTTCGGAGACCTTCACTATGACAGCATTGCCTTACAGCATAGATGATTTGGAAAAGGCAACCCATCTCAATGAACTGTCGTCCCGGGAGTATATCACTTTCTGTCTGGATGCCGGACAAAGAGGGGTTGGTAATGGTGTGGATTATATCAAGAGGGAAGTGGATGGATTTTTGATAAAAAAATGTGCAGTAGATCCTGAAGTCTATGCATTTAGCTATTCAATCAGGCCGCGGTCTGCTGGAGGCCAAACCCTCCAGGAATTGGCGCGTACCCGAATTCCGGTTATATTTGAGCCCGTTGTCAGGAGAAATCCGCAGGGATATATTTATATAAGCAGTACCGTCGAGGATGGAAAGATTTATTATACACTTGATGGATCTGAACCAACCACATCTTCAGAGATCTATACGGATGCTGTTCTAAATGTTGGCGATTGTACCGTTATGGCCATGGTCATTCATGATAATTTAGGAAAAAGCTGGGTTAATACGTCAAAATTTGAGCAATTGATTGTTGAAAACCCGGTGATCAGCCCTGAAAATGCTTATTTCTATAAGTCGGTCAAGGTGAAATTGGCAACAGAAACAGGAGATGCCTCAATTTATTACGCACTGGATGGTGCAGAACCTGATATGAATGCGCTTCTTTACACAGCACCGATAAGTATTAATCGTGATTCACAACTCAGGGTAAAATCTTTTAAAAAGGGGTATAAATCCAGCAGTACTGTAAAATCCGAATATCGGGAATTTGAACCGGTTAGTGGCGTTCACTATAAATATTTTGTCAGCGAGAAAAAATCATTCAGAAACGGTGTTATTTCCACTCCCGATAGAACAGGCACTGTCAGCCAGATCAGTTACAAGGAGATCGATACGAATCTAAAAGCCTATGCTCTTCAGTTTCTGGCCACCATAAATATTGAAAAAGAAGGGGAATATATCTTTTACACAGGTTCCAATGATGGTAGTAGACTTTATATTAACAATCAACTGGTTGTCGATAATGGCGGTGCTCATGGATACCGGGAGGAATCCGGAAAAATATACCTTACCAGGGGTGAGCATTTTATTGAGGTGGGTTATTTTCAGCTTGGTGGTGGTCAGGATTTGTTTGTATTTTACGAAGGTCCGGGGATCGAAAAACGGGAAATCCCTGCTTCTACATTTGAATAGTCCACGAATTACACGGATTTGGACGAATTTCACGAATTATTTTAAATTTATTTATTTATTAATTTATAAAATAGTGGCATGATATGTGACGTATAAAATGCATGACAGATCTCATATACTCTAAGGAAAGTTATACTATTATTGGTGCCTGCTTTGAGGTTCATAAGAATCTAGGCTGTGGATATCTTGAAGCGGTTTATAAAGAATCTCTTGAAATTGAATTTGAGAAAAAAGATATACCTTTTAAGCGCGAAATGGGATTAGATGTATATTTTAAGGGAATTAAACTCAAGAAAAAGTATTATGCTGATTTCATCTGTTATAATAAAATAGTTCTTGAAATTAAAGCGATTGAAAAATTAAATACCAATCATATATCTCAAATATTAAATTATCTTAAATCCTCAAATCTTAGACTAGGATTACTTATCAATTTTGGAGAAAGAAGCCTTAAATATAAAAGAATAATTTTTTTAATCTGTGAAATTCGTAAGAATTCGTGTAATTCGTGGACAAATTTGTAGATTTAACTTATGAAACTAGAAAACATAGATCAGAGAAAGGCCCTTTCGGCGGCAAATAGAATCGTCATAAAGCTTGGCAGCAGGATATTGGTAGATAAAGGTGGCAGGCCCAATTTGACGCGGTTGCGTTTACTGGTAAAGGAATTGGCTCAACTCCAAAGATCCAACAAGGAGATTGTACTCGTCTCTTCAGGAGCTATTGCTATTGGTATTGATTCGCTGGGTATGAAATCGAAACCTAACGCTCTTCCGCAATTACAAATGGCAGCTGCAGTCGGTCAGGTTAGATTAATGCATATATATGAAGAATTATTTTCAAAAGAGGGCGTCCGGATAGGCCAGGTTCTGCTTACGCATGATGATCTGAAAAACCGCACCCGCCATCTGAATGCCAGGAATACAATGCTGGAACTGTTGCGGGAAAAAATTATTCCTGTCGTTAATGAAAATGATGTGGTATCAGTAGATGAGATAAAGTTTGGTGATAACGATATGCTCGCTTCTCTGGTAACGATATTAATTGAAGCAGAAGTCTTATTATTATTGACAACAACGGATGGTCTGCAAGCCGGTTATGGAACTGCTGAGGCAAAACGTATACCTTATCTCAGATCTGTTACCTCAAATGACATGTCTTTAGCCCGGGGGAAGGTGAGTGCGCTCTCGCTGGGTGGCATGGAGTCAAAACTTAAGTCTGCACAAGCGGCCTCTCATGTGGGGGCAAGGGTTGTGATTGCAGATGGCAGAGAAAAACAGATCCTGACAAAGGTTATGAATGGCATCGATTCCGGTACATTGATTGGCGGTTCTACCCTGGAAAAAAGGTCTAAAATGAAAGGCCGTAAACGCTGGATTGCATTCTTTCATAAAACACACGGTACCCTGTACATAGATGAAGGGGCGCGGAAGGCCATTGAAGATAACGGTCACAGCCTTTTGCCCATAGGGGTAAAAAAGATAGAAGGACAGTTTAGTAAAGGGACACTTGTTAACGTAAAAACAATGAAGGGGAATTTGATTGCCCGGGGATTGGTGGATTATTCAAGTACAAGATTAGATAAAATTATGGGTCACCGAAGTTCAGAAATTGAGAAGATACTGGGATACAAAGATTATGAGGAAGTGATCCACCGGGATAATATGGTTGTTGTAAAAGAAAAAGATGGTGAGGAAAAATGAGTTTAAGTGATGATATAAGGACAACAGGCGAGCGGGCCCAGCGGGCGGCGAGAGAAATTGTATATTTGAACCCGGACCAGAAGAATCAAGTTCTTGAGGCTATGGCGGAAGAAATAGATCTTCAGCGCCAGAATATAAAACAGGCTAATCAAAAGGATCTTCAGGCCGGGGAGAGAAATGGATTATCCAAGGCAATGCTTGATCGCCTGGAATTAAACGACCAGCGCATTGAGGGGATGATCCAGGGGATTTCGGAGATCATATCCCTCACGGATGTAATCGGATCGATATTGAGTGAAAATACAAGACCAAATGGTTTGAATATAAGAAAAGTGCGTGTGCCAATTGGCGTAATTGGTATCATATATGAATCAAGACCAAATGTAACAGCAGATGCTGCCTCACTTTGTATTAAATCATCAAATGCAATCATTCTCAAAGGTGGAAGCGAGGCCGTCAGTAGCAATTTGGCTATCTGTGAGGCATTGCGAGAGGGAGGGGGCAAAAAGGGGCTTCCTCAAAATGCCATCCAGCTGATACAAACCTCTGATCGTAATGCAGTGAAGGAATTGGTACAATTGGAAGGTCTTGTTGACCTTATCATACCCAGAGGTGGCGAAGGATTGATCAGGGCTGTGACCGAAATGGCCCGTGTTCCGGTGTTAAAACATTATAAAGGAGTTTGCCACACCTTTGTGGATGCGAGCGCTAATCTGCAAATGGCCATGGAAATTTGTGTTAATGCAAAATGTCAGAGGCCGGGAGTCTGCAATGCAATGGAAACGCTGCTGGTTCATAAGGATATTGCCGATAAATTTCTTCCCCGGGTTACCTCGCGTTTGCAGACGCAGGGCGTTGAGATACGAGGGGATGAACAAACCCGGGAGTTGATTTCAGATGCAAAATATGCCAGTGAAGAGGATTGGTATGCGGAGTATCTGGATTTGATCTTATCAGTCAGGGTCGTGTCAGATGTTAACGAAGCGATCAATCACATCAATAAGTATGGATCGCAGCATTCCGATGCGATCATCACAGAATCTGAGGAAAATAAACACCTGTTTACTCAAAATGTGGATTCTGCGACCGTTTATGTTAATGCCTCTACCCGTTTTACAGATGGTGGGGAATTCGGGATGGGTGCAGAAATGGGTATCAGTACGGATAAACTTCATGCCCGGGGACCGGTCGGTATTGAAGAGTTAACGACTTATAAATATATTATTATCGGAGAGGGGCAGATTAGGGAATAAAGAAACGTTAAGCGTAGAACGTTGAGAGATTCCCAATTCCAATTTATCTTACCTCTTGAAACTTATTGCAGACAGAATAATTAAATTTGTTTCCGAATTAGCTATACTTTTAATATTTCTGTCGATAATGATAAGTAAGGGTTGAAATAACCCAAATTACCACCCAAATTAGGGTGATAATTATTATCAGGTGTCTCAAACAATAATCCAATTTTGATGTGTGTCGAAATGCATGAGAATCGTCTCAACAATCGCATAGTTTTTTCAGCTGAGGATAAAACAGCCGTCAATTTTTATGATTTTAACTCAGATAAGATCCTATATGCCAAAGTTGTAAATGTAAGCAAAGGGGGCATTTGTATCGCTATTTCTAAAGACGAATGTACCATTCTACCCAAAAAGGGCGATAAATTAGTCCTGTTAAAAATCGAATCTCCCGACAAATTAAATTTTCCCCTGAATGCTGATTTACAAATTACCTGGTCTCTCACCGATGACATCCTGGAAAAAATTGGTATTGGCTGTAAATTCAAAAATTTAACTGAAAGAAATAAGACACAAATAGAAGATTTTCTTATGCATTGATTACATCGACTTTTTTAACAAGCGTAAAGACGTCCCGCCGGGACGTCTCTACACAATATGATGTACATTGACAAGGGTGCAGTCCAGACACCCGAGAAACGGGATTTTCAACCGGCAGACGTCTCTACAATTTCTATGAAAACCAGGGTCTATTTCTTTGCGATGTTTTGTCTAATACCTCATTTAGTATGTTGACATTTTCTACAATCTGAAAGTCAAACATCCCAACACATGCAAAGTCTGCACCGTTTTCAAAGGCATACTGAAAACCGTCCCTGGGTTTTATGGCACCTGCCCCTAATACTTTATAGGTAATCCACGGTTTATTTACTGTTTTCATATATTCGATCGTTTGCCTGGGGGTCACTTCCCAGATATTATCCTTAATCATTTTGTTGAACTCCGGCTCAATTTTTTTATTCGGATCGGGCTGCCAATCGGGATCCTGGATCAGACGAGGGCCGGCTGTCCAGTAATTGCCACTGTTCAGGGTTTTCATATAAAAGTCCGGATCCAATCCTGCTTTCTCACACTCAATTATTACATTCAGATCATGTCCGGCCATTCCCGCGAGAACCCCTCTTTTTTTTATATAATCTACACTTTTAGCCAAAAGATCCATCTGTCCTCTGGCAACGCAGACATCGGCCACCCCGCCGTGAATATAGGCGCCCATAGCACCATTATCCACCGCTGCATCAATATCCGATTTGATATCAATATCCCGAATCTTTACCTGGGCAATCCATTGCATCTTTCCATTCCGATGGCGGTATTTCTCCATGATTCTAAGCGTATTTGTGTCAACTCTAAGAATGATTGTATTGATACCACAGGCCTCGCATAAGTGCATGGTTTCCAAGACCCTTTCATCATTGAAATAACTCTGAACCAGGGAAGATACATATATTAAATCCCGGGAATGAACGTATCCGCTGATAAGATTTCCACCACAGATCATCCTGCTGATCTCGAAATCCCCGATCTTTCCACATGAAACTTTTGCTGTTAATTCGCTCAAATTTGTATAACTCAGGCCGGTTGGGCTGGCACCTGTGGTAGCATCGGTCCGGCTTGGCTGACTGATCAGGTTCCGTTCTTCAAAACTTTCCCACTGTCTTTTTTTAAATACAGAATACACGAATCCGCCAAAGAAGGGGACCGTAACGAGGTCTTTGAGAAATTCCCTGCGGCTTTCATCTTTAGATAGTATATCTTCTTTATCTGTTTGTCCTTTTTTAATCCTGGAGAACCATCTGTCTAATCCATATAATATCTGCTGTGGCATAACCAAAAAAACTATTAGAATAACACATTCTATTAGAATTTTATTTACAATCAGATAATGGCCTTCCCCGGTGGCTTCACCCATAAATCCGACAAAGGGAGGCTGTGCAATGTAATAGAGGAGAAGCAAAAAAGCCCCTGAAGCGCTGGCTGCCCGTGTAAAGAGTCCGAAAAAGAGGAACAGACCGATTAATATGAGGCCCCAGATATTAATTAGGTTTACGATATTCAAAAGCACCGGGGTCTCTGCGATCCAGTGAAAAAAAGATGAAAAAAGCCAGTGGGATCCCATGAGAAAACCAGTTGAGGACCAGTTGGGTGCGTATAATTTGGAGATACCTTCATATAAAAAATGCCAGCCAATGAAGATACGAAGGCCGGTGAGTAAAAAATTAAAGGATGTGGGAAATCGATTCTTAGATATTTCTGTGTTTGCAAACCAACTCATTTCTCCTCCCTTTGTTAAATTGGAAATGCTATTTTATATAGATTCTTTTCATCGGTTTATGAATTTAATAATAGTTAGCCTGATTATTCATAGCGCAGCCTCCCGCGCCAAAGGCGGGCAGCATGACAATAATTAGTCATCGTTTGACGGGGATAAATCAGCTCAATAATTAAATCGCTCCTTAACCACATTTTCTCCCACATCCCTATCTTTAATAAAAATATTAGCCACCTCCTGAAAGTCATTATTCAACAAGGTAATTCTTGCGCTTTGATTTCCGGAGACGTTAAGAAATGTGTTAGTACTTTCAGGAGGCGTACAGTTGCGAATGATGGTATCCTGAACATTATTCAGGGATATGATGGCTGCCGCATTCTCTGTTCTTTGCGTCTTCAGTGATTCGATTTCTAAATTGCGACTATTATCTGCATAAATGACGTGTCTCAGATCAGCAGAACTGAGGGATATCCGGATATCCTCCATCTTTATACCCATGGCATGCCTGAGATAAAAACCATAGCAGGGAAGTTCCTTAAACATCGTGGCAGACGGATATTTGTCGATCAGTTCCGGTACATCGACCTTTGTTTGTTCAATTATCCCGCCACCATTATAGGTGATACTAATGTTATCGAACAGAACATTTTTTATCATGTGGCCCGGGATACCTGTTACAGGACAGGCGCTTTCAGCTCCGGTGGCGGTAACATTACTGATGATTACATTTTGTAATGTGCCGGGAACAGCTTTATCCATATCCCTTCCACGATTACCCAAACGCAAAAATATCGGAACCCGGACATTATTCATGGATATATTATTGATGGTAATACCATCAATATTGGCCCCATCTACCGTTTCGAGGGAAATGCCGGAAGTGGGTGGTCTTCCGATTGTCCGGTTGAACATAACACAGTTACTCAAGGTAATATATTTAAAATCACCACCGGACTCGGTACCCAATTTAAAAGCATTACAATTTGTTGCCAACTGACAATTGGTTACAGTTAGATATTCTGTCGAACGGTGGTAACCTAAGGAAAAGCTGGTTTTGGGAACAATCGCATCATCAAAACAATCGATATAACAATTTGAGATCCGCACATGCCGGCAGGCATCGGGATCGATTCCATCGCAGTAGCCATTTAAAATGGACACGCCGTCAATGCTAACATAATCTGTTCCCAGCATACTGATTGCATAATTGGGTGCATTGAGGATGGTGATGTCTTTTATTGTTACATTTTTGCACCGTTTTAGTGCAATGGGTTTCGGACCACCGCGTTTACTGCGATTCCCATCGATAGTCCCTGTCCCTGAAATTGCTATCCGTTCCACATCCTCTCCCCAAATGAGTGCAAAATGAAAGTAACTGGTTTCATGATCGGCATCGTTTTCGAAGCCTAATTCCTCATAGGGATCAAAATCGACATCATCCAGGCTGGCCATTAATGTGGCCCCATGATCCAGGTAAAGGGCCACATTGCTTTTAAGATGAATACTGCCGGAAAGATAAATTCCCGGCGGAAAATATACGGTGCCTCCGTTAGCCCGATGACAGCTGTCAATGGTTGCCTGAATGGCCTGGGTGTCCATGTATTTTCCATCACCAATCGCGCCGAATTCTTTTACATTGAAAAAGATACCACTGATCTCTAAGGTCTGTGCTCTCGATTGTATGGCAATAATGAATATAAATATCAGAAAAATGGCAAGGAAAGAATTAAGTTTCATGGATGCTCCTTACTTTGCTGACTCAACACTCTTGTGAAAATCTTCCAGATGCGCCTTACCAGCTTCAGCATAAAGTGTAATATTTTCCCGTTTTACGATTTCATTAAAGCGATCATAGGTACCATCATATTTTGCGATCAGTGGAGATCGTTTACACTTTAAATACATGATTGGAAGCCGGGCCATCTCAACTCTTTGCCTGATTTCTTCATTATCCGCTATGCTCTCAGCCTGATCAAAAACTTTCTCCGCCTGATGGATAAAATCGTCTGTAAACAATTTGTCATCAGGTCTCAGACCAAGATGAATATGCGTATCCGGTGTGATGCGATTGTGAAGCATATCGAAATACTGCCGGATATACTGTCCGCTGCGTCCGTAATAACCGTACATAAAATCATTGATTACCTGTTCTGTATCATATTCCGGATCCCAAAGAAGTTTGGAAATAACATAGGCCCTCAATTCCGCAAACTCACCTCCGCGGCTCTGATAGGCGGCCTGTTCCATGATCCCGATCGCCTTGTTATCACGGAACATCCTGATATTATTTTGCAATACCCTGAAATTGGGATAGGGCATGATGTAATGGCTGAAATTTACCACATAGTCCCAGATATAAAGATGGGGTGCAATAGCCGACCATCCGGTTAAATCGCTGACAAATGATTCATTCTCCGGACAACTGTTAAAATCATGAGCAAAACAACACTCGATACTGCAGAGCCGGATCACGACATTTTCCCGTGGTTTGATATTTTTTGTCGGTTTGCGTGTGTACTGGTAGGCTAATGTTCCAACATATTTGCCTGGATAATCATCCTCAATTCGTTCTGCAACCTGGTTGACAAACCAGATCAGTGGTCCTGCTTCACTATCTTCTTTCGTGGCGATTTTTTGACAGTTATTACACTGGCAGGGATTTCCCCAGTCATTCTGAGAAACAGAGTAAATCAAGTATTGTGGATTTACATCGATTGTTTTTATGAGCTGCCCGGTAATGATATCCAGTACATCAGGATTTGTCAGACAGAGCTGGGCACGGTCATGGACGCGTTTTCCATCGATTAAGCTGTAATATTCCGGATGGTCATCAAAAAACTCAGCAGGGGGCATGAAGCGGTAAAATGTATGCACGGCCCAGTATCCCTCGACACCACCAGGCTGCTCGCGATAATTCATTGCACCGTTCACTTTGTTGCGGGCCGCCCAGATTGGTTCAAATGCTTCATAGTAAAAATCGTTTCTGACGCGAATGCCCGGGGCATCCGAATGATATAATTTATCAAAGTCATATCTGATTTTATGAGGGATTACACTGACCCGTGAGGTATACCAGCGGCAGCCCAACTCTTTCTCCAGAAAAGTCATCACGCCATAAAGGGTACCTCTCGATCTACCGCCCCAGATGACGATATCCGGCCCGACGTTACGATAGATAAAAGACTCGTCTTCGTCCTCAGGTTTTTGCACGTAATCTCCGAGCAGGTTTTTGACATATTTGTTAAAACCCACGATTATTTTTTTAGGATGATCCGTGGATTGAACTTTGAATTCGGCGTCGCTTATCTCTTTTAGCCATTTCTGAAGTTCCTCAGCGGCCCATTGTTCGGATTCTGAAGCATCTTTTCCGATAATAATGCGGTAATCAGTCGTTTTATTATCAAAAAGTACGTTTTCGATCCTTTTCCCTATCGCAAAAGGAATTTCTATCTTCCAATTATTTCCATCTGTGAGGACCGCATCAATCTGGAGAATAAATTCGCTATAGGATTTATTTTGTGGATATATGTTGATTTCCTTCTTCATTGTCCAGGCAGACTCCCAGAGAACCATATCTTTATCTTCCTGGCTTATAATACGCAGGTTAGCATTCTGAAAAAGCTGGTCGATGACAGATTCGGACTGAAGGAAACGCAACAGACCTTGCCCGTTCTGTTGTGGTATAACGGAAAAAAGCGGGATATCCTGTACGAACAATCCGGCATCAAAAGGATAAAAACGGACACAAAATCCCCAGGCATTGCCCCTTTCCTCAATTTTCAGGAGCAGGCGGTTCCGTCCTTTTTTTAAAAATACCGGAATCCGGTCGTCATCGGCAAGCAGTCCGCGTGCGCCCGGATGATCCCATACCGGTTCGCCGTTCAACCAGGCCCGGCCGCCGTCATTGCTGCCCAGAGCCAGTATCGCTACCTTATCCTCTAATGATTCAATTTCACAATAAGCATAGGCCAGCACATTATCTGTTTTGGAAACAGCCTCATTCAGATCTATTTTCGAGTCATCAGTGCTGTATGCTGAAAAGGTGTAGGAGTCACTTTCATATTTAAATGTCAGTCCCGGTTTGATGTCCGGATCGGTCTCCCCGCCGATCTGTTTTAGGTAGTCGGGTTCAAATCCCGGCAGATGTTCTATTTCTGAGACAGGCCCTGCGGTCTTCGGCAGATGGATCGGTCCGCAAAGCAGCCAGGTCTGTATCCATTCACCGGTCTTATATTTTACCACGGGTGTTTGTGCGCTGACGCTTATAATTGCAATAAGAATCGTGATAAGTATTTTATGCATGATATAATATTTGTGATCATTCACGATTTTCTCCTCGATTAATCTTTGGTAGTGTCATCCCGCACCTGCGGGATATTTCTTTATGATTTAAATCTTTTATTTTTATATATTTATCTTAAAAGTAGCTCTTCTCCCCCTATTATGAGTCGTTTTTATCGTTATTTCATCATAGGAAATTACTCATGAGAAAAGTACAACGCTTCGTCGTTTGGATTTGTAATCACTTTAACCGTGAACAAATACTCAATATTGTTGATGAACTTACGTTAAACTGCAAAGCAGTTAAATATGAATAACTTCGGGTACAACCCGAAGACATAAATCACCCGAAACCTCCGAACTGCGAAGCAGTTCAATGATAATTGTTACAATACGCACTTACAATAAATACTTCTCATCAAACTCTATCTTGAACTCTTTTAATAATCTCTTATACTCATCAATAAACGTCTCAGTTTTATGATGTTTAACCTGGTTCTTTACATATTCTATTACTTTATC
>SDBT01005151.1_pt1 | contig 22048 bp, 24 predicted proteins | sample 2277101 | NCBI WGS metagenome assembly SDBT01 (sample SAMN10404973, study PRJNA504765) | marine sediment metagenome | isolation source: marine sediment core GS10_PC15, 103 cmbsf | place: Arctic Ocean: Southern Knipovich Ridge | collected 2010 | reverse complement strand
TCAACCGTGCGGCGTCGGCTCTCCACTCAGCGTAGTATTGCCAAGCCTAGTGGTGGCCGTGTCCACACCACCCTTGATGTCAACCCCAGCAATGATCGCTGACAACGCGGAGTCGATCTTACTCGCGGAAAATAGCTCTGTGGTGCTGGTCCCAGAGTCGTTGATGACGCGGTGCTCGCCTATCTCAAAGCCAGTTAGGACATCATGATCGTGGTCATGCAGCGAGTCAGCAAGGCTGCCATCCGTCAACGTCTCTAACTCTGCCCCCGTGGCGGTCGTGTCACTGTGACTTGCGATCGTGTGCGCCTCCTGGTGTGGTCCTTCCAGGAAGGCAAAGCTGATGTCCTTGCCGTCCTGAATCTCGGCACTCGGCGAAGCCCCGTTGATCGCGACCTGAAGTTTCAGGTAGCCCGCGCCCACTACTGTCAGAGCCGTGATGTCAAACAGCGCCCAGCGAGTCGAGTCGTCTCGCTGCTCGATGTACAGAAACCCTGGCGCCTGCTGTGCCTGAAGGAAGGCATTGTGCGAAACGGTGCCTAGCGCCAGCGAATGAATGAAGAGTTGAGTCGCGCTGCTCGGCGTCGCGTTATTCGCTCTGAACTTCGCCGCACCTGGATTCGCATCCGCTTGCGATGCACCATCAAAATTCCAGGTCAAACCTTGCTGAATGGCGCCGACTGTCGCACCGCTGAGTTGTTTTGCAAGGAATGTCATACCACTCTCCATCTGCTGCTTGTGACATCGTACATAATGTCAACAGCATCGTTCGGAGCCATGATCAAGTCAGCCCCTCCTGGGATCAAAATCCTGTTGGCCAAGTCAGAGGCACCGTCATCATGCTTCAACACGAGATCGAAACTTCCAACATTGATGAGCTTCTTACGAAGTTGGACCGCTGTGATCCCTGTGGAATCGAATCCTGTGATGTCCCGTGACGCATCCGTAGACAACCGATCAAACGTAGACGCCAGGAACCCCACCCCAGTCACGAACGTGTAGTTATTCTGATTCACCGTGATCTGCGCAGGCGTCTCTACCGCATCTGATGTTCCCAACGGAATCGCGACAGGCACGGCCCCAGTCCCAAGGAGCACTGTGGGCGTGTCCGCATTCTCCGTGTCCACGATCATCACCCACTGGCCTGCGCCGGGGTCATCTGATTCCGTGAAGCCCTTTTTGGGCTGCTCTACGTGTCCGTCTGTGCTCATGGCCTCTCCCTCTTACCGTATTCAGTCCTCGATGCCTAGAAGCTAGGTCGCAACACCTCGCCTACCACAATAAACCCGCCCTCACCTTGGGCCTGAACAAGCTCAACCACGTCGCCCGGCGTGAGCGTGATGTCCGCACCGTCCGGTGTGATAAAACTTGTCGCACCAGTCGTGGCGCCCTGTAGAATCACGTCCTCGGAGGCATCATCATTACGCAAGAAAAACTGCCGCGCATTCGTGATGCCAATCCCAGTCAGCGTAATCGCACCGCTGCCGCTAGACAACGACACTTCCAAGATGCCTCCCGGCAAACTCATCGTATTTTCGGGGATAGAAGCTGAGCTTCCTCCGACAGCCTGGTGAACGGCGAGGCTTCCGAGATCATCTGAAAGCACGCGTTCGATTCGCCAACGGTTAGCAATGTCGTCACGCGCAATGATCACGCTTGCTCCCGAAGGTACGTCAACATCAGCCGTCCCTGCCCCTGCAATGAAACGATTTGCGGCGGCGGAACTACCATCTTCGATAAACAAACGAAGCAGTTCGACAGTGGTGTTGATCAGCTTCTTGCGCGGGGGGCCACCAGGAACCATGCCTCCAAGATCGATCTCATCCGTACCGCTACTGACCGTGATGCGGACAACGGACGCCAACTGCTTGGCTACGTTGCTGTTCAACGAACCTGCCGCCAGCGCCAGGCTCGTCTGCATGTCCGTACGATCTGCTCCTCGTAACGTCATCCGAGTAACCAAAACCCATCTTTGTAAAAGGAAATGTCCACCACGTCGCCAGGTGCCATCCGAAAATCCGCACCGCCGGGAATAAGGAACTGGAAGCTAGAACCCCCATCAAGATGATTCAACACCACATCGTCTGTGTTGTTTTCGTCTGCAACAATCTTCGCCCGATCGAACGGAAGAGGAAGCGCGATGCCTGTTACCACGATGTCTCCGCTGCCGCCGTCCTGATTAATAACCAAGGTGCCGCATGGCGCCACAGCCACATCATCGTGCGTTGCGCCTCCAGCCAGATTGACCTGAGTTTCAGTCAAGCTGCCACGATCCGCACGCCAACGTGATGACGCTGTGTCATAAAACACATCCACGCTATCACCTGGCCTAAGTTTGACACCTCCACTGGTGCCGCCAGGACTATTATTGCCGCCCCACGGCACGCTTAGAAACTGGTTTGCTGGCGCCGAACCTCCCCCATCGAAATCGAAGAGCACAATGCCGCCGTCGCTGCGCACGTTGATGATGCGCTTGCGTTTCTTGATGGCAAGGGTCAGTCCTGTAAAAGAGATGATGTCGCCTGCCGGTCCGCCGCTGCGATCCACTCGAATCAAATCAGCGTCGGATGCTGGGTTCCAGTCGTCGGTGACCGTCGCAGCCGCGAAGGTCTCAGTGATTTCGGTGAACGATGGCGAACCTGCGGATGCTGCGATCCGTGAGTCAATCTCTGCTTTTGTATAACCGCTCATCAGATCTCCAAGCGCCAGCCTTGGCCAAGCAGACGGCGCAACCGCAAGCGTTCACCCTGTGTATTCATCACAACAGACACGTTGCCATCAATCAAAGGGCCACTCCCGTTGATCGTGATTGTAGGCGGCCCCGGCCCCCCAAACCCGTACAGAGACACCAAGTCCCCAGGAGTCCCCTTGGGCGCGAGGTTTAGGGTAAACGGCCCTTCATCCATAGCAACAGGCGCTAAGCACGTGGGCGGGAGAACCAGGGCACTGGACACGGGCGAGAGCACCTTCGGTTCACGTGGACGATTGATGAAGCGCAACAAGCCATTTACAATCAACTGGCCATTCACTACCAGCTTGCGGTCTGCGATGTATTGAAACCCTGACTCCAATGCAACGGACTCCCCGGCTCCGACTACGGACGGTACGCCGCCGACTGCTCCTGGGGTGAGATTGGCCTGAACATCGCGGAGGATATCCTCCATGGTCTCAGCCCAACCACGATTCGGGTCATCCTCCGTTGTCTCGCCAGCCGCAGGGATTCTCCAATCGAATGTGCCTGTGAACGGGATCAAGATGATCCCTCTAGCCACACCGTCCACGATCGTGCGAGCAATGTCCTTGTACGTGATCAACTGAATCAAGTAGCCGCCGCCCCTGATGTCTCCAGTGGTGTCCGTGGCAGGTATGAACGGATCCGTGATCACAGCCGCAGATAAGATCGGCCTATCCAACAACGTCCATTGATGGCCAAGCACCCCGGTATCATCCAGGTTGCGCATGTTTACCTGGGTAGCGATGCCCGTGACAATCCTACCGGCGAAGTCCGGACCTCCCACATCGAATATGATCGAAGCCGTCATGCGATCACAATGTCTGGTCCCTGAATACGCGCTGCTTGCGTGTCCAAGATGACTTGGTTGACGGGAGGCGCACCGCTCAACGTGACGATCTGGAAATCGAACACGCCGCGTACGCCCATGGCTTGTTCGATGATCTCTGACACAATCACGTCGTCACCAATATCCAGGTTGTTGATGTATTCTTGAATCGCTGTCGAAATGTCCGCACGTAGCGAGATCAGATCGAATCCAGGTAGCGGTACTACGTTTGCCACCAACGTCTGGAAAAGCGCAAGCGCAGGTCGCACAATCGTCAAGATGCCGCCAGCTTCCACCCCTGGGAACACCAGCGGGTTGGACGGGTCTCCGGTGATTACTTTCTGTGTCAGTTGGATGAGTCCTGTGTAGAATCTGTAGTTGACCCCAACTTTGTCCAACGCGGTCAGTCCGGTCGGGAACGATGCGACCAAGAACTCGATTTGCCCAGTCGCCGTGTTGATCTCGTAATCGACGCCACGCACAATCGCGATGTCATTCACTCGCACGATCAGCGCAACGTCATCTCTGACTGGCAACTGGGACGTGTTCGCTCGCCGTTCGCCGCCTGCGGCGCTCGGCACAATCACATCTTCTTCTGGGATACCTCCCACGAACTGATCGTCGGATGTCTCTGTGGTGCCTGTACCGTCATCGATGTACAGTTCAATGACTCCATTCGGCACGATCGGCTCAAACAACTTCGCGAACAGCACCCGCTCGCCGGTCGCCAGCACTACGCCGCGTGCGAAGCCTTCCAAGGATCTGTCCGTGCCTCGTGCCAACGATTGCACGAAGTCCTTGATCCGCCGTCTGAAACTGTCATCCGTTTCTCGATCACGGCCTGATGAAATAGCTGCTGGATTCGTGACACTGATCAGAGTCGGGATCTTCGTGATCAACTGATTGATCTCACCCGCTGCCAAGTTGCCCCGGTCCCCTGCGATAGTCGCCACTACCGGCACGGAGGCTGACTGTGTGATGCCAGCAGTGATGGAAGCCGCTGCGGTTGTGCGGTACTGAATCCGACCCTGCACATCTGTCCCGGCTACCAATGAGCCTATTGGAATCGGGAGCACACCTACGTCCGTGTTGCGCGTGAACAGCACCGAACTTGCCGCGAACAACGATTTGCGACGAAAGATGGTCCCAGGTTGGATCTCGGCGGCCCTGGCGTCTAGATCAGAGCCCGTTGCGTCATCGATCGAAAACAGCCGCCTGAGCCTGGCCATCTGGAAATACTGCTCGGCATCCTCGTTTGAAGCTGCTGCCAAGACGTGGAACACGGCGCTGTTGCGGTTGAGCCCTACCAGACGCGAGCGCGTGACCACACGGGCCACCATGGAACGAACAATCTGGAGTCGGTTGCGTGGTTCAAAAACAGGCATCAGGAATCTCCGCGTGCCTTTCCGAATGGTGACACGATGGTCACAGACTGATTACCAACCACCGATGGCGTGATCTCCTGCGAGAGCACATCCCCGTCCAACACAATGGACGCAGACAAAATCTCATCAATGCGGGTGTCTTGAAGAATCGACTCACGAGTGTTGATGGTGGTCAAGAACAAATGCTGAAACGTCCCCTTCTCACCGACTGTGCGACGGATACCCACGTCCGGAACATTGCTGCTGGTCCCGATCTCTTGGTTGAGCGCGATGTGGATTCCCTGCACTACGTTCGGAAGGCCACGCACAAGCTCAGCATCGAATCCTCCGTGGGCCAAGTCCTCCCTCAACTCCAACCGACCATTGCCGTTCAACTCATCCAAATCGATTGCGAAGTCCACACCGTACATCGCGTCTTCTGGAGTAACGTAGCCATCTTCACTGGTCTGCGGCGAAAGTTCGTCCCCTGTGACGCCTTGGCTCTGCGGGATCAGCATTTGGTCCCCAGGCTTCAAAATGCCAGGACCACCACCCTCAGTGATGTAAGGTGGCCGCAAATCATTGATCGAAATGATCAACTCCTGGGGAACGCGAAACTCGACCGATAGCGATATGATGGAATCTGAACGACGAACTTCGTGAAGACGTATCCCTCGATACGTCCCCAGGTCCAGCCCAGCCTCAGTAGATGACGCTCCGAGTGTGTTGCGCACTCTGGAGCCGACAGTAGCCCCAGCTTCAAGGAACTCAAAATCTCTTGCTGAGAAAGCCGTACCGCCTGCGAATGATTTTGCCGTGCCAGAGTTTGATGACGGGCCGAACTTCTCCGGGTGTGTCCCAATCCTGTTTATCGCATCCATGGCCCGAATGAGATGGCGCTGGCCTTCTTCTAACTGTGGGTCAATCTCATCAAACGAGGCCAACTCATTCGCCGACTGCTCAAATGCCTCGGCGACATTCGCCAGGGTGGCTTGCGGCACCACGATGAACAGTTCCTTGCTGGACCGTACGAAGTTTCCAACAGCAGTAATGATGCCGCTCAACTGAAGCATGATTGCATCGAAGTTCTGAATCTTGCGCTTGATCTTGGCATTGAGCGCGGTCAGATCCGCGAACGCCGACCGCATGTCCTGTATTCCCTGTCCGATGGACGAAATCGCATCACCGATCGGATTCTTCTCTTCCTTGATGGTTTTCCTAGCGAAGTCTGGCCCTTCAATCGCTTGCATCGTGATTCGGTAACGAAAGTGCACGCGGTTGGTGCGGGCGTTACGCGGCGTAGAAAACTCCCCTGGGATTACCAAAAAGTGATCATCTCGTTTCAGGTCATGGAACACCATCTGGATGAACGGTGCCTGCGTCGGATCCTTCTTGAGCTTGCTGTACTCGCGGAACAGTTTCCGCAATCCCAGGAAGTGCGCAGTTCCATCAGGATTCGGCGGTGAAAAGATGGGAAGCAGCCGATTGTCTTTCGGCTTGGCCACGAAGCCACCCACCCCGAAGAACTCTGTAGCCTCGCGTTCCTTGAGCCCAAACGTGCCTTCAAGCACTAGGTCACGAACAATGATGCCGTTTTCCTCGGCCACCACCGAATCGTCCTCAGTCGGTGTCAGGGTGACCGCGAACGGCTCTGAGAGGTTGTACACGTCCGGATTGATCACGAACACGTGCGCTTTGATGGTTTCGTTCTTCTTCGCATCAATCAGTTCAAAGGCGAAAGCGACCTTGAACCCCTGGCTCAGTCCCAGGAAGTCCTCGATCCCACCGATCGCTGCGTCTACGATTCCAAAACCCATCGCCCTACCCTACTAGCCCTTTTCCGAGTGGTCCTTCAAGTCAATCTCCGCGTATGAAGTTGGACAGCGGTGGGTCCAACGGATCGACCAACGTGGCTTTGAACGCCGTGAGTGCATCTACGATGTCCGTGAAGCCTGTAGTCAGCGGCCCCAACCCTGGTGAAGCTGATGCCGTCACCAGCAACCCGAACGCTATGATCAGGTCATCAACTAACGAACTCAAGGATGCGATGAACGTGGTGCCACGGACGTACTGCTGTGTCGCGCCCGCAGGCGGCAAGAAACCGCCATCAGGATCAAACACTATCTCAAACACATCTTGTTGCAACGGTCCAGCAGAAACGACGAGTTTCACACCATCCTTGATGCGTACGCGAACTTCCCCGCCTAACAACGGGATAGGCACTTCGGCAGGATCCTCGATTAGATGATTCGCCCCAATCAAATCGAGTAGCACGTCGCCTATTTTATTGATGCGAAACTCGGTTCCAGCAAACCGCTGGAACATTTCGTTCAACTCTGGCTTGCCGCGCTGTGCAGCCCCTGTGGGATCGACGTTGTTCCACCCATCGCCAGCAACGACCCGTCGCCTGGATTGCCCGTGCGTAATGCGGTCCACAATCATCGGAAACTCGCCGTCGCCCTCGATAAACCTGATGAGGACCATATCGCCGTTGTAGTCATCTACCCGTATTGGATCGTCCTCACGTGTGCCTCGCTTACTAAATACACGTGGCAAGACAAGGGGCTCTCCGCTAATCGTTCCTGTAGTCGGCTTCGGATTCCAGATCTTCCCATCGTTAGCGCCAACCCACGCTGCAACCGGCACTGTCGGGAGCGGGATCAAGGTCCGCAGCAATACAACATCACAAACGACTTCCTTGGCAGGAATATTTTTATCATCATCCGTCGGAAACACATTGATCACGACAGCACGATAAATACCATCGTAACGACGCTTCTGCATCGGACGGCTTTTGTCCTCCACTCCCAAGCCGCTCTGGTAGTAGACGCCGTTCGCTCCCTTGATCATATGCCAGCCGCCCTGTCCGCATCTGTAACCGGGTCTATACCAAACAACGGGTCGTCACTTGTTCCTTCTTCAATATCCCTTAGCAACGGATCGTCACCAGACTCCAAATCCTCCTGACTGAATGGCCCAGTCGTCGGCTTCCTCAACGGCGCATTCGGGTTGGTGGTCGCAATCTCAGATGCCTGTGCGTTCTCTGAATCGTCCGGAGGCACCATGTTCGGATTCGATGGCGGCTCTGCCTGCTCATCCCCAAGCGCGTCACCAAGCTCGGAAGCTAACGCACCAGCCGCCGCACCTGCAATATCTGCCGCTCCAGGTACACCGCCCACATCCGGGATCGACGCCCCGAACTGAAAATCTGCATTATCGTCATCTGCCGATACCGCTATGAACTTGCATCCTGCGAGGATTTGGTCAACCACATCCAATCCGCCTCCACCTGGAGGTTGGATCCCTGTGATTGCCGACAAATCATCTGCGAGAGTTGAAGGCGTGAAGGTACAGTCTATTGCGGTCAGAGCGTCTGGGCTCCTGATCTGATTGTAGATCTTCTGTAGATGATCTGTGCCCTCGTACTCGCCTCTAGTAACCGTGAGCGTAGACTTGCCGTTCTTCGGGTAGAACCAACTGTTTTCGATTCCCTCGCAATAAAACTGGATGTTTCCGTCTGGTCGTTTTTCTCGGATGCGCTCCCCTACCCGTATCTCAGGCATGATCCGTGATGTTATGAGCGTCCCCGACAACTGGAACGGAGCCACCGAGTACCAGTCGTGGACACGTCGCAGCCAGTTAGCTGTTAGGTTCAGGATGTTGGATTGCTTTTCTTCATCTAAAAGTGGGAGGTATTTTGTACTGCGTTCCCACTTTCGCAGACCATGCTTTTGAAGTGATGTGTAGTTGACGATGGGGATATTCCCAGGCTCACCGATCTTCGCGCCATCTATGGACCCTGCCTGAATCAAAAACCTATGCGCCTGCCCGACTGCGAGCTTTCCATCAACTGAGATGATCCAAAAGTTGTAGCGATTGGAAGCCCCGCCCTTGGATAGCTCGCGACGGTGCACATCACTGACTGCCAACTCTCTCTGCGTAATCGCGTCCCATCGCTCTCTGTTGTTGAGTGTCGGAAAGGTGCGCTCGCGAAAGTAGAAGTGCGGCTTCATCTCCTCCATAGAATCCGGATCCGCAGGATCTGGTCCCGTGTCAATCCACATCTCATTCAGCAAGTCGTTGGAATATTCGACTAGCGTTTCCCACAAAGATGTATCGGCTCCTTGAAACTGCTCCACACGAAGCAACGTCGGATCTGTAAGCCCGCCGTGACCTTCATCCATATCTTGAATAGAACGCTCAAGGAACTGGTAGAACAAGTCGCCGCCGCCAAGCGACTCGGGCATCTTCCATTGCCCCTCCGCAAGTTTGTTATTGCCCAGCCACGTTTCCAACAACAGCTTGATGAAAAATGAAGGCGAGCCACGAAGTTCATCACCAATAGAGTTTAGGTACGCAATGATGGACCTGCCAGACTTTCCTGGATCAAAATGATGTAGCCAGAGTTTGAGCGTTTCAAAAATCTTGCCCACGTCCCTACCTACGATGGTGTAGGTTTCCTGGCGAGCGCCATCGGGCATACGCGTGACGGATTCGTGGATCGAATCCACCAGCCCCCACATGCCATCGATGATCTGGCCGTCCACCACCCACTTGATCCGGACCCACACGTCTTCCGGCTCATCCCAGACGCGCAGCAACGACAACGTACTGCCTATGAGCCCAGTGCTGGAGAGGCCCAAGGAAAGCGCATCACGCTTGGTAACAACAGTCCACGTGCCAGACGGCGCTCCCAGCGTCTTGTTGGTGGTGACGCTGAGCAGCTTGCCGATGTTCAGGTTCGATCGGCCCGCACCGATAATGATCGGTTCTCCGTTTGGATTATCATCACTATGGAACTCGACGATCGCCCGCGTGATAGTCGATCGCTCTTCATAGACTCGCCGATCTGCTTTCGGCATTAGCCCGCCAAATCACTTTCGGATGTCTCGCCTAGCTGCGCTGCCAACGCGTACAGCGTCTGTGCGGCACCGGCCAACTGATCCGCGGCTGATGTAGCTTTGGATGCAGGAGAATCGCCAGCCGGTTTAGGCAACGTGATTCTCAGCTTAGGCTCAGGCATCCCTTCCGGCCTCTGTAGGGGCGCGTTGAAGCGTCCAGGGACTTGCTGATCTCCCGGTATCCGTCTGAGAGGATTCTCTCCTGGGAGCGCATTGAAACCCGGATCGTTCCTACGAGCACCCCCCTTCCCAGGTTCTCCACCGAAAAGAACATCAAAATCTGGATTCAGAAGATCGAATACAGCAGCGCCGCCCTTCCCAGCAGCCTTGTTGTATCGTTTTGTCATCTTCTCCCAAGAACCACCTGGGCCAGCCCAATCGGCTAACGCTGTGATCGCCGTTTCGATGAAGCTGCTTAGCTGCGTAACCACATCAGCAGCCATCGGCAAAATGGCCCTGGCTGCTGCCAAGTCGGTTGCGCGCAACTGACCAACAGCCGTCACAAGTTTTTCGGCCCCACCAACTGCGATGCGCTGTTCTTTGAACACCGCCTCCTTACGCTTGATCCCGGAGATTCTGGCGCCTTCTGTAAAACGCCCTGCCGCAAACTCTTCCCCACGCTCAACACCTACACCCATCATCCTATCTATTGCTTCATCAACGTCACCGCCACCAACAAGCTCCCGCGCCGCTGTCTGGCTCAGTTGGACGCCTAGCTGCTTGGCGATCAGATCCCGAAATGTGAAAGCGCGCATCCGTTCATTCATGCCTCCGAAACGGCCGCCCTCTCGAAACATGCCGATGAGACCTGAAAACATCTTACGCTGACCTTCATCAGTTTCACGAAGCTCCAAGGCTTCAAGAATCCCGACGCCGCCCTTCTTGCCTGTGACACCCAGTGTTTCAAGAGCCATCATGTCAGCGAAGGAAGCTCCCTCTCCGATTCTCTGGAGCGCAGGCATCATGCCAAGTACGAAGCGTTGCAACGCTTCGCCCTGCAACCGAGTCTCTGGTCTCAACTGGATCGAACTAGCAATGCCCCTTGTGATGCTGAGCACGGTCTCTGGCTCGATGCGGATCCCCTGTGTGCGGGACTGCTCCACAAACTGCCCAACAGACACCACGAACTGATCAAGACGCGATTCACGGAGTCCAGCGACCAGGCCGGAACCTACTGCGTCGAACATCAACTTCTGCGCACGCTGCGGATCTACCTGCGGCCCTGCTACCCCGGCTGCGCCTACGATACGGCCGATGTTCCGCACGCCTCCGAACTGCGACATCTGGAACGCACCGCCAACGCCGCCTTGCCCGCGACCTGGCCCAAGAACATCCGCAAGATCCCCACCAACCATGCCTGTCTGTTCACCGATGTTGGCAGCTTGCTGAATGCCCTCATCACCCATCATGCCAGCGGCCAGAGCAGCCTGGATCACACGACGTTGTTGCCCGCCTGCGGTCAAACGTGTCTGACCGTAGATGTTGGCCTGCTGAATCCGGCGCTGCGCGAACTCTCCGTAGTATTGCTGAATGCCGCTAGTCGCTGCTGACAGCAGCCCGCCGCCAGGCACCGTAGCGGCGAGCATGCCTGCTGTGACGTTCTGCCCTCCCGCCAGTGCCCCACCAGCCGCCCCCAGGCGCCTCATAGCCCCTGTAATGGCGTTGCCGATCACAACCCCCAGGGCAACCCCTCCAACACCTACGCCGCCCCCAGCCCCTCCTGCGCCCCCTGCGCCCCTGGCCCTACCGCTGCCTTCTAGCTCGGCCTTCCGGAACTGGCGCTTCCACGCATCTTTTTCAAAGCTGTCGCGATCCTGCGCGAGCTTCTTCTGCTCCTTGAGCAGTTCCTTCATGGCCTTGGTCTGGCGCTCCAGGCCCTCGTTGAACTTCTCGATTACCTTGGATGAGAAGGCCCGCTCGATTTCCTCCCCAAGCGCGACAACCTGGCGATCATCAACCTTGATGTCGATCGATGTAGTATGTCGCTCCTCGGCCATTCTAAATCTTCAGCAGGGGTTTGCTCGGGTCGGTCTCAGCACGCTCCATCTCGTCATACCATGAGTTGCCAGTGATCTTCGGAGTGTCGGCTAGCTTTTTGGCTTTCTCATCACGAAGAATCTTGACGCGCTTCTGGCTACCACGGACAATCGTTTCCTCTTCCTGTTCGTCTGCGCTGTCCTTCTGTTGCTCCCGGTAGTCCTCAAACGCCATGGCAAGGAGCAGTTGCTCCATCACTTCATTTTCGTGGAGAGATAACAACCTCTCGTCGTTGGGGGGCAGGTTGTACATCTTCATCCACGCTGCTTTCATCAGGAGAGCCCGTCCCTCCTGGCTCTCCTTGTTCTTCATCAGTTCCAGCAGTGTCTCCCGATTCCGTATCTCGGCCGAGAAACTTGTTCGCGTAGGCTACCACCTCCGCGTAAACCATCATCACGATGGCCGAATCGAGGAAGTCAAGAGGACTCCACCATTCAGGACGATCCTTTTCCAGCACCACCTCCAAGTAGCAGATGGCTTCCACCAAAACCGCCGCGCTTGCATCCGCTGCGGATCCCTGCGGCAAGTAGGCCGTCTTCATTCGGCCGATTTCGATCATGTCACCAAGCGACGGAACCTTCGATGTGAAGGTTCCCTTGTACTGCTGGCCACGTACCGTTCGATCAAACTCAAACGAGTGGTACGGCCGGGTGTAGTCGATCTCTCCTGGCTTCTGAGCACCCTTGCTCTCATCTGCCATTCTCTTGCGCAGTTCTTCTGGGCCTTCAAGGGTCATCGTCTGAGCCCTCCTTTTCGTGTTGGTTGTTAGCTGCCGCGCGGCGTGACGCCTTCGTCGGCTTCCGCATCAATAAGAGCCTTCAGGGCGTCCCGGTCAGCCACGTGCTTGTCACGTGTTTCCTGAGACATCATATTGCCCAGGTCGGCAGGGTTAGGCGAGTCGTACGCAACCGGCGGTGTTAGTCCTGATGGTAGATCCGCAGTCAGCGTTCGCTCTTCGGGCGGGACTGCTGTGCAGTCCACTTCCTGGCAAGGTACGACCTGGCGCCCAATCATCACTTCCACGGCAGTTCCGTTCACCGACCGAACTACGCCCCGGTACTGCTTCTTGCTACTGGATACGTAAACCTCATCGCCCTTAGAGAAGGCCATGGCAGCCTCCTTCTAGACGATTTCAGATTCGTCCCTGATGCGTACGGCAACAAAGTCCACGTCGGTCAGGACGATTCCTCTGGCACCCACGTTGACGTTGTAGCGATTCGCCTTCACCCGTTCGATGTTGGCGAGCACAGTGCCGCGTACGCGGTCTTCAATGGTTGCGGTCAACTCACCTGCTGTGAGCATGTCCTCCAACCGCGGGAAGATTGCCACGCCGTCGCGCAACTTGAGCGAGGCAGTGATGACACGAACCACCTGTGCAGAGAAGTTGACGCGATAGCCCGTGACAACGTGCTCAGCCACATCAAGCTGATCCAGCGGCTCGATAGGCTCCAGCATCTGCTCTTCGCCGTAGTTGGCGTTCAGCGTGTAGAACACTGGCACGCCTTCAATCGACAAGCGCGCCCGTGCGCCAGTCAATACAAGTCCACGTTCAGCCATCAGATGATTCTCCTAACTTGATTCCCGGATTCGCAGGGCGAAGAATCTCCGCTACCGAATCTGTAACTTTCATCCGAAGCGTGATTGCTGCCGGGGTAACTCCAATTTGCTTCGCCCAATCGGCTAGACACATCGTCTTACCTTGAAAGGTCAACATCTTTTTTGGTCTCCCCGCACGATGTCGTTTTGGATTGAGCGCTTTTTCAGCAGGCCACCCAAGAGTCTCAATCCGGTAACGGATGAGATGTGGGTCGAGGCCCGTTTCGTTTGACCAGTCGGTGATGACCATGCGTCTACCGAAGGCTTCGATCCATCGGTTACGACTGGTGTTCCGCTTTTGCTCATGTTCACTTGCCCAACGCACATTGCCTGGTTCGTAGTCACCCTCATTGTTGATGCGATCAACAGTATGCCGCTTGGATGGCTTTGGCCCGATGTGTTCCACAAACTTTCGTGGGTCATCGAGCCATTCTTGGCAAACGCTAATACCTCGTCCACCGTACCGACCGTAGTGCTTGTGCTTTCGATTGGCGCATCGATCGACCATCGAACGGTACGCATTGAACTCTGGCGTACCTGTGAGTCCGTGTGTCCGCATCTTGCAACCGCATGTTCTCCGCTTCCCGGTACGAACACGGCGCTCAAGCAGAACAACCACGCTACCGCAATCGCAGCGACACTTGACCGCAGGCTTTCCGTTGATGTGTTTTGCTTTTCCAATGATCGTTAGGTGTGTTGTGAGTTCCATGCACTCATGTTTATACCCACGAGGTTCCTACGTCAACTCTATGCGGCAGCCCTGACGGCAACAAGATGAACGGTTACTGGGATGAAGTTGATCGGGAGTACCGGCGCGAGTTCCACGCTGACCGGAAACACATCGTTGACCTGTTCGACGTTGACCGAACGAAACGCGACGATGATCTCGTCTGTGACCAGCCGTTCCAGTGTATCGAACACCAGGCCCTTGATCGAAGCGACTGTGCCGCCCAAAGCCCTGTTGCCGATGCGAAGGTCGAGTTGCCTGCGCAACTCAAACACCGCCGTGTTGGCCGACTCGTTGGCGCTCATCTCCGAGAACACCACGTTGTCGTCTGCGAGGTGCGTGGTGATGGAGCGAACCCAGCGCACGCCGATCCCGTCGATACGCTCACTCATCATGAGCCCTGCGTCGATCAACTCCTCACCGTCGTCGTTGACGTTCCACGATGAATCGTTGCGCGTATCGAGCACGAACGGGCGCTTGCGTGTCAGCGGAGTGCCGATAGGACTGCCCGCCTGCATACCGCCTGCGATCGCTGCGTAAATATACGGCGGGTAAAACCTCGCCTCACCTGTGTCCGGGTCGAACCTCTGTGGCTCTTCGGCAATCGCTGAGATGTGCCGCGTACCGAGAGATTGGATGCGGCTCTTGATCAGCGTCTTGGTTTCACCTGTGTCATCCGTTTTGCCAAGGCCGACATAACCATTGGCTTCGCTGCGCAGCTTGCCTGCACGCTCCACGAGATGTGATGCCAGCAGAGCATGCACCGCCGCGTCACTGGTGAGCGGGACAATGATGTTCACCCTACGCTTCTTGAGCAAGCTGAAGGCCGTCTGAAACTCTGTGATCGTCGGGATGCCTTCGATCCCACCTGTCAGGAACACAGGCGCCGTGGTGTTCTTGGGCGGCAGCGATCCGCCGCTTGCCCGCGTAGCGTTGATGTGTTCCGACTCTTCGTTCATCTTCTTGATAAAGAAGAACAGGTCCGCAAAGAAGTCCTTCGCAGGCGTGAGCAGGCTCACGGACGGCCGTGTGGGAGCGACGTGGTAGTCAGCGTCCACCATCAGGAATGTAGTGGCGTTGGACACCTGCGCGTTGGCCGTGAATCCAGCCAGCGAGTTGAGGCGGTCCACCACCCTCTGCACCGTGGTGAACACGGAATGCGATGTATCGAACGCGTTGTTGGTGAGCGTGACTGTGCGCGCTCCCGCAACGTCGCCCAACGCGATGAACGTGATGGACGCGAATGCGACCACACCGACCACCGGGGTGGTGTTGCCTGCTGTCATGTCGAAGCGCTCCAACACCTCTGTGCCGTTTGAGTCCAAGCCGACAACCACCACATCTACTGCGGTGTCCACATCGATGGCGACCGTTACCACGCTCGCACTCGGCGTATTGGTGGTAACCACCAAGCCCCGCGTCAGTACCGCAGGAGTCAACGTAAACAGCGTAGTGGTGACAGGGAAGTTAGACACCGTGACAGTGCCTGCCGCAGCCGCATCCAAAACGACGCCCACCACCTTGTCGAAAGTCTGCACGCTCTGCACGTTGGTGGTGCCGTTGAGCGCAACCTTGGCAGATACCGCCGCGCCTGCGAGCAAACCGTAGATCGTAGCGCTCTGCGTAGTGTCACCGCCTGCGCTGCTCACCACATCCACCACACCCGCTGATGCGATGTCAGCGGCGCGTTCCGCGTCCAAGCCTGTCTCGGCCTTGGACGATGCTCCCGTGAAGTTGGTTGCGTCGAGCGTAGCGATCACGGAATCGTAGCCGTCCGCACCAGGCGCGTAAATCACATCGAAGATCGAAGTGCCGCCCACGTTGTCGAGGGCCGTAACGTCATCTTCCAACGTCACGGTGTAGAGCTTGCCAACGAGCGTGCCTGTGCCAACTTCGATGCTGATCTGCTCCGTGAACTGTCCGAAGTCTGCCGAGACCAGATCCGCGGCCGGGTTGTTGTTGTCATCAGGCAACTGGCCTGTGCTCTGCGTGGCCGGGTTGACCTTCACCGCCACGATTCGCTGAGCCCCACCTGGGATTGCGTCATCCACAGACGGCTCAAACGTGAACTGCCCAGCAGTCCGCAAGTCGCCGGAACGATACCGGCGCAAAATGGTTTCGGGGTTTACCGCATCCGAAAACTGACTGTCCACGGTCAGAGGCTTGCCGCCCTCTGCCGTTCCGATCAGACCGACAATCCCGACCGCACCAGGCGCGAGCCCTGCGAGTGCAGAGGCGTCGATCTCTGTGTACGCACCAGGAATATTGATGCGGCGGCCTCCAAAAAATATTGCGGTAGCGATGGTGTCCTTACCTTTCTACCGTGGGGCCTTCAGCCACTTGGTATAGATCGTGTTCCATTCAGACATCGTGCGCTTGACGATGCCCTCGCTTGCCTTCGTGGTCACCACGAACGCCTGGATCAAAGCACCCTGCCCTCGCTTCGTGCGAGCGAACATATTGATGGCAACCTCGACTTCTGCCATTTTGATCACCTCTGCGATCTTGGGCGCCTCTTCCTCAGAGTCTGATTCGCCTGGTTCGCTGGGCGGCGGATCAGCAGGAGGCTCGCCTGGGTCGCCATCCCCTGGCACAACTGTGGTGGCATCGTCTTCTTCGCTACCGATCTCGGAAACTCCAGATTCATCCGAAGACGGCTGCCTCTTTTTTCCACCTTTACCCATTCTCATCCTCCGGTGTCACCGTAAGCGGGATCGCGCTCACGCCACCCTTCTGTCCATCTACTACAATGTCATTCCCAAAAATACCAGATACTTTGATCCTGGCCGGATTCGCGAGCTTGAAACGCGGTGCTGTGAAGGGCGCCTTGATCTTCACCCGAAGCACGCGAACGAACATATTCTCGGGCATGTACTCCTCATCAGGTGTTAGTTCTCCACCCGATAGATGCACCTCTTGGATCCCACAGGTGAACAGCGCAATCTTGCCTGAGTGGATCACTGCCTTCACGAACTGGTACAAATACGCGACCTGGACAGGATGTTCAGAGTAGACATAGATGCTGTACGTCGAGTCGAAAAACGAGCCCACGAAATCGAACGCGCCATCCTCGTTGATCTCCGTACCTGCGTACTGGCCAATGAACTCGTCTGTCTCCTCATCCTCTGAGAGCACGATCGCGAACATAGGCATCTCAGCACCGCTCCGTGCGTAACCCAGCTTCGCCTGCGGCGGCCGGTTTTGGAAGTTGGTGATGAACTCCTCAACTTCATCTGCATCAATAGTCGGCCCGTAGAAGTGAGTGAAAAATCTCCGAAGCTCACTCACATCATCCTTGAGCTGATTCACGCTGTCTTCCAACAACCTACGCAACAGGCGCTCCACCATGAGCACTGCGTTCTCAGGTGCCCCCGGCACCGGATCTGCATCTGTGACCTGGCCTTCCCCCTCGACCACGCCCAGATTGCGCTTGGCTTTTCGACTTGCAGTCATCGTATTGCGTCTATCACCACGCTGTTCGCGATCTCTCGGATGTGCTTCCCAACTTTGGTAGCGATCCTCCGCGCCCTGATTCCAGGGTGCATCCAATGTTGCTCAGCCTTGCGTACGTTCTCAGAAATCGTCCGAAACGTCGAGTAGCCTGTGGTCTGCGCAAAATGCTCGCCCTTCTTCTTGCCGGTCTCTCTGGTTCGCATCTCTGCCTTGCGAATCATCCCAAGATAGATCGACGCAGAATGCCACGACCGCTCCTTCTTGGTCAGTACCTCCTTGGCCGCCTTTCCCATCCTGCTGCTGGGTTGCAGTCTCTTACCCTTCATCGTCACCACGCCTACAGTCATGTGTGGAGCTAGATGTCTCGCCACCTTGTGGATCGCCTTCGGCATCTCTCGACCCACGTTGCGACCTGTGGTGCCAGGCGTGCCGTGACGGAACGGGACGGCCATGTACTTGTGACCTTCCTTTGATGTCTTCGCCTTCGGGCTGCGCAGCACCGTGGCGCGTAGATCGTGTGGAGCCCAGCCCTGCTCCACCATGTTCGGCAGCACCCCTAACAGTTGCACCATCACTCCGGAGTTGGTGATCTCGGGTTGCTGAATGCCTCCGATGTAATCTCGGGACGTGGACTTCAACTCCTCGCCTGCCACCGCGATCCATTCATTGCGCGCTGCCACTCCCAACGCGTCCTTGATCTTCTTGATGTCACCTCGGGTCGGCATGCGACTCGTAATCGTCCCGACCACCTTGCTTACATCAATGTGCATGATAGCCATCAGCACACCTCCGTAGTCGGAGGGATGGTCTCGTTGTTCACGAGATAATCGAGCCCAGCTTCCACCTGGACAGGCAGCGCTACGGCAGTCGGCGCAGGTCGCTTGAACTGCGTTACCGTGTCGCGCACGCCGTGCATGTGTGAGATCACGATCCACACAGGATGAAAATCGTAGTGCAGGGAGAACACCGTGCCGTCCTTGATCTTGAGTCCATCAGGCAGCCAGTGGATCCAGCCTTCCTTGCTGATCTCAAAATGAATGCCCTCCGTGAGTCTGATGGGCTTCCTGTCCACCTCTCTGAAGATGCCATTCACGTTGACGATCTTGTACCTGGCTGCATCATGATCTTTCGGAAGCCTGATACGTGTTCCACGGCGGTTGCCTTTTTCGATATATTCGTTGAACGGCATCAACGAATCCTTCATCTCCAAGCTGTCGCGGTAACCCAGGCGATACTGCGGCTCCACGGTGATGTGTGAGTTGCCCGACGCCCACTGCCCAGGGTGACGGTAAACGTCATCCTTGCGCGTCATGTCGGTGATGACAGCTTGCACCTCGTGAGGGTCCACGTAGAACCATCCTGACTGATCGCAGATCTCGCAGTCGAGACGAGCCTGATCAGTCTCCTTGCGGAAACACGTACACAGGATGGCCTTACGCCACTGCATGAAGTAGCCCTTCTGCCGGATGACGCGTGTGAAGACTTCTGGCCGGAAGTCGGCTCGATTCTTTCGTAGCTCCGACGCGTTCAGAGCCTCTGTGGGGTCCACTATGCCCACGGTAGGTGGAATCACCACGGGACGGGCGTTCTTCGGCGGTGGAGGCTTTACGGGCATTAGGCGACGTGCCTCCAAGTGACCCGTCGAATGATCTGGGAAACCGTAGCCTGGCAGATTCCATACTCAGGAGCCAAGTACATCTGCTTTTCGCCAGCAGCAACACGAACACGCAACTCGCGCACCTTCTCTTCTGTCATCACCGACAAGCCTTGTGCTTCGCCATTTGCGATACGACCGCGCTCTACGCAATCCTCCATGTTGTTCTTATAGGTTCCGATGATGAGGTGCTCTGGATTCACACAATGACGAATATCGCACGTGTGTCGGACTAGCTTTCCCTTCGGGATCTCGCCTTTGAACAATCGGTAGGACAAGCAATGCGCAGTGATGAAGACTAGCTTTCCATCATCGTTTTCCCAGTTAGACGTTCCGTATCCGGTTGTCTTTTGGACATGCCCTTCCCATAGCCAACAGCCATCAGAACGAACAGCATGCTCCCAGAAGCGACCTTCGTTGGTCTTGCGGACTCGCCGCCCACCTCGTTGAATCGTTCCCATTTTACATCGATCGGAGCCTGATGCCTTTGTAGTACCTGATGAGGTTCGGAATCTCTGCCTTCATCTCTTTGGTGTACTGAATGATGCGTGCACCGAAGCCAGCGTTCGTAGCCGAACTCGTTGTGCCGATGGTTTGAGACAATCCGTCGATCGAAGTGCTGATGTTCGCAATACCAGCACCCGCGACCAAATCACCGAAGATGTTGAGCGGACCCAGTGCGGCTCGCTTCCCGATCAGGTCCAGCAAGTTGGTCGGGATCTTCCCATCCGCAAACCCTGCCGTGTACGAAATCGCGAACAGGTCCGGAAGACTGTCGAGGCCGCTGTAGACAGCAGGCAAGAACGAACCTCCCTGACCGATGATTATCTCTGACAGCGTGCCCGCCGTAGGAACGATCCGCACGATGCCGTGCACCTTGTCCAAGCGAATCCACTCCAACGGAAAGTTCACCACCGTCTGCCCGCTCGGGTACTCCACGCGGAACTCTTCGAGAGAGATCACTGGGTAGTTGTCTAGGTTGATGATGTTGAACTCGGGATAGTCTGTCCGGTAGTAGTCGTGGAACTCTCGGATGAACGTGGTCGGCAGGATCGGAATGTCCAGCGCGTGTTGCAGCCACTCGATACCAGTCAAGATGTAATGCTGGTACTGCGCATCAGGCAACGGCTGGCCGTCGTCGTTTGTCAGGTCCAGTCCGAACAGGTAGCGCTCCCGCAACTGCGCTGGCGTGAGGATATTGAGCAGGAGCGCTCCTGCACCCTCGATAGGATCGCTCGGGTCGCTCTTTACGCCCTTGTCTGTGATGTAGCGCGTGCGGTAGAGGAAGTTCGCATCCCCCAACGGATCCACGAAGCAATACTCAGGAGTGTCCTCTTCCAACACCAAGCGAGCAGACGGCGCAGAAATCTCATTGAAGCTCAGGCCGCCGTCCACAGAGCGTTCAAACAGCACTCGACGAAAGCCCGCCTTGATGCGCTTCTTGACGTTTGAATCAGTAAACCCGATACGAACGATCTTGCCCTGCGTTTCGCTGTCTACGACGCCTAGCTCAGCCACATCGCCTCCTAGAACGCCAGGTCTTCCAACCCATCGTGGATGTCCTTCTTGGAGTCTTTCTGATTCTCCATCGCACGTTTCTTCACGCGCTCAAACTCGGCCTTCTTACGTCGGTACGGAGTGCTCTTCGGTAGCTGCTTCACGCGCTTGTAGCCAAGGTTGGTGGCGCGGTCCTCGTAGAAACCGTTCTTCACGGTTACGATGACGTTCCCGTTGTCCGTGGCCTTAGCCTCCACTACGTCCAGCCGCCTGTCCTGCATGGCGTTCTTCTTGATGCTCGCCTTGGCGACTACCGGCAACGGGACAGGCGGTGTCTTCTCATTGTCATCCAAGTCTACAGGGTGAGCCACTAGGCTCACGTTGTGCTCAGCAGCATCCGCTTTCGTGGACAAGCTCGCCATCCACGCCAGTGCACCAACGATCACAACCACGACGCTCCCGAAAACGGAGACTACCGTCTTCCAACTCATCGAAACTCCAGATTTGTCCACATCCACGAAAGTCACAGTCCTTCTCCCATCGGGTGAGCTTGAATGCACCGGCAAGCCATTCCCAGGTTCGTGTGCGCTCATACTATCCTCCTACCGCGTCTGGCCCCTCAGAACAAATATCCGTCATACCAAGACCACGCCGGTGTAGCCCGCGCCGATCGTGTGCGTCTCGCTCGATTGATTGTCTAGCATGATGGATAGCTTTTTAGTTCCATCACCTGTGATCTCGCGTCCCACAGTGATCGTCGCATCGCCGTGCGTAGCCGCCAAGACTTCTTCGGCACTGCCGCCCCGGTCCCACACGAGGCACACCGCGACATCTGAAACGTAGGCGGCGTTGCCAGTGAAGGTCCGAATCTCCCATGACTCGCCATCGGGCACGATCACATCATCAGTCACAGCCGTACCGGATGCCACGGCTTCGTACTTGTTTCGATCAATCCTCATCGCGTGAATCCTATAATGACCACCTCAAACTCCAGACTGAATGCACTGATCCGCCGCCGCCTCACAAGCAGCCTTGCCGACCCATCGCCTTGAAGTTTGGTGCCGTCACGTGCTGCCATAAACCCAATGTCAGATAAGTAAATGACGCCTCCCATTCCCGTGTATGATCGGTGGATCAACCGAAGGTCTGCACCTGTACCGAGGATGTCCCAGAACAACTCACAGACAGCGCCTTCATCGCGATCATCCTGCTGCGCCGTAATCTCTAGCCTGTCAATCGTTAGCAACTCGCCATCTGGAATG
>SDBT01005150.1_pt1 | contig 22049 bp, 20 predicted proteins | sample 2277101 | NCBI WGS metagenome assembly SDBT01 (sample SAMN10404973, study PRJNA504765) | marine sediment metagenome | isolation source: marine sediment core GS10_PC15, 103 cmbsf | place: Arctic Ocean: Southern Knipovich Ridge | collected 2010 | reverse complement strand
CTCCAAATTTGGGATTTTGGAGGTCAAGAACATTTTAGACCACTACTACAAAATTATGCTTTAGGAGCAAGAGGAGCATTGTTATTGTTTGATCTCACAAGACCATCAAGTTTAGAACAAATTGAACAGTGGGTTAATATTTGTAGGAAAGATAATCCGGACATTCCCATTCTCTTTTTAGGAGCTAAATTAGACTTAAAAGATTCAATTTCTATAGATGATGAATACGCAAGTACCTTTATCGAACAATATAACTTTTTTAATTATTTGAAAATTTCTTCAAAAACCGGAGAAAACGTGAATTTGGCCTTTAAACTACTCGCAAAGGAAATTTTAAAATCTTTGGATTAACCACAAATTAAGATTGAAAATGTAATCTAAATTCTACTTATCAATATGTTTGTAATATTTTCCCTACTCAAATGAACGGGGTTATTTTTTAAACCAGTATTCTCTACGATTATGCCAATATCATCTTCTTTAATACCATATTTTCCTAAAAGCTCAATTTGTAAATCTTTAGTCCATGTATTGAGAATATTTTTTAATGCTGTATAGTAGTCATCAATTTTATTTTTATCTTTATCTCCTGTTAAGATAGCTCCAATTTTTGCATATTTCCTAAGTCCTACTTTACCAGAAGGTCCTAGTTTTTTTAATACTTTTATATTAATTTTCGTTGCTTCAGCCAATAGAGTACCGCAAACTACTCCATGAGGAATATCAAATAAACCTCCAATGGAAGAGGCTAAACCATGAATAATTCCTAAGCCTGCATTTGCTAAAGTGATTCCGGATATAAGGGAACCATATGCCATTGCTGAACGAGCTTGTATATTTAAAGCATCATATGAATTAACGGATGAAATATATTTACTCATAAATTCCATTCCATCTAATGCTAGGATTTCTGTAATTGGACTTCCCTTTGGTGAAACATAAGATTCCAATAATTGTGTAAAAGCATCCATTCCACAAGCTGCTGTAACTGATGCGGGACATGAAAGCATAAGATTAGGATCAACTATTGCAACATTTGGTACTAAATTATCATGGCGGAGTGATTTTTTAAACCCATTTAAGCCTATCTCACTTATAACGGCATTTTTTGTAGCTTCGCTTCCAGTACCAGATGTAGTTGGAATAGCTATAAAAGGAATTTTATGCCCATCATGTATTTTGTTTCCAACTCCTTCGAGATAATTCTTAATTGAAAAATCTTTTTTTAGCATTGCAGAAATTGCTTTACCGGCATCTATTACGCTCCCTCCACCTATACTAACAACTAAATCAAGTTTTTTATTTTTTAATTTTGATACACAATTGTCAATGAGAGAGGGAGATGGTTCATTGGAAACTTGAATTGAGGAGAAATCAATGGAATTCTCTTCTAAATTAGAAATAATGCCATCCCATCTACCTGATTGCTTAAGTGATTTTCCACCCGTGACTATAAGAACTTTTTTTCCGAAGTTAGGGATAACATTAAATAACTCATTTAGTTTTCCCTTACCAAAAATAATGTGTGGAATTCTAGCAAATGTAAACGGAGGAATCATAAAACTTAGACCTCAATCTCAATATTTTCGTGAAATTAATAATATATATTTCAATTCATTAAGTAAGATTTATAATTTAATTTAGATAATTTGTTTTTTAATATAATATAAACTGTTGGTGATCCATTATCAAAAAAGTGCATGAGATGGATTTTGAATATCGAGGTGGGACTTCCGGGGTGAAATATTTGATGAGGGGACCATCTATTGATTGGGGAGTTATTTTAATTAAGCCTGGTGAATTAATGGCTGAAAACGCACACGGACATAATATTCTTGATGAAACCTTTTATTTTATAAAAGGTAATGGTGTGATGATTATTAATGATAAAGAATATAATGCCTTAGAAGGAAGTGTGTTTTTAAGTGAGCAAAAAGAGATGCATAATATAAGGAATGATTCGGATAAACCAATAAAAGTAGTATTTATTAAATCAAAATATTTACCTAACGATAAAATTTAATATAATTTTTTAACAATAAAGAGTAAATAATCATGGCAAAAAAGAAAAAAGGGGGAAGAAGAGGAAAAAGACGTGGTCCTCCTAGCGCTCCACCAGTAGTAACTCGTGTAAAATTCCCAAATAGAAGGATGGGTGAAATGTTCGGACGAATAGTAGGAATTTTCGGAAATGACAGGATGGAAGTCTTTTGTGAAGATGGAAAACATAGAATAGGAAGAATTCGTGGAAAAATCAAAAAAAGAGTTTGGATAAGGTTGACAGATTTAGTTGTAGTGAATCCTTGGGATTGGGAAACACAAACTGATGATAAGATGGGTAAATGTGAAATATCATGGAGATATTTGCGACATGAAGTTTCGTGGCTTGAACGAAATAGACGAATTCCAGAGATTTTAGATATTAATAAAATACCACTCTAATCATTATAATAAACCACTGCTACCATAACTTAGCACAGAATCAGTTTAATTGACTGTAGGAATAGGAGATTTCTTTAAAAACCAAAATTTTATAATTTAATAATACTATTTTAATATACACTAATTTTTTTAACAAATTTTTAATATCCCAAATTCAAATAAGATTCGTGAAAGTCGATGGTTGAGTTAGAAAAAAAAGTAAAAGATCAAGTCAAGAAAAAGATTGACATTAAGGATTATACTATAAAGGAAGATTTAGAAGATAAAGATGATGTAGCCTCCACTACTTTATTCGCTGTACGAACTACAATCAATCAAGAGAGTAATATATTGAGACAAATTTTTTATAGGTTTAAGATCCTTGATGTTATACCTGATATAAGAGCTATGCTTATTAGCCCACTGTTACCAGGATATGTGTTTTTCGAGGCCCCATTGAAAAGGTCGGTACAAATAGCTGTTCAAGGAATACCTCATATCAAGGGAAGAATCGTGCAAAATATAAAGCTTTCAGAATTGAAACACGTGTTACTTCCTAGAAGTGTAACAGAGTACTTAGAAGAAGGTGATACTATTGAAATTATTAGCGGAGTATTTGACGGCTCGCGTGCTTTAGTAATGCGTATGCCACATGATACCTCAAGCAGTGAAGAAGTTGTTGTAAGATTATTACAAGAAGAAACTCCAATAACCATAAAAATTCACGGAGATTACCTAAAACTAGTTGAAAAGAAAAGATATGAAGATCAAATAATGCCAGAAATAAGAGTTTCTGGTGAAATAATAACAGATATGGCTAAATCTATTACATTTGAGGATGATCTCGAGGAGATTGAAGATGACCTTGGCGATAGCTATCGTGGTGGGGAGGTAACTGAATATATAGACGATGATGATGAAGATGAGGAAGATGAATGGGCAAAATTTGATGGCTTCTAATCAATTTTTTAACTCTTATTTTGGGGAAGAATGATAATCCGGATTTCAACATTTTAATATATTATTGTAGTTAAAAAAGTCTATGTAAAGATTATAATTTGTTGGGTCTGTGCTAAGAGCTTAATTTATAAAAGAATTTTTATAGATAAACTTCTATTAACGAACTAAGGGAAATGGATAAATCATTAGAAAAAGATTTTTGAGCTGAATGATTAAAAATATCTTCATAATGAAAGGTAACACTGGCGAATTAATTTTTTATAAGACTTATGAGGAAATTTTCAACATAAATTTAACGAGTGGATTTTTAAGCGCTATTTTTTCTTTTGTAAAACAGACCCTAAAAACAGAAGAATTATCAGAAATTGAAGTAGGTCCATTTAGATTTATCTTTGAAATTGAAAAAATAAGAAATGACGACCTTCTTTTTGCATTATTTAGTGATCGTACAGATAATCTTGTTGAGATTAGACATCAATTAAGAGAGATTAGAAGTCAATTTCTTAATAAATTTGATTTAGATTTATTAGCTGAGAAGTATGACGGAGAAGTTTCTAAATTTTATGATTTTAATAGCAATATCGATGAAATAATGAATAATCGGGGTCAATTAGTGTCAGAAGAAATTAAGAAGGATTTGTTAGATATTTTTAATGAATTACATACATTTTCTTCCTTTGTGGTGTCTTCTGCTCTTTTGACTCAAACAGGCAGAGTAATTGTTTCCTCGCTAGAAAGTAATATTCTTTCTGAAATCATACGACTGTTAGAAGGACGATTCATTTCTGGAAATTATAGAGTAATTGAACTCATTTCCTTAGAGAAATTTGGAGTCCTTTCCTTAATTGGAATAGATCAGCATTTTATTTCCGTAATTCAATTTAAAAGTAATTGCCCTTTTGAAACGGGGTTGATTATTTCGAAAAGGTTCTCGAAACGAATACAAAAACTCATTTGTTGAAATTAAAATAATGTGTTCAAAAAAATCGATCAATATTATCCATTTCATAAAAAACCTTTAGAAAAAAATTGGTGATATTTTTAATATCGAAAAAGGCTTTACCAAAAATTAAAAAGAAAATTAACACTTTCATTAGCAATAATTAGTTATAAGATAATTAAATAGAGGAAAAAAAAAATGCAAAAATATATGGATCAAGCTATTAATGATGAAATCCTAGCTAAATTGAGCCTTAAGAATCGCTATTCCTTTATTAATAATAATTTAATTGCGATACTTTCTTCTGAGCAATTTGGGTTTTTTAAAAAGGTACAAAAATTCTGCATGAGGTTTGAAAAGAAAAATGAAATTATTCATGGGCCTGATGAAGATATATATAAGTGGATACCCGCATTCGGAGCAGAAGGTTACATCACGAGGGCACATAATTTTGATATGATCGATATTAACTATGAAAATTATGGAGCCGTAGCAGATTTTCTTCGAACACTCGCCATTGATTCGTTTGATACCCAATTTTGTATGGCAGGTGGAGCCACAGTACTAGCAATTAATCCCATCCATGAACATCATGAGAATATTCCGGAAAGATTGGAAGCTTTAAAAGATTTGGTGACAGGACAAACACCGGGATGTATATGCATCACTGAGCCAGAAAGGGGTTCGGATGCCGTACATCAGCTTACAACCTGTGAAGAGCAAGAAGATGGTAGTTTTCTATTATCGGGAGAGAAAATTTATACTACCAATGCTCCTAAAGCTGGATGGGCGGTCTTGTATGCAACTGCAGAAAAGAATAATGGAAATTTAATGGCTCAGTTTTTAATTAATACTAGCTATGAGGGATGGCGTTGTGACCGAGTTTTTATACCTTACGTTCCTAAAGTTTATCTTGGTCATGAGTATCTGGAAAATGTTCGAGTACCAAAAGAATTTGTGCTTGGTGGTGTAGGAAAAGGTCGTGAACACCTCTTTGAGGGTTTAGTACCAGAACGAATTGGCATTGCTTATGGAGCTATTTCTCAATGTTGGGGTGCCGTTTCTCACGCTGCTATCTATGCAAATATGAGAAAGCAATTTGATCAAGAAATATTAAAGTTCCAAGGCGTAGGGTTTTTATTAACTGATCTCTGGGCTAGAACGACAAATTTAACATTGGGGCTTTTGAAGTTCTGTGAATCTTATGATGAGAAAATGAAAAAATTTGGAAACAACATCCCAACTAACATTTCTAGGGCTATGATTGCGTCAGCAAGCCAATTCAAATATCATTGTTGTAACCTTTCCAAGGAGGTTTGTTATGAAGCGGCAAATCTTATGGGGGGTGCCGGGTTAAGCGATAATACATTAATGCATGATTATGTTAATGTCTCTAGAATTCAAGAAATTGTTGGTGGGAGTAGACAGATCCAGCAATATATAATGAGCATGGCATTACGACAAATTTTCAAAATGCTTTAGTAAATCATTAATTTTTACACTTTCTTTTTATTTCTAAATCTTTAAGAAAAATGTTTAAAAATCTCTAAATGTGTCTGCTAAAGAAAAATATAAGAAAATAAAATTTTTTATAAAAGAATGAGATTCTAGTCTTCTTCGGTCGCTTGTATTAATTTTTCTATCTTTTCTTCAATTTCTTCAATTTTTTGTTCGAGTTCCTCGACCTTAGCGTTTGTTTTGCAGGTTTTACAGCCGTCGTCCTCCTTACAGGCCGGTAAAGTATCGCAAACCTCTTGAATCCCTTCTAAATCTTCTAACATTTTGTCTCTTTGTTCTTCGAGTTTTTCCATACTCATTTTTTACACCAATTTTTATAAGGTAATAAATGTATGATAATTTATTTTTTTTTGCTTTATAAATTTGAATTAATAGGAGACTAATATTTTAAATAATTAATCAAATTAAGAAGATACGATGGAAGAACAAAATGATTTTGTAAAAATGATTGAAGATCTCACAAATAAAAATACTCGAGAACGCGCTCAATCAATTATTGATAATAAAATTAGGATATTTAAAATAGATAAAGAGAATAAATTAGTAGAAGCGGAACTAAAAGGCAATAGTATTAGTCCATACAAAATTATTATTAATTTAGCTATAGAAAACCCAAAAAAGTTTATTTACCATGATTGTCCCGACTATTTGGCACGGAAAAAACTCAATAATAAATTTTGTAAACATATTACGAAACTAATTACCTTTTTAAGAAAGGAAGATCCCCCCTTTGCCCTTAATTTATTACAGGTAATACATAAAAAACTATCAATAAACTCTCAAATAAGATTAAGAAAATCTTCTGATTTCAATCAATTCTTTAATGAGGATCTTGAAAACCAATTAGACTTTAAGTATAAAGGATTTGATTTTTTCTTTGATTTTTTAGAGATTAGCAATTCAGGGAGATCTTGCTTAAAAGAGCTTTTAATGGAAGCAAAAAAACTGCCTGCAGCTCTTAGAGGATATCATGGGGGATATGAAGGTGGTTTATTTGATCATATTTTATTAGTTACCAATTATGTATATGAGTTAAGTAAATTAACGAAATCTCAAGTAGATATTCAAAAAGCGGTATTAACTGCAATATATCATGATTTTGGCAAAATCTCTTATTATTCATATAAGAAAAGGCAACATCATTCATATGTTATCTTAGATCGTAAAGAATTAGATAAGATCCATGATAATATTCAAAAAAAATATAAATATTTTGGAAGGGATTATCATGTGGAGGAAGCTTTGGCAGTACTTAAAAGAAATGATAAAGTACTATTTAATGATGATGAAATTTCTAAAGCTATAATATTCCATCATGGTCAATGGAGTAAATATTATCCTATCGATATGACTGAATTAGCTATTCTTATTCATAAAGCAGATATGATAGCTAGTCAAACTCACTATGTTTAATTTATTAAGAAAAAAAGTTAAAGTAGATTATAGTAATTAATGTAATTCCAATGAGAGTTATTCCAATGATGAGATATTTTTTTATTGATTTTTTTTGAGATTTTGTTATACTCTGATTTATAACATTACTTTGATCTACAATTTCTTCCTCTTGTAATTCGGGAGTTTCTAAATTTTCTTCCTTTTTACGTCCTTTTCGAAAACGGCCTTTGAAAGCTCTCACTCCTTTTTGAATTTTATCAAAGATTTCCAAAGGGATATCCTCTTCAAAAACATCTATATCAGCCACCATAAAATCACAAGCAACTGTTAATTTATAGTCTTGATCGAATTGTTTTTGTGTGAATGTTCTTATTAGGGAGGATTTTCCAACAGCTGCAGCTCCAGTAAGCAATACCTTAAATCTGAAATGATTTCCATCAATAATTTCTCCTAGTCGCGGTTTAAAGTCGAGTAAAGATGTAACCGCTAGCCTATAGAACAATTTCTCAACATTTTGGTATTCTATAGCAGAAGTCTCAATATATTCAAATAAATAATATTGATTTACTTTTTGTATTATTTTTTCTCTAGGAATTGTCTCCCCTATGTTTTCTTTTAAATCATTTTTATTACCTACTAAGAAAATAGGAATATTTCCAGAACGATCTCTGATTTCACTGAAATAACCGTCTATTTTATCGAATGTATTCGGTCGACTTAAATCAAAAACTAAACCGACTGCCGCTACACCTTTGAAAAATTCAGTTTTGAAGAAATCGAATCTTTCTTGCCCTCCTGTGTCCCACAATGACAAAGTTACTTTAATCATATTCAAATCCTAATTTCTTGTTTTATCACAACATAGTGATTTCTCCTTAAAGAAAAAAAAAGAGATCATTTGATTTAAGGAGGCGAGAGTAATTCAATTTTATCTTCAATATTTTTATTTAGTTCATCAATTTTTTTATCCAGAATTTTAAGTTCCTTATTTATCTCCTCGAATCTACTTTCCTGTTCATTTAATTTTTTAATATATCTTTCTTTTAGAGACATAGATTGATTATCATTGCCTAGAACAGAAATATTTTCCCGTATCCTCGATTGTTCACCAGTCATAGTTCCTCTTTCTTGCTTTAGTTTTTCTCTATTAGCTTTAAAATTTTGTGACGTATGAATTAATTCCGCGATTTTTTTTAATCTTTCTTCAAGATTGGGGTCAATAAATTTACGTTTAACGTAGAATCCTACTCTTTTTAGAAGATCTTCTTTATTATAATTCCAAAGGTAATTACTTGAATAATTCTCTAATTGCTCCTTTAATTTGAAATTGATAGCATCTTTAGGTTTTAGAGTAATCTTAAAACGCCAGTAATTTGTAGTTTCTTCGGGATCCACTGGTTTCTCTATAAATTTATATCCAGAATTTTTAGGATGATCTAAATAGAGCTCCTTTTCTTCTTCAGTTTTGTTTTTTATTTTATATGTAATCATTAGGTTAGTGTAATAATACTCATATGAATAGCCACTTCCAAATGTAACTCTATGAACACTCAAATTTTCAGACTCTTCTTCGTGCATTATAACTACTGCTTGTTCAACAGCATAGTTCAATAATCTCGTATCTCCTTTATTAAGAAATGGAACTATTGCCTCTCCTGCAAGATTATCATCATATATAATTGTAGATGGTCCTCTTTCCAAAGTCAGATTTGTATTGTTAGTTATTTCAAGACATGCATTTGGGTTTTTATCATGTTCATTCTTGTTATATAATAATATTCTTTTTGCTTTAATTGATTCAGTGAGTATTGGGACTAGTGCTGATTGTTTTCTTTTAATAGATACTAGATTTGAGATATTATATTCAAATAATTCGCCTAAATCTTTTGTCTGAGTCTTAGTTTGGGATTTTAGTTTTTTTAAAAGATTAGCGTCTGGCATACCTCCACCTGGTGCATCAGTCATTATACTAGCAAGGCCTGACCTTCTGGCTCCTCCGAATGCCATTTTTTCTCTTTGTCGCAATTTCATTGCAGGCATTGGTGCTTCAGGTGCGCTTTCCTCTGCATAGTCATCAAATTCATCCATATCCAGTCCGTCTTCAATGTCAGTAGGACGGGCGCTAAGTATTATGGGAGGTCGAATTACAGGACGTTGTATAAAGATGGGTCTGTAGAATGAGTATATGAACGATACGGGAAGTCCAGCGACTAAAGATAACTTAATTTCATGCCAGTCTTGATTCGTAGTATTTTCTATAAGACCCCATCCAGAAATTAAGCACCTTTGCTCCATAGCTTGTTTTTTACTCATAATTAATCTGTAGGAGGTCTTCCAAATTGGTGCTTCGCGAATATATGATACAAAGATATTTCTTTCAACATTATCATCACCTCCAGACTCACAATTAATTATAATTTTCTTAGCATCTTTCTTCTTTCCGGCAATCACAGTATCCAAAAAAAATTTTAGATCTTTTTTAATCTCCTCATTTATTATTTCGAAAGAACGAATTTCTGAGAAGTTATATTTTGTTATAACTTCGTCATCTTGAAGAAGTATTAATATTTTCTCAGTAATTTTTTCAACTTTACTTAGTTTTTCAACATATTCTATTCCCATAATCTTACCAGTAACCTTTTTAGCACCACCAATTGTAATATTTACATCAGCTCCTTTTATTTGCGTCACAAGTGAAGAAAATGAGTCCTTATCAGGAATATTTATCATAATTGATTTTAGTAATTGAGAAGTTTCTAAAGCAGCATCATAGGAAATTGATGAGATGTACCCTTTTTCACTAGTATCTAAGACAAATATTGATTTTAATATATCATTCATCTCATCAATTTTAAATTCAAGTTCAAAAGTATTTGAACCTTTTAATTTACCCTCAAGGATATAATAAGAAACACCGTGTTTAAAAATTATGACTTTTTTTACTTTGAGTTTCGACATAGAATGATTATAAAGTCAAAATAATTTAAATTTTAATATACTCATTCAAAAAAGAAATTGAGATTAGTTTAATTTAAAAAATTATAAATTCTTCTCAAGAATTTCAAGAGTATCTTCTTCCAGTGTTGAGCCATACTTCGGATTTTCTACTATAACCCCAAGATAATTACCATTTTCATCAAAGAAATAGAAAGTTGGAATCTTACTTAAATCAAATTTTGGATTAACTGCTTCAGGGGGAGAACGTTTTTTATGCCATATTGTTTCTCCTGGTTTATGAAGGGCATTTACCATTACTCCATATAATATTTCTAGTTCCACTTTGCTGGTATCCAGTGATTTCACAATTTTTATCATTTTTGGAACATTTGCTGAACAATCAGGACACCAATCTGCCCCTAAGGCCACGATTTTTATTTTTTGGTTTTTATTTTCTAATTTAATTTTAATATTTTCAAGTATCTCTATTTTTGGTTTGTAAGACTCAAAATTCGATTTAACTCTTTTTTCATACTTTTCTAAATATTTATCTGGTGAGAGAGTAGGAGATGTTAAATCACTCCATTTTAGATCTTCTAAATTTGTTTTCATATATACTAAAGAGATTCCATTTTTTATAAAAATTTTTTTAATGAGTCATAAGATAATTCTAAATTATGTTTGTTAAAGTAAAATAGATCTTAATAAAAATTAATAAAACAAATAGTATAATTATACATTTTAGTTGTGCAAGAAGATATGCGGTGATTCAAAATTATCTTTGGATTTAGAAGAAAATTATTAAAAATCAATTTATCTGATAAGAAAGTTTCCGTAGAATTATTAGATGAGGAAATTGCTAAATATTATTTAGGGGGGGCTGGCTATGCTTGCCGTTATTTATACGACAAAATTGATGAAGATCTCGACCCCCTTTCTCCTGAGAATATTATTATGATTATGACAGGCCCTCTAAATGGAACATTTGCTCCTAATACTGGCAGATGGGTTATATGTGCAAAATCACCCTACACATCTCATTGGGGGGAATCTAATTGTGGGAGTTGGTTTGGCGCCGAAGTAAAGAAGGCGGGTTATGACGGTATTATTATAACAGGAGCCTCAGAAAAACCGGTTTACATTGAAATAAATGACGATGAAATTCAAATTAAGAGTGCTGAATTTTTATGGAGAAGAGGAACATACTTCACAACAAGAAAACTGAAAGAAATTTTTGAGAATGATAAAGCAAAAGTAATCTGTATTGGAGTGGCAGGAGAAAATCTAGTAAAATATGCTAACATTATTTCTGAGCAACGAGCTGCAGGTCGAACAGGAATGGGAGCCATTTTTGGTTCAAAGAACTTAAAAGCAATTATAGCTAAAGGATCTGACTTGAATCTTGATGTAGCAAATAAGGAAAAATTGAGTATCGCTATAAAAAAAGCGAGGGATTATGTAAAATCATCGCTTGCTAGCCATATACTTGGAAAATTCGGAACAGCAGCAACCCTTGATATGTATAATGTCACAAGTGAATTACCAATAAAATACCACACACAACCCAAATGGAACCTAGCCACAAAACTATCAGGAATTACTATGGCAGAGACGATTCTTGTAAAACAAGCGTTTTGTCATTCTTGTGTTATAGGATGTGGAAGAATTATTAAAATTAATGAAGGAAAATACCAAACAGAAGAAATCAAAGGTCCTGAATATGAAACAATATGTGGATATGGAAGTTTAATTCTTAACGATGATTTAGAATCCATATCCCATCTTAATATGGAATGTAACGACTATGGAATTGATACTATTAGCTCTAGCGGAGTAATTGGAAGTCTTTTTTATCATTTCGATTTAGGAAATATTAAAGCTGTAGATATTGACGGATTAAAGCCGGAGTGGGGTCAAATAGATGTGGTGCAACATTTGCTAAAGAAAATCGTTCACAAGGAAGGAATCGGTAAGATATTAGCCGAGGGATCTAATTTTTTTGCTAAAACATTCAAAATCTCAGAAGATGAGATAGCTTCTATTAATAATTTAGAAATCACCTATCATGATATGCGTTCCAATTTTGGAATGGCAATCGCTTATGGAATCGGTCCTAGGGGGCCCTCTCATAATGCCTGTGATGCTTATTATACTTTATTAGGAATTCCACTTGATGAAATTGGTATTAAACAAATAGATACACATATTGATGGTAAAGAAATGGCAGAATTCTGTTCATTATTAATGGATTACAGAGCGCTTTATAGTTCAATGATAATGTGTAGTTTCTGTAATCCACTACCTTCTCAAAATGCTGCAATACTAGAAGCTACGACTGGTATAAAATTTGGACTTAAGGAAATTAAATCGTTTGGAGAAAGAATTACCAACATTAAACGTCTTTTTAACGTCAAAATGGGATTGACTCCTTCTGATGATTACATTCCTAAATTGCTTCTCCGTCCGTTTAAAGAAGGAGGGTCAAAGGGTAGAACACCAGACTTTCTAAAATTAAAGGAGCTATACTATAATTATCGAAATTGGGATCCAGTAACTGGAAGACCTAGAACGAAATTACCTTAATCAGTACCATAATTTCATGGAAACATAATAATAAAATTAATAATTTCGGTTTTTCATGATTAATTTAGTCAATAAATCAAAAATTTTATGAACATTTTCACCATTTTTCGAGCTGCATTCAATAAATCCGTCCGCACCTTTAGATTTTGCAATTTCCATAGCTTTTTTTGTTGATACTTCTTTTAAATGAATTAGATCAGTTTTTCCTCCAACAAAAATTAATGGTAGTTTGGATTTTATCTCTTTCTCTACGACTTCAAACCAATTATCAACATGCGCAAGAGAACCATAATTTGTTATGTCATACATAAAAATTGCACCATTAGCTCCTCTAATGTAGGACGGAAAAAGAAACCTAAATCGTTCTTCACCCGCAAAATCCCATATCTGTAGCTTCACCATTTCACCCTCTAATTTGATGGCTTTAAGCAAAAAATCTACTCCAAGAGTCATAGAAATGCTTTCTTTGAACAAATTAGTTAAATATCTATGAGCTAAAGTCGTTTTCCCAGTTTGAGAATCGCCAAACAATACTATTTTAAACGTACTGGTGAAAGATGACAACCCGAATACCTAAAAAGCAAAATTTTTTTATTTTTAATGAAGAAATAACCTAAAGAAAACGGCATCTCTCAAATAATAAATTATATATTGATTTAATCTTTAAAAACTTTTTAAAATTTAGAATTTCACTTGAGGAAAAATTATTACACGAAGAGCTTGATGGATACACGGAATACACCAAAAAAGTAAAAAAAAGACTAATTCCATGGATTTGGTAAGCTTTAACTTCATTAATCAGATAGGCATTGAAAAAAGTAAGATTTATTTACTCTTGAAATCAAAATATATCCATAATTAATTATTAATATATAGGTGAAAAATTAGTGGGTAAAATCAATGGAAAAGTAGCTGTAATAACTGGATGTGCAAGTGGTATTGGTAAAGCTACTGCCAAACTTTTTATAAAAGAAGGTGCTCGTGTGGTTCTCGGAGATATACAAGATGACTTAGGAAAAGCTCTATCCGATGAGTTAGGACCTAATGCGATATATCAACATACGAATGTTCGAAGTGAAGACCATATTAAATCATTAATTGAGCTCGCAGTTGAAAAATTCGGAAAACTCGATATCATGTTTAACAACGCGGGATTTGGGGGTGTTGGAGGACCAATTAATGAGATCCCTACAGACGCATGGGATGTAACAATGGAGGTCATGTTGAGGAGCGTCTTTCTTGGTATGAAAAATGCTGTTCCCATAATGAAAAATCAAGGCTACGGGAATATAATAAGCACAGCCAGCGTAGCAGGGATGAGAACTGGTTTTGGTCCTCATGCATACAGTACGGCTAAAGCAGCGATAATTCATTTAACCCATACTGTTGCGATGGAATTAGGGGAATTTAATATTCGCGTGAATTGTGTTGCACCAGGGGGAATTGCAACAGCGATATTTGGAAGAGGGCTTGGATTTCCTCAAGATTGGGCGGAGAGATTAAGTGAAATGCTTAAATCGACATTTCTCTCTCAAATACAACCTATTAAACGAGCAGGTCTCCCTGAAGACATAGCTAAAGCGGTTTTATGGTTGGCAAGCGATGATTCAAGTTTTGTAAGTGGACATGCTCTATTAGTGGATGGTGGTTTATTGAGTAGAAGTATATTAGAGCAAGATACCGGAGAACTTGAAGAACGATTCAAAGCTTTAGGAATTGAAGATATGGAGGAAAATCGTAGAAAACTAAATGAAGATATCGCAAAACTGAAGAATGAACCAATCGAATAATTCCCTGGATTTTGTAAGTATTTTTGTTATTTTTTAATCTTAAATTATAGTAAATAAAACAATAAAGTTGGTGCTAACTGGCCTTTAAGCGATAATCTCTCGTCTTTTGGTAAACCGTGAATCTGATACTCTGTTTTATACTCTAACAAAAAATTCAGACAAAAGAATCATTTCCTTGAGATTTATTAAGTAACTTTTTTAAGAGTTTAAGCGCTCCCTCTTTTGATAAGTTCTGGTTCATATTTCCGCATTTTGGACTATATATGCAACAAGCACAGCCAGATTCACACTTACAGGAATTTAATAGATTATATGACAAAACAAATAATTCTTCTAATTTTTGATATAGCAATTCAGAAATTCCAATACCACCTCTATATCCATCATATATATAAATAATAGATTGTTGTTTTACTGGATCAAAATCAATTGAAACTCCTCCTAAATCCCAACGAGAAATTTGAGCTATCGCTGGAGCCATGGCTATCATAGAGTGTTCTGTAGCATGAATACAATCACCAATCTCATATCCATCTAATTCCAGATCTTTTTGATATTCAAATGGAATTAAGAACCATAAAGCTTTTGTTTCAAAACGGATAATTGGAATATCCTCGAGAGGAAATCTTGAACGAGTTTCTTGAGTAACAGTGTCAACTACTTTATATGAATAATACTCATGTTCTACTTTTACATCCCCAAAAAATACTTCAATATTCTTTGAAATACCAATTTTTTTTTCTGAGAGGATTTCAAGCGGAGTTATATCTGTATGTCTTAAAGATTGCGTATAAAAGTCTACATCTGCTTTCCTTAAAAAAACAAAATGCTCATCTAAGTCAAGTTCTTCTACCAAATATGTTTCAGCCTCATAAAGATATATAGCTCCTGGATGCAAATCTCGAAACACAAAGCTTTCATCTTCAACCGTTAAAAAACTCTCAATCTGATCAATCCTCAAAATAACTTTATAACTTCGATTTGAGAGATCGTTTAACCCATATTTTTCATGGGGAAAGAAATCACTTTTCCAATAATACTTATCACCTCGTTTCATAAGAAGAGTTTCAGAAACCAATTCTCCTAAACATTCATTGAATAGACTAGTATCATGTAGACCAAAATTCTGATATTCATTAATCTTAATTGGGATTTCTTTGCTGGCACAACAGAGATGGTTCTTAAGTAAATATTTATTTTCTAATGTTATCAAGATTTCTTCTTGAATGGGTCCAAATAGTTGGTTAGGATTATGAATATAAAAAAGATCTAAAGGATTTTGCATTGGTATTAGAGTTGAAATAGATAAGTCAGTACCTCTACCGGCCCTTCCTATTTGTTGCCTAAAGCTTGAAATTGTGCCGGGAAAGCCAGAACTGATTGTAGCATCTAGAGAACCTACATCAATCCCTAGTTCAAGGGCATTAGTTGAACTGATTCCTAAGATTTTTCGACTTTTAAAGTTTTGTTCTATCTCTCTTCTTTTATTTTTACTAATTCCAGCTCGATAGCTAAAAATCTTATTTTTTAGTGAAGGTATTGCAGTTTTAGTCCAAATTGCCTGTAATTCAGCCATTTTTCTAGAGAGTGTAAAGGTTAGAGTTTGAATATTTTGTGTTAGATGACTAATATAGAGATTTTTAGTTTCTTGGTGAGCTGAGCGATATTTCTTGGATACATTATCATAGGGTAAATCCCACAGAATTACTTTTTTTGCACTTGAAGGAGAGTAATCTTTATCAACTATAGTGAATTTTTCACCTACAAGTTTTTCGCAAAAAAATTTAGCGTTGTAGATTGTAGCGCTCGATAAAATCCATATTGGCTTTACATTATATGTTTTAAGGATTCTTTTTAATCTTCTAAGTAGTAGAGCAAAATTAGATCCAAAAATACCTCTATATGTATGAATCTCATCTAAAACGATATATTTTAGATTTTTACAAATTCTGTTCCATTTTTTTTTAAACCATGGTAAATAAAAATGTAATCCATATGGATTTGTGATAATAATGTTAGCATTATCTAAAATTTGTCTTTTTTCTTGAGGTTCGACATCTCCATCGTATACACCAATTCTGGTTTGTTTTATATTAGTTTCTTCAAATAATTTTGATAGCTTGTAAAACTGATCTCTTGCGAGAGCTTTTGTTGGGAAGAGATATAGTGCGGTATTTATTGGATCTTCTAATATTGATTCTATTACCGGTAAATTGTAGCACAAAGATTTTCCTGACGCTGTGGAAGTAACAGTAACAGTATTTTTCTTATTTCTAATCGAATTAATTGCCTCTGCTTGATGGCGCCATAGCTTAATATCATTATTATCTAACCATCTTTGAAGTCTTTTTCTTAATGGCTTCTCTAGATCTCCATATTGGACTTTTGACTCAGGAATATGTTCAACGTGGAATATTTGGTCGCGATAATAATCTTGAGATTTTATAAATTTTAAAAACGTTTCAAAGTCAACCATAAATAAGTTCAATATATTAAATGTACAATCAAAATTAAAAATTACAAAGAGAAGAGATTTAATTATTTCTCATGGTTTAGGCATAGCATACAACTTATAAAATTATTTAATTCAAATCCAATTTCTAAATTTCATTTTTTTTTAATGTAACAATCTATTTATGGATTAAATTCAAAATTATTATAGAAAATATTTTTGGATATAAAGATGTCTGAATTTGATTGGAACCAAGTCGACTTTCAACAACTTATTAATCAATTTGGAAAAGAATTTGTTATTGAAAGTGCTCCAGTATTATTATATTCGAAAAAAGATAAAGAACGTGCACCGCACAATTCGCTAATTGCTGTTTTTTTAATAACCGGTGCCATATTCAGTTTCATTGCTCTCACTTATTTTTTTGCTGATATATTTTTTAGTATTGTAATATTTTCAATCATTATAACTATAGGAACACTTGCAGATGTTATATTAGTAATCAATGTAATTAAATCTAACGTATACATCAAACCATTGGAGTGTTGGGTTGAAGTACATAAAACTGAATCTAAGAATGATTCTAATTATTATTGTCTTACTTATTATCCAATTTTTACCGGAAAATGCCACCCAAATGAAGCTAAAAATGTCATTTTTAAGTTATATCTTGATCAAGTTATAGGAAATACAACAGATATAACTCAAATAGAATTTTATTTCAAAATTAATAGCCAAGAGCAATCAATAATAGAGAAATTAGGATTTTACTTTCAATATTCTGAAGGGAAGCCTTTTAGAGACGAAAATATAAATCGTTCTGACTGGAGGTTTTTTCAATATAATAAACTGAAAAATGAGAATTTCATCGCTGTAGGTAATTGGGATCATCAATTTGAATGGCGTAATGATTTAGAATTTGATTTTGATAAATTACATAAATTTGCTCCTTGGATTATTCAGAGATGGAATGAAACTAATATAAAAACATTAACAAAAGAATTCAAACGGAAAATCAATTGGAATTTAAGAGGGATTGAATCTAAGCCAAAGTTAAAGCCCTGGAAGGGCAATATAAATACACAAAGCTATAAAAATCAAAATGGTTATAGGGATATGGAATCAGTAAACCGAGCCATATCTAAAGTAATTGGTTCTAATAAAGAATTGGAAAAGATAAAAGACATAAAAGAGCATTTATTTACTTTTAAAGCTTATTTTAGAGATTTAGGTTCTTGATTAATGCTATCTCTTTCTTAAAAATAGGTAAGATGATAACTATATTAGTCATAAGTTCTTTATAAAAAAGTATAATATTTTTATTAAAAAGTTACTATTTCCTATAAACAATCATTATAATAAAAACGAGGTAACAGTTAAATTGGAAACAATTTCCATTATTGAAATAATAACAAATAAAATTTCATACAACAAAAAAACTAATGTCTTTTCTGTAGCAATTTTAGATTTCATGTTTGTCGGTAATTACAAAAAATCAGTAAGAATCAGTGAAATACTAGATGACATATACGCCTCACTCGGAGAAGTTAATATTATTCGAGATGACATTTATTTTCTTGATTTTGAAACAAAAACAAGAATACATGGAAATACAAAATTAAAAAACTTAAACATCCATAAAAAAGAAAAACTTGAAAGAAAAGTAAAGGTAACAGCAGATAAACATAGATCCAAGAAAACTACTGCATCTGAATCTTATGAAGTATTAATAGAGGAGGATTTAGATGAATTTTTAGATGTTAAAATTATGGAAAAGGAAGTAAGAGAAGAAAATCTTAAAGATAGAGACGATGAAATGGAGGAATCTTTCGGTGAGAAAAAAGATGAATCAAAAGCAAGGAAAAAAGGTAAAAGTCTTCCACCTCCTGCACCTTCACCTGCATCTACAGCTCCACCCTCTCCTGGTGGAGGGTCTCCTGCAAGAGCTCCCGCAGCACCTCCGCCCCCTCCTCCTAGAGATGTTCTAGCGGGAGGAGGCGTAGCTCCTCCTAAACCAAAGCCAGTACCAAGAATAACTACTCCTGCGGTACCTCAAATATCTGTTTACGAAATTAACATGGGGCTTCAATATTATTCAGTAATGATGGAACAAAGAAGCTATCTTTTTTATGTGTATTTTTCTCATGAAGAATTGAAAATAGTTGATGAAGAAGGAAAGGTAGTATATAAAACGACCTTTACAATTGTTACTACTAAAAAAGAACCTCCTGTATTGGAATTACGAATTGAAGGTGAAGGATTCGAGGTTCACCCCTTATTCGGGAAAGTTGAGGTTAAAAAAGATGCTGTGAATCCCCCAGTTATGATATTTTCAATATTACCCCTTAAATCCTTAAAAAAGAGGAAGAAGAAAAGAGAAATTGAGCGTAGGTTTTTAAATGCATATATTGTTTTTGAGGGGAAAACAATTAGCCACACTATTTTATCAATAATTGTACAGCCTAAATTCTTCCGACTTGATCTCGGTCCAATACATCTAAATCTTAGCAAAAAAACGGCCTTAATAATATCTTTCATATCAATTTTAATAGCAGGGATATCCTTGGCTACAATTTTGCTCTCAATAAACCCATCATCTAATTTTAATGATATTTTGGGAGGTCTTGTACCGGGACTTGGATCGATCATTTTCGTTGCTATCTTTCTGATAACACTGTTTAAAGAGGGTATATACCCCTTAAAGGAAAAGATAAGTAGTTTTCTTAATTTTGACCAAACGGGAGTTCTAATAAAATAAAATCATTATTTTTTTTTTATTAAAATTTAATTTTTTGTTTTATATATTCCCAGAATTTATTTTTTAATTCACTTAATTCTTTATTTTTTAATTTCAAAAAATATAAAGACCTTTTAGCGACTTCTGGAAATTCTTTTATCTCTAAACATTTTACAAGGTGGGGGATCTTATTTGTCATAATTTCACTCATAATGCCAATATAATTAGAATCACTTACAGTAGAGATAATTGAATCATTGTCATTTATGATTAATTTAATATTTAAATCTTTATACTTAGGGAATTGGTTTTTAAAGGTTTCTCGCATTCCTGAACCTTTTTCTCTCCATACAAAGGGATATTTAGTGAGGACATCGAAACTTACAGAATTGTTCCCATCTTGAAGTAATTCATGAGTAGGAGAACAAATGAACTTTATTTTTTCCTCTCCAATTTTAATGAAGTCAAAACCATCTCTATTATATTTCATGAAACTACCAATTCCTGCAAAATCTGCAGATCCCTTTTTAATATTTTCTATAGATTTCTGAGAATTATTAATCAGAATTTTAAAGTTTACGCTAGGATTTTTGTTTCTGAATTCTGCTATATATTTAGGTAAAACATGAGAACCAGGGATAGTAGAGGCCGATATAATAATATCTTCAATTTTTTGTTGAAAAAATTCAGAAATTTCACGTTTACAGTTATCATATATATTGATAATACTCTCTGCATGTTTCAGAAAAATTTCACCTGCTTTCGTCAACTCAAACTTTTTAGTTGATCTGTTAATTAGTTTACCACCAAATTCTTTTTCTAACTGTGAAATTTGATGGGATAGAGTACTTTGAGAAATTGGGAGTTCTTGTGCTAATTTTGAAAAACTTTTAAATTGTGTTAATTTGATAAAGTTTCTTAAGTACTCAATTTGCATAACAAAAAACCTTTATTTCAATTTGGGAGAATAATTCTTTATTATAATAAGGAGTTACTACAATTTATCTATTTATCGATTTTTTTGATAATTTATTACGATAAAATTAATAAATCTTCTCTTAATTCTCATATTAACTGAGTTTTCATATAAAATAGGGGAATTTAGAATAAAATGAGTGAAAAAAAAAAAAAGTTTACAATCGTAATAGCAGATGCCGCTTACAAGTCTGAAAGACCTTACACGATGTTAAGGTTTGCATTAGCCGCATTACTAGAAGGTCATAAAATAAATATCTTTTTAGTTGAAGATGGTATTTTTGTAGGAAAAAAAAATCAGGATCCTGCCTATTATGATAACGTGGGGAAATGGATGGAAGATGTGATCAAAGAAGGAGCTAATGTAAAAGCATGTGGAGTTTGCATGAAAGCCCGTGGATTATCTGAAGATGAATTCGTTGAGGGAATCAATAAAACTACGATGAGTACCTTTGTTGGAATGTGTCAAGAAGCTGATAACGTCTTATTTAGTTAAATAAATAATGAGGGAATTTAAAATATGGCAATATCAAATAAATTAGACTGTTCCGGACTTGTTTGTCCTATGCCAGTCGCAAAAACAAAAAGAATATTACTGGAGATGAATAGTGGAGATATTCTTGAAGTCAGTGGAGACTTCGCAGAAGCTGGAGAGAATATTCATCGTTATGTAGGACGTACCGAGGATAAAATTTTAGAATTCAAAACAGAAGGAGAAAATTTCTATTTGAAGATTGAGAAGGCGTAATTAGATACACGTTAAATGGATTATAATACTCTTACTCTCTTAATTCTTTAACCTTTTTATTATGAAAACAATTTAACTTATGCAGAAACTAATAAAATTCTTAATTATTTCCTCGCCTACCTTTACTACATTTGCTAGTTTTTGTTTATTGCTCTTATCAGCGAATTTTTCAAGAGAAAGATGGGTTTCTGGATGAAATTGAACCGAAAATATCGGTCTTCTAACGTGCTGCATATATTGTATAGTTTCGTAGCCATCTATTTCTTTTACAGACGTAATATTAAATTCTTTTTTGATTATAGGATCATTAGGTTTGACATAATCCAAATGTTGTATATTCACTAATATCTCATTATAAGGTATTATCTCATCTATTTTATCAAGTGAAACAGATATGATTTTACTTCCATTGTAATTTCCGCTCATTCTTTGCACTTTTCCACCAAACGCATATGCAGTCAATTGATGCCCATAACAAATTGCTAAGAGTGGCTGCTGATTCTCCATCTGAATTAATTTTATGACCTCTTGGTATTCCTTTTTCAGATTATTATTAGATGAAAACTCAGATACGTTTGAATTAGAACCTGATA
>SDBT01005149.1_pt1 | contig 22049 bp, 16 predicted proteins | sample 2277101 | NCBI WGS metagenome assembly SDBT01 (sample SAMN10404973, study PRJNA504765) | marine sediment metagenome | isolation source: marine sediment core GS10_PC15, 103 cmbsf | place: Arctic Ocean: Southern Knipovich Ridge | collected 2010 | reverse complement strand
TCCGAGGGCTACAAACGGGGCCGTCGCCTCGCCTATCATCTCCGTAAAACGAAGATAGTCCTGATCCTTATGGAAAACCTCGGCCCGATTGTTGCCGCGATTGATCACATGATAACACATACCGCCCGCATCCACTCTTGGTTTCCTTGCCATAATGATAGCATTATAGGGATTCCCTATGCGCTTGCAAACCAAAAAGTAGCCTGACCCCTTTTCCCGCTCTTTGCTTTTTGAATTAAACTACTGACCTTCAAAAAGAACGAAGTCCTCATTTTTCTTAAGATTCAGAATTCTTCTGAGGACGTGTGCTCCCAAGTAAATAAACGGCGTATCAAGGGCTGCTACAATCACTTTTCCGATATAGTGCCCAATTATTAATTTTCCAACCGGTTGAATCCCATAGAATGCTATTGTTACGAATATGATGGTATTGATTAGCTGTGAGAATATTGTAGAAACGTTATTTCTTAGCCACATGTGTTTATTTTTAGTTAGTTTTTTCAAGAAATGGTATACCCATACATCATGAAACTGACTAATAAGATAAGCAACAATTCCACCAATGATAATTCTCAAGCTTCCTCCAAAAATGCTTTCGTATGCAGGTTGGTTTTTCCAGAAAGGAGCACTCGGCCATAGTATACTGATCTTAATAAACATATATACCAGGAGAATAGACCAAAGCCCAATCCAAACCGCTTTCTTGGCAGCTTTTTTGCCGTAAACTTCAGATATGACATCTGTTATTAAAAAGGTTACGCTAAACGGAAGCAATGTTGCAGAGCCGGGGAAACTAAATATGAGGATAATTTTGCTTCCAAGGCCGGCGGCAATTGCCAAGCAGGCACAAAGCAATGAGCAAAGTAACACATAATAAAATAACGCTTTATCTTTCATGCAGCACCTCCATTTTCTGGGAATTTTAATTTTTTACTTATTTTGGGATCAAGGCTAAGTATTTCTTCTGCACGTTTGACTATTTCGTTTGCGGTTTCACCGGGAGGCAATTTAATCGCAACAACACTTTTCCTATCCTGGCCACGGAGTGCGTAATAAACTCTCTGTATCTTCGTCCAAGGATCGATTATTATACAATTTATATTGAGATAAATGTTCTCTGGAGCAGAAGAATAATTGAAGAAAGCCTTGACTGCTGTTTCTCCAACTGCCTCTGACAGCTTTTTTTCAATTCTTTCAACTTCAAAGACATAGTCTTTTGAACTATACATTACAACTGTGGTATTTCGGCTAATCAGATCGCATAGATAATCAAAGAAGACCCCCTCTGCATTTAATGGTCTGTCAAGAAGCAAATATACTCGGTTATGTTGCCGACCAGAGATGTTCGTTATAGCTTCTTCTAGTGACGCAAACATTATGTCATGTTTTGCCAAATCCTTGATGCCCTTGATATACGACATGAGTATTTCAAATGAACCACTTTGTCGAAGAATCTCATTGAGTTCGATCATAAGTTGCTCTATGTCGGATGGGGCTAAACCGACTTTACGAATTGTCTCTGCAAATATCTTCCAAGATTCACTTTCTAATGAAACACTTTCTGTATAGCGAAGATAATCTTCAGAGAGTTCCCTGAACTCCTTGAAAGACAACACAGAGTGATATACGTCCGACAACCACTTTGGGGCGGAGTCAAGTATATGAAACAACCTTTCACGATCCGAACGCCTTACAAGTAGTGACCTAAGCGTCAAACGTAAAGGACTCTCTAACATGTCTAGGTGTTCAATTGGTCTATCAATCTCATTCAGTTTCTGAATTGCACGAAGAGGGTTAGTGCTAGACAAGCCGACAACCATAGCCCACGCCAAATTTGCATTGTCTCTGATTTCAAATTTATCCCAGAAAAGCTGGGACTTGGTAGAATTCTCATTCGCAAGAAACTTGGCTGCAGCATAAACCAAAGGGGCCGGGGTTCCGGGATTCACGACTAAACCCTGGAGGAGTTCAGAAATATGAGCAGAAGGTACGTAAATAGCAAGGAATATTGCGTTTGCACATTTGTCAGGATTGCCTTCAGAAGAATTAAGCGTGATGGCAAGAAGACTGGCCAAAGCTTCCGAGGCTAATTTCTTAGTACACTGTGCCAGACGATTTAAAAGCACTGAAAGAGCCGTAAGAATATCCACACCAACAGCTGGAGAAAGGGCCTTATACGCATTGGCGTGATCGCTTATAACATCTTCTATGAACTGCTGCCAATGAACCTGATCGAAGCATCTGAGTAATTCGAGGCGATCAAATGTATCCCCTTCAGCTTTCAGCATATCGTTTACTATGGATATATAGCTACTGTGACTCATAGAATCACCTCAATGGGGATACGCAAGTTTGCCATTTCTACTGGATCGTGAACGCACTCAGGGCGTGGTTTCAGTATCTTTTCTTCCTCATCGGCTGGTAATCCAGTTGTTCCTGGATTCCATGGTTTCGTAAAACCGCATCTTGTCTCAGATTTTGGAGGTGGTTCAAAATAAGCATGTTGTTCTGCATCAGCTACTGTAGGCCTGTACATTTCAAGATCGCTGGGCTTATGATAGACAATGAGTATCAAACCACGAATTGAACGGAAATGGTAAGGTAAGCCAAGAGTAGCACGAAAGAGATCTGCATTATTGTGAGCCATAAAGCTAAAAGGCTCAGCATCTAAAGATTCCAGCCCACAAGTGGCCCAGGTAAGATGCTGACTGAGCAGTATTTTCTCTTGTCCGGCTGTGAGAGTATGACTTAAATCACGGAGATCATCTATCAGCATTTCTGCCTCGTCCTCTGTTGTGCAATAAGTAGCCTGTCTAAGATAGGCCGCAAAAATATCGTATTCCACAGCTTTCCCAAGAAGATTTGGCTCAAATTCGGTTTCAATTTTACCCCCAGCCAATTTCATATTGTTCAGTCTGCAGGCATTTAAGTACTCTTTCGATAAATCTTCATCTTCTTTTCCATGGCTATTGAGGAAAGCTGTCAATAAGAGGACCATATTAGACTCAGGCAGGAAATGTTCTTTGTCGTCGATATTGCGTACTATTACAGATCCAATTCTACAAGCTTCCATCCATGCTTGCATCCTTGACCGGATGATCGGTTGCTCCGTAACCGAGAACTGCGACAATGCTCTCTCGAAAACACTCATCTTCAATAATCCTGCAAACTAAGTATCCTTCAACATTTTATCCCATATTATAAACCTAATCTGGGATTTCCCATATAACATTGTATATTTCAGCCCAACTACGCCGCTAGACTTCTTTTCTAATAGAATACCAAAGCTGTCTCGAAAAATCAAGCTTTTTAACTTCATTTTGAAACTATTTCAGCGGCAATAATCAAAAAAATACGAATTTGGAGCTGATTTCCAGCTTTTTAACGCACCTCAACCTTTGTCCCCGCCTGAAATCCAAGTTTTTCAGCAATTCTTATCATTAACCATACCCAATGCCCGCAGGCTTCAATTGATGGATACGTTCAAGGATTTCCTCAAACAACCTTTTTGAAACCAACACCTCCGCCATCTGAAAAGTTATCCCAACAAATCTGGACTTCGACAACTTCGGCTCCGATCTTAGTCGATTTTACCCCCCCCATTCTAAATTGCAAGAGAAAAATCGGAAAAAACTTAATTTTTTTAAGAATTTTTCGTATCTTCCCGGACGAACACTGATTTTAGCCAAAAAACGCCTTTTCTTACAGCACGACAGCGGTCAAAATTGACTCTTAGAGCATCTTTCTTGCTTTGACCCATCAGGTTCTCCAAATCAGAACAGCAAAACTGACTTAAACATCATCTATAGGCTCTATACTATCAAAATCTTACTTTTTTGCAAGGATTTATTTGGGAAATCTGGGCTGGTTATTGTTTCATTCATCAATCTACAAAAACACAGTGAAAACAATATACTGGCTGCGATTGCGCAGGCAAAGGCTGAGTAAATGTTTTCTCCTCCTCTATGACGTGGCGGCTGTTCGGTCGTCACGGCATTATTTTAATCCCCGGATACTTGGATGTAATACTTATTGTTCTGGCTAATACCGTAAACGTATGGACTGTCTTTGTATTTCTTCAACTTCGATTGACCTCTATGGGGCGACATTTCGTTAAAGGCTTCTGCGAAAAACGGCACTATGTCCGGTTCTATAATACTCCACAAAGCAAGGATGGGTTTTGCTGCTTCAAGCGTATGTTCTACCATTGTGTGAGAAATGACGATATTTTTGATATGTTGTCGGCCATCTACTTCTATCCACTGCACCCTGATCTCTTGTGGGCCGTCTGACTCCAACTCTGTTTGGCCTTCAACTCCGTATTGTTCCTTCTTTTGTGGCAACCCCTTGATGTTACAATAATATAGAAACTGTTTTTTTTGCATCAAAAATACTGTTTTCGGTAGATAGGCAGCTTCTATTTTAGCTCGCAGTTCCGTTGTTATCCTATTAAACTCGCTAATTCTCTTTTTCTTTTGGGTTATTTCTGCATTGAGTTTTTTATTATCTGCCTGGAGACCAGAAACCAGAGATTCCGCTTCATGTTGAGCTTCCTGGGCCTGGCTGACTATTGATTCGGCGGCTTGCCGATCAGCACTGGTCAATAAGCCACCACAAGCAAAACCAACAACACCCGCAAGAGCACCCGAAGCAAAAGCTATTAACCATTTAGGCATGATGTTTTCCTTTCAAAATAGATTGTCGCGAACCACAGAGACAATGGCGGCAATTCTACCAACAAAAACCTACACGTCAAGCGGGAATTATCCGGGCTGGTTAAAATATCGGCGATACCAGCACATCGACAATAGAACGGTCGTCCCGGCCGTCCAGTCCGGGCGGATAGCCCATATCATCCCATTCGCCTGTAACACTACATTGCCACAAACGGCCGGTCTTGCGATCCACAACATAAGCAAAGGGGTATTTGTCACCAAAACCACTTATCATGTATCGACCTTGCCGGCTGCCGAGCACATCGAGTTTAACCAGCAGCATCACCGCGAAATATATAACGGCAACAACAATAAGCAGGATCAACAGTTTCTTTATCATAGGTCAGCCTCCAGACAAATTATTTTTACGGTGATTATGCGTTGACGGCCGAAACCGGATCAATGAAATAATTATCCAGTATTTTGTTATGTTTCATTGGCCGACACCCAAAAAACAAAGTGACTGACATAACTCCTTATGCCAATGAAACATAAGATACATTATCGTACCGTCTCCCCCACCGGTCCTATTTAGTTATGGAACTTAAAAAGCTATTTTAATCCAGTGAACACAGCCCGGCCCGTATCGCATATTTCACCAGGTCTGCCGTGTTGATAAGGCCCAGCTTTTTGAGAGCTGACGTGCGAGCGCACTTGACCCCATTAGCGCTCTTGCCCATCTCTCTCATGATTTCTGGGACAGCGTAGCCATCGCCGATACACCTGACAACCTGTGTTTCAGCAGCTGACAGTTTCTTGCCCTTGAACGGATTGGCATTAAACCGCTGGATCGAATCGAGCACATTGCCGGTCATGCCGTCGAGGTAAAATCTGCCAGCCGCAACCGCCGTTAAAGCAGCCCTTAATTCATCAGGTAGTTGAGACTTCAAGACGATCCCGACAGCACCAGACATCATTACCCGTTGGGCAGGTTTTGTCTCAATCGCACTGGCCAGATAAATTATCTTTGCAAGTGTGTATTTTTGTTCGATAGCCGATATAACTTTGAACGCTTTAGGTGTTACCGAATCGACCACCACGATAAACTCGTCTTTCTGGTTATAACCCTTGCCAGAAATAACCCCATCGTTAATATCGCTTGGACCGGCAACAACAGGTAGCCAGCGGGCCTTAACCCCATCGTATTTATCCATCATACCAGCCAAAGCACTAATCACCAGCTGCCCTGGCCCCAAAAACAAAACCCGCAGTTTTTTGGACTTAAACGGAACTCCTTGTCTTTTGTGCTTTATCCTAACTCGTTTGGCCATAACAACTTGTCCTTTTTAAAAAAAGAGCCATGCAACTGCAGTACAAGACAACCACAAAGGATTGGCTAACTGCTGCTTCGACATCAACCTGTTTGAAAGCAGAAATTTTATTGAAAGTTCTCCATGCATACCCTAGAGTCGCAACCCCCAAAATGATGGACACTATGCCAATAACCATAAGAACTATTATCATAAATAAAAACTCCTTTTCAACCCTTTATCTTTCTCCCCGCACAACGTTGCGGAAGACTTTTACATTTTGTTATTTTCTGGCATCTTTTATTGCTTGTATTACGGTTTCCAAGGCAATAATATCATTGCCAAGTTCTGTTGGTGTAGGAACAGGCGCATTCTTGGCCGAAGATGGGTCGTGAGCTTCTGTAACATTACAGCAACGCTTATGCAAATCCTGAATCATTTTACAATTTGCTTCTGTAAACCCAACAATACCACCAAGGCCATCAACACGTATCCAGTCACGGTATCGCTTTACCACTCCATTAAATACAACATCTTGGATGACTCGTTCAATGGTTGCTCGCAGAAAACTATACTGGTGACACATCTTTGCGCAATCTTCTTCATTTGGGGATGTTGGCCAAGCCCTTGATATTGCTCTGTGTGCTTTTTGAAGTGTGTCCAGACGTTCCTTATATCCTTTATGACCCCAAGGCAAACCGTCATGAACATGTCCCGGAGTATCATTTGACCATTCAAGATGATGGATGAGGTGAGCTATTCCTTGTTGTTCGATCTGATCTCGTAACTCACCGAGAAATACAGTATCATGTGTAAACACGATAACTTGCCGATGTGCCGCTTCTTTGACTATCCGATTGGCTACACACATTCGCCGGTGGTGATCAAGTGATGAAACAGGGTCATCAAACACAATCCCCCCTTTATGGTTAGCCAGTTGCAATTCTGCAAGAAATGAACCTATTGAAATGGCGCGCTGTTCACCCTCGCTTAGTATGGCTTCCAGTTTGTGAGTGGTTGGTAAATCGAGTAGCAGACTATACTGTGGTTTCCCTTTTTCTATCCGATGATTGAGCTTTGTCTTGATGTGTTCAATGCCAAGCATTTTAAACTCGTTGTCAATAGCATCTCTCAGGAAAGGAGTAACCACAGTTGTTGCCAATCTTTTTGAAGCATTGGAAATAGGTCTTGTATCAAGGTCATTGTTACATTTTTCAAGAGTTGCTTTGAACTTCATTCGACCCAATAACGCCAAGATAGGCTGCAAGCTTGCGTTGAGATTTTGACGGGCAATAAGTTCCTTGTGTTCAATTATTAATTTCTTTTTCTTAGCTTCATCGGTAGCATTTATTAAAGTTTGAGCTGCTTTGAGTTGCGTTGCGACAAGGTCTTGTAATGTTTTTTGTGGGTTTTCAGAAAATTGAGGGGCGTTATCCCAACAACCGCAGGTTGCTGCCTTCAACATCCATGAACGGCGGGATTCCAAAGAGGATTCAAAGGCCTTTATAGTAGAAACCAATTCCTGATTAAGTGAAGAAAGTTCCAATATAATTGCTTCATTCAATGCAATTGTTATATCGGCCCGTTCAATTTTAGTTTTGGCATTATTAAGTAGTCGCCTCTTTTCGTTGGCGACCTTTGAAGCATCATCTTGGATATATGCTTCAAACCGTTTGAGCCGTTCGTCAGCATCCACTAGTGTTTGCTGGCAAAGAGGACAAACTGCACCATTGTCTGTATATGGAAAGGGGTGACCATGATAAGCAACCTCAGTGGAGAATTTGCGGGCTGCCTCGAAAAGAGACTTCCATATTTGTTCTCCAGTTCCGGGTAGAAGGCTTTCGTCAGCTCGTAAGACCTGAGCAGCAGCGGTTTCAGCTTTTTTTGCATCCAGAGCTTCATCGTAATAAGTTTTGAATTTGCTTATTGTCTCATCTTTTACCCATGTGAAAGCCGTACCAACTTTGGTTGCTACATCTTTTACTCGGCCAGCGGATAGATTGAGTTCACGGGCTTTTGCTTTTGGGTCGGCTTCGGATAAGACGGCTTTTAGTTCGTCGATTCGTAATATCTCAGTTTTCGATAGCGTGGCAAGTGCGTTGATTTCAGTCGGGTTAGCTCTATGGCTCAGGGTGGTAAGTAGTTTACCAACCGATGTTTCACCGAGCAGATGATTGAATGGATTTCTATCTGTACTTATAGTACTTATCTCTTGTGTAAGTTTTCTATTGAGATACGGAATTATTTTGTCACCAAGATTCACAACAATGTCCATGCCATAAGGTAGATAAGCTGCTTCTCCTTCTTTCAGATATGCGCGGGCACAATGCGTATCAAACACCGTAATAGTGGATAACTCATCTGGTGAAAGAGTCCCTTTTACCCATTTTACCGATTGTGGGGTTGCGTTAATTTCAATATCGAATGTTGCTTCAGGTGTACTGCCCACTTCAGCAGAATTGGTTGCATCTGTAAGGACATCTTCAGCTTGATCTCTTGCTCGACAGGCTTGTTTAAGCACACGGGAGTAGCCAGATTTGCCGCTACTATTTTCCCCATAAATCACAGTTATACCTGTTGGGGAAAATGTTAGGGGCTTCCCAGGTGCAAGTCGATTGACATGCTGTAGGTCATGCATTGCTTTTAGAATAACGGTTGCTTCAATATTTTCTGCTGGAATATGTTCTGCTGCAAGTGGAATTGGTTGCCGATTCTGCGGATCAGGCATGCCGTGAGCCATTTTTAACAATGCATAAAGATCGTCATAATCCTGCGGTTTTAGATCTCCATGCAAAAACAATCGACGGATAGCATCTTGTTGCCAAACCGGTAGCGTAGTAGAAAATAAAAGAATTTCATTAATCAATGCCATTTTCTTCTCCTTTTAAGATATTTTCCACCTAACTCCCTTATTTTCAACGATTTACCTGCCACTTAGGCCGTTTAATCTATCGCATATCACGCCTTATCCGCCTAATATAACGCTTCATCTGCGGCAACTCACGCTTTACTTTGCGACAAGTTTATTTACCATTATTAATTATTATTCCAGCTACGTTTTTAACGGACGGTTTCGGATTATTGCTTTCTTCCTTGTTAGTTGGCATCGCTTTATAGAAACAACAAAAAGCCCAAAGAAGTACTGCTGTAAGAAGTATTTGCGAAGCAGCTGCCCAGAATCCGTTTGTCCATCTTATCCAGAAACGTGCCTTTTTAAGTTCTTTCGTTTCATCTATATGCAAAGCTTTATCGATAACCTTTTCATACATTTCCGCACGTCGTTTATCCACTTGGTTAGATAACCAACAAAAGGTTTGAAAGAACGCTACGACGAAAAGTATAAGTGAGCCCAAAATAATTAACTTCCATTCTGGTAACTTTTCACGATCTAAAATGAAGTTGTTTACTAATAAAACGCCGATTAAACCACCAATGGCTGTCCATACAAGAGCGCAGAATTTCCATTCATATGCCTGACGCCTTTCAGCACTATCCAAAGCGGCGTTTCGCATTTTAATAGAGAAATCAATCTTCTCTTCTATACCTAAGCTACCTGCCGGATTCGATGAATTATCTTGTTCACCTGTCATAATCAACTCCTTTCAGCCTTGCAATGTAGAATAAAGCAAAGCAATCTATTATTAAATTACCTCGGCGGCTTACATCGGCCACACGGCCCATAACTTCCTTTTGCCCTGCCAAGCGTCGTCTTTATCTTACTGCGGCTCAGGTAGCTACAACCTGAACGGTGGTACTTTCTGCCTGATGTAGTGGTATAGACCGCCACGTTTTCATTGCCTGATTCTGGTTTTGGCTGGACGGCAGGTGTTGCTACTGGCCTGATGGTTTTTTTCTTGGTTAGGGTTAAGTCTGCGGTTGATTTTGCTCTTTTGTCCCATAGTCCTTTTTTGGCATTCCTCGCAAACTTCTCAAGCTGCCTGAACGCCGCCATGTGCTGGTTAGGGTACTTGGTGTAAGCATGGCCATAGCCCTGTCTTATAATCTCGGCGTTGACAAACAAGCCGTCCGGTGCGCGATAGACATACGCCAGCCTGCGACCATACTTGTCCGTTTCTCCCTGTGTTGGATCAGCGACGAGATAGACCTTTTCGCCTTTGAGTAAGTTTGTGGTGAACGCCGAAGCCTCTTTGCCATAGTACTGGACTGGCTTAGATGGGTGCTTTGTTTCCGGTGTATCGATCCCTATAAGGCGGACAGTTGTCATTGTCCCGTACGATTCCTGAACCTTGATAGTATCGCCGTCTATGATCCGCACAACTGGGCAGGCTTTAACTGCTGAAAAGTCTGGTGTATCTAAGGCTGGGATAGTTACGGTCTGATCGCCAAAGTCCACCTTTTTCTGTGACTTGAGCTTGAGAGCCGCCTGTCCAGTGGAGGCATGTACCAAAGCGTAAATGAAAACACTTACAATTGCAGCAATGACAAACTTTTGAAGCTGTTTCATTTTGCGTCTCCTGACAAAAACAGAGGCTTCCCCGACCATTACTCGTTCGCCTGGCTCCCTATTCGCATAATATGACACATTGGCAGTCGATACGCAAGCGAAAAACGAACATCTTGCCCTAAAAACCCCTCATGCAATCAACTAATTGATGTAACTGCTGTAATATCAGTGAATTATACAGAACACACCTAGTAACAACTAAAGAAAATGGGTGATTAAAACTCTACCTCTTGACATTAGATTGGCCAACCTTAAATATGGACACTCATAATTGCACAGGAATAGTTTCGTTAAAATCTGCAAACTGTATATTGAAATCAACTGGGTTATCTTGTGAACCAATATTAGCTTTCTTTATGACTATTTTGAAAGTACATTTTTCCAGATCAAAGATAGCTGCTGCTACAGAACTGTCAGAGCCTTTTGGTTTTTTATATTTAAAGACCTCTTTTCCCTTTATACGGAACATATTATGCCACGGCAGCATCACGCTATAATCACCCCATGTAACAACAACATCCTCATGCGCAATATTAACTGAAGTATCCTCAACTGCAATCGCGCCCTGGATCACCAGGGAATCCGTACTGAATTTAGTGCCACGTTTGAATTTACATTTATCAACACGCAATGAATCCTCATAACCTGTTAACAACTGCATAGGAATAGGTTTTTTGCCATTGACAATATCCAACTCTCCTCCTGAACCTCCGGCTACGCCATCGTATGCAACACCTATACCAAGATAATCCCCTACTTCAATTTTTATTGCTACTGAGCTACTAAGTCCGGTAAGACTAATTTTTTTTGCAGTCATAGAAAAAGTGTTTTTATTAATATCAAACTTCAACGACTTAATTCTGCCGGCATATCCTTTATAACTGAATTTCCCATTTTTATATTTGCCGACACTCACATCAATCTCATCAGAAAATATTTCTCCCACCTCTTGATTATATATGCTGATATATATTATATTACCACCTGCAAAATCTGCGTGTGCCGCGTCAAAAGAAATACCCTTAATCTCAATTGAATCCGTTGACCAGTATGTACTCCTGAACTTCCCCGCCTTAATAATACACTTACTAAACATAATGGTATCTGGAATCTTCTCAAAAATAACGCTAATTGTTTTATTAGAATCCATCAAAACTTCAATAGTTTCTTCCGAAGACAGCAAAGCATCATTTGCATCATACCAACTTTCTACACGATAGCCGGGATCAGGCGTTGCTGTTATTTCAACCAAACTATCAACACCATAGCTGCCGGATGCGCCAGGTACAACTCCGTGGCCATTGGGTACAAGGATAGTCAAACTAACAGGAGCCAATTCAAATTCAACGCTAACCTCTTTGTCAGAATCTATGGTTACTATATTAGTGTTATTTATTAAAGTATCATCATCGGTCCCATGCCACGTTTTGATTCGGTATCCATTATTTGGTATTGCAGTTACTGAAACTACCGTGCCATAATCATAATTACCTCCAGCAGGATTAATAGAACCATGCCCATTAACAACATAAGCAGTTAATCCATAAGAAAGGAGTTCGCATTCAACAGTTACAACTTTATCAGAATCCATAACAACTGTATTCGTGGTGCTTGTAGTAGAAATATCGGCACCATCCCACGCCTTAACACGGTAGCCAGTTTCAGGAATAACAGTTAATGTTACTTCAGTTTCGTAATCGTAAATTCCACTGCTGGGCTCAACTGTCCCATAACCCCCAATAACACTAGCTGTTAATGAGTATTTTTGCAAAACAAATTGAGTTTCATATGCTCCCATATCAACGGCATTACCAACTATTCGAGGATTGCCTGCAAGGTCAGTTTCAAAATATCCGCCGATCGCTGTATTATCACCCACGTCACGGCAAGGTGAATCTACCAATATATGATAGACACCGTTAGTAGCGTCAACGAATAACGGATCAGCGTCAATGTTGCCAGAACCCCAAGTTACGGTTGAATATAACGAGGCGTAAATATCTTCCTGTCCGCCCTGGATATTGGAATGTGAGATAGTGACTGCCGAATGGGTATGCGTGTCTAAATCATAGGAGACATGTATCTGTGATCCAGAGGATGCAAGATTATCACGAATGATTGAGTTAATTAGAACAGGGTTACTGTCGAGGAAAGAGTATATACCGCCACCAAAATTTGCGAAATTGCTAATTATCGTGCAATTGATAACCATCGGAGAGATCGACTCTTCAAAAGAGATACCACCACCCCATTGTGCCGAATTTCCTGACATCACACAACTGCTAATTGTGGGATTGCTTACAAAGCAACAGATACCACCACCGTAACTTGCTTGCGCTGTGTTGTTTTTTATGACACAACTGCTAATTGTGGGATTGCTTACAATGCAACAGATGCCACCACCATCTTGTTCCGATGCCGAATTTCCTGAAATCACACAACTGCTAATTGTGAGATTGCCTCCAACGCAACAGATACCACCACCATTATATTGTGCCGAATTTCCTGAAATCGTACAACTGCTAATTGTGGGATTGCCTCCAGAGCAAAAAATTCCACCACCATTTTGTTGTGTCGAATTTCCTGAAATCGTACAACTGCTAATTGTGGGATTGCCTCCAGAGCAAAAAATTCCACCACCATTTTGTTGTGTCGAATTTCCTGAAATCGTACAACTGCTAATTGTGGGATTGCTTTCAACGCAAGAGATACCACCACCACTATCTTGTGCCGAATTTCCTGAAATCACACAATTGACAATATGCGGATCACTGCGCAAGCAAAAAATTCCACCACCATTTTGTTGTGCCGAATTTCCTAAAATCGTACAACTGTTAATTGTGGGATTGCCTCCAACGCAATAGATGCCAGCACCAAAGGGACCAACATTATTGGCGATAATACAGTTTTTCACAACACAATCGCCTGTGATGTTCAAGGGGAAAACACGGTTTTCTACTGTTCCACGAGCATTTGTTATCGTGAACCCATCGATGCACCCCGAATCAAGCAGGATTCCATTACGATATTCAGGCGAATATGGTCCTTTACAGTCTATAATCGTGAATTGCGGACCGTTTTCTGATCGGACAGTTATATTTAGCCCAATGATTTCCCAGTTTCGATTATTGCTGCCGCTATATACACCATCGGCTACAATCACCTCGTCGCCGTCTGAACACACATTAATTGCTGCTTGTATGTTAGGGTATTGATTAGGGACATATCTCTTGACAGCGGCTGCATGGCTGGCAAATAAAGATAATATAAGACTTATTGTGACAATAGTTTTTCTTGACATAAAAAATATCCTTTCTCGGCGTACTCGATTATTAAGTTGCCCAAATGGCTCGGTTCATTCGTTGGTTAGAATACAAAGGGAAAATCAAAGAGTCAGACACTTTCCGCCTTCCTTTCGGCCAATTAGACCATTAAAAATCCTGCGTAGAGAAAGTCCAAACAAACGCTCTCTTACCAAAATTAACTTCCGAAAACAATACCCAGAAGGACAACGGCAGATATGCAAAAAAAAGGAGCACCGCCGCATAATGCTCAACCCAGGTCCGTCAGAACCCGCCAAGAACACACGCAGACAGTGCCCCAATACGGAGCACTGGCCACTGTGCGATTCTTGGCAAAAAACTGACGGTTTAGGTTGAAACGCCCACTGGTACAGTGTATCTATTATTCAATTGTCTGGCTGAGAAAACCTCGCCATGTTCTAATGTAACAAAATGTGCCATGTAAAGCAAGGATATTTAGGCAGTCCATTTTACTGTCATCGTAACCCCTTGTCATTGCTAAACATACGGAAACCTCTTGTGATTAACCCCAGTCAAACTACCGGCCTGGCGATTCTTTTTTAAGGCCGCTTTGAACTTATGACGCTGGCGTCTGTTATAGCCTTGTTCTTTGCTTGTATTATCTTTTCTTCAGTCCCAAGAGGAATACTTTTCGCTGTACTACCCCCACAGTTCTTCCAATTTGGTCGGCTATTTCCCGTGCTGTTTTAGTTGGATAAAGCTTTTTTAACAGGTCCAATTCTTTTTTCGACCAAACACGACGGTTGTAAAGTCCTAACTGGGACGCTTTGCCATATACCGATGGGACAGGCCGCCCAAGCCTTTTCGCTACATCCTTCACAGAATTTGTCGGATACAATTTCCTGAGCAATGTTTCCTCTTGTTTTGACCAAGTGGAGTGAGACATGTTTTTCCTCAAACCGAGTTCCAGAGCCTTTCTACTTACTGTACCCAAAGACCGACCAAGTATATCTGCTATGTTCTGTAACGACTGATTTGGGTGTAGTTTATAGAGTAGTTTGATTTCATCGGCTGTCCACCGACGGCATTCCCTTGTTTTGAGTCCCATGTCGTATGCTCTTTGCCATTTTGTCCTTATTCTATTTATTTTATCGACCCGCCGCCCTGGGCAGCGATTGTTTCGTCAAAGCGCCATAGTTCGGTTTTAAGTAGTTGTGCTCTTCAGAGTTAAAATCTCGGTACTGACATACTCACGAAAAGCATCAACATCTGTAAAGTAACGGTATCCTAATCGGTTCACTATCTCTTCTATTTCTTCACCTTCTCCAATTAAGAGGGCTACGGGCTGACTTAAACCTTCTTGAAGGCCCTTTGGCCAAGCAATATCCAATATGGCAAGCAGTTCGCCTAAATCGGGGTCTGTAAGCTCATAACTTATCTCTCCATCAGATAATCCTTGTTCTGCAACCCATTCCTTACAGTCCCTAAGCAATTGTTCTTCTTCATCCGTCTCTACCATACCTGGTACGGTTACAGCCTTACGTTTTGTAACCTCAGGTGCAATAGCTTTTTCGGGCAACTCACCATTGAATAAGCTTTGAATGAACTCATTGGAAACCTGTGCGAGAAGTTCACGCCTTGCAGCAAGAAAATCGGTGTAGTTTTCCACTTTCCATAAATTCTTATCGATAGGAATCCAATGAGATTCTACGGCACCCGGGTGCTGCGATTCAATTTCTTCAAGATAGTCCAAAGGCTGACGGTCAGAAATTTGCAGATTTGTGTCTTGAGTTATAAAGGTAAAATTCGCAATGGCGTTTACCTTTGATTTCGAGTATCCGTGTTTGTACAAAAGTTTTCTTGGGAAAATATGATGTACTTGTAGACAGTTGAGCTTGCCGAGAAGATGCTGTTTAAGTTCGATTCCCGTCTCCCAGTCTTTAGCTTTATGAACACGTGTTAGCATATAAAGCAAGGGGTAGAATCTGGCTCCCTTGCTCCAGCCCCTAAAATCATCCGGATAAAGTCGCAAATCCCCTCGATCTTGCCTGAGCTCTTCAATTAAACGATCTAACGCCCCATCACCATCCGAAATCAAATTTAAATCCTTTGCTAACATACTCTCAGTAGAACCGGCATAGCGACCCCATAGGAAAGTATGAATATACCAATAAAGTAGCTTGTCCCACTCTTTGTAATTTTTTATTTTGAAATTCTGCTGAGCGAGGTATCGAGCCATAAGTGGGAAGGATGCCCGGCTTCCAAGCACACGATCGTGGTCTAACCCCAGTCTGCCGGAGATGAGATTCAATAAGGTATTAGCAGCTTTTTCTGCATTTTTGAGACCTTTCTGGAAGGTGAAAACATCCATGTCTTTGAGTGCTGTAAATAACGCCTCTCCAGTTATTATTGAATTGATTATGCGTAACAGCCATTCTAATTTGAAATTGAACCCATGCTCTTCCCACTTGGCTAATCTCTTATTCATTTCCTGCCGAGCATCAGGCCAAGTAGCACAAATTTTCGCCAGGGCCAAATCTCCTTTGGAAAGCTTTGTACCTCCGCTGTTAACACGGTTGAAAATATCAACTACGGTGTCCACAGTTTTATCTTCACCAGTTACTTCATCAATATGAAGGTCTATTTCCTTAATGCTGAAAATTGCAGTGATTCTATTTATGTATTCTGATATTTGGTCTTGGTCTAAATCTTCTATTTTTAATAGTTTTTGCATGAATTTGCCAGGTCCGGCTTGCATTATTTCGGTAACACTTATCCAGTTGGGATTATCTTTCATCGCTACAGGTCGATAAAACTCAAATATTTCTTTATCGTAATTAAAATAAAGGCCAATGAAGTTTTTTTCCTTGCCTTTGCCTTCAAAAAACTTTGGTGGTTCACCTCTTATAATTCCGTAAAGAGTGGTAATTCTTTGCTGACCATCAAGAATTAATTTTACCGAACCGAGTGAGAGTTTGCTGCCTCCGCGGGTATCAGCCTGTTCGGTTTTTGTAACCCAAACCAACAAACTTCCTACGGGATGTTTTTTGTATAGAGAATACATCAATCCCCGTACTTGGTTGCGATTCCATACGTACCCTCTTTGAAACTCGGGCAATGCCATATTTCCGCTGTCAATGTTATCGAGAATTGTACTTATCTTCATTTTCTGAAAACCTCCTTATTTTATTGGCCAACTGCCATGATGATTAATTGCGCCTAATCCTTTTGACATTGTTGTTGTTTTCTCCACCATCGCTCAAACTCACAAGGGATCACTTTTTTGTCGCTTATTTTCCAATCCGTGATCCTCCTGCCTGGTATAGCACAAAACAACTTGCGCCAGAGGATGAGAGAAAGGCCGGCGCGAATTGATATGCTGGCAGCAGGACTCTCTGTTAGAAACCAGTTACTTAAGATACAATAGGCCGTCTCCTGTAACTGCTGCTTGGGATTCTCAATCCACTCTTGCCAGAGTTTTGAAGCATCTTTGTCGAATGGCTTCTTGAAATCACTGTAGATTACCTCAATTTTTCGTAAAAGCTTTCTTGTCGCCTTTTGATCAAGCTGATCAGGATTCAGGCAGACAAGATCAAAACCATTACCAAGCCGGTTCCATTTCAGTTTTTTAGACCGCATCGTTTTTCCTCTTTTATTTTATTTGCCAGCCACTGTGGGGGCTATCTGAAATCTATTTTTAATCTTTATATTCCCTGAAAGATTCGATTACGGTCTTAAAGGATTTTGGTCTGTATCTTTGGTAACTTTCTTCATCAACAAAAACATGACCGAATCGGATTTTATCTTGAACACTATTAATATCATTACACCATTGTTTTAGACGTTCCATTTTTAAGGGCACATCTAAATCTTCCTGGCCTTTGGTTTCGACGATATATATTTCATTTTCTGATACTTTAACAATAAAATCCGGGTAATAGTTTGATATGTTCCCGTCAGCATTGACATAATCGATCCTGAAATTCACCGCAAAATAATTTTTCACGTAGGAAATAATGTCATCACATTTTTCGAGAAAAGCCGCAAATTCTAATTCCAGATGGCTGTCGCCAATCATTTTATTGAAAACACTTTTCTTCGGAATAATATATTCCTGCTCTTTAGCTACGAATGGGCGTGTTTTTCTGAGCTTTATATAATCCCGTATTTCAGCGTCGCCCTTATCCTGTACGGTTAAAGCGTTAATCTGTTTTTTGAATGTTTCTACTAAAGTTTTATTGGCTTGAAGTTCGGACAAATTCCGTAAGGTATTCAAACTGTCAAGGTCCACCGGTTTATCAAACAACTCATCCCTAATAAAAGTTTTTACTTTCCCATACAGCACATCATAGCCGCTAATCAACCTTAAATCCTTCATAATAATCTGAGTAAAGTAACCAATCACCGAGCGATAATCTGTCACACCGGACGAATCCAGCATGGTCGTATGACTAATCTCACCTGTGGTAATATCCCTAAAAACAATCTCTCGTTGCTGCTCTTCGCTGAACTCAAGATATATAATCTTTTGATGTTCAAATCTTTCGACATCCAAACTGTCAAGTTTTTTGTACTCCCGATAGATTCTTGGCGTTAAAACCGGAATCTCAATGTCAAGCTTTTCGATATCCTTGTCGGCGTTTTCGTTATCAATTTCAACGATGATCGGCGTTTTGGGGCCGGTCCCCTCACCCATCGCCTTACGCTCCAGTTCAACGCCTTCGGACTGGATCGACTCCACAAAGTCCATAAAGGCGTCAGTCCCTACGACGCTAACATATTCTTGGGCATCGTTGCCGGGATACATCTTGCGTAAGCCACGGCCTAAGGTCTGTTCCGGTAGGATATTACTTGGGGCGGTATAGGCTCGTAATCCCACGATAGTGGTAACGTTCCTTACATCCCAGCCTTCTTTCAACATCATTACCGACACAATGGCCTTATAACGACTATCCCATCCATCAATGTCGTTTGCCTGCTTGCGTAATTCTTCCAACTCTTCTTTTTTCTTACCGCTTGTTGTTTCGCTGATCTCGCCATTGTTTTTCGTGTGGATCACCAGCACGGCATCTTTAAGTTCGGGGTATGTGGTTTCCAGGTATTCAGCCACATCATCACAGTTTTTGGTATCATCTGTCATCACGAATAGAATTGCTTTTTTATTCATTTTTTCGTGTTCCACATAGGCCTTGCGCCATTCTTCGATACCCAGGTTCAGGTAATCGGCATATCTCTCCGTATATTTGGAGCTTTGCCGTTCCGATAGTTTCGCCCGGCTCGCCGCATCGGGTAACACCGGATGTTTGACCACATTCTGCGAAATAGCCTCCACCAGCGGGTAATCACAAACTGTCTGCACAAAGATAGCCCCGTTATTATGCTTGGGTGTAGCGGTTACATCTACCTGTAGGGAGAGAAACTTATCTTTATGCTTGAGGCGGTTATGAATATCCTCTATTGATTTGAACCACGCCATACGGGGATCGTGGATATGGTGCGCCTCATCGTTGAGTATTACAAGCTCATCTATATCCCGGACGATATCACCCAGATCGACTTTGGAATCGGTGGTCGCACCTGTAGGACGAGTGCCCAGAAAATAATCCATCGTATCTTCATCTTCAGCCGATGGCTCGATATCGCTGCCGCTATAGACGCGGTGAATATTAGTCAGAAAGATATTGCCGGTCTTGCGGGTAATATTGACCTCATCCTGGATATGTAGGGTCAGTTGAAAATCATCACGCCAATTGCGCCCTTCAAAGCCATTATCTGGCAGCACCGGATCCTCAAAGAAGATACGCAACCCATCAAAGTCGCGTCGCAGCCGATCCAGCACAATGATATTGGGCGCGATCACCAGAAAATTGCGGGCCAGTTCGGAATCGTCCTCATAGAGTTTGTGAAAATAACACCAGGTCAAAATCAGACTCAATACCTTGGTTTTTCCCGAACCGGTAGCCATCTTGATAACAAAGCGTTTCCAATCTTCATCGAACATCCCTGCCGATACCGCCCCGGATGAGTCATAACGCAACAAGTCGTATTTATCCTTGACTTTCACCGCATCGTACAGATAGATAACCGTTTCAACCGCTTCACGCTGGGCAAAGTAATACTGAAAGTTCGCCATCGTGCCGTCAGCTTTGGGCAGTAGATGTTCGCCGCCGAACCACCAGTTCAAAAGTGATATACTGGTATCCGTCGCCCCTTCATAGCCGCTCTCCCGCCAGTCTTTAACCTTTCGTCGCAGTTGATGCACCAGAGGCGGCAGCAGTTTTTCATAGCTGGAGTCCCTTAGTACCTCATCGGCTGGAAACCAGCGAGTATCAGGGTCAAGTATTGCATGGGGAGAATCAGGGAAATCTTTATGTAATGCCATAAACCACCTTTTTAACCTTTTGTTTGTTTTCTTAAAGAATCAATCGCCTCATTTATAGCGTTTTTGTTTTTCTTTTTTGCCCATTCATCCCAAAAATCAACAGTGGCACTTTGAGGTTTTATGGTTGGTTCGGTCACCTTAATTCTACTCGGCAATAAAGAAGCATCGCCAACAATTAACGCTTCACCTATATCAAGAATGGGTAGCAGTTCTGCGAAATCTCCCAAGCTGTCAGGGAAAAGTCTTTTGATTACAGACTGGTCTTCCGCATTTGTTAGTCTCATCGCAATAAAATTATTACTTTGGCTCAAAACGGTACGATTAACATCTGCCGGACGTTGAGTTATAACAACTAACCCAATGCCATACTTGCGTCCTTCCTTTGCTATTCTTTCAAAATTCTTTAATGCAGATTCATCAACACTTGATGCGGGTTTTTCTGAAATATACAGATGTGCTTCATCACAAAACAATGCGATGGGATGCCTATCCTCTTTTTTCGTCCATTGCTGAATCGAAAAAACAATCCGTGCAACCAAACCTATAATCAATGGCAGTATGTCAGATGGTACTTCGGAGAAATCAATAACTTTGACTCCTTTTGCATCATTTTCAAACCCCATCAATTTTTGCCCAAAATCTTCGAACCATTCGTATTTTTTCAAATCTTCGTTTGAACTGAACAGAAAATTCAATCGTCTGTCAGTTATTTTTGTTTCTAATCTCTGAATAAATCTAGTTAGTTTTTTTGCTAACGGACCGTCCCGTCCTGTTTTGCTGCCACTGTAATCTCTTTCTGTGTCCAATTCATTTAATTTCTTAACCACCTTCCCTAAATCATAAGGTACTGGGCTGTCTATTGTGAAGTTGCTTAATATATCGGTTTTACCTTCGGTCTCAAGTTTGTTTTTCTTCGCTTCGATTACAGCTTCAAAAAAGGCCCTTGCCTGATTGGGTGCATTATTATCACTCCGGTCAAGCATCATTGCTATCATTTCTTCATAAGTAAGCAGCCAGTACGGCAGGAATACATTGTCATCAACATTTTCATCACTTGGTCCAGCAATTTTCAGATATTCTATGCTGTCGATCTCATCTGCTAGTTTTTTGTATTCTCCATGAATGTCAAAGATTAATGCATTGGCAGACGGCAGTTCTGTAACTTGTTCAATTAGCCTCGCTACCGTCCATGATTTGCCTGATCCGGTGCTGCCGACAATAACAGCATGGCGCTGAAAGAATTTATTACCATCCAACCATGCTTCGGCTTCATCATCAAGAGTATATTTCCCCATAGATAGCGGGTTATCGTTGTTTGATGCTAATGAAGAAATGGCTTGCATGAACTGAGTCAGTTTCTCTCCGGTTATCACAAAACACTCGGCGTTGATTTCAGGAACGGTTTCTAATGTTCGCTTAAACACATTGGACTTCGTTCCTACTTTGTCAATATGTGTTCCTATCAAAGTAACTTTCATTACATTTTCAATAATATTGCCATTGTCAGGCATATCTGTATCGATTGGCTCTGACGATGTTTTTCTCATTATCTTAACAACTAATCCAATGAGAAATTGTCCGACTTTACTACTTCTCAATGCAACCAGTTGGTTGACTTGGAGAACTTTTAGTTTTTCTTCATTTTCAACATGAACCACCACTGTACCGGTATCCACACTTTCAACCGTCCCGATGGATTCTTCTGCTTCGTAATCGAACATTGTCATAATATTTTCCTTTATAGCCACAGGTTAAGAAACTCGCCCAACTTCCAGAAATTGCCGTCCAGAATTTCACTTTTGTATTCGTTGTTTTCGAAATAATGAAAGCAAGTTTTATTGTTTTCCGCAGCCTCTAATACAATTGATTTGGTGGGATTATTGAATAATAGTTTTTTTCCGGTTTCAGTTAGTTTTTTTACAATGGTTATAATCGGTTTTCCTTTTTGCTGTACCTGCTGAAATAATTTCGGTT
>SDBT01005148.1_pt1 | contig 22050 bp, 19 predicted proteins | sample 2277101 | NCBI WGS metagenome assembly SDBT01 (sample SAMN10404973, study PRJNA504765) | marine sediment metagenome | isolation source: marine sediment core GS10_PC15, 103 cmbsf | place: Arctic Ocean: Southern Knipovich Ridge | collected 2010 | reverse complement strand
CAACAATGAAAGAGGAACGCCTACGTCCTCTGATGCAAAGGTTTGGCGAACTCATGCTTGAGCGAAAGTCGTTTGAAAGTGTTTATAGTTTCGTCTAAAAATGAGGGGATGAATGAGGTTTGGCATAGTAATGAAAGTTCTGGAAGTTACAAATTCGCGAAACTCAGTTGGAGTGGAGATAGCTTTGAGGTCCCAGAGAATACAATCGTATCTGACACTGGTGGTGGTGGAGACTTTGGTTCACGAATCACTTGGAACAATAATACATCGGAATTCGGTGTTGTATGGAGCCAATATTTGGATGGTGTGGCAGGTCAAGAAATAGAATTTATGAGACTTAATAGTTATGGAGAAACACAGGGATCCATAGTGCGGTTAACAAACGATTCAGTAAACTCGGATTGGCCAAACATTTATTGTATAGGTGCCGACTACGGTATCACCTGGCGCCATCAGGGTGATGAAAAATTTGTTCGTACTGACTCTTCAGGAGACCAAACATCACCAATCCTTGATATATCAGCATCAGTTCCTGTCAGGTACGCCAGTGATGGTAGTTTATGGACAATGATAGGTATGGGGTTAATCATTGACCAGATCACATGTCCTTGATACTTGACAGTCCAAAAATCAAACAGGTGCAGATATGGGCTGGTTGAGAATTGCTTACTATTGGAGTGAGGAGAAGGGGTTGCGGTAGGGACAACCCTTGACACCCACGGTGTCTATACCAAGGGACGTTCTCTACTTTATTCACTTTTTTCATTCGCTAGGCGAACCTGCATCAACAAGCCAAGTCTGAACCACGGCTTTCGAGTTTTGGTTTTGTAAAAAAGTGAAGAAATGGTGAACGTTCCCTACTTTCCACGACCAATCCAACACCACAAAGGCCGGACAGTCAAGGGTCGCCGAAGGCGACGAGCGAAGCGAGCTTGCCCTTGACGAGACGGACTGCGGTGCTGCTGCTCTGAAAATGCCTGTTTCCGCCCAGATTCTGCTGAAGATCAAAGGGGTAGGGAAGGGGTAGAGGGACGTTGGTTCATTTCGTACATTTATTAATCAGGTCATCGGGATCGAGACCGCGCTCCGCCAGCACGGCCTTGCCCCGGTCGGGCCAGCTCGAGCACCACCAGGTCCTCCTCGATGAATCTTGTCGGAGCGGTCCAGAGGGAGCCCCATGGACCCCGTCCCCCGGAGGGGTTGGGAGACACAATTGAAATTCCCACCATTTGACTGTCGTTCTATGCTAAAATCACTGCCCTGTGGCTGATCGGCACGTGATTCCCGATGGAGGGCTGGCCCCATGACACAGCGGATCCTGGTCATTTCCGTCCTTTCCTGTCTGTTCCTTCTCCTGGCCGCTCCAGGCTGCGGCGACAGACAGGAGGACCAATGCGCCAACGACAGCGACTGCCAAGCCGACGAGGTCTGCCAGAACGGGCAGTGCGTTGCCAGACAGGACGGCGGGGGAGGGGATGACGACGACACCACCTGCTCCACCGCCGCCGACTGCCCCGCCGGCGAGGGATGCCTCGCGGCCGAGGGCGTGTGTGGATCCTGCCGCGTGGCGAGCGAGTGCCGCGAGGGAGAAGCCTGCATCGACGGCGTGTGCGGAGGGTGCCAGACCTCCACGGATTGCAACGGAGGGCTGTGCACTGAAGGGGAGTGCGCGCAGTGCCAGTCTCCCGACGACGATCAGCGCTGTCAGGACGAGTACGGCGACCCGGACTACTCCTGCCAGGACGAAGGCACCTGCGGCCCGGAAACCTGCGCCTCGGGAGTGGAATGTCAGCTTAACGATCAAGTCTGCTCCGCGGAGGGTCGGTGCGTTGACTGCGAAGACACCTACGATTGCCTGGACGACCAGATAGGCGGGTATCCGGATGGGACGCTGTGTATCGAGGGGAAGTGCGTTGGCGATTGCGAAACCGACTCTGAGTGTTCATATCTCGACGACCTCCCCTGCACTGTAGGCGTATGTGATGGATATGGTTGTAGAGAACACTATAGAGAGGGAGTCATTTGCCAGTACGAGGCAGCGGTGGACATGGCGTGTCCCGATGGCACCGGCTGCGGAAGGGATCTCAGAAAGAGAACCAGAGACCGGTACTGCTCGGGAAACTCTGGTGGCTGCAACGGCAGCCTGGGAGATTGGTCAAGCTGGAGCCTGTACACCGACTGTGAGAGCTGGGAGTCATGCGATGCCGCGAGCGACAGCTGCATCAACACGCGGGTAGCTGGCCGCTGGTGGCTGTGCAATCCCGGCGAGGTGCATGACGAGTTGAACGGCCTCAGCTGGAAAAGGACAGCTGAATATTACTATACATGGCAAGAGGCCATCGATTATTGCAATGGTCTCGGGAATGGTTGGCGTTTGCCCAACATCAACGAGCTTCGCATGATCATCAAGGGATGCCCGGGAACGGAGACGGGGGGAGCCTGCCCTGTTGTCGACCCGGGATGCCTGGCGTGGGCCTGCCAGACTAATGACTGTATGATTTGTGATCTTTTTGGCGGCCCAGGAGAGGGAGGCTACTACTGGGAGCCTGGTGTTTGGGACGGAACCTGCCCCAATGGCTGATCGTCGTCTTCCTACGAGGCCGACTCGTCCCGCGCATGGTCCGTGACCTTCGTCTTCGGCAACGTGGAATACATCCCCAAGGACGGCGACTACTATGTGCGTTGTGTGCGGAGCGGACTGTGATTGGCGTTTTGGTCATTTGGGGCTTTGGTGTTTTGGATTGGCAAAGTCAACCTGGGATCAGAGGCTGTCATATGACACTTTTCTCGTCTTACGAACATGGAAATCGCGAAAATCGGGGACGGTTGTCACAAAGTTACTATTGACTACGGGAAGTCGACGAAGATGATCGGGGACGGACGTCAGTACTTCAGTAACTCATTATTTTCTCAGGAACGTAGAAGAAACTCTTCGATCTCTCGGATAATGATGGGGATGTTTGGGCGGTCAAAGCTCAGCTCAGGGGCTGGAATGCGGTTGTGCTTGATGTCGGGTGGAACATGTTTATGGTGGGGGTGGGTGTCGGCAAGTTCGGGATGATGTGGATGGGGCCACGAGTCGTACCAGTATAGCTTGTCCTCGCCTCTATAGACCTCGTAGCTGTAGCTTTGAATGAAACTTTCGTCGAAATCCAAGGTCTGGCGAGCACGTAGGGTGATGTCGCCTTCGAAGAAAATCTCAGCCTTGACTACAGCGGTCAGCGGTTCCAGGTGGATGAAGTTGAGCACGGCATACCGAACGGAGGGGAACCGGTTCGGAATGTCATAGATGAAGGCTTCGTATTATTCGAGATTCGGCGGCATCAGACTTCGGTGGGGGGTTCGGCGAGTGGCAGAGACAGCGTCTCTCTGCTCGGCGCGGTCGCCAGCCGGTCGGCCATCATCTGATGATATTTGCGTTCGCGCCTGAGATTGATCTCATGCAGACCCAACCATTCGATGAAGGCATTGCTCTGTTCCAGCTTGCCATCTTGGGCAAGCTTGTAGAAGTCATCAGACCGCATTTTATACTTCTCCTCAAATATCTGGAGGCGCGTCTCCAGTGCATGGATGCTCTGGATTACCTCTTCGAGTGTCATGGAGCTTCCCTCCATTCGTTAGAGAAATTATTGCACAGCGCCTGGTCTCGGTCAACTAGAAATCGGTGAGAATGAGGGGGTCAGACACCCCCATCTTACACTGTCTGGCCTTCCGGAAGGCCTACTCTGCTGCGGCGTCGAACGAGGCGTGCAGTGCTTCGTAGAACCCACCCGGCGTGAAGAACACGAGCGATACGTCGCCGAACGAGACAACGTCGTAGTCCTTCAGGCCGACCGACGTGCCGGGCGGGAGCTGGCTGTAGTTGATCAGGCTGCCGTTGGTCGAGCGCTGGTCCTCCACGGCGGTCTGGTCGTCTGAGGAGGTGAAGACGGCGTGGCATGAGGAGACGGTCTCGTCCTGGATGACCAGGTCGTTGTCCTCGCTGCGGCCCAGGCGCACGCGACCCTGACTATCCGCCTGGGCCGGCCGGATCTCGAACACCGCGGCCTCCGGGTCCAGGTTCCGCTTCCCGCTAGGGGATGCCGCGGTCTCTTCGATGGACACCACCTTGGTGGGGTTTGACTGCAGGGAAAGGTCGGTCTCGGGGGTGACGGCGACCAGCACCGGCACCCCGATGTGCTGATAAAATGCCTCGCGGTCCATCTTGCGGGCCGCATCAACGTATTCCTTTACGGTGGGCTCGAACATTTCAGAAAAGAAATCATCCGCAAGGATCTACTGGCAAAAATTCAGGCCGGTGTTGCAGATTGTTTCAAAACCACCACAGTCGTCGTCGCTGTTGCAGCCGCAGCGCCAGATTCCTGCTTTGATAACGCAGATCTTGTCGTAGTCGCGCACGGTGCAATCCACCAGGGCGCAGGTCATGCCGCAGGTGGTGTCGGCGGTCCGGTCGGCCTCGCAGCCGTTGGTCGGGTCGACGTCGCAGTTTAGCCAGTTGAAGTCGCAGGCGCCGTAGCCGCACGAGCCGCTGGTGCAGGTGATGGGGGTGGCGTGCAGGACGTCGGCGGTGCAGTCCGCCAGGTTGCCGCAGGTGCCGCAGGAGGTGGTCTGCCAGATGTCCTCCTCGCAGCCGTCGGAGGGGTCGTTGTCGCAGTTGCCCCAGCCCGCGTCGCAGGAGCCGTAGTCGCAGTCGCCGCTGTTGCAGTAAGCGCCGGTGGCGTTCTGGACGTCGGAAGTACAGTCGGTCACGTTGCCGCAGGTGGTGCCGCATGAGTCGGTTTGCCAGATGTCCTCCTCGCAGCCGTTGGTGGCGTCGCCTTCGCAGTTGCCCCAGCCGGCGTCGCAGCTCGAGAAGTCGCAGGCGCCGCTGCTGCAGGTGATGCCGGTGGCGTTTTGGACGTCAGAAGTACAGTCGGTCACGTTGCCGCAGGTGGTGCCGCATGAGTCGGTTTGCCAGATGTTCTCCTCGCAGCCGTTGGTGGCGTCGCCTTCGCAGTTGCCCCAGCCGTCGTCGCAGCTCGAGAAGTCGCAAGCGTTGCTGCTGCAGGTGATGCCGGTGGCGTTCTGGACGTCAGAAGTACAGTTGGTCACGTTGCCGCAGGTGGTGCCGCAGGTGGCGGTCTGTGAGAAGTCCGTCTCGCAGCCGTTTGCATCGATTCCGTCGCAGTTGCCGTAGCCGGAATCGCAGGTGACGTAGTCGCAGAAGCCGCTGTTGCAGTATATGCCGGAAGCATTGTCGACCTGTACGTTGCAGTCGACCCTGTTGCCGCAGTTGGTGCCGCAGGCGTCGGTCTGCCAGACGTCCGTCTCGCAGCCGTTCGTCCGGTTGCCGTCGCAGTTGCCCCAGCCGGAATCGCAGCCCGAGAAGTCGCAACTGCCGTTGTTGCAGGTGACGCCAGTCGCGTGCTGGACCTGGCCGGTGCAGTCGACCCGGTTGCCGCAGTTGGTGCCGCAGTCGGCGGTCTCCCAGATGTCCTCCTCGCAGCCGTTGGCCCGGTTGCCGTCGCAGTCGGCCCATCCGGCCTGGCAGGAGCCGTAGTCGCAGGAGCCGCTCGAGCAGGTGACGCCGGTGGCGTGCTGGACCAGGGCGGTGCAGTCGACCCGGTTGCCGCAGGAAGTGCCGCAGGAGGTGGGCTGCCAGATGTCCTCCTCGCAGCCGTCGGTCCGGTCGCCGTTGCAGTTGCCGTAGTCGGAGTTGCAGCTGCCGAAGTCGCAGGAGCCGTTGGAGCAGACGACGCCCGAGGCGTTGAGGATCCTGTCGTTGCAGTCGACCCGGTTGCCGCAGGCAGTCCCGCAGGAGGAGGCCTGCCACAGGTAGGTCTCGCAGCCGTTGGTGCGGTCGCCGTCGCAGTTGGCGTAGCTCGAGTTGCAGCTGCCGTAGTCGCAGTAGCCGCTGGAGCAGTTTATGCCGGTGGCATTGTCGACCCGGGTGTTGCAGTCGAACCGGTTGCCGCAGGCGGTGCCGCAGTCGGCGGTCTCCCAGATTTCCTCCTCGCAGCCGTCGTCCGGGTCGCCATCGCAGTCGGCCCAGCCGGCGTTGCAGTTCGGCACGCAGACGAGGCTGGTGCAGCTTGTCGACCCGTGGGCGTTGGTGCAGGTGTTGCCGCACGAGCCGCAGTTGCTCTCGTCGTTGCGCAGGTTCACGCACTGGGTGCCGCAGCAGAAGTTGTTCGGGTCACCGGTGCAGTCGGGACCGACGCCCCCGCAGCTGCAGTCTCCGCTGGCGCACTGCTCGTTGGTGTCGCACTGGGTATTGCAGTCGCCGCAGTAGAACTCGTCGGTGTTCAGGTTCACGCACTCGGTGTCGCAACAGAAGTTGGTCTGGCTGCCCGAGCAATCAGGGCCCGAGCCGCCGCAGAGGCAGTCGCCGTTGGAGCACTGCTCGTTGGTGTCGCACTGGATGCCGCAGTTGCCGCAATAGCGCTCGTCGGTGTTCAGGTCGACGCACTCGGTGTCGCAGCAGAAGTTGGTCTGGCTGCCGGCGCAGTCGGAGCCGCTCCCGCCGCAGAGGCAGGAGCCGCCGGTGCACTGCTCGTTGGTGTCGCACTGGGTGTTGCAGTCGCCGCAGTGGTTCTCGTCGGCCTGTGAGTTGTAACAAGTCGAGCCGCAGCAGATGTCGGGCCAGGTGCAGTCGGGCCCGTCGCCGCCGCACGAGCAGCCGCCCGCCACGCAGTGTTCCTGATCGTCGCAGGCGTTGTTGCAGGCGCCGCAGTGGTTGCGGTTGTTGGTAAGGTTGATCTCGCAGCCGTCGCCCCCGTACTCCGGCTGGCCGGGCAGCGGAATCGCGTCGTCCAGGTCGCCGTTGCAGTCGTCGAAGGGCTGGACGCAGGCGTAGTCGCAGTCCCGAGGTGCCTCGCACCTGGTGACCGAGGAGCTGTCCCGGGCGGGGCACAGCACGCCGATGTCCACGTCGTCGTCGCCGTCGGTCAGGCTGTCGCAGTCGTTGTCCAGCCCGTCGCAGGCCTCGTTCGACGGCACGGTCAGGGTGCAGATATACTCGCAGCCGTCGCCCTCGTCGCTGCCGCCGGGCTGGTTGCGGTCGTCGTTCAGGTCCCAGGCGATCTGCTCGTTCTGGGCGTTGCGCGAGCAGGTCCAGACGCAGGTGCCGTCGAAGCAGCCCATCAGCTCGGCGTAGGCCTGCAGGTTCTCCATGCAGTGCGCGTCGGCCTGGGGGTTGCGGTCCACTGTGCCGTCGCAGTCGTTGTCGACGTTGTCGCACAGCTCGCCGGCGGGCACGACGCAGACGTCGTCCTTGACCCAATCGACGCCGATGCAGTCGTAGACGCCCTCGACGCAGGCTCCCAGGTCGGGCTCGTACTCCGGGGTGACGGGATCGTCCTCCCGCGGGCATATCATCTGGTCGCCGGTGTCGCAGGTGCAGACGCCCTCCGGGGGGTCGTCGGGCAAGCAGTTGCAGTCGTTGTCCAGTTTGTCGCACAGCTCGGTGTTCTCCTCGAGAACATAGCAGTCCGGAATGTCGGCCCGGCAGCAGCGGGGTTCGTCCTGCTCGTCGCAGTGCTGCTCTTCCGCGTGGGCCAGGTATTCCTCGTCGTTGCAGTCGACCCAGAGGCCCTGGAAGCAGGTCTGGGTGGACCCGGCGCACACTCCGCACTGTTTGGTGCACGACGGGAAGTCGTCCTCGTCGACGTTGTCGGTCACCCCGTCGCAGTCGTCGTCGCGGTCGTTGCACAGGCCCTGCTCGGACTGGGAGCCGGGCGTGCCGTCCCAGCCGTTGGGCAGCACCTCGTTCTCGCACGGGCCCCAGGCGCCGCCGACGCACTCCCACTGGCCGTCCTGGCAGATGCCGACTCCGGCCGTGCCCTCAGGGCCGGTGTAGCAGGTCTCCCAGGTGTCCACCACGCAGCCGCCGCATTCGGTGTCCCTGTCATCCGTGAACCCGTCGCAGTCGTTGTCCTTGCCATCCAGGCAGCTCTCCGAGCTGGGCAGCACCAGGCCCTCGCACTCGCCCCAGGTGCCGTTCGGGCATCTCTGGAGCCCCTTGAGGCAGGGCGGGCCGGCCGGCTCCTCGGCCCAGTCCGGCCAGCATTCCCGGTCGCTGCCCTGGGCGCAGCCGCAGCCCTCGTCGATGGATGCGTTGCAGTTGTTGTCCATTTCGTCACAGACCTCGGTCTGATCGGGGTGGACTTCCGGGTCGTTGTCGTTGCAGTCGTCGCCGCCGCAGTTGGCGTCGTAGTACCCGTCGTTGTCGGCGTCCACGGTGCACTCACCGCTGTGGGTCAGCTCGATCACCTGGTCGGCGTCGTAGATCTTGTCGCGAATGAACTTGAGGCCCTCGATCTCGCCGGAGGCCACCTCGCGCTCGTCGTTGAAGCCCGTGCCCTGGATGCGGATGGTGCTGTCTTGGTGGACCTTGCCGGCCAGGATCAGCACCCAGAGCTGGTTTTCAGGCAGTTCCGAGAGCGCGTCGAAGGTCTTGGCCGAGCGCAGGGTGACCTCGGCCTCGCCGATGGGCTGGGCATCGCCTCCGTCCTGGCCTCCGTCCTGCTCGAAGATCAACAGGACCACCTTGTCGATGGGGATATTCGGGCTGGTCACCCGGACCCAGATGCCGGTCTTGTCGTCGTCGCCGCCGCAACCCGGGTGCACGAGGCCGAGAACCAGTACCGCTACACAGACCGCAGCGCCGAAGCATTTGATCCACCACAGCCCACGTCGCATTGCTCTTCTCCTGCCCAAGGGGCGTGAAACCACACGGAATCCAGTGGGGTCAACCAGTCCAAGCTAGCACGGGGGATCCGCGAGCGTCAAGGAGTGAGGTATACGCGGCGCCGCTTGACACCCGCGGAAGCGCTGTGTTAGAAGCCGCCTATCCAAATCAATGGGTTACGGCCCATTGAGCCACATCTGCCACGGAGGCGCCATGCGCACGTTGCGTCTGTATTTTCTCGCGGTCTGCATCCTGGCACTGACCGCACCGCCCATGGTCCGCGCCCAGACCGAGGAGGAGTCCGAGTCGGCCGAGGCCGAGGCCGAAGTCGAGAAAAAAAAGGACACCAAGGCGCCGGCCCCGCTCGGCCCTCCAGGACCCGTCGAGCTTCCCCCTCCGGCCGCTCCGGCGGGCGACGCGCTCCCGCCTCCGCCGCCCGGGTTCACCGAGGTGAGCATGGACCAGGCCAGCCCGGTAAAGCCGCCTTTGAACCTGCTCGATCTGCACGGATACCTGCGGATGCGCGGCGACCTGATGGACGGCCTGGACCTGGGACTCGACTACCGGCTCGATTCCACCCGCGGCGCGGCCTACCCCCAGTTCCCCAAGTCGGCCACCGGCAAGAAGGACACCCTGGCCGGGGCCAACATGCGCTTCCGGCTCGAGCCCACCATCAACATCTCCGAGGACGTGCGCATCATGTCCCAGATCGACATGCTCGACAACCTGATCCTGGGCTCCACCCCGGACGGCTACCCCAAGAGCCCCTACTATCCCCTGGTGGGCTTCAGCCAGGGCCAGCAGGCGCCCATGGAGGGCGTCAACTGGTACAAGGACAGCATCCTGGTGCGGCGGGTGTGGGGCGAGGCGATGACGCCCCTGGGCCTGCTGCGCTTCGGCCGGATGGGTTCCCAATGGGGCCTGGGGCTCCTGGCCAGCGACGGGGGCCCGACGCACGTGGACCGCGGGCCGCTGGTCACCCGCAAGGACCCCTTCTCTCCCATGGGACATTGCTTCGACTGCGACTACGGCTCGACCGCCGATAGGATCATGTTCATCACCAAGATCTTCGGCCACTACGTAGTGCCGATGATCGACTTCACCGCGGAGGGACCGTATTACGTCCACACGAACGAGTACCAGGGCCAGCCCTTCGACCTGGACCAGCTCGACGACGTCAACTCTTACATCCTGGCCATCACCAAGCGCGACAAGCCCGAGGACATCGAGCAGGCCCTGGCCCAGGACGACTGGGTGCTGAACTACGGCGTCTACTTCGTATTTCGCAACCAGGCCCTGGACGCCATCGAGTACCAGACCATGAAGCCCGACGAAGGTCGCCTCCTCACCATCGAGAACTACGCCATCCGGAACATCGAGGCATACATCCCGGACATCTGGGTGCGCTTCATGTACGGCAAGCTGCGCATCGAGCTCGAGGCGGTCATGATCATCGGCAAGATCGGTTACGACTTCCAGGCGGGTACCTACCAGTGCGAGCAGGTCGAACCGTTCACCTGCTCGCTGGTCGTCAACCCGGCAACGGGGCAGCCGGGCCAGAAGATCGACCTGCTCCAGTTCGGGGGGGTGCTCCAGGCCGACTACCGCATGCTGGACGATTCTCTGCTGCTGGGCTTGGAGTTCGGGTTCGCCTCGGGAGACGACTCGCCCGGGTTCGGGGTGCGGCCATTCGACGAGAAGCAGTTCGAGCACGCCGACGGAGACCACGACATCAACAACTTCCGCTTCCACCCGGACTATCACGTGGACATGATCCTCTGGCGGCAGATAATCGGGACCGTGACCGACGCATGGTACGCCAAGCCCAGCTTGCAGTACGAGATCGCCGAGGGTTTCGGCGCCAAGATCTCGGCAATCTACTCCTCGGTCGTCTGCTCGCAGTCCGCCCGCGGCAAGCAGAGCCCCCTGGGCCTGGAGTTCGACATGGACTTCTTCTACTTCTCGGACGACAACTTCCACGCCGGCCTGTCCTATGGCCTCCTGATCCCGCTGGCCGGCATGAATGACCTGGGCGACGACGAAAGGCGGGGCGGTATCTCGGACGACCAGGACGACGATGCCAATATCGCCCACCGGATCCTGGGCCGGCTGGTGCTCTTCTTCTGATGAACCTCTCGCGGCGCAGATTGAGAAGATTGATCTGCTGGCTCGTGTCCGCCTTCTTCATGTTAGCGGCTTCGACGGCGTGCGGGGTCAAGGGGCCGCCCAGGCCGCCCAAGGCGGGTCAAAAAAACGCAGCCCAACAGCCGGACGGCGGCGTGCCCACCGAATAGATAGAGGATTCAAGGAAATGTACGAAGGAGTCCTGACCGCGCTGGTCACGCCGTTTTCCGACGGCCGGGTGGACGAGAAGGCATTGCGGGATCTGGTCGAGAGCCAGATCGCCGCGGGTGTTCACGGACAGGTGGTCTGCGGCACTACCGGCGAGGCCGCCGCCATGAGCGTCGACGAGCGGCTTTGGGCCATCAGGGTCGTCGTGGAGTGTGCAGCCGGACGGGTGCCGGTGATCGCCGGCACCGGGGCCTGCGGCACCGAAGAGAGCGTCCAGATGACCCGACGGGCGGCCGAACTGGGCGTCGACGGCGTTTTGGTGGTCACTCCCTACTACGTCAAGCCGCCACAGCGCGGCCTGGTGGAGCACTTCAGGGCGGTGGCCGCCGTGGGCGTGCCGGTCGTGGCCTACAACGTGCCGTCGCGCACCGGGGTGTCAATCACTCCCGATACCGCGGCCGAGCTGGCCGCCATCGACGGGGTGGTGGCGCTGAAGGAGGCCTCGGCGGACATGGGGCTCGACGCGGCGATCATCCGGGCGGCGGGCGATCGTTTGAATGTCGTGTCCGGAGACGACTTCACCTTCCTGCCGCTGCTCGCAATCGGCGGCAAGGGGTGCATCTCGGTGGTCTCCAACGTGGTCCCGGCCGAGGTGGTGAGAATGTACGAACGCTTCATGGCCTGCGACCTGGCCGGGGCGCGCGAGATCCACTATCGACTGCTTCCCCTGATGCACGCCTTGTTCATCGAGGCGAACCCCATCCCGGTCAAGGCGGCCCTGGCCATGCTCGGCCGGATCTCTGCAGAAATTCGGCCGCCCTTGGCCCGGCTGGCCGAAGACCATCGGCCGCAGCTCGAGGCCGCCCTGGCCGAGCTGAACCTGCTGGAGGGCCGGCCGTGACCGGCGTGTGCGTCTCGGGCGCCCGCGGCCGCATGGGCCGCATGCTGGTGGAACTGGTCGACGGGGCCGAGGATCTTTCGCTGGCCGCGGCCCTGGAGCGGCCCGCGCACCCCGAACTGGGCGTTGTGGTGGCCGCCGGCGTCGAGCTCGTCGACGATCCCGAATCTGCCATCCGGGCGGCGGACGTGTTGCTCGACTTCAGCCTGCCCGGATCCGTCGCGGCCCACGTGCGGATCGCGGCCGATGCCGGCAAGGCCGTGGTCGCCGGCACCACCGGCCTCGACGAGGAGCAGATGGACGCCCTGCGCACGGCGGCCTCCAGGGTGGCGGTGGTGCACGGCTCGAACATGAGCCGGGGGGTGTTCGTACTGACCGAGCTGGTGCGCGCGGCGGCCCGCTGCCTTTCCGGGGACTACGACGTGGAGATCGTCGAGGCCCACCATCGAGCAAAGAGAGACTCGCCCTCGGGCACGGCCTGGCAGCTGGCCGAAACCGTGCGGTCCGTGCGCGGAGGCGAGACGGTCTACGGTCGAGCCGCGCGCCGGGGTCCTGGCGAGATCGGACTGTCGGCGCTGCGCGGCGGCGACGTGGTGGGCGAGCACCAGGTGTGGTTCTTCGGCCCGGGCGAGCAGATCGGGCTGACCCACCGGGCGACCACCCGCGAGCACTTCTGCCGCGGGGCGCTAGCCGCGGTCCGGTTCGCACGCGGAAAAGAGCCCGGTATCTACACCATGGCCGACGTTTTCTCGGTTCAGGGGCTTCAACCAGGAGGGAGCCGTCCATGACCTTGCGACTGGCCAGGAGGATGTCGCTGCTTCAGCCTTACCTGTTCGCCGATCTGGACCGGAAGAAACAGGTCGCGATCGCGCGCGGGATGGACGTGATATCGCTGAGCATCGGCGATCCGGACCTGCCCACACCCGGCCCCGTGGTCGAGGCAGGCCAGGCGGCCATGGCCGATTCGAAAAACCACCGGTACCCGGCCTACGCCGGCTCGAAAGCCTTTCGCCGGACCGCGGCCGACTGGCTCGAGCGCCGGTTCTCGGTACATCTCGACCCGGACCGCGAGCTGGTCGCCCTGATCGGCTCCAAGGAAGGCATTTTCCACCTGGCCCTGGTGCTGGTGGGCGAGGGCGACGTGGTGCTGTGCCCCGAGCCGGGCTACCCGGTTTACGCCGTCTCCACCCGGATGGCCGGCGCCGAGGTGCACGAGATGCCGCTGGTGGCCGAGCGGGATTTCCTGCCCGACCTGGACGCGGTGCCCGCCGGCGTGCTCGCCCGCGCCAGGGCGATCTGGATCAACTACCCCAATAATCCCACCGGGGCCTTCGCCGACCGCGCATTCTACTCAAAGGCGGTGGCCTTCGCTCAAGAGCACGAGCTTACGCTCTGCGTCGACGCGGCCTACTCCGAGATCACCTTCGACGGTCTTCGGGCCCTTTCGGTTTTCGAGATTCCCGGCGCTCGCGAGGTGGCGGTGGAGTTCCACTCCCTGTCCAAGAGCTACAACATGACCGGCTGGCGGGTGGGGTTCGCGGTCGGCCGGCCGGACGTGATCGAGCCCCTGGCCGACTTCAAGAGCAACCTGGACTCCGGCGTGTTCGGGGCCGTGCAGGCGGCCGGAATCAGGGCCATGGAGATCTGGCCGGGGCCTTCCGAGCAGGTATGCGAGACCTATCGCCGCCGGCGCGACCGGCTGGTGGCCGGCCTGGCCCGGGCCGGGTACGACGTGACCGCGCCCAGGGGTACCTTCTTCGTCTGGATGCCGGTGCCCGGCGGAGACGACAAGAGATTCGCCGGCCGCCTGATCGACGAGGTCGGCGTGGTGGTCACCCCGGGCTCGGGCTTCGGCCCCTCGGGCGCGGGCTACGTCCGCTTCGCCCTGACGGTGGACGAAGAAAGGCTCGACGAGGCGGTCGAGCGTATCGTGCGCGCAGGCGTGTAGCGAACGATGGCCCGTGCCTACCTGTCGATCGGCGCCAACCTCGGGGATCGGAGACGGATCTGCCTGCAGGCCCTCGACCTGCTCGATAGAATCGAAAAAACCAGCCTGGTCGCCCGTTCCGGGTTGTACGAGACCGAGCCGCAAGGCTTTGTGGACCAGCCGGTCTTCATCAACCTGGCGGTTGAGCTGCAGACCGGTCTGTCCGCCGTAGAGTTGCTCGCCCGGCTCAAGGCCCTCGAGGTCGATCTGGGCCGCAAGCCCGGCGAACGCCAGGGGCCGCGGGCCATCGACCTGGACCTGCTGCTGTACGATCAGCAGGTGATCTCCACACCCGAGCTGGAGATCCCCCACCCCAGGATGCACGAGCGGAGGTTCGTGCTCGAGCCGCTGGCCGAGATCGCACCTTTCGTGCTCCACCCTCGATTGGGCCGCACGGTCGCCGGGCTGCTTCAGGATCTGCGCGCCGGCGGGGGCTGGGTGCGCAGGCTTGACGAGCTTGACGGATCTGTCAGTTCTGCTTGACAGGCATAGGCCAGGCCATACAATGCACGCGGACTCTCGACGCGGACCGGCGCGATCGCCGGCCGATGACCGGATTCGAGGATTCAGAGCACGGAGGCGAACACGCATGAAGATATTCCTGGACACCGCGGACGTGGGGGAGATCCGTGAAGGCGTTGCCATGGGCATGGTGGACGGGGTGACCACCAATCCCACGCTGGTAGCCAGGACGGGCAGGCCATATCGGAAGGTCGTCGAGGAAATCTGCGAGATCGTCGACGGGCCGGTCTCGGCAGAGGCGATCAGCATGGACGCCGAGGGACTGATCTCGGAGGCCAGGGAGCTGTCCGCCATCGCGCCCAACATCGCGGTCAAGATCCCCATGACCACGGAAGGGCTCAAGGCGGTCCGCGCGTGCGCCGACGACGGGATCAAGACCAACGTGACCCTGGTGTTCCAGCCGCTGCAAGGTCTGCTGGCCGCCAAGGCCGGGGCCGCGTTCGTCAGCCCGTTCGTCGGCCGGCTCGACGACCTGTCCAGCGACGGGATGGACATGGTGGCCGAGTTGCTGACCATGCTGGGCAACTACGGGTACCCGACCGAGGTGATCGTGGCCAGCATCCGCCACCCCGTGCACGTGGTCCAGTCCGCGCTGATGGGCGCCCACATCGTGACCATCCCTTTTGCAGTGCTCGGCGCGCTGACCAGGCACCCCATGACCGACAAGGGCATCCAGGCTTTCCTGGAAGATTACGCGAAGATTCCCAAGGGCTAATCGGAACAGATCGGAACAGGAGGAAGTCGTGAAGATTCTAGTGACTGCGAAGCGGGTCACCGACCCGGACGTCAAGATCAAGGTCAAGTCGGACGGCAGCGGGATCGCCACCGAGGGAATCGACTACAAGGTCAATCCCTTCGACGAGATAGCGATCGAGGAGTCCATCCGTATCAAGGAGAAGAACAAGGCCGAGGTGGTGGTGGCCAGCATCGGCCCCAAGGAATCCACCAAGGAGATCCGCTCCGGGCTGGCCATGGGCGGCGACCGCGGCATCCTGGTGATCGCCGACGAATATCTGGACTCCAACGCCGTGGCCAAGGTGCTCAAGGCTCTGGTGGACGAGGAGAAGCCCGACCTGGTCCTCATGGGCAAGCAGGCGGTCGACGGCGACAACAACCAGGTCGGCCAGATCCTGGCCGCGCTGCTCGGCTGGCCGCAAGCCTGCTTCGCCTCCAAGCTGGAGCTTACCGACGGCGACTCCAAGGCAAAGGTCACACGCGAGGTGGACGGCGGCTTCGACCACGTGGAGATCGACCTGCCGGCCGTAGTGACCGCCGACCTGCGCCTGAACGAACCGCGCTACGCCTCGCTGCCGGGCATCATGAAGGCCAAGCGAAAGAAGATCAATGAGATCGAGCTGGGCTCGATGGGCCTTGACGTGGCTCCCAAGGTGGTCTGGCACAAGTTCGCCACGCCGGCCGATCGCCAGGCAGGCGAGATCGTGCCCGACGTGCCCACCCTGGTGGCCAAGCTGCGCGACGAGGCCAAAGTGATCTAGGCGAGCGAGAGAATAAGGAGAATAGTCATGGGCAACGTACTGATCGTTGGGGAATACAAGGGATCCACGCTGAAGAAGACAACTCGCGCGGCCTTCGCCTTTGCCAGGGAGTACACCGACAAGAAGGGCGGCGAGTTCCACATCCTGCTGCTCGGCAAGGATCTGGGCCCGGTGGCTGACGAGGCCATGTGCTACGGCGCGGCCAAGGTGCACGTGGCCGACCACGAGAGCCTCGCGGCCTACATGGCTGAGAGCTGGGCGCCGGTGGTGCTCCAGGTGGCAAAGGCCATGGACGCCGAGGTGATCGCCGCCACCGCCTCGGCCATGACCAAGGACCTGATGCCGCGCGTGGCTGGAAACCTGGACGCGGGCATGGCCTCCGACATCCTCGGCGTCACCGACGAGGGCTGGTTCGACCGGCCGGTGTGGGCGGGCAACGCCATCGTCAGCGTCGAGATCACGACTCCGCAGAAGGTAGTCTCCGTGCGCGGCACCGAGTTCGAGCCCACCCCCAAGGGCGACCCGGGCGGCGAAAAGGTCGACGTGGCCGTGGCCGTGGACCTGGGCGCGCTCAAGAAGCGCTTCTTGGAGTTCGAGGAGGTCAAGTCCGACCGCCCCGAGCTGACCGAGGCCGCGATGATCGTGTCCGGCGGCCGCGGCACCAAGGGCGAGGAGGGTTTCAAGCTCGTCGATGGCCTGGCCGACCTCCTGGGCGCTGCAGTCGGCGCCACCCGGGCCGCGGTCGACGCCGGCTGGGTCCCCAACGACCTGCAGGTGGGCCAGACCGGCAAGGTGGTCGCCCCCGACCTCTACGTCGCGGCCGGCATCTCCGGCGCCATCCAGCACCTGGCCGGCATGAAGGGCTCCAAGACCATCGTGGCCATCAACAAGGACGAGGAAGCCCCGATATTCTCGGTGGCCGACTACGGCCTGGTGGCCGACCTGTTCAAGGCCCTGCCCGAGATGGTCGAGGAGATCAAGAAGGCCAAGGGCCAGGACTAGGCCCGAAAGCCAATGGCGAACCCAACGGCACTCCGGTCTACGGCGAGGTGATAATCCCGTAACCTCTCGGCTCCGAAGAGACCCCTTCAGTTCGGAAAGAGGACCTCTTTCCTCGACCGTAACAAGTCCCGGTACGCCTCCTTCATCTCATCGGAGAGAAAGCATACCCTGATGCGATCCTCCCAGAGCGGGATGGATTCTTGAATCTCAGCGGCGATCCTGGAAATCGCTCTCCTCGTGAGCTTCAGTCTTTCCTCGCCGAAGTAGACGAGGAAGTCCCTTCGGGTCAGATTCCTCTTCTTTCCCTTGAGCGGAAGCGCCAACTCCTCCTCGGGACGCCGCAGCGCGATGGTGGAGTTGACGAGATCATAGGCCGGCGATAGCTCGACCTTGTTGCCACGGGTGATCAGGGAAAAGTTCTTCAGGTGCATGTCCTCGTTGCCGGTAAGGAAGCAGAAGATCGTGAGCCTGAAGAGCTTGACGAACTCCACCGCCGGGAAGGTGCAGTGCCTCGAGACGACGGCCGCGACCTTCTCCATGGAGGCGGCGTACTTGGTCTCCCTGGTACGGCCGGTGAGCTGCGCGAAGTCCTCCACTGCCAGCTTCCGTCTCCTGCCGGTCCTGTCGAAGCGCCTGATGAAGTAGGTGCGGGAGCCGTCCTTCGCATAGACGAGCCCATGGAGGGGAACCTCGATTCCGGCGGATTCGGCGAGCCTCATGGTGAGGTCCTCGTTCTCGGGAATCTCCACGAAAAGTGGATTCGGCGGCTTGAGGATGTAGGTCCCTCCCCTGTCGACGAGGACGAATGCCTTGCGCCGCGGCACGAGCCGGGCGCTCAGCTTGGGCTGGATCCCCTGGATGGACAGCTTGTCCGCTCGCGCGGCCGCCTCCCGTAGCTGCTCCCCGGCGGTGTAGGGAAGGTCGTGCAGGTCCGAAAGCCCGCGCGCAAGCCTCCTCAGCCCCTTCTCCGAATACTTCCCGGCGCAGGGCTCGTAGGTTATGGGACATATGTTCACTCGAGCTCTTTCACCGTGACCGCACCGACCAGATCCGAACCCACGATCACGAGCTGGCCGAAGTGGTCGTTCCCGTCGATCTTTCTCAGACGCAGCAGCGCCTCCAGCTGGGCGCCCTCGGGAAGCAGGCCTTCGAAGAATGGTGGAAAACCGTCGAACCCGTACTCCCCCCGCGCAACCGGCATGGTGAGAGAGACGGGCGCTCCCTCGTACCCCGGGTCGTAGACGAACCGGTAGGACCTCCCCCTCTCGATCTCCTCGAGCACACCGGCAGGAACCCCCTGCACATGAACTTCAGCCCGTCTCATTCTCCCCTTCCCCGCATGCGTTCATGAGAGGGCTCGAAAGCTCGATGGCGATGTTGAGCACGTCAAGCACTCTTCTCAACGTGCTGAACCGGACGGTCTCCTTCCCGTGCTCGATGTCGTACACGACCGTCTTTCCGACCCCCGCCAACTCCGCAAGGGCAAGCCTCGTAAGCCCGCTCTGCTTCCTGTGATACGCCACGATACTGCTTACCCGTTCCATGCTTTCACAGCGAATTCTTACCGTCATGGCGGCAGATTTCCTTCCCTTCTCCCTGCTGAGCTCTCGATACGCACTATTTATTCCATTTTTGCCGCCATTGCGGCAGAATGTCAATGTCTTTCTTGCTTACCCAAGAAATCGGGCGATTCCACAGAAGCAATTGCCGCCATCGCGGCAACTCCGTCGCGCCAGGGAGCGGGTAGGTGATGGTGTGTCGATTCTTCATTCTGACCTATGCAAGCCAAAGTCGGTGTAGTATGAACGACCAAGAACGAACCAGCCACGGGAGCGGTAGCCATGACGGAATCCAGCTTTCCCTATGCCCTGTCCAACCCGCTGTCCAGGATGATCGACAAACCCCGGGACGAGTTCGTCCGCGGCGACCTGATGCGGGTCATCGAGGAGGAAGGGATCGAGAGGATCGTATTTCACTACACGGCCCTGGACGGCAAGCTCAAGGAGCTCAAGATCCCCGTGTCCTCCAAGGACCAGGCGGAGATCATCCTGGCCGAGGGCGAGCGGGTGGACGGATCGTCGCTGTTCAAGGGGATGGTGGACTCGTCCCTGTCCGACCTCTACGTGGTGCCGCTCTACCACAGTGCTTTCCTGAATCCGTTCGAGCCGAACAGCCTCGACTTCGTCTGCCGCTACGTGACCAAGGACGGCGAGCTGGCCCCGTTCGCGCCGGACACGATCCTGGTAAACGCAGCCAGGCTTTTTAAAGAGCGCACCGGCATCGAGCTGTACACCATGGGCGAGCTGGAGTTTTTTCTGATAGGCGCGGACGAGCACGGGATCTTCCAGGCGCAGAAGCAGCACGGCTACCACGCCTCGACCCCGTTCATCAAGAGCGGGCCGATCCTGAACCAGATGCTCCACCACATCACGCATATCAGCGGCGACGTCAAGTACGCCCACAGCGAAGTGGGCTACATAGACAGCATCCGCAGCGACCTGCCCGAGATCCATGGCAAGAGCGGGGAGCAGCTGGAGATAGAGTACTTGCCGCGGCCGGTAGAGGAGTCGGCCGACAACCTGGTCCTGGGCCGCTGGCTGATCCGCAACATCGCCTACCAGCACGGCTGCGTGGCCACCTTCGCGCCCAAGATCGAGGAGGGGGTGGCCGGCAACGGGATGCACGTGCACGCGGCGCTGATGAAGGACGGCAGGAACGTCATGACCGGCGAAGCCGGGGAGCTGTCGCCCGAGGCGTACAAGCTGATCGGCGGGCTGTGCCACTACGCCGAGTCGCTGACCGCCTTCGGCAACACGGTCTCGTCGGCCTACCTGCGGCTGGTGCCCGACCAGGAGGCCCCCACCAGGATCTGCTGGAGCGACCTGAACCGCAGCGCCATGATCCGGGTACCCCTGGGCTGGGCCAGGCTCGACGACCTGGCCCGGCTGGTCAACCCCCAAGAAGCCGAAGAATTCCGTCGCTCCCGCGATCGGCAGACGGTGGAGCTGCGCAGTCCGGACGGGAGCGCCATCGTGCACCTGCTGCTGGCCGGGATCGTCATGGCGGCCGAATGGGGATTTTCCGACCCCGGCGCGGTCGAGCTGGCCCGCGAGCTGCGCGTCACCGGCAACGTGTTCAAGGACCGGGCCCTGCTCGAGAAGCTGCCCAGCCTGCCCGGCAGCTGCGTCGAATCCAGCCGCATCCTGCTTTCGCGCCGGGACCTGTACGAACGCGGAGGTGTCTTCCCGGCCAGCGTCGTAGAATACGTCGCCCGGCTCCTGGCCGCCGAGAACGACGAATCCATGAACCAGCGCCTGGCCGACATGCCCGCGGACGACCGCCTGCACGAGACCCGCAAGATCATGCACCGCTGCCTGCACGAGCAATAGCCAGGGGGGGCAGATGTCGGACGCGAAGACCCGACCCGGCAAGTTGTTCGAACCCTGTGATCTCGGCGGGATCGAGGTTCCGAACCGGCTGGTGAAGTCCGCCATGGCCGAGAACCTGTGCGACGGCCAGGGAGGGCCAACGGACAGGATGATCCGCGTCTACGGCCGTTGGGCAAAGGGGGGGACCGGCCTGCTAATCACCGGCAACGCCGCGATCCTGCCGGGCCAGGGATTCTCCACCCTCAACCTGGAGTTCGGCAGAGAGAGCGCGCTTCAGAGAATGGCCCTGCTCGCCGACGCGGTGCACGAGCACGGAGCGCGGATCGTGGTCCAGCTCTACCACCCGGGGAGCCAGATCCCGCCGAAGCGAGCGGGCGATATGGAGGTGGTCTCCTCTTCCCGGCGGCTTTCCCGGGTCAACCTCTGTACCAGCCGCGCCCTGACCCCCGACGAGATCCGCGGCATGATCCGGGCCTTCGGTGACAGCGCCTTGAGGGCCAGGGAGTGCGGCTTCGACGGGATCCAGGTCCACGCCGCTCACGGCTACCTGCACACCCAGTTCCTCAGCCCCCACTACAACGCAAGGACCGACGAGTGGGGCGGGAGCCGGGAGAACCGGCGGCGGTTCCTGATCGGGTGTGTTCGCGAGATCCGCGACAGGACCGGGCCGGACTTTCCGATCCTCGTCAAGTTGAACGCCACCGACGGCGTCTCCGACGGTGTCACCTTCGAGGAGGTCATCGAGACGAGCCAGGCCCTCGAGGGCGCGGGCTGTAACGCGATCGAGTTCTCCGGGGGCTGCGGGGAGACGGCCTTCGGGTTCTATGCCGAGAAAGGCGGGTTCCCGGCCGACCTGGCCAGGGAGTACATGTCCGCCCAGGGCGGGTTGTCCCGCGTCTTTGCCGCCGGGGTTTCGTTCGTCCAGAGGCGGGTGTCGAGACAGATCCGGTTCAGCCCCTGCTACTTCCTCGATCCAGCGATCGCCGCGAAGAAGGCGCTGACGATCCCGGTCATCGCGGTGGGTGGATTCCGCAAGCGGAGCGAGATGGACGAAGCCGTCGATACAGGCAAGGTCGATCTGGTGTCCCTGGCTCGACCCCTGGTCCGGGAGCCGCGGCTCCCCAAGCGCATCCGGGAGTCGGAAGGCGAGGTGGCCGCCGTCTGCACCTCCTGCAATCGCTGCTACCTGTCGGTCGGTCTGGATCGACCACTGCGCTGCTACGCCAGTACCGAGACTTGATCGGTCAGGGTAGAAAATCCCTATGAGTTTCGACACTATCGAGTGTTGCCAGAGGCAGCCGGAACCTACTGTTTATTGATCAGCCTGTCTCTCCTGTCCGCTCCCTTCTGGAGGGCAGACTCGACCTCGGTCTTCACCTGCTGCACATTGCGGATCATCTTGATCTTCTGTCCCTCGGGACCGAGGGTTTTCTCGGTGGTGGTGTCCGGCTTTTCCTTCTCCTTGGTTTCAGCTTTTTCCTTGCAGCCAGCAAACAACAGCGCGGTGACGGAGAGTGCGACCAATAGCAGTCTCATGGCGAATTTCCTCCTTTGGCCTGAGATCGGTTCCTCACGGAAACATACCCGGTTCCCACCAAATGTGCCAGGATCCAGAAAATGAGGTCGGATGGGAGGTCGTCCATGTTGCCGCGGCGGGTGCGCAAGGAGCTTGCGGGGATCGTCGGCAAGGGGAACCTGAAGGTGGAGCCGGCCGAGCTGGCCCTGTACGGGTATGACGCTACGCCGCAGGCCGAGGTTTGCCCGCCGGACGCGGTGGTCCTGCCCGGGGCGGCCGA
>SDBT01005147.1_pt1 | contig 22053 bp, 19 predicted proteins | sample 2277101 | NCBI WGS metagenome assembly SDBT01 (sample SAMN10404973, study PRJNA504765) | marine sediment metagenome | isolation source: marine sediment core GS10_PC15, 103 cmbsf | place: Arctic Ocean: Southern Knipovich Ridge | collected 2010 | reverse complement strand
CGGTGGAAATCAGAGTTCCTTTTGTGGACCATAAGTTATTTGAATTTGTTGCACGCATTCCGGACAAATACAAATATCAGTCGAGACCTAATAAGCATTTCCTCATAAAGGCTGTGGGCAACTTACCTGCACAGATATATCAGAGACCCAAGAGAGGTTTTACCCTGCCACTGGATTTGTGGCTCAGAAATGAGCTGAATGACCAGGTTCGTGAAAAATTGCTTACTTCCAATCTTTTAGACAAGAAATTCCTTCAGGCTCTTCTTGATAATTTCTATAATCGTAAAGTTCACTGGTCAAGAATTTGGACGCTGTTTATTTTGAGTAGAGTTATAAGTGAGAAACATACTATGTATCTTCCCTGATTTCCTGTGTGTAGGCGGAATCAGCAAATATAATCAAAATCTTTTGGATGTTTTAATTAACGAGAGATTTACCGTAAGGATTATAAGCAGAAATGACACGAAGAAGGAATACAGAAATCTTGAGATTTTTTCGTTTGGAAAATACAGGGCTTTGCTTTTAAGAAAATCGCTTTTCTCTTTAAGAATATTTCGGGAAGTAATTTTTTCTAAGCCAACATTTATTATTTGTGGGCACATAAACTTTTCTCCTTTATGCTATATGATTCAAAAATTCTTGCGGATAAAATATGCTATTTTAACACACGGAGTTGAGGTCTGGAATATCAGTGGCAAGTTGGAACTAAAAGCGTTGAAACAAGCATATTTGATAACATCTGTCTCAAATTTTACAAAAGATAAAATAATAGAGCAGGTTCCGGAAATAAAAAATAAGATTAAACTTTTGCCTAATACAGTTGATGGTTCACTGTTTTGTCCCAAACCATCTAATAAGGGGCTCATTGACAGATATGGCCTTAAGAACAAAAATGTGTTGCTTACGGTAGCCCGCTTAGATCCCACCGAACAGTGCAAAGGCTACGACAATGTTATAAAAGTTCTGCCTGATATTTTGCGCGATATCCCGGACTTGAAGTACATCATAGTAGGTACAGGCCAGGATATTCATCGGGTAAAATCATTGGTTAGAGAACTTGGCTTGGAGGATTATGTTGTTTTTTGCGGGTTTGTCCCTAATAAGCAACTTGTTGATTATTATAATTTATGCGATCTTTTCATAATGCCGAGCAAACAGGAAGGTTTTGGCATAGTTTTTCTTGAAGCTCTGGCCTGCGGCAAACCAGTTGTGGCAGGTAATAAAGACGGCTCACAAGACGCTGTTTTAAATGGAGAATTAGGGATCATGGTAGATCCAGATAATGAAAGCGAAATTGCCAGTACGCTAGTCAAAGTGTTAAGAAAAGAGGTACCTCAAAAATTGTTAGACACTCAATATTTAAGAAAAAGAGTTTTAGAAAGCTATAGTCTTAAGAGGTTTAGGGAAACAGTCAAAACATTAATCGGTTCTCAATAAATGGATTATCGCAAGAAACTTTTCGACAAATACGTTTCGGTTCATACTTCCGGGCTTTATGGGCTGCCCACTATGCAGGAAATCAGGAAGCAATTTGTTATTTGGTGCAGATATTTTACGAGGCATCTGCCACACTCAAAAGAAGTCTGCATCCTTGATATCGGCTGCGGGAATGGTGGCTTTGTTCATTGGCTGCATGAGATAGGATACAGGAATTCCTTTGGGATAGATATTTCATCAGAGCAAATCGAATTGGGCCGGAAATTAGGCATAACAGATATAACTCAGGCGGACCTGATGGAATTTCTACAGGACAAAAAGCAGGTGTACGATTTGATTTTTGCAAGAGACATTTTGGAACATTTTAGGAAAGAAGAGGTCATGGAAGTATTGGAGCTTGTAAGTAAAGCCCTTAACAAAGATGGCAAAGTCATTATCAAAACACCAAACGCTGAAAGCCCTTTTGCGGGAAGATACATGTACGGGGATTTCACCCATGAAATCGCTTTTACTCAAAACAGTCTGGCTCAGGTTTTAAGAGCCGTTGGTCTCGAAAAGATTAAGTTTTACCCGGAAGGTCCTGTCAGGCACGGACTAAAATCCGCGGTCCGGTGCTTACTATGGAAGATTATTGAAATATTTCTTAGAATCTATCTACTTATTGAAACAGGAAATGCTGAAGGAATACTCACTCAAAATTTGATAGTAGCAGCGGAAAAATAAAAACGACAACGCCAGTTTAACTGATAGGATGTGCCTTATAATTTATGAAGATAGTTGATTGTACTTTTCGTGATGGTGGTTATTACACTCTGTGGGAATTTGCAGATGATGTGGTCAATGACTACACCCACCATATAAAGAAGTCCGGCATTGACTATGTTGAACTGGGATACCGTTCGTTAATTGATACGGAATACTTCGGAAAACTAAGATATACAACGGACTCATTCCTTAATTCTCTAACGGTGCTGTCTGGGGTTAAAATAGCTGTGATGCTGGATGCCAAGGAATTTGTCATAGACAACAAAGTACAGGTCAGCCGCATAGAAGAGTTATTTCTCCCCGCGGAAAAAAGCAAAATCTCTCTCGTACGAATTTGTACGGTTTACCAGACTCTGGACGGAGCTTTAGAAATAGCAAAAGTTGTCTCGCGGCTTGGTTATGAAACTTCAATCAACTTGATGCAGGTTACTCTATTAAAGCGCGAAGAGATAAAAAAAGCATGCAGAAAAATCGAAGCATCCGGCGTAAAAACGTTGTTTCTGGCGGATTCATTTGGCGGGCTTTTTCCATCAGATGTCGAGGAAATCTGCAACTTGGTAAAAAATGCCAGTTCGCTTCAAATAGGCGTGCATTTTCATAACAATATAGAGTTGGCTTTTGCAAATACGTTAAAGGCCATTGATATGGGTGTTGATTTCGTAGATGGAACAATTCTGGGTATAGGAAGAGGAGCAGGCAATCTTAGGACTGAAAATTTATTGAAATTCCTGAAAGAGAAAAAGGGGTTAAAAAAATACAACCCTCAACCTGTTTTCCAGTTGATATCGGATTATTTCGGTGAGTTAAAGGAAAAGTACAAATGGGGTTCAAACACCTCATATTTACTTTCGGGCTATGCGGATGTCCACCCGACATATGTTATTAAATTGCTCGACAAGAAAAGATACAACGCGTTTGAAATTTCCAATATCTTATATAATATCAGGAAAAACGGTGCAGCCAGGAGCTTTGACGAACAGGCCTTAAGTAAAGCTATTACCCATCGTCTTGACACCGGACAAGAGTTGGAAAAAGTTGAAAATCTTTCACAATCAACTGTCAAAAAATTACAAAAGCAGGTGAGTGGCAAAGAGGTCCTGATAGTTGGACGCGGACCAAGTGTTCAGAGCAAGCAACATGATATTAACTCGTTCATATCACGATTTGACCCCGTTGTTATCGAATGTAATCTGCTACCGTCCATTCAAAAAAGTAAACATCATTTTTGTACTTTTCTGCTTTACAAAAATCTTGTTGACAATGCTGAAACACTTCGCGAAAGCGGCAAAATACCAGTAGCAGGTTTTCCTAAAGTGGAATCTGCAGTAAAGGACATCTTCGAATCGTCGGTGTTATATCATTTCGCCTATGACATTAAAATGAATTGCTTTGAAGTTAACCAGGACAGTTGTATTATTCCGTACGACGTTGTTTCTATGTACGCCGTCGCGTTGGCTTTAATGCTCGATGCCAAAACAATATCATTAGCCGGGTTTGACGGGTATGATGTACACGCCGGGCGCAAAGAACGAGAACAACAGGCGGAAATGGAACGCTTTTTTGTTTTGTTAAGACAATGTTATCCTAATCTTAAAATTCAATCATTAACCCCTACTAATTATTACATCACAACTAAATCTATTTATTACCGATTAATGAAAAGCTAATTACAGGTTCAAAGCATAATGGCTAAGGTTGTCACATTTGGTGAAATAATGGCGCGTCTGACACCGGAAGGTTTTCTTCGTTTCAGCCAGAGTATGCCCGGGTCATTGAAGGTTACGTTTGCCGGCGCAGAAGCAAATGTGGCCGTTGCAATAGCAAGTCTGGGGGAAGAAGCTGTTTTTGTCTCTGCCTTACCGAATCACGCAATTGCTGATGCTTGTATTGCCAACCTCAAAGGTTTGAATGTAGATACTCGCTATGTTGTGCGGACCGAAAATGGCAGACTTGGCTTGTATTTTCTGGAGACAGGCGCAAACCAAAGACCGAGTAATGTCATATATGACAGGGCTGGTTCTTCTATCAGTGTGACAAAATCAGAGGTCTATCCGTGGAAGGATATTTTTGAAGAGACCTACTGGTTTCACGTAACAGGTATCACTCCGGCCATATCAGAAATTGCCAGCCGTGCCGTTTTGGAGGCCGTCAAAGAAGCGCAGAGTATGGGCGTCACGGTTTCCTGCGACCTTAATTTTCGCAAAAAGCTCTGGCGATGGGACCCTTTGCTAAATCCGCGGGAGCTTGCTGAAAAAACAATGCGGTCGATATTGCCTTATGTTGACGTCTTGATTGCTAATGAAGAAGATGCCGCAAATGTTTTGGGCATTCAAGCGGATAATACGGATGTCGATTCAGGGCAGTTGTCGGTCGATGGATACCTTAAGGTTGCTCAGGCAGTAGTTTCACAGTTTGACAATATCTCAAAAGTTGCGATAACACTCCGTGAAAGTATTTCGGCATCGACGAACAACTGGGGAGGGGTATTATACGACGCAAGGAAGAAAAAAATGTTTCGCGCTCCTTGTGAGAATGATGAATATAGCCCGTATCATATCGCAGATATTGTCGACCGCGTGGGAGCGGGGGACTCTTTTGCGGCAGGATTGATTTTCGCATTAACGACTCCAGAGCTCGAATCGCCTGACTCAGCGATAGCCTTTGCCGCAGCATCCTCATGCCTTGCTCACTCTATCAAGGGAGATTTTAATTATTCCAGCCGCGATGAAGTGGAAAATCTGATGAGGGGCTCGTGCTCCGGTCGTATCGCGCGATAGCCAATTCCTGGCTTTGGGAGAACGAAATCAAAAAGTTTAAGCGTCCTTATTTTGTGATAAACAGAAAGTAGAGTTCTTAATGGATAAAGAAATCGTTGCTTTTTTGCCGTGTCGGCTGGGCAGTGAGCGAGTCAAAGCGAAGAATACCCGGCCTTTTGCAGGAATTAAGGGCGGGTTGACAACTATAAAACTGAAACAGCTGTTAAACTGCAAATCAATTGATTCAATAGTTGTTTCTACCAATGACCCGGACGTAATGGATATTTGCCGTGAGCTTGTCAGGGATTCTGATAAGCCTGTTGACATTCGAGAAAGGCCCGACCATTTGACAGGTTCATCTGCTTCAACGGATGAACTAATTGCTCACGTCCCGGAAATTATTAAAACTGGAATAGTTTTATGGACACATGTCACTTCGCCGTTTACTAATGAGAAAGTTTATGAAAAAGCTATAGCAAAGTTTCGCGAAGTAGCCGCCGAAGGCTATGATTCTCTGATGAGTGTGACAAAGCTGCAAACATTTATCTGGAACAAACAGGGGGCGGTGAATTTCAATCGTGACGTAGAAAAATGGCCTCGAACCCAAACGCTGCCGCTGTGGTATGAGGTCAACAGCGCAATTTTTATATCCTCGATAGATAATTACATTCTGTGTCATGACAGAATAGGACACAAACCTTATTTCTTTGAAACAGAAGGTTTCGGTGCTTTTGATATAGATTGGGAAGATGATTTCAAACTTGCGGAGTTAATGTGGCATTATGAAAAAAATCGGTAGTTGGGATATAAAAGTTAAAATAGATGATAATTTATTTAGAGTTTATAACCTCATACAACGGATTCGTTTCTTTACAGGCCGCTACGCCAAAAAATTCCACACAGATAGAAACAAAGTTTTAAAAAACATCCATCGTGACGAACGCTGTTTTATTGTCGGCAACGGCCCATCCATAAAGAATCAGGATTTAGTCAAGCTGAAAACCGAGACCACATTTTTTGTTAATATGTTTTATAAACATGAACATTTTGCTGATATCCAGCCCACCTACTACGTTATCGTTGACCCAAAATTGCAGAATCGCGTATGGCCGTTATCTATGCTGGATGAAATTATTAAGAAGTGCCCGCAGACAACATTATTCCTGAATGCAAAAGCATCTCAAGACAAAGAAATTTCTGCTTATACTAACAAGGCCAACATCTTTTGGCTTTATGTTAATCAAATGTTACATATGGGATATCCAGGCCCCATAGATATCACACAAGGCATTGCTGCTGGTAATGTGATTAAAGCCGCATTGTGCGCAGCTATTTATATGGGATTCAGGGATATATATTTGCTCGGTATAGATCTAAATGGGCTATTCCTGGACTTAACAAATGAAAAATCGCATTTTTATGGACACGATATTTGTGCGAACGATATGTCAACAACAGAGATGAACTTATGGTCAACAGCACAAGGGTTTCGCGGATGGAGAGCGCTTGCGGTACTACTAAAAAAAACAGGTTGTAATGTTGTAAATCTAACCTCCGGCGGGCTGCTTGACTGTTTCCCGAGACAGAATTTTGATGAAGTTGTATAAGCACACAAGAGGCCAAATAGCCAACTCTTTATGAAAAAAACATGGGGGAGGTAGCAAAATTTAACATATTCAAGGTGAATGGTGTAATCGGCCGAGGATCGTGTTCCGGTGACTTTGGATTACTTGCAATTCATCTATAATATTTTTTGTACTGCTGTTCCAGAAAGGAGCCCATGCCTGAAACGTTTTTGAGTCGTCTACCAAATAACCAATTGAATTATCTCTGACGTATTCGCATAGAGAGTTATTTAATATATGCAAATATGCCTGATTATTCACAAGGCCGTCAAGATTAACAATTTGGCCTTTTTCGTAAAAGTATCCGTATATACCTGCGTTCCAGGCGCCTACACGTGTCCCATTAGGCAATATGTTGTTCATCAACTTAACAACGCGATATTTTTCCAATTCCCCAACAATTTGGTTATCTGTTAATCTTTTATTCACAGAGTACGCAAAACCTGTTGTGACAATAATTATTGCAAATATTTTAAACGATTCAGGACCAATATCGCACCAATTAGCAATAGTTTGTCTGGAAAGAAATAATGAGAGATGGTCTAATGCAATAGCAACCAGAACTAACAAGAAAGGAACAATTGAAAAATAGTACCAAGATCGTAGTTGCACTGCTCGCATAGTCTGAACTAAGACAAACACCGGAAAAACAAGAACAAGTGGCAACCAAGCAGAAAGCTGTTTTGCCAAAACGGTTTTATTGCGATGTTTGTCTTTGAGAAAAATTAGTGCCAGGCTGGTAAATAATATAAAGAAAATTACGACTACAAATAAGAATTCCAATGAAACCTTCGTCAGAATCAACATCCCCGAAAGATGAGAGAGAGTCTCGCCGATGTTTTTTAAGAACTGCACAAAATAATCAAAATACGTCCATCCCCGCCAAGCAAGGTTTTGCCTGTTCACAAATGGCATAGATAAACCGCTAACCTGAACCAAAGAATCGAACGTTGTATAATTCCAAATCAACCAGGGGGCAGCTACAAGTAAAGCAGTTAAGCCTCCGATGGTCAGTCGGTACACTGAATGCCATGAGCGGTTGAAGAACAGCATGGCAGGCCACATTATTATGAGCAATATTGCATTATCGGTTCTCGCCAAAAATAAGAGGCCGGCTACCAGGCCCAGCAGTATGCTGTGAGTATAGGAAATGGGTTGTTTAATGTGCAAATACAGCCACAGGAAAACTAAAATCATGAAAACATTAATGGCGGTTTCAAGCCCGTTCATTGTTCCTGCACAAGACATTAGAGTGCGTGGGAAGCAGGTATATATAAAACTGACAAGAAGAGAAATACCGCGCGAAATCTCTATCTTCCGCATTATCCAGTAAAGCATGTAAACAGACAAGGTGTCTATAACCGCACTCAAAGTTAAAATAGCGTGTATGGCATGATAACTGTTTTTGACCATCATAAAAATCGGAGTAATGCACAACATCCACAACGGGTGAAAGCCGTTGGTGGGCGATAACTTGTCGAAAGTAACACCAAAACCGTTGGCGATGTTTCGGGCAATTGTAAAATAATAGAAGGAATCATCGCAAATAACATACCGTAAAAGCCATGATATTGGAGCCCATGCAACACTCAGCCGCAGCCCTAAGGCCAACAGTAATATCGTTGCCAAGACGTAATCTGTTTTTGGGAATACTCTTTGTTTTTCAATTGGCATATCTTGTTTGCTTAAAAGTTGTTGGTGCATATTTGACAACAGTTTCTAATATCGCTTGAAAATTATATAATACAAAGGTAAGGTAGTCTAACCTAATTTGCTGAAGATACGCGAAAAAAACGCTTATCGGAGAATATAAAGTAATGAAGAGAATTTTATTTGTCGGGGATTTAAACCCGTATACCCGTACATACCAGCGTTTTAAAGCTTTGCAGGATTTAGGTTGTGAAGTAAAAGGGCTTTCAATTGCTCCTGAGGGCAGAATAGCGGGGCTTCACGGCAGATTAAGTTATTGGTCCCGATTTCGCAACAAAATCGGCTATCCTTCGGATGAAACTCAAATAAATAAGAAAATTGTTGAAGCGTCTAAACAATTCTCCGCAGACATAGTCTGGATAGAAAAAGGTTTGATGATACATCCTGAAACTTTATGCCAGATCAAAAAAAAATCTGAAGAGACAAAAGTAGTCTTCTTCTCTACTGATAATATGGGCAAGAGACATAACAGGTCTAGGTACTTCGAGCGTTCTATTAAATATTATGATATTATTTTTACAATAACCGGCTATTCCAAAGAGTTTTACTACAAACTCGGCGCCCGAGATGTTTTTTATGTCGACAGGTCATTTGATAAAAATCTTATTTACCCAAAGAATGAGCAAGTACCATATAAATATAATGTTATTTTCATTGGTACTTACGAAAAAGAACGTTATGAGTATTTAAAATATTTGGCTGAAAACAACATCAAAATCACGGTATTTGGCAACGGATGGGACTCAATTAAATCCACCCCTTTTCTACAAATTATGTATAAACCCATACATGAAGAAGATTTTGTCAAGGCAATGCATGCGTCGAAAATAATACTCAATTTCTTAAGGAAGATGAATGACGACGTAACTACCGGCAGAACTTTTGAGATTCCAGCCTCCGGCTCTTTTATGCTGGCAGCGAGGACAGGTGAACAGCAGCAGTTGTTCGAAGAGGGCAAAGAAGCAAAATTTTTTGGTTCGAAAGAAGAACTTTTAGAGAAAGTAAACTACTACATGGAGCATACAGAGGAAAGAGAGACAATAGCTAACGCAGGCAGAAAAAGATGTTTAACAGGTGGATATAGCCACCATGATAGACTGAAATATATGCTCAGTAAAATAAAAGAGGTAAAGGAAAATCATGCAAATCCGGAACAATGATTTAGAAACCTTAAGTCACAAAGTTACGTGTTCGTTCTAAAAGAACACAGAGCATACTAAAACGTTATGAACAAGTTAGATAATAATTTTCAATATCCTAAAACCGGCACCACGAAAAGGGTTATTTGGGGAAGTCTTTTTAATATTTTAGGAGAAGGTATTGGAATTCTGAAAAACCTTTTGCTTGTCCCGTTATTTTTAGGGTCCTGGGGTATATTGGTATACGGTGAATGGTTAGCAATTTACGCTCTGGTTGGTTATTTGACGTTGGCAAATATTGGAATGCAGAGTTTTGTAATCAACCGTTTAACACAAGCATATGCCAGGGGAAATTTGGAAGAATTTACAGAGATTTTCCATAGTGCCTTAAGGCTATATTTGATTATTGCGGGAGTATTATTACTAATTTTCGCAGGTTTTGTTTTTTCTTGTCCTTTCACAAGTTTGCTAAACATTACAATTACCAATGAAAATATGGTTAAAGCCGCCGCTTTTGTTTTGGGAACATATCTTTTATTTACTGTTCCCTTCGGTCTGATAATAGGGCTTTATCAGAGTCTTGGTGAATACCCCCGCCGAGCAATGTTTATAAATACCCACCATATCCTATTAGTTGGTTTTTTGGCTTTAGCTTTATTCTTCAAAAGTAATTTTATAATAGTTTCTTCTATGTATTTTATACCGATGTCGGTCTTAACCGTTTTTATGCTGTACGATATAAAACGTCGGCATCCTGAAATTCAGCTCGGGTTTTCTCGTGCGGATTGGAAACTATCTACGAGTTTTATTAGACCGGGATTGCTTTTTCTATTAATTCCTCTTGCAGATGCCTTGAAAATACAGGGGGGTGTTTTGGTACTCAGTGTTTCATTGGGGGCTGCAACTGTCACCACATTCGTTATTCATAGAACACTGAGTAATTTGATATTCAGGCTTACTGATTCAGTAAATCGTGCTTTGTGGCCGGAATTGACCGTAGCCCAGGCAAGGAAAGATTACAAGAAAATACAGTTAGCACACAATTTCCTGATTAAGGTTTCGCTGTTTTTATCCCTTTCATCTGCTGTCTTTCTGTTTTTTTCCGGAAAAGATATCATCAGAATTTGGACACAGGACAAGATAGTATTTCACCCGTTACTTTGGCTGATTTTGCTTGCCTACCTGCCTGTTAACTGTCTCTGGAGAACGAGCGGAATTTTTCAAGTTTCAACAAATCAGTACAAGTTATATTCTTTCTGCAGAATACTTTCGGGTGTTTTCGGAATTATATTTGCGGTGGTCTTGACCAGACTTTGGGGTGTTGTAGGGGTGCTATTAGGATTTGTAATAGCCGAATTAATATTTTGTGGATGGATTGTTCCCGGGAAAACTTTAAGAATCGTCAGGCTAAAAAAAACGGATTTCCTGTTTAACACAGTGGCAAAAGGACTTGTTATCGTCATACCGCAAATTTTGGTGGGTTGGACTTTATCGAATTATACGTTCAATATCTTTCTGCAATGGATTTTACTAATTGTTGGAATTTTTTCTGTTGGAGTTCTATTTACCTGGCTGTTCTGGCTGGATGAAGAAGAGAAGAAAAAAAGTTCGCAATTAGTAAAAGCTTGTTTATTGAAATAACTTAAAAACTGCACGGGAAAAAATGCAAATAGGTCGCCTCGGTAAAATTTGGGTCGAAAGTTTAGAAAAAAGAGGGTATGAAAAAAGGTGCGAAAGTTTAAAGGAGTACAAAAAATTACGGAACAAACTGCCGCAAGCCTGGCGATTGATTTTCAAGAACACAGGATTAAAAAAAGGAGAGCTCTTTGAATTGGGCTGTGGGGGAGGCAATCATTTAATAAGACTGGCATTGCACGGCTATAAAGTGACCGGATTAGATTGCTCTATGGAAGTCCTTCAGCGATGCCGGAATTTCGCAGACTCTGTGGAAGAGTTTCATAGTGAAAAATTAGATATGAATTTAATTCAAGATGATTTTGTTTTTTATTCGTCTGATATAAAATACGATATGGTTTTTAGTTTTGGTGTGGTGGAGCATTTTCTCAAAGATTCCGAAAGAATGCGTGTTTTGACGAAATGCTACAATGCTACAAAGCGGGGAAGCTGGTGTGTTACTGTAGTCCCAAATGGGGCCTGTGTAAAAAGACAGAGAATCAAACAAAAAGGGCTGGGAGGGTATAATATCCCCGAGATAGACTATACTCGCAAAAAATTACGCGACGACTTAAAATCAGCAGGTTTTACTGAAACAGAGGTCATTGGAAAACAGGGATACTTTTAGCAGGTGGTCCTTAAATCCCTAACTGCAATTCCAGACCAACCTCCAATTTGGTGGACTTTGTACCCACCTTATTTGAAACTTTGGGTCTGCCCGCCCCAGCATCCTGCGTCGGTAAAAGTCTGATTGAAAAAAAACTTGGCAAAGAAAAATATTTGTGCGAAGATTTGCGCGAGAGAAGCGGTTCTATCATGACCAAAGAAGAGACGCAGGAAGTGCGAGAGAAACTGGAAAACCTGGGATATATCTAAAGAGAGATAAAGTACTATAGGCCAAGCTTAATTTGAAGTTTGAATTAAAATAAACATGAGTTCTGAACATAAAAATATCAGGCAGGTGGATTTTAATCGTCCTTGGTATGGATTCGCCTTAGAAACGATTGACGATTTTTCTCTGGATGGCAAATTTATTTGTGATATTGGCTGTGGAGCCGGTGAAATTTCTCGTTTGTTGTCTGAAGATGGCGCAACAATAACATGCCTTGATGGTGATTCGAATAACGTAAAAAGAGCCAGGGAGCAGGGGTTTGATGCGACAGTCGTCAATTTGGAACAAGGTGTTCCTTTGGAGACAGACCATTACGACCTCGTAGTCATGCTTGAGGTAATTGAACATATTTGTAAGGCTGAAAAATTACTTTTCGAAGTGGCAAGAATCTTGAAACCAGGCGGCTATTTGTTGATCTCCACTCCAAACATAGGGTTCCCGCTTTACAGGGTACGCTTTCTATTAACTGCGGCACTGTTTATGGAAGGTGTGCATTTCCGCTTCTTTAACAAAAATTCCTTTCAACACATACTCAATGATTCAGGTTTTAAAATCATCAGGAAAAATTCTTTATGTCCCTGGATAGGTATTAATTCTATTTTGAAACCATTTGGATGGCACAGAAGTTTTTTTAAAGTTCCGGATTTTCTTGAATCTTTGTTAGCTTTGAACTTTGTTTGGTTACTCAGAAATAAGAGCAATATAGACAGCACAAAGGAGTAGAACAAGTGGATGTAACGGTATGCTGTCATTCTAAATTTCACTCCTTTTATTTGGCTGAGCAACTTTATAAGAGGGGGCACCTCCTCAGGTTAATGATGTCATGGTATGACCCAAAAGGTAATGCGCAAAGTGTTAAAATACCCAGGTCAAAAGTCTCTGATAATTATATTAGCGCCTCCCAAATTTATTTATCGAGAAAGATACCATTTCTTAAAACTTATATTCAAAAAAGATTTATTGCTCACAAATACTTTGGCCACTGGTGTGCGTCCCAATTTAAAAAACAGGAAACCTGCGACTTAGTTGTAAGTTGGGGTTTATCTGCGTTACCTGTTATCCGCGTAGCAAAATCAAAAGGAGTAATTTCTATTGTCGAGAGGGGCTCTTCACATATTGAGGTGCAAAAAACATTAATCGAACAGGAATATCAAAAGTTTGGGGGCAAAATCCCTTCTACATTTACACCTGAGCGAATGGAAAGAGAGCTAAAAGAATATAATGAAGCTGACTACATTTCTATCCCAAGCAAATTTGTGAAAAAAACATTTGTCAAAAATGGTATCCCTGCAAATAAACTTCTTCACGTCCCTTATGGTGTGGATTTGCAGGAATTTTTGCAGATTCCAAAGCAGGATGATGTATTTAGAATAGTGTACGCGGGCTCAATGAGTTTAAGAAAAGGAGTTCATTATCTACTGCAGGCTTTTGCCGAGCTTAAATTGCCAAACGCCGAGTTACTGTTGGTGGGCGGAATTACAGATGAAATAAAACCGTTCTTCAAAAAATACGAAGGTTTCTTTAAATGGATTGGATTTAAAGCACAAAATGAATTAAATAAATACTACTGTCAGGGTTCTGTGTTTATAATTGCATCAATTGAAGATGGTTTTGGGATAGTAATAACTCAGGCGATGGCTTGTGGTCTGCCTCTAATTTGCACAACAAATACCGGCGGAGAAGATTTGATAGAAAACGGCAAGGAAGGATTTGTGATCCCCATCAGGGATGTCGAGGCCTTAAAAGAAAAAATCCTGTTCCTTTATGAAAACCCTGAAATATGTCGTGAGATGGGCCTGGCTGCAGGAAAAAAGGTGCAGCAGCAATTCACGTGGGATCATTATGGTGAAAGAATAATCAATGAGTATCAAAAGATACTGAGAGCATAATGTATACAATTCTTTCAACTTCGCTGATAACGGTATTATTCCTGATTATGGTAAATCGTCGGTTGTATTTAAGGTGCAATTTGAAAGATGTCAACGTATGGCTCCTGCACCCCCTGTTCCTCTTTAACTCAATGGTTATACTGACGTTTTTTATTCCCTATTTGTTCCATCTGTATTTTGGAACCATAAAACGAAATTTGGATTTAACTACTACTGGAAACATTAGAGATTTGGTTATTATCTGTTTCATCTTCTTTTTTATTAGTCTTTTATGGTACACAGGCGACCTGTTTGCTAAGAGGAGCAAAATAAACAGTTCGAAATCACTAATCTTCGCAAAAAAAGGGGACAGGGCTGTGCAACTGTTTACTTTCATTTTTTGTATAGTGGTTTTTTTCCAAATACTATATTTTCTAAGAGGACAATACTCTGCCTATGGACTTATAGCAGGAAAAGGCGGAAATGTATCATTAGCAGAGACCGGGATCATTGGCTTTTTTTCAGTTGCAATGGCAAAGTTCGCCTGGATAGGGCTGTCGCTTTTGTATTTTACTAAATTTTCAAAAAATAAAAAGTTCAAAGTTCTTTTCTGGTTTTTGGTAATTCTCAATATAATCTTTTTCTTCCTGTCAGGCTCAAAAGCGAAAATATTAATGCCTGTTTTATTATTTACATTTTGCTGGTTGATATTCTTAAAAAGAAACTTTGTGCGGTCGATTTTAATCGGAACCGTTCTACTTGCTATGTTCTTCGCGTTTTACAATGTCTATCGTGGTTTTGCAGCAAGAACCCTGCGAGGAGAGGTCAGCGTCGGTTATACAGAATACTTAAGTGAACGTTGGCTGATTAAAGAAAAAGGCTATTTTTTCTTTGTGGCCAACTCCTTTGTAAGCAGGTTGGAGAGTTTCTCCGGTTACTTATTGCTAACAGACTCTTATCCGGACATATACCCTTTTCTAAAAGGTGATTCTTATACACATTTGTTATTGTCACCCATTCCAAGAGCAATTATTCCCTGGAAACCGGTTGCGGTTAGCGCCAACGTAATAGGAAGAAAGACGGGGATAATTGCTAATGACAATTATGTGACAACTCCGGGCATAGCCTGGTGGGGAGAAGCTTATATTAATTTTGGGTATTGGGGTATATTTTTCGTTTTGCTGGTCGTCGCTGCTTTTTATCAGTGTTTGTTTTCTTTCTGGATAAAGCACCATAAAAGCATAGTAATCACAGCAGTTTACATATTCTTTCTACTATACATCGTTTTTGGATTTCACGGCGGCATAGGAGGAGTGTTCGGAACTTTCATTAAGTTTCTGGTTGTAATCACGCCAATTGCTTTGGTGATTTATACGCCGCGATTGACAGACAGGAGAGATAATGAAAATAGCAATTAATGCTTTAGCTACCAAATCCGGGGGGAGTATAACATATCTGGAAAACATTTTGCCGGAGTTATCCAAGTTATCTCCAGATGACTTTTATTATATCTTCTTGTCTAAACATCAAACCGACTTGGAAGTAGAAGAAAAATTCGAAAACATGAAAGTCATCAAGGTTAGTTTTTTTGATAACCTTTTGTTCAGATTTGCTTATGAACAGCTTATTTTGCCCCTATTGATATTTTTTCTAAAAGTAGATATTCTTTATTGCCCCGCAGATATTGCTTCTTTTCTAGCACCTTGCAAGGTCATCCTGGCCATACGAAATCCTAATCCCTACTCGTGCCTTGTTGGGAACATAGGGAAAAGAACCAAGTTTATGCTTATGAAATATTTGACTAAATATTCGGCCCGCAAGGCTTCTAACATCATCTTTGTATCCAATTATTATCGAGACCTAGTGAGCAAACGACTCAATATACCTCTTGCCAAAAGCAAAACTATATATCACGGAATAAACCTGCAGAACTTTCAGAACTTTGATGAACACTGCCTCAATAAAGACTTCAAGCAGCGAATAGACAGCCTTGACAGTTTTATTTTAACCGTTTCTACCATTTATCAACACAAGGATTTAGGAACGTTAGTTAGGGCATATAATCGGCTTAACGATTCTGTAAAGAATGACTTTAAGCTGGTCATTGCTGGGGGCAAGAAAGCAGACAGTACAGCTTACAATCGGCTCACTGAACTTATCAAAGAGCTTAACCTTAACGACAAGGTAGTGTTATTGGGAAGAGTACCTTATAGGTTTATCCCTTATCTTTATCATCGCAGCGTATTATTTGTCCTGCCTTCAAGGATGGAAACTTTCGGTCACCCTCTGTTGGAGGCAATGGCTTCCGGCGTCCCTATTATTGCTTCAAATGCAACAGCCATACCTGAGATTTTAGGAGGGGCTGGAGTATTGTTTAACGCTGGAGATGCTGCAGAGTTGGCAAACAGGATCGAGGAAGTTCTCAGTAATGAAGATTTAATGGTTGCTTTGCGGGCCCGAGGCCATGAAAGAGTGAAAAGCTTTTCGTGGGAAAAGTGCGCGGCACAGTTGCTTATGGTTCTCGAAGAATCAGCATCATCATAAGAATGAATAAATTACTTGATAGGAATTCTAAAACGATAATCTTTGCGATTTTCTTGTTTGCCTTGGCAGCAAGACTCTCAGGCATTTTATGTATAGCCAATTTCGATAATCCTGATATGGAAGAATTTGGCACGTTAACAAAGAATTTGATTACAGGGAATGGCTATAGTTTTTGGCGATATGATCCCGAATTAGGATGTAACCATAAAATCGGCAAATGGCTTCCGTCCGCTTGCATGCCGATTGGCTATCCTTTGTTAGTAACAGGTTTCTTTTACGTGTTTGGCATGAATGCCAGCGGTTTCTGCATATTGCAGGCTTTTCAAGCAGTATTGGGAGCTATGGTTTGTGTATTCTTGTACTTGATTGGCAAAAAAATATTTTCCCGCAGGATTGCAATCTTATCAGCAATTGCCCTGGCTTGTTATCCCGTATTCATTTATATGGCATCTGAATTTACGGCGGCTAATCTCTATATTTTCTTGAACACTTTGTTTGTATTGCTGCTGATTAAGGCTGATAATGAAAAACATTTGTCTAAATTTATTTTGATAGGTGGATTATTCGGAGCAATAGCTTTGTCGCGTCCGCAGGTTGTTGTTTACGCGCCGTTTCTGATTATGTGGTTATTTTTGAAGTTACGTAGAACATTTCTTAGAACGGTTCCTTTGTTGTTTGCTGGAACCGTTATAGTATTAGCGCCCTGGGTTGTACGTAATTATTGTGTTTTCCAAAGGTTTGTGCCCTTAACAAGTTTGGGCGGGCTTAATCTTTGGAGAGGCCATAACGAAGAAGCCATAGGTACAGGCAGGACAAGAGAAGGTAAGTGTTTATTCTCAAATCCCGACATACTACAAGAACTTTTAAGACTTCCTTACAGTCAGGACCTTGAGATTACAAGAGATGAAATTTATCTTCATAGTGCCATCAGTTTTATGAAAGATAACCCAATAAGAAGTTTTGTGGTTTTACCAATCAGAAAATTTTTGTATTACTGGCTGCTTGATATAACTGATCCTCTGGCCAAACACCCACTTTATTGGGTCCCCTGGTTTGTTGTACTGCCGTTTTTTATTATAGGGATTTTCTATTCTTTGGCTGACTATGATAAGTACCTGATTTTTTATATTTATTTTGTGGTTGCTACAGGTATAAGCATGATATTTTTTGTCCTGCCGAGATACAGACTGTTTATTGAGCCGTTTATCATCTTGTTTGCTGCATATGGTTTTTTTGAAATTCTAAAACGTCTGAAGCTTTATCCCAGGAAAGTTACAGCTGAAAGGACCTGCTGAAGACAATGTATATTTTGGGTCTTAACGCTTGTCACGGTAACCATTCAGCAGAAAAAGCAAGCCGCATGTTACTAAAGCCTATCCCAAAACCTATGCAAGGCCGCGTTTTCAGTATTGAAATCGCAAATTATTGGGGTTTTGGGATGACTTCTAATTGTTATTGAAAAAAACGACCTGGAAGACAAGTATCAGGAGAAACAAGATGGTGGTATTCAAGTTTTTATCTTATATTATTTTAGTTTATTTTATCATGTTTGTAGTGTCTAGTGCAGTTAGGAAACTCAATTTGACAAAAGGAGTTTTGTGGATTTTCTTGCGTTTACTACACGATCAGGGAATCAGATCTTATCATTTAGCAGGAACGACGACCGTGATTTTTCTTGGGCTATACGTGTACGCACGCAAAAGCGATAAGAAGAAGATATTCGAATTAGATGCCTTAAAGTTTGGCATGGAACATTAAAATGTACATTTTAGGGCTAAACGCATATCATGGTGATTCGTCTGCAGCGATAATAGCAGACGGCAAATTAATCGCCGCGGTTGAAGAAGAGCGTTTTAAAAGAATCAAGCACTGGGCTGGTTTCCCGCGCGAATCCATAAAATACTGCCTGGCCGAGGCAGGCATCAGACCAGAAGGATTAGACTACATAGCCCTGAATAAGAACAGCAGAGCAAATCTGCATAAGAAAATTCTCTTTACTTTTAAAAAACGGCCAAGCACTGCACTTGTCAAAGACAGACTTTTAAATATGGTGAAAGTTGCAGGCATTAAGAATACTTTCGCCCGAGAGCTCTCAACTCCTATCGACAGCATAAGGGCGAAAGTTGTTAATGTCGAACACCACAGAGCACATCTTGCCAGCTCTTTTTTTGTTTCAGGTTGTGAAGAGGCTACGCTTATATCCATAGACGGCTTCGGGGATTTTACCAGTGTTATGGTTGCCAAAGGCAAAGCCAATCGCATTGAACCACTGTATGAAATAAATTACCCGCATTCGTTGGGAATCTTTTATTCTGCACTGACACAGTTTTTGGGATTTCCAAAATATGGTGATGAGTACAAAGTAATGGGCCTTGCTGCTTTCGGAAAGCCAGTATATTTAGACAAGTTGGAGGAAGTCGTAAAACTACAGCCCAGAGGTGTTTTTGTGCTGAACTTACGTTATTTTCAGCATCATACAACGGGTGACCAGATGCGGTGGCATAACACAGCTCCGCATTTTGGGCAGCTCTATTCAGACAATCTCTCTGACCTACTTGGCTCGCCAAAGCCAGCGGATAAACAAGTTGATTCCCACTACGAAAATATTGCGGCTTCAGTACAAGAAATATACGAGAAAGCATTCTTTCACATTCTTAACTACGCATATCAATTGACCAACTGCTCTAATTTATGCCTTGCAGGAGGATGTGCCTTAAATAGCCTTGCCAATGGGAAAATTCGCGAAAAAACACCATTCGATGAAATTTATATTCAACCGGCTGCTCACGATGCAGGTGGGGCTATCGGCGCAGCATATTATCTCTATAATCAAACACTCGCTATGCCGCGACAATTCACTATGAAAACTGCTGGTTGGGGCCCCGAATATGACAACGATTATATTGCAAAAGTATTAGCTGAAAGCGGTGAGCAATTAAACGGTTGCTCCATTTCCAGGGTAGATAATACCGGCGAACTGACTGGTAAAACAGCCTGTTGGTTGGCAGAGGGCAAAATAGTAGGTTGGTTCCAGGACAGAATGGAGTGGGGTCCACGAGCACTTGGCAACAGGAGCGTTTTGGCTGACCCAAGAAGAGCCGATATGCGAGACATACTTAATAAAAAAGTCAAATTGAGAGAGCCGTTTCGGCCATTTGCACCGTCAATTCTGGAAGAATACGTAGGCGAATTTTTTGAAATAGATTACCCCGCTCCATTTATGCTGAAAGTGTACCCCATCAAAAAGCAAAAAAGAGAAATTATACCCGCTGTAACACACGTAGATGGAACGGGACGATTACAGACAGTAAGCAAGGAGAACAACTCTTTGTACTGGCAACTCATTGATAACTTTAGAAAACTTACAGGTGTACCTATCCTGTTGAATACTTCGTTCAATGAAAATGAGCCTATTGTATGCAGGCCGGAAGAGGCCATGGATTGCTTTTTACGAACTAATATGGATATTCTGGTATTGGGCAACTTCATAGTTGAGAGAAAATGAAAGTTTCTATAATAACTGTTTGCTTTAATAGCGCTGAGACAATTGAAGAGACTATAAGAAGCGTTATGAGCCAAGACTATAGGGATATTGAATATATTATCGTTGATGGTGGCTCTTCGGACGGCACGCTTGATATTTTAAAAAAGTATAGCAAGAAAATCCACAAGCTCATATCTGAACCGGATAGCGGCATATATGATGCTATGAACAAAGGAATAGGATTGGCCACAGGTGAAATTCTCGGTTTTTTGAATTCTGGCGATGTTTATCTATCTCAAACTATTATTGAACAAATTGTTAAATCGATAAAAGCTCAAAATGCTGACTGCTGTTATGGCGACCTTCAATATGTAGCTAAAAATGATTTACAAAAAATACTTAGGAGATGGAAGTCTCAGCCTTACAGTGATGGTTTGTTTGAGAAAGGTTGGCATCCGCCCCATCCCACATTTTATGCGAAAAAGTATGTTTTTGATGAATATGGCTGTTTCGACCTCAACTATAAAATATCGGCAGATTATGAACTAATGTTGAGATTTCTAAAAAAACACGGCCTTAAATCTTGCCATATTCCGGAAGTTTTGATAAAAATGAGAAGTGGTGGAAAGAGTAACAGGAATCTGTGGCAAATACTTAAGGCAAACATAGAGTGTTACCAGGCCTGGAAGAAAAACGGCCTAAAGGTAAGTCCACTGATTATGCTCCGAAAACCGTTTTCAAAGTTAACTCAATGCAGGGTGAAAGGATTTTTAAGCTGATGGGAGTACGTCTGGTCTCATTGTCAGTAAATGCTATTTTGATAAATGCCGCTTTTTTACTGGCCTTTCTTCTTAGATATGGCTTGTCAATTCCTGATCGGAGTTTTCTGCCGTACAAAAAAAGTCTTGTATTTTTGACTTTAATTTACATATCAGCTCTATTGGCCTTCAAGGTTTACAAGAAAAGGTTCAAATCTTCGTGGGATTTGTTCAGGAGGGTCTTCCTGGGGTTGTTTTTGGGGACCCTGCTTTGTGTCTCTTTCGTTTATGTCTTCAGAGTCAAATGGGGGGCTTTCCCAACGAGTGTATTTGCTATTTCGTTTCTTGTTAATCTGCTCTTGATTTTTAAGGTTAATCAATTTGTTTTGAAAGCAAAGAAAAGAATCAAAAAGCAAGTTGTCATCATCGGCAAAGGCAAAGTAGATGATATTTTTGGCAAAAAGGCAAATGTAGAAAGAAAGCAAATTAGCCAGATTCGAGAGTTGCTTGAATATCCAAATGTTGACGAAATAGTGGTGAGTGAAAAAATCACCAACGCAAAAGACCTAAACCTACTGCTCTATCTGGGGCAAAAGTTAAAGGCTGAAATCCTGTTCAGTCCTTCAGTTTACTTGGAGCTTCTGCCTGAAAGAATAAACGGAAACTCTTCACTTAAGTTACTGAATACTTTCGTTGGCAGGCAATCAGACCTTGACGAATTTTTTATTGCGATTCTAGATATATCAACCTCATTGATATTGCTGATTTTAGCTACGGTGCCGATGTTGATTATTTTTACTTTAATCAAGCTTACATCCAGGGGTACGGTAATCTACAAGCAGGAAAGAATCGGCAAAGATGGAAAGACATTTACCTTGTATAAATTCAGGACGATGGCAAAAGATGCAGAAAAAAAGGTTGGCCCAGTATTGGCACAACGAAATGATGTCCGCGTTACAAAAATAGGCAGAGTTTTGCGGATTACCCGACTGGACGAATTGCCACAGTTATTGAATGTGCTGCGTGGTCAGATGTCTCTTGTAGGTCCCCGTCCGGAACGACCACATTTTGTGAAACTGCACAAAGCATTGCAGGGTTTACGACTTGCTGTCAAGCCGGGACTTACCGGCTTGGCACAGATCAGAAATTTCTACGATTTAAAACCACAGCATAAAATAAAATATGATTATCTGTACATCCAAAGGAGATCTCTTTTGCTGAATCTCTATATTCTGCTGCAAACAATTCCAGTTGTGCTTTCAAAAAAGGGCTGGTAAAGTCAAAGCACCTCGTAAATGGTAATTTTTTTCCCCCTTCCTCTCTTATTCACCCATACTGAGTGTCTTTTCTGCACAGTTCTGCCGAATTTTGGTTCACTTCCATTCTTTACAATCCTCACAA
>SDBT01005145.1_pt1 | contig 22056 bp, 15 predicted proteins | sample 2277101 | NCBI WGS metagenome assembly SDBT01 (sample SAMN10404973, study PRJNA504765) | marine sediment metagenome | isolation source: marine sediment core GS10_PC15, 103 cmbsf | place: Arctic Ocean: Southern Knipovich Ridge | collected 2010 | reverse complement strand
GCGTTGACACTAAAAGATTTTGCCGTATCCAGTCTGATCTCGTAGCCATCGCGACATACCCGCCTGTCTTGTCTTCTCTCTGATACGCCCAGCTCAAACAAACCTGCGCCGGTGCAATACCAGATTCTTCGGCAATAGCAAGAATCACCGCATCCTGCATGTCCGCGCGATGCTCTTTAAACCTGTCACGCCCGGGCCTCTTCGGAGAGCCAAGAGACATATAACCAGTACAGACAATCCCGCGCTCGTAAAAATACCTGCGATCATCGGTCTGCTGATGAAGCGGATGCATCTCAGTCTGATTAAGCACCGGACGGTCCTTCTCGTCCACATCCCTAAGCAACAAATCAAGCGTTGCTTTTGTATGATTCGAAATCCCAATATCAACAATCTTACCAGCCTTTTTCAACCTGACAAGCTCGCCCCACATCTCCATAAAATCTTCGTGAATATAAGGAACAGCATCGGGATTGCGATGATCACCCGCACAACCGGGCGTATGAACATTAGGCCAAGGCCAATGATTAACATACATATCAATGTGTTCGATCCCCAATGCCTTTAACGTTGACTCAAACGCCGGGGCAACATCCTTCTTAGCCATATGACCGTTCCAAAGTTTACCCGTAATAAACAATTCATCGCGCGACGAGACAAGTCCTTTATCGATAGCCTCCTTAATAGCCACACCCACAACATCCTCATTTTCGTAAGCACGTGCAGTATCTATATGCCTATAGCCGAGCCGAATAGCCTCAACCGTAGCGTCTTTCATATATTCCTGAGCCCAGTCCGAATGAAAAGTACCAAAAGCCGCGATAGGCATAACAACCCCGCTGGCCAGCGTAACTTTACCAACCAACCCAGGATCTATAGCTTCGACATTAGTGTCAAAACAAACCATCTCAACAGAACCACTTTTATTTCCCATATTACTGACCTCCTTATAATCAACTATAAGATTTCTAACTCAAACCAAGTCCTGTGTCTTGCGTCCGGTGTCTTGAGTCTTACTTACCACTTAACTCTTAAAACTTACTACTTTTTAACTTTTTAGCTTTAACTTTTTAATTTCTAAAATCCTATCCTATCCCCCCAAAAATAGCAACATGCAATATTGAGGCCTTGCCCTGAACCCAACGCGGTTCAGCGGTCATCCCCGCACCCCCCTGTCATTCCCGCGAAGGCACCGAATCCATCATCAAATCAACATCCGGTCTTACCGGATTCCAACTCGGTTAGCCTTCAGCTTAGCTGGAGGTCCAAATTCCGCCTTACTTTCCTTCCTACGCCGGAAATCAATTGAAACGCCCACCTCAACCGCTACCTCCATGGCGGGTCCTTTCAAAGAGTTCCCTCGCTTCAACCTCTGTCACTGCCCGCTCGAAAACCGCAATCTCATCAATCATTCCCTTCCAGTATCCCCCGCCATAAACTTCCGTCCCACCAATGTATAACTTACCCTTTACAGAGCTTGAACGCAAATTCCCTGATTCCGTCAGCTCACCGTTCATGTATAACTTGAACGTCCCTTGCTCGTGACTCAATATCACATGCACCCACCCGGAGTTCTCAATTCGCCGGTTGACCTCGTTAATCTCGTCACCATCGGCTACAATGCTAAGACCTCCATGGACATTGCCTTGCAGTGCAAAGTAATGACTATCACCCTCCAGTGTAAATATCCGCCGATTATTAGACCTTGTCGATGTCTTGACCCACGCCGAAAAACTAAAGTCACCCAAATGAATGTCTGGCACTGTTATGTAATCTCCTTCGCCGTCCAAGGACATTACACCTCCACGCACATCATCCTTTTTGTTCCTTGCCCCGTATAACCGACCGTGATTGCCGTTACCTGAGATGTCCGTCACACTATCGAGGCTCGATGACAGCAAGTGAAGGTGGTAAGAAAACGGATAGTACAAAACCAGTTTGTTGTGCAAAGAACTGGGCACAAGCTCCGATATCGTACCGTCACCGCGTCGTATCGGAAGATTCTCGTCGCTTCTTGAGTAATCTGTCTTCCTTCGCCCCAGAGGTTCCGTCTCCTTGCCTGATCCGCCAGTTGATTTACCGAGCAAACCTGCTTGTTCGAGGGCCCTGCGAATCCGTGGATCACTTCTGGGGTCCTTAGTCCCGCTAATGGGCGATTCGCGTATACGTATCGCTTTCTCTGGCGAATGCCCAGACAAAAACACCTGGATCACGGGTACACTTGGCATGTACGATGATATGTGTGACAAGAACGCACCTAAATAACACCGCTGACCGTTGGCTATCACTACAAATGGTGAAACGCTTCTCCTGCCATACTCCCTGTCCAACTGTTGTGCCAGCCCAGGCCTAAGTTTTAGCGTATGGGTATTCCAGTCGTACGCAACTATATCCTTATCGGTGAGAATCGGATCGTCTCCCAAACCAAAGATCTCCACGAGAGAGTTCTCCCTGTTGCGGATATCACCGATTACCGGATACAGAGCAAATAGAGGACGTGACACCCTTTCGCCTGTCACCGCATAGGATACATGTGTCTCTGACTCACCACCACCGGTCATCTTAAACAGCGAAGCAACTTCACTGTCGCTAAGCGCGCGCTTAAAAACCCCAACCTCATCAATCTTACCCTCCCACGTACTGCCGATATAAGCCGTCCCCTGCACGCTCTTAGTGAAGTTGGCTGATCCAACCTCGGTGAGAAGTCCATTCTTGTAGATTCTCACTGACGAACCATCAAAAGTTATCGTAACATGCGTCCACGTATTAGCTGAAAAAGCCCAGTCATATTCGTTGATCTCGTTGTCACCGGTAATGTAAACACTGATACAACCTCTCGAATTACCCTGTAAAGAGTAGTAGCGCACACGATCACCAATGACAAGAAATTCCCGATTGTTCAAAGAATACCTGGTCAGCGGAGTCTTCATCCAGGCACAATACGTAAACGATGAAAAGCTCATATTAGGTATCGTTATCGAGTCACTGCCGCTAAATGACATACATCCGCCAAGAACATCATCAACGCTATATTGAGCACCGTCAACCTGACCGTGACGCCCCATACCAGATATATCTGTAACGCTGGATCCGCTATCGGAACTAAATGAGTAATAAGCCAAAAGATCTCCACTAATCCCCGAAGGTACCACATCATGAATCGAACTACCGCCGCCTTTAACCGGACGAGCCTCACCTGAACCCGCCCCTGGAAAAGACACGGTATCTTCCGGCTCATCGGGTAACTCACCTATCATCTTATAGATACCCATAACTTCTTCATCGCTCAACGCACGGTCAAAAACAGCAACCTCATCAATACCCCCCCGCCAAAATCCACCTCGACGCGCGTCGGTCCCGCCAATATAAAGCGTCCCCGAAACTCCATCGGTCTCTATCTCACCGGTCTCAGTCAGCCTGCCGTTCTTATAAATCTTAAACCTGCGCCCGTCATGTGTCACCGTCACATGAACCCAAACCCCGCTCTTAAACTGCCAGTCGTATTCGTTTACTTCCGTATTGTCAGCAACATAAATCCCGATACCACTGCTCGCGTTGCCCTGCAGCGCATAGCATTTCTCACCACCATTACTCAAAAGAAATATTCGACGATTATTTATACTCACCCCACGGCGTCGGAAGAACCTTGGCTCTCCTGACTGATAACTGTTCAATGAACTCGGACGTTCCAATATGCGCCTTCCGAAACCTTCGGAAGCATCGGAACCCGTCACTTTAACCAATGCCGAGAACGTAAATTCCTTCAGATAAATCTCCGGTACACTTATGTGAGCGCCCTGGCCGTCAAAACTCATTGAACCATCCCGAGGCCCCTCAATTACATGCTTTGCCCCGTGAGCCTGACCGTGATTGTCATTTCCCGACTTGTCAACCGCCACAGCACTGATAGAGGATTCACCATCACTCATTGAAAACGTATAGTACAAAACTAGATTATCCCGCACACCCGCAGGAACCAACTTTGCCTCGGGCCACCCGGTCGAAACCGCCACATGTCCCGAAGACCCTTCATAATCCCTTTCCGGGCGAGGACGCGCGTCAGTCAGACCAATACTCGCTACTAAAATCAAAACTAATACCGCAACAATACTCAACTTCCTCGATCCTTTTCTAAATTTAGTAATCATGATAAGCCTCCTTTTCAATTGACTTTTACTTTCCAAAATACCCGCAACACCCGGAACATACCGTGGGTGGTAAAACTGTTCAAGAAGACTAACGATAGTCTCTCCGTATTCCTGCGGCTCATCTGCCGACATCGTTGATAATACAAGTTCATCACACGCCAGTTCACCTTCGGTACGCATCCGGTAAAAAGCATACCAAACAAGAGGATTAAACCAGTGCAGGATCAAAAGAACGCACGTCAGCCAGCCCAACAATATGTCATACCGTCTCACGTGACCCAATTCATGAAGAAATACATATCGCAGTTTCGACCGACCCAGCGTATTGATTACGTCGCCCGGAAGCAGCATTCGAGGACGCAAAAAGCCAAACAGAACCGGGCTCTTAACCTTCTCGGTCAAAACGATACTTACAGCAGTCCGAACATTCATCTGCCGTTTACACTCTTCGAGCAACTCCACCATCCATTGCTCAGTCACTAAAGCCTCCGAACGAACCGAAAGCCACAACCGAAAATTACTTATCAAAATATAAACGCCAAGAATCAATGCCCCCGCAAACCAACCAATCGGCAGAACTCTTACACGCCGTCCCTCCACTCGCTCAACACCCGCCTCAATCATCGCGCGATCCTTCTCTATCTCAACACTCGGCTTAGTCCCCATTGGTATTACAACAGGCCCCGGCGATACATATTCTTCACTCACACTTGAACTTATAACCGCTTTACCATCATCCTCATCAATCCCAGACTGCGACAAAATCGATACCGGCTTAAACAAATTAAATATACTAACAGGACTGGCCAATCCAAACGGCATCACCATTCGCACCACAACTAAAAGCCACAAACAATAATGCCACCGCGCAGAAAGCCGCCGTCCCAATACCGCCTTCAAAACCAAAACCATTACTACCAGCACCGAAACCTGAAAAGAACAGCCAGCCAATCCCCGAAAAAATACTTCTCCCAAATTCACAAACGTCTCCATTGTACTCACCTCATAAACTCATTCACTCATCTACTCATTAACTCATTAACTCATTAACTCATTCACCCATCCACTCATCTACCTTTCTTCTTGATAATTCGCTTGAGATCCTCGATATCTTCTTTAGACAAATCCTCACTCTCCAAAAACGCCGCAAGAATAGGCCGAAGCGCACCGCCATAAACTCGCCGAATAAATGAACGGCTCTCAGCCTTAACACTTTCGGCTTCACTGACAAGCGGATAATAACGATACTCCCTACCGTCCTTTTCAAAACCAAGAGCCTTCTTACCGACAAGCCGATTCAAAAGCGTCCTAATCGTCTTGGGCTTCCACGACGTCGCACCTGCAAGCTCCTCGACAATCTCATTCGCAGTCCTCGGACTACCAGCCCAAACCACCTTCATCACCTGCCACTCAGATTCTGATATCTTCGGTAACCGTTTCATAACAATCCTTTCGCACAGATTACAACTGTAATACATATTTAATATTACACCTGTAATCCATATAGGGCAAGTAAAATATTTGTAAAAAAATAAAATATTCCCCAATACCCCATTTCCAACCCAAAAACAAAGAATAAACCCCCAAATACGTTGAAACTACGAGCTTTTTCAAGAAATATCACCAATTCCCCATATCTCTCCCTGCCTGCATCCCCGCTCGCCGGGAACTTCTGTCTCCTGTATTCCGTATTCCGTATTCCTCACATACTAATTTACTAATTTACTAAAAAAAGCTTGACAACCAACATAAGATTGTGTTAAATAATTATCAAACTAAATATAGATTTAACATGATAAACGAAAATGCGGAAAAAAGACGGAAATAATGACAGATTCCAAAAAACAACAACACATCAGCATCGGCCAAAGGCCGACTCAACAAATAATCAATTATCACTAATCAATAATCAATGGAACGGCCCAATTTATTAACTTACATGCCTCAAGGCATAAAACTTAAGTGCTTGAAAGCACCGAATCTGGCGGGATATATGCTAAAAAGATTACGAAATATTGCAAAATAACCCAAAAATTTACTCTCAAAACTCCCTCTTTCTCATCAACTCTTACACACTTTTACTCATTTTCTCGCCAAAAGCGCATACTTTTACCAACTTTTTCACTCGTTTTTCGCACCCGTTTGCGTGTTTCGTCTCACCCATCCTGCCCAAGCCGCCCACTTTCACTCACAAAAACATCAAATACGAGATTAATTATGCAAAACGAACCCAATTTTACCACCAACGTCTCTTCACTCACGTTGCCCAACGGGTCACGGGCCACGAGTCACGATTCATCATGCAAAACGAACCCAATTCAACCAGCGAGCGACAAGAGACGAGAGACCAGCGACGATTAATATGCAAAACGAACCCAATTTCTCCACCACATCTTCACACAGGAAAAAATGCAAAACGAACCCAATTTCTGCGCAAATAGCCATAAGTACTTACGCGATGAGGTCTTACGAAAACATAAATCCCTCCAGCTTTGCTGGTTTCCACAAATATCGAAGATCCGCACAAGGCGGCTCAACTAAATAATCAATAATCAATGTAAAGGCGAACCCAATTACAATTCCGCAAATCGAAAATAGAAAATCGCAAATCCCCTTGGGTCACGAGTCACGAGTCACGAGTCACAAATTATGCAAAACGAACCCAATTTCTCCACCACATCTTCACACAGGAAAAAATGCAAAACGAACCCAATTTCTGCGCAAATAGCCATAAGTACTTACGCAATAAGGTCTTACGGAAATATAAATCCCTCCAGCGTTGCTGGTTTCCACAAATATCGAAGATAGAGTCTATTCGCCGCGGGCGAACCTATGGCGGAATCAATAATCACTAATCAATTATCAATGAAAATGGTGCTATCTAACCTCGGAATCCTTCTTAATCACCTTTTCGGACTGTTCTTTACGGAACGTAAGTACTTTGCCAGCAAGGACTTCGTCACTGAGCGCGAGTATCTCAACAGCCAGAATCGCCGCATTCTTCGCACCAGCCTTACCTATAGCAACCGTCGCCACAGGCACGCCAGGGGGCATCTGAACCGTACTAAGCAGCGCATCGAGCCCGCCGAGCCCGCCTTTAGCAGCAATAGGCACACCGATAATCGGCAATATCGTCCGCCCTGCCAGTGAACCAGCCAGATGGGCAGCCATCCCTGCCGCGGCTATAATGACCTTAATCCCGTTTTTTGACGCATTATCAGCGAATTGGGCCGCTACATCAGGCGTCCGATGAGCCGATATGATCCGAACTTCAGGCTCGATATCGAAATCCTTGAGCATTTCGACGCAGCTTTTCATAACATCAAGATCGCTATCCGATCCCATAACCACCGCAACTGTACTTTTATTTTCAGAAACCATTGTTTTTTCCCGCGAATAATATTAAAATGTCGATGATTAAAGAGCTAACCAAGCGGCCATAATAACAGCATAAAAACCTATATGCAAGGTCTTGGATAATGCAAACGAGAAAAACAATAGTTTCCGGACAGTTCTACCCCGCTCAACACGACGCGTGCATCGATGAAATCAACGAATTCATCGAGCAAATCCCCGTTTACGAATCCCTTCCCGATACAATAGACGCCGGTATCGTCCCGCACGCCGGGTGGATGTTCAGCGGTGCTTTAGCAGCCATGGTATTTTCAGCCATAAAGCAGCAGCACGATAAGGTCAACACGTTCGTTCTTTTAGGCGCCGCCCACAGCTATTTCGGCAGAACACCCGCGATCTACAACTGTGGTATATGGACCACGCCGCTCGGTGACGCTGTAATCGACGAGGACATGGCTCGACAGGTACTCACCGAAGGTACTGCCGAAAGTGACACCCACGCCCACGCCCAGGAGCACAGCCTCGAAGTGATCGTTCCGTTTATCCAGTACCTCTTCCCCGGAGCAAAGATACTACCGATTATAGTCCCACCCGCAGACGAGGCCGTGACACTTGGCGTGAATATAGGAAAAATCATCGCCGCCGCCGAAAAGAAAATCATCTGCATAGGCTCAACCGACCTGACCCATTACGGTCCGCGTTATAACTTTACGCCAATGGGTACAGGCACCAAGGGCCTAAAATGGGCCACCGAAATAAACGACCAAAAATTCATCGATCTCGCCCTGGCCCTAAAAGCCGAAGAAATACTCGTCGATGCAGCCGAAAACTCCAACGCCTGCGGATCCGGAGCAGCAGCAGCCACCGTAGCCGCCGCAAAAGAATTAGGCAAAACAAAGGGAACCTTACTCGCCCACACCACCAGCAACGACATAATGACAAAAAAAATGTCAACCCCCAGCCCCGACGCCGTCGGATACGCCGCCATCGTTTTTTAACTGTTACCCTTCTCTCAAAACAAAAAGCCTACATTCAAAAAATCGTATACACTGGCTTTACTGTCGCGGTCTACAATTATTTAAAGGTCGTAGGCCGCTCGAAGATGACTTGAATATCTTGATACAAAATATTGGTGCGCCCAACTTTTTCCAATAGAGTTCTGTCATAAGCCATTTCGATGCTGGGTGGATCAGTGGCCTTTTTTCCTCTACCCAAGTACTCGACATTTTCAGTCAACCACTGCAAATCGTCCAGATATTCCTTCAAACTCTGCATGGTATCCGGGTATTCTCCGGCATGGTCATTTGCATACATAAACAAAGCTTTACCTAAAGCTAACAGCCTGCCAGTTGATTTGTCAATATTTGACTGCTCTATCCCAAGACTTTCTAAACTCTCTGAACGATAGTCATACAATTCTGCATCTCTTGGTACATCCACTTCATATATCGTAGCAGGACCTTTTTGTGGATATTCAAAAGTCCGTGTCATTTCGAAAAATATCGTCCCATCTGAGTATAGCGACTTGCTGTTGCAAGTGATCGGAAGACTGCTTTCAATATCAACAACATATTCACTTTCTCTGCGCACCTCACTTTCTTCAATCCAACTCACCTTAAATACGTTCACACGTTTTTCATCGACCATATCTTCCTTGTGTGAGAAATTCACTTTGTGGGGTATATTGACATATTCTTTTACAAATTCCTCCCATTGTCTTGGAACTGGGCGGAACTTCTCTGTCAATTTAGAAGTGACAACTTCATTTGTCTGGGGATTATATTGATACTTCAAAGTCCTATCATAATCTCTGAAAACAATCGTTCCATCATTCTTTCTAATTGCAGTTATACGCGACTTGTTACTGAACCACATCTCCGATTCATAGTCCTTGTTGTTCGATTTACCATTCGAAGTTATATGAACCCACGAAACTTCTTCAAGGGCCTCTGATGCCTTAGCTAATGCCACATTGACCAGTTCAATATGATTGGAACTACCAATTTCATATATACTCAGCAAGGCGATTACAATTATTGATGCTGCTGCGAGTTTTGGAATTTTGCTTTTCATGATCATTCTCCATGCGTTCGGCTGGGGCCGACGTGGTTTTTTTTGTTTTTCAAGTTCGCTAAATGAGTCGTTGAGGATTCTTTCGTTTACGGTCTCATTGACCGTGACGGATGATTGGGCGAACATTTTTTTTATTCTTTCTGTCGGTCTCATAATTGTTCCTCGCTAACCAGTATTGACCGCAGTTTTTCTATTGCGTATCTGTATCTGCTCTTTGTAGTGTTGGTCGAGACTTCCAATGATTTTGCTATCTCACGAAAACGCATCTGCCCGTGTATCCGAAAGGCGATTACCTCACGTTGTTCGTATGGCAGTTGTGCCAGGGCCGCGCCCAATTGCTCTAACCGTTCGTTGCAAATTATCCGTTCTTGCGGTCCTTTTAGATTCGAGACTTCTTCATCGATACCTTCAAGTCCTATGCCTATTCGTCCTCTCGAACTTAAAAGATCACGAACGCGATTGGCAACAGCGGCTGACAGATAACCTTTGAGGTTGCTTCTGATTCTGAGCCTGCCCATTCCGCGGGCGAACGAGACAAAGGCGTCGTGAACGGCATCTTCGGCGATATTAACGTCATGACAAAGAGCGACAGCTAAGATCATCAGATGGTCTCTGTACTTTTCATATATCCGGCGCAGAGCCTGCCTGTCGGCTTGTTTGTATCTTATCAAAAGCAGCTTATCTTCCATCCAGGCGGCCTTAACCGAGAAATAACGAACGTCCATCACTATTATGACGGCGCAGACGGTATTTTGGGTCTAAGAAAAATTATATTTTTATAATCTTAGCCCATTTAGGAAAGAATGTCGAAGTGCCAATGACAGTAAGGCTAATCAAGTATAGAGATGATGATCGGTGTAATTACGGTGTTGTCGATATATTTGCCCCTGACGGGATCAACATTGACGGCGGCTTCTTTGAAAAGCTGCGCACCTCGGCCTTTTGCATAGAAGGGCAGCAGCGAGTTCGTATGACTGCTGCTGTTCCATTTCAAGCCCGGCTGTTTGTTTTTGCCGTTATTGACGAGTGGATCCCGGCCCAGTCCCGTTGCGCTCGCAGCCGACCTGGGCCCGGTCAGGTAGCCGGTCTCGTGATCGCCGGTGACAATAACGAGCGTCTCGCCCCAGTTGCTGTTTTTGCTTACCCAGGCAATAACAGCTTCGACGGATTTGTTGAAGTCGATTTGTTCCTCGATAACTCTGCCCGACTGGTTATCGTGACTGGCCCAGTCAACGGCGCCGCCCTCGACCATCAGGAAGAAACCGTTCGGGTCGTTATCCAGAACATTCAATGCTGCCTTTGTCATTTCCTCGAGCGTCGGTACCGAATCAATCATAGGTACAACATAGGGAGCTGCTTTATCGTCACCGCCGCGATCCTGCTGGAGGGTTTTATAAACCCGGGCTACACCGCAAACACGCTTGGGAGTATCTCCTGTCGCCAGCGTGGTGAATTCGCTCCGCGTCTGGATGAGTTTCCATGGATCGTTCACACCGTCACCATCGGCATCGGCACCGGCGGTTCCCGCGGCAAGGCCGTCCCACGTGGACTGGCCGCCAACGTATTTGTAGCTATTTGGATTTTTCTTTAGTTTTCCGTCCTCGTCGTAGAGCGGATGACCACAGCCCATAATCACATCAACGCTGCTTAGGTTTATCATCTCGCCTGCGATAGCCTCATAGTTATCCCGCGACCGGTTGTGAGCAACGAAACCAGCAGGTGTTGCGTGGCTCCACTGGACCGAAGTAATTACCCCAGTTGCTTTACCAAGCCGCTCACAGAATTCGATGATATTGCCGATGGGCTTTTTGTCCAGATCAACGCCTATCGCCCCTTTGTACGTCTTGATCCCGCAACTCATAGCGGTTGCAGCCGCCGCCGAATCGGTCGCGCCTTTCTTTACATAATCAAACGAAGCCCAGACCGCAGCAGGATCATAGCTGCCCGATGCCTGATATGTTGACATACCCAATCGAACGCCAAACTTCTCATACACCTGGCTTTGTGTTTTACCGTATTGATACAAACTCGCCGCATCAACGTGATAATAACCACAGCCGTCAGAAATGAGGATGATTATATTCTTAGGAGCATGTTTACTGCCATCGCGGTTGTTTTGATTTGCCAATACGCCCGTACTTAACAGCACCGAGACAACAGCAGCAACCACCACCGATCTAAAACAAAATCGAACAGAATTCTTCATTAAAAGAGACCTCCATTTCAAAATTGACAAAAATGCATTGTACTACTTTTTGAGCACAATTGCAAACCACGGTCAAAAAATGCCGAACCAAAACTTACAGACAAAAATGGTGGGAGTGACAGGTCAAGTCCTATTAACTACACATCATGGTCATCAGAGATCTATTCTTGTCAGCCTTTGCTGCCGGGCGTCGTTGATATAATTTTTTCATTTTGCCAGCAAAAGTATAGTGACAAGGCCGAGGCAAATTTACTGGCAGGCTAGAATAGGTTTAACTTTCCTTAGCAAACATGAACCGGCAGACAAAAAGTTGATTTCGAATAGTTTACTCTCTTTGGAGGAGGCTCTTCAATGCCCTTGTTGCGAAGGCTCTGCCAATATCTGGTGTATGGGCAATTTCTTCCATGTAGATGTCAAAATGTTCCTCTGAAACATTACCCTGTTTGTCGAATCGTCGTAGTACAATTTTGCGGGGATACAATTGGCCTCCGATTGTTCGAGTAAAGCTGGTGACCTCGCACTCAATTCTCAATAGTAATCCTGGGGCATTCTCCAAATTAGTACCTGCCTCAAGTAGTTCATAGGTAAATCGGCTGACCCAATAATCATGCGGTGGATCAATCCACCACGTGTGCAAAGATGCAGCGCCATTACTATAACTTTCCAGCTGGCAGCCAACTTTCTCAGACAATTCAGGATCATTACTTGTAATGAGCTTCCATCCCCCGATGCCGCAGTTCTTTATGTATTCTTCCATAGTTGGTTTCGGGGGGATCTCGTAATGAGGAAAGACAGTGACGGGGAAACTGTTGGACGTTGCGTTCGACAATATCAGACAATCCCCGGAGACCATACTTTCGACCAACTGGCTAATTGGCTTAGAATCATAATCGGCCAAACCGCCAGTGATTCCGTGACGATGCCGGTCTTTCTTGCCCTGATATTCAAAAACAGTAAAAGCTACGTGTCCTTGCTCGTGAGTATGCATAGTCAATCCTCGAAAATCACCAAGAAGTCGACGCCTCCCATCATGCGAAGCTGCAATATCCATAATATCGGGACTTGGTCCAGCAAGGTGGACGACCTTTGCGGTTTGGGGGACACCCATCTCGTGGATGTTTTTCGGTCCCTCTTCCGGATATTCAAAGACCGTTTTTCTTTCAGACATAACACTACCATCAGGTTTAACGCATTGCATTTCTATGGCGATAGGCAAGTGTTTCTCAATATCCACAAATAGTTCCAGTTTTTCAACCACGTTGTCCGCTGATCGGACAAGCTCCCAAATTTCTGCTTGTCTGTCTTCATATTGCCCAATTCTCCGGGTGAGTTTTGCCCCTGTTTCCTGTTCGGCCTGAACGAGCGTAGCTATAAGTCCAAAGGGCGTGTCCGCGCTATGTCCTATCATCCCACCAGATACATCAGAGACAGTAAGTGTATCTGTATCCGGATCGTATACATATTGCTCTATGTTTTGGCCATAATCCCAGTATGTTACCTCCCCGTTCTTGTCTATTGCGGTTACTTTTGATTCAAAAGAATACCACTGTTCCGTGTAGCCATCCCCAGTATTACTGACAACATGCATCCAGCCAATACTTCTCATGGCTTCTCTTACTTGTCCAAGAGCTACGGTGATACCATCGATAGGTCCGACAAATCGGTTTATACCAACCGCTACAGCAACGATTATCGCTACAGTAACCGCAAGTTTTATTGTGTTCCTCTTCATGATTATTCTCCATACGTTCGGCTGTAAAGCTGTCGAACGAGTTTGTTTTAATTGCGACAGATACTTAATTGCATCGGTGAGGATTTTTTCGTCGGCATCGGAGTCTGTCGTTATATGCGATTGCTTTATCAATCTTTTTATGTCATCTGCGGGTTTCATTTTTATTGTCCCCTTAAATTTTGTCGCAGTTTGTCGATTCCATATCTATATCTGCTCTTGGCGGTATTAACAGAAATATCAAGAGCGTCGGCGATCTGTCTGAACTTCATCTCGTTTCGCAAACGCAGCATTATTACTTCTCGCTGCTCGTCCGGTAGTTCGTGCATTGCGTCATTCAACTTCTGCATCTGCTCGTTGTAAATCAGCGATTGCTGTGGTTGATTCGAATCGGTCTGTACAGCATCTGCTTTGTCAAGCCCGACGATCCTGTTATGTGCCTGGCGATTGACATTTCGAGCCCGGTTGGCAACGCATGTAGCTAAATAGCCTTTCAAGCTGCCGGTTAGGCGGAATTTATCCAAGGCCCGAACAAATTGCACAAATACATCATGCAAAACATCCTCGGCATTAGCGGTGTCGTTTAGTATCGCCGCGGCCAATACCAGCAAATCGTCTTTGTACTTTTGATAGATCCGGCGCAGAGCGTCCGTGCTGCCTCGTTTGCATCTTAAGATTAACAGTCTGTCCTCAATCATTGTTGCGGGCCCAAGTGCGCCAATAACGAACGTTCGTCACTAATATAATAACACTTCAAGGGGGTGTTTGGGTCTATGGAAAATCAGTTTTTCACTCGCCCGCATGAAAAAAACTGGTTTTCAGACGCCGCTACTGCCACTGCTCGGACCGGACAGTAATCAGAATGAATAACCTAAAGCCAAAGCCAGCGCATTGACGCCATAATTCGGGGATCTTGTCTGGCCGTTGGAGATATGTTGAAGCTTAAGGGCAACATGCCAGTTATTATCAAATTTGTAACCTCCGCCAAATTCGGTAAGAGCGTTCCAGTGTGCGGCATTATTTCGAAAAAGACGTGAATTCCATAATGGCGCAACACCAATTTCGCAATATAAACCTTTATAATTTAACTGCCGATACCAGCGCACCACTACTCCGAATGCAGCGGCGTAAATAGTATCATTCTTGCCTTTGTTATTTTCGTCCTGGTAGTAAATCAAAGCAGGGTATCCTCTTAAGCCTACTGTTCTATGTGATTTATACACCGGCCATTCATATTCAAGGGAAGTTGCAAAGTAATAATCTCCGCCTCGGTCGGCCTTGTCGCTGCTACTCAATCCATAACCCACAAGGCTTTCCGAACGCCAATTCCCATTTTCAAAGTCACCGAAGAAACCAATGTCATTAGAAAAAGCCTTTGACGTTAGCATAAGAGCCAGAGATGCCGAAAAAAATGTGATCTTTCTTCTTAGACGTAAGCTTAACATTGTTCGTCCCTTAAAGTTATGGATTGTATTTGGCGTTTATAGCTGGCCCAACTCCACTGCCGAGCCTCATGGCCGATAGAATAGCAAATACGCCATTAGAAGACTATAAGTTTCGCTTTCATCATCGGAGCCTGGAATATGGGTATTAGAATGATTAAAAAATGTGGAGGCAGGCTGGAAGGCGGAGAGAGGAGAGAGAAATGAACCAGCCCACCCACAATTTTATTATAGCCTCTTTCAATATCTTAGTCAAGCTAAAAAATCGAAGCCCCTTGTCAAAGCGGCAATGAAAACAAAAAGCCAACGGTCGGATTCGAACCGACAACCCCTGGTTTACAAAACCAGAGCTCTACCATTGAGCTACGTTGGCAGAAATTCTATAGCAATCTAATAAACCCAATTTTGAGCTTTTTGTCAAATGAAAACAGCAGCTTAAGAATCCTGCTTAGTCCGTAGCTTCTTGAGTTGGCGTCTATGTGCGATTTTTGCGGTTGGGCTCATCCGGTTGACAATCGTCAGCCCCTCGATATGGTCATATTCATGCTGAAGAACACGGGCGTAGAGACCCTCGGCTTCTTCGCTAAAGTCTTTACCGCTAAGATCGGTTGCTTTGACCCTGCACTCAGTGTACCTGCGCACCTTCGTATAAACCCCCGGAACCGACAGGCAACCCTCTTCGTTCGGCTCGAGTTCCTCGGCTATCGGAGTAACAGTGGGATTGATATAAACCCTGACGCCCTCTCTGCTGCCATCAAGAGAGATGATAAAAATCCTCAGCCCCACTCCAGCCTGGGGACCAGCCAATCCGATACCCTTATGTTCGAGCATAATATCGGTCATCTTCTCCACCAGCACGCCGATACCATCATCGATTTGTTCAACCGGCTTAGCAGCTCCAGCCAAAACCTCAGCGGGATAATGCATCAACCGGCAGTTATTGAAATCATTCACTTCCTGGCTCTCGGTAAAAGGTACAACATTTTTCTTTGCGGATCACTCATTCGTCGAATTCGTCGCCTTCGAATATGTTTCCGAGGTAGTTTTTTCTGACAGTATCGTTTTTAACAATTTCGGCTGGTGTGCCCGAGCCGATTACCTTGCCATGATTAACAATATAGACATAATCGACCACCTCTAAAGTTCGCTCGACGTTATGGTCGGTTATTAGAACGCTCAGACCGGACTCGACGAGACGGCGTATCTCATGTTGAAGATCCTCGACCGCGATAGGATCTACGCCGCTAAAAGGCTCATCAAGTAAAATCAGCGACGGATTCGTGACCATGGCACGGGCAATCTCGAGTTTTCTTCTCTCGCCGCCGGATAGAAACCTGCCCTGGCTTTTGGCGACCTCGGTCAGGGCAAAATGTTCGATTAGACTATCGGCCCTTCGATTGCGTTCGGCTTTGGTGATCGACATGGTCTCAAGGATTGCGTAAAGATTATCCCGAACGCTAAGCCGCTGAAAAATGCTCGGTTCCTGTGACAGATACCCGATACCAAGCCTGGCACGCTTGTACATCTGCAATTTGGTAATATCCTGCCCATCAAAGACCACCGAACCGGCGTATGGCTTGATCATGCCCATTATCATCCTAAAGGTCGTCGTTTTACCGGCGCCGTTCCTGCCGAGTAGTCCGACAATCTTTTGCCGTTCAATAGCAATCGAAATCTCATCTACAACGACTCTGCCGCTGTATTTCTTTACAAGACCACGAGCTTCCAGAAGATTCGTATCCACGCAAAAAACCTCTAAATAAAAATAATTGCCTATAGCGTATAACCAACAAAGCAAAACGTAAAGCCAAAAAATCCGAATCCGGCTTGTTATTGCACTCCATAAAACTGTTTTTTCCCTCACAAGCAGAAAAAAAAGCTCGCAATGTACCGCCGGGCAAACCATTTTGTGCCGCAAACATGGTTTTTCGCTTTACATTTCGCACTTTTTGCTTAATCTGTGCCGTATGTTTGCAGTTATAAGTGATATACATTCGAATCTTGAATCATTGATGACGGTCCTCGGAGACATTGAGAAGCGCCGGATAAGCACAATTTACTGTCTCGGCGACGTTATAGGATACGGACCAAATCCGAAGGAATGCCTCGATCTGGTTATCGAGAGGACAAAATGGTGCGTTCTGGGAAACCACGATTACGCAATCTTTTACGAGCCCACAAATTTCAACTATGGTGCTGAACAGGCAAGCTTCTGGACACGTTTTATGCTCGAGCAGGAGCAGGCCTCGACAAGCCGAAATCGACGATGGGCTTTTTTGGGCGAACTTCCGATAAGAAGAACCCTCAAGACTCAACTCGGCGATAATACCGCTATTGTTGAATTTATTCACGCTTCACCGAGAAGGCCTATAAATGAGTATATCTTCCCTGACGATGTCTATACTAATCCGCAGAAGATGAAGTTACTCTTCGAGAGGATAAGACATATTTGTTTCGTCGGGCATACGCACTTGCCGGGTGTTTTTCTTAACGATCCGGATTTCTACCTCCCTGACGAACTTGACAACGTCTATCCCATCATCGAGGACGAAAAAGCCATTATCAATATCGGTTCGGTCGGACAGCCAAGAGATAAGGACAACCGGGCAAGCTACGTTTATGTCGATGAAGAAGGTGTACATTTTGTTCGACTGGAATACGATATCGAGGCCACTGCCAGTAAAATCAGGGCTATTGATAAATTGGATAACTTCCAGGCCGACAGGCTAAAAGAGGGAAGATAGAAAACACGACTTTTTTTTGGAATTTTAAAGGTATGAGAACGTTCCTGTTTTTGTTTATGCTTGGTTTTATGGCACTCTGCGGCTTGATGATAGCCGATACAGGGCTGTTCGTAAATTGTGATCGCCCAAACGGATGTATCCTGCTCCAGAAGGCGACAGACGACGAAATAATCCGAGATACACCTGTCGATCCAACTGACGGTGGCGCACTACTCGAAGCCAGGGTTCCTGTTGGCCTTCGAGCTACAGGCGGCACCGAGCAGAGCTTTACACTCGGTTCTACAGATCCCAAGAGCGGATTCAAATTCCAGTTCTATTTGAACTCAAAAGGTGCCGCCATCGAAACGGCTACCTATAGTGAATTCAACGACCGCGACCCCCAGGATCCCCAACCGCTTCAGATCCTCTCACCGGCCAGTGGAAACATTTTTTCATTTGCAAATAAATTGTTCGCAATGGTAAACCAGAACAAAGGATTTGACCTCGATGTACTTCCATGGAAAACTTCCGGTGTGGTGGATGTAAATGACGACGGATCCAGAAGCGCCGAATTCGAGGCAATCATCGAAACCGATAACGCCGAACCAGTCGTAAAACTAATCAAGACCTACACTATACGACCGGGAAGTTATTTAATCGATTGTGACATAAAAATAGAAAACCTAAGCCAAGAGGAACAAAGATTCTATTTCGATATTTCAGGACCGGTCGGGATCCCAAGAGAGGGTATAAGAAGAGACGAGAGACGAGTGGTCGGTGGATTCCGCGATCCAAAGGAACAGGTCGTCGGAGCAAGGCTTGAAATAACAAAATTCGACAACAATAAAACCTATGAAGAAAAACCACTTACCGTTGACAACGGCCATTTCCTCTGGGCCGCGGTGGCCGACAAGTATTTCACCGCGATTCTGGTCCCGGTTCCAACTGGAGAAAAAGACTACTGCGACTGGATCAGAGAAAAGACCGGACGCTTTTATAATCCCGACGGACAAAAGAAAACAGAAGACGAAAATATAGGAGTACATTTACAGACCGTAAAAGCGACCCTGTCACCGGTAGAATCCGAAGGTAGCCAAAAAACTTATAACTTCCAAATGTACCTCGGACCAAAAGACAAAAGCATCTTTGACAAAGATCTGCTCTATAAGAAACTCGGTTTCGTTCAGACCATCGATTTTATGGCCTGTTGCTGTCCGGCAGCAATAATACGACCCCTGGCATTTGGGATACTGGCCTTGATGAAGTGGATGCACGGCTTCATCGGAAACTACGGCGTCGTAATAATCATACTGGTCTTTTTCTTTAGGCTCGTAATTCACCCGCTGACAAAGAAGAGCCAGATATCAATGTCAAAGATGGGCAAGATGGCACCCAAGATCGAGGAGATAAAGAAAAAATACGCCAACAACAAGGCGGAACTACAAAAACAGATGATGGTTGTCTATAAAGAGCAGGGCGCATCGCCTATTATGGGAATGCTCCCGATGATGGTACAGATGCCGATCTGGATCTCATTATGGAGTTCTATAAACACGAGCATCGATCTTCGCGGCGCGGCGTTTTTGCCATTCTGGATTACAGACCTGTCACTACCAGATGCACTATGGACTTTCCCAACGGTTATAATTGTTCCCTTCGTGGGCTGGAAAATTACTTCCCTGAACCTGCTTCCACTCATGATGGGAGTCGCGTTTTATATGCAGCAAAAACTGATGCCAAAACAGGCCGCCGCAAGTCCACAGGTCGCGCAGCAGCAAAAAATGATGATGATTATGATGCCACTGATGTTCCCCCTAATGCTCTACAACGCGCCTTCGGGAGTTAATCTCTACATCATGGCAAGTACCTTCGCTGGCGTAATCGAGCAGGTTATTATCCGAAAACACATCCGCGAAAAGGAAGAAGAAGAGGAAAGGGGCCTGGTTTCTGCGACAAGTAAAACCGGCGGCAAGGTAAAAAAGAAAAAACCCAAACCCTTCTACCGCAACTATTGATTACCACCGGTTTACCCTGAGGACTGACGGATGTATCAGCCTGACGATACTATTGTTGCCATAAGTTCTCCGACATCCGATATGCGGACAATTGTTCGTCTCAGCGGACCGCACACAAACAAACTAACTTGTAAGATTTTTACTCCGACTCCCGCCACAAAAAAAAAGGCCCTGCTCAGAGGCAAAATCAATATAGATGACAACTTATCAATCGACGGACATGTATATCTATTTTTCGGGCCTGATTCCTATACCGGCGAGGATGTTGCGGAATTTCATTTCATTTCATGCCCTGCGGTTACCGATGCCTTGCTGGGCACATTATGCAATAACGACCGTGTGAGAATAGCCGACCCCGGTGAGTTCACGGCACGCGCATATCTTAACGGCAAAATGGACCTTTCACAGGCCGAGGCCGTAAATGCTGTTATCGCAAGCAGCAATGCATATCAGTTGGCCGCTTCACAACGGTTGCTGGCTGGCAGACTTACCGACAGCATTGCCTCAATTCGATCTCAAATTTTGGACACACTAAGCCGGATAGAAGCGGCACTGGATTTCACGGAGCAAGACATCGAGTTTATAACTAAAAAAGAAGCTACAGAAAAACTCTCCGACTCGATCAGCGAACTCGATAAACTGTTAATCGGCAGCATAAGCTACGAGGAAATCTCAGAGCTCCCTGCCGTGGGTATCGCCGGAGCAACAAACGCCGGAAAGAGCAGCCTTCTAAACCGAATCTCAGGCCAGTCCAGAAGCATTGTCTCCGAAGAGAAAAAGACCACACGAGACGTTTTAAGCTGCATACTGACCTTGCACCATCACAAATGCGTCCTGTTCGATTGTGCCGGTCTGATAGAATCGCCGAATAATGTACTCGATGAATTGGCACAACAAGCCGCCATAGAAGCATTGGCCAACAGTTCGACCGTTATCTTCTGCATCGACATCTCAAAAACCGACCACAAAGACGATGCCGCGATATTCAAGATGATTAATCCAAAGACCCTGATAGCCGTCGCGACCAAATCCGATCTTGTACCACAGAACGAACTTGACAAAAAACTCCAGGAACTAAAAGATGACTTCGATATCGAATTCACTGCCACCAGTTCTCTAAAGGTCAGCGGCATCGAACTATTAAAACAAAAAATAGACCGGATACTGATTGATCTTGCTGCCGGCACAGAGACATTTTCCGAATCGGGACCGGACGCCCTTGCGCTAACGGCACGTCACAGACAAGCGGTAACAGAAGCGATTGACAATCTAACCGGATCCATCGACGAACTCAAAGCCGACCAGGAAGAAGTTGCCGCAATGATGTTACGCGCGGCATGGCAGATGCTGGCAGGAATCGAGCAGGAAAATATCGACGAAAAAATATTAGAACTAATCTTCCAGCGATTCTGCATTGGAAAATAAGCCGGGACGGCAGCACCATCCCGGCTTTATATGTAACAAGCGTTCGGCAAATAAGTAACTAAAAATTAAGAACTCAAAATTAAAAACTCTTACTTATCCTTGGCTTCGAATTCTGCATCGATTACGTCATCGCCGCCTTTGCTTTTGGCTTCTTCCTGCGGCGGTGGCGGGGCCTCTCCGGTTGGTCCGGGCTGACCTGTTTCGGCCTGCTTCTTGGCGGCTTCTTCGTAAAGAATCTTACCGAGTTCCTGACCCGCGGTTCCGAGATTCTCGATCGCCTTTCTTATGGCTTCGGCATCCTCGCCTTTTGCAGCTTCCTTGAGATTGTTGACCGCGCTTTCGATATTGCCGCGGGTTTCGGCTGAAACCTTATCTCCGTGTTCTTTAAGGGTCTTCTCGGTCGAGTAAATCAACTGGTCCGCTTGGTTCTTTGTATCCACAACTTCTCTCTTTTTCTTATCTTCCTCGGCATGGGTCTCGGCGTCTTTGGCCATCTTCTCGACTTCCTGGTCGCTAAGACCCGAACTCGATTTAATCTCTATCGACTGCTGCTTACCGGTTCCGAGGTCCTTGGCTGAAACGTTCAAAATACCGTTGGCGTCTATGTCGAATGCAACCTCAATTTGCGGAATACCACGAGGAGACGGGGGAATATCAGCTAATTGAAACCGACCTAAAGTCCGGTTATCCCTGACAAATTCCCGCTCACCCTGAAGAACATGAATATCAACCGTCGTCTGGCTGTCGGCGGCTGTCGAGAATATTTCCTTCTTGCTGTTCGGGATCGTCGTGTTGCGCTCGATGAGTTTGGTCATTACTCCGCCCAGGGTCTCAACACCCAAAGAAAGTGGCGTAACATCAAGAAGCAGGATGTCCTTAACGCCCGCGTCACCGGCAAGAACAGCGCCCTGAATCGCGGCACCCAGAGCGACAACTTCATCGGG
>SDBT01005144.1_pt1 | contig 22059 bp, 18 predicted proteins | sample 2277101 | NCBI WGS metagenome assembly SDBT01 (sample SAMN10404973, study PRJNA504765) | marine sediment metagenome | isolation source: marine sediment core GS10_PC15, 103 cmbsf | place: Arctic Ocean: Southern Knipovich Ridge | collected 2010 | reverse complement strand
GCTCATGCAGCACTGGAAGTCTTGAGTAAAATCCAGCTTTCTAATCATCGGGCATATCTCTCCCATCGGCGTAACACTTTGCGGAAGCTTCTAGACACCTGAAACCATCGTTGTAGTATTAACTAATCAACAGAGATACTGCGGCATCACCGCCTCTATGTCTGGCTTTTCTTTTCCGCTTTTCCTCCAGTTCCGTAACCAATTCAATAAGATGCTTTAGAGAACGTCCCAGCCGATCTAACCTCCAGACCACCAATGTGTCTCCTTTCCGGAGCATCTCTATAGTCCTTTCCAATTGGGGTCTGGATGATTTACTGCCGGAGGCTTGTTCCACACATATCTTTTCACACTCAACCTTCTCAAGAGCATCCTTTTGGAGATCCAGATTCTGCTCATTTGTCGAGACACGTGCATATCCAATAAGCATTTTAAGACTCCTATCCCAAGAGTTAAATGAGATCGTAGCAACTCGACTTTGGCACTTTAGATCAACTTTGCTATAGACATGGGAGGTATCTTTTGACAAGATTGTTTGTTGTCTTGAGAATAAATAATGAACAATCTGGAAAGGATACCTACCATGGAAGATATTATAACCGTTTTAGAGCAATTTGCGCCAGTGTTTTCTGATAGAGTATGGCAGCATGTCACTGATACTATTGATAGGCGCCATCCTGTGCCGCAAGGAACGCACTGTGGCAGTTATCTTGCGTGTCATGGGGTTAGGAAATGACCCACACTTCACCAACTATCATCAAGTATTGAGTAAAGCACGTTGGTCTGGCCTTCAGGCAGCTAAGATTCTCCTGGGATTGCTGGTTGCCTTAGTGCCTATGAATTGCCCTATCATCATTGGTGTTGACGATACCATCGAACGGCGTAGTAGAAACTCAAAGGCAGTGGACAGACAAAGCTATTGCCCGAAGCACACCAGCATTGATGGGTCTGTTCTCTATTGTGTGCTTGATATCCCTCAGATTGATCTCAAAGGGAAAGAAACTGATACCACCAGGTATCCCTCTACCGCATGGTATCAGAAACCGGAAGTCACTTTCTCTGACGTTCTGACCTTTGTCAGACGACATATCTGGAGTAGCAAATACGACTTCCCTATGGAGTTTCTGACGACATCCAGTACCACATCCAGATTATCAGGGAAAACCCAACTGCTGTCACAACCTACTGCATGGCGCCAGAAGCAGTGTGTCACTTCCCCCAGGGGATCAACCGCTATCAGGCGATATAGCTGGGATAGCAAATACGTCATGTCTGCCCATGACACTAGATATGTTCTATTTCCTGCTCAGGAATGGGAGGCTATACTAGACTTACTTGCTGCTGTAGCGTGAAGTGCCAAAGTCGAGTTACAATCCTCGAAGTACATAATCCCCTAAAGTTTTTGCATTATTATGACGAGTATTAAGGTGAAGAAATTCACGATCGGAGCAGTATGTAAATAACCATGAAAGCACAAGAATCTTTCTTTGCTATACCATCATAAAATATTGGGAGAAGAGCGATGAAATATCCAGGGATCATTCTAGCAAGTTTTTTCATAATGGTGATGATTGGTAATTTGCCTGTTTTTCATGCCGCATACGGCCAACTGCTCTCTTTATCTATTGAAGAAGTACAATTCAAGGAGATGTATGCAGTGGAATATCGCTCGTATGCAAAAGAGTCAATAGGCAGGATAACGATATATAACCCAAGCAGTGAGAAACTTAAAGCGAGTGTGGTTTTGGGCGGCGAAAGATATATAAACGCGCCAATGAAAATGACAGCCGAACTGCCTGCCGAACGGAGAACAGATATTCCATTATACGTTGATCTGGACATGAGAGTGCTTGAACTCGGCCGACAGGTAGAGCATATTCCCGTTTCAATAAAAATGGTTGCATATATTGGTGATGTGGAGGTCTTTAATTTTGATGTGATAAATAAGCATATCACTCTTTACGACAGGCATAAGATGCCCGATGGCGCTCCATCAAAAATTGCCATGTTCGTTGATCCGAAGGATAAGTATGTAACATCCGAATTCTCAACAGGTATACGAAAAACCAGCGCGGAGGAGGGAGATAAAGCGGAAACTGCCTTTGCCTTCCTTCAGAAGAAGGGAATATACTGTGTGGGGCCCGGCAGTTCCCGGATTCAGTATCCGCGCGAGCTTCTTCGGATAAGGCTTGGCAGTATCTATGATGGTTCCCTTTTGTATGTGACAATTTTGGAATCAATGGGTGTTGAGACGAAGCTGATATTTAACTCTAATGTGATGCTTCCTCTGTATAAGCAACAGGGAAAATGGTGTCCTGTGGATATGAATATGCTATCTCAGAGCTTCCAGGCAGCGCGCCTGTCCGGTGAGAAATTGCAGAAAAATATGTCATCAAATGGCACTCAATCAGTAGTTCTTCGGGATGCCTGGAAGAAGTATAATCCTCTGCGGTTCCCTGTGCTCGCTCCTGAGGATATGTCGCTGCTTGAATCAGCAGACAGATACATAAAGGAAGAGAAATTGAATAACGCTGCTGAAGTTTTCCATCAGCTTCTGAAAAAGTATCCTGATGACCCTGTCCTGTTAAACAGCGCTGCCAACGTGGATATGCTCGGCGGGGATGCAGTAGGGGCAGTGAAGAAATATGCCCGGGCGGCAGACCAGGCGCCTGATGATTCCGGTCTTTATCTCAATATGGGGCTAGCTTATCACAGAATGGGAGATGAAAGGAAGAGCATGGAGGGATTTACGAAGGCGTGCGTCATGCTCGGAAACGATATAACAGCCGTGCGCAGTAAGCTGAATTTGGACAGGAATAGTCAGGCCTATAATGAGATAGACGCTCTCCTGGTAAAGGCTATCAGGCGAAACATGGACAGCGATAATACGGCTCTGGGAGCGCGCAATTTGCCGCTGAGAATGCAAAGCTGGGAGCGGGTCAAGTATCCACTTTACTGGAAGCGATTCCACGAATGAAATTAGAAGAGAAAAGCAGAAATTTTCTGAAGTTCACATTTTTTGGCATCGCTATAATTCTGGTAACATTACTTGTCGGGCGATTACCAGTATCGAGAGAGGTGGAGCGCGTGACATCTGATTTCAGATTCCGAACGCGCCGCTTCAGCACCGTTGATCCCAGAATATCACTCGTCCTGGTAGATTCTACAGCAATACATAAATATGGTTATCCTTTTCCACGCGACCCCTATGCCAAAGTGGTTAATGCTTTGTGCATTAGTGGCGCCAGAGCGGTAGTTGTAGACCGAACATTTGAGGCCAAAGACTTGATGGCTCTGAAGCGCACATCCGCCATCGGAAATGAGATGGACGATACGCGGCTGCTGGCATGGGTTTTTGGGCAATATGACAATATCATTGCCGCGTGGTATAGTCCCACAACCGAGGAGACCTTTCTGGACGACCAACCCGTTATTCCAGAGCGATTTGCCATGCCACATAAGCCGAACGAAATTGCTATATCACCATATGAGACATCCCTGCGTCCCTCTCAAGTCTCCCTGCCATATCACAAAGCTCTCCAGAGCATACACAGACTTGGAGCGATAGTGGCGAAAAAGGCAAGGGGAAACCGTATCGAGAAAGTCCCACTGGTAGTCAAACATGGAAACCGCATCTATCCATCCATAAGCCTGCTGACGGCATGTGTTGCTCTGAATGTTGATCTGGCAGATATTGTTTTCAAGCCCGAGGAAATATGCATTCCCACGCGGGATGGAATCATAGCTATTCCCACAGATGAAAAGGGGCAGATAATGGTCAATTACGTAGGGGATAGATCGGTATTTCTGGAACAGCAACACTCGCTGGCAGGTATGTATGAATCCATAAGAACAGGCGAACTGTCTGTTCCCATGGAGTCGTTTAGAAATAGGGTAGTGCTTATAGGCAACGACGATATAATGGGCGCGGATATGTATTTTACACCTTTTGGGAAGGTACTCACCCCCGGTGTGGCGATCCATGCTATGGTAATCAACAGCATATTGCAGGGAGAATTTTTATATATTGCCCCGTGGCACTTAAATTTTCTGATACTGAGTGCTGCCGTGTTCAGCATATCATACATCCAGGGGATATTCTCACCCAGATTTGGCCCAATTTATCTGGCTCTTCTATTAGTCTGTATCGGAGCAATCGCCTTTGTGGCTTTCCAATTCAGGGGGATCTTGCTGAATGTCTCTCAGCCAGTATTCGGTATGATACTCGGATGTAGCAGCGCAGCGTTTCACAACTACCTGACCGAACGCAGAAGGGTTAATCACATCAAGTGGGTGTTCGGAAAGCATGTATCTCAGGAGATCATGGATCGGATCGTTCTGGAGGGAGATGGGCAGGTGCCCATGACTGAGCGAGAGGTAACTGCTCTGTTTGTTGACATTACAGATCACAGCAGGTGGGCCAGACATCTGAAGCCCGCAAAATTCGCGGAGGAACTGAACGAGTGTTTGGAAGCTATGGCTCAGGCTGTATTTGACAACAATGGAACCATCAACGTCTTTCTGGGAGATGGATTGCTGGCCATATATAACGCACCCATTGAGCAGAAAGATCATGCTCTAAGAGCGATAAAGACTGGAATCGCCATACAGGATAATATTGCAGAGCTGAACGAGAAACGCATCGTGCAGGACAAAATGCCAATAGCTGTCAGGGTTGGCATCAACACCGGATTCGCTATGGCCGGGACACTGGGAAGCAAAGAGCGACTTGAATATACTGTTGTAGGTGACACCATCAACATGGCCAACCGAACGGAAGGAAAATGCGAACCGGGACGGGTCGCTATTACTGATGACGTACTCCGCAAAGTTGATGGCATGGTACAGGTGGAATCTATTGGCACCCAGCCTGTGAAGGGAAGAGAGGAGGGGTTGATACTGTACCATGTCGTCGGGATCGGGAAAGAGGATAAACAATCAGAAACTCATATAGCTCCCAAACCCACGAAAGAAGAACTGCTGACCATCGCCTCGGCCCCGCTGCAATGATATTACCCCACCGATTTTGCCGGACTGATCATATTGTCGGATTTCCACAGATATAAGCAGTCAGCTATCAACCATCAGCACTCAGCTCAAGCTCCAGAACAAAGCTACGCGACTGATGAACCCTGGGAGCGCAGGCATCCTGCCTGCCCTGTTGAGCAGAATGTCTCACCCACTGGAATTTATAATTTCCTAGACACTAAACTCAGCACCATCAGATCAACTCAACTATCTCACTTTTTTCTCTATACACCGATTTCCATTACCTTCATCTGTCGTCACGGGCGCGATTGGTGTACCTGGTCAGGAACTGTAAAAACAAAGCTATTTCCCTCCGGCAATTGGTCGTGATATTCCTCTGATATCATAATCTCATTAACTACCGATTCATAGAATTCAGGGATCATCGCATAAGAAGCCATATCCTCCCACGTCCATCGTTCCAGGTAAGTAACATCAGGAAGAATAAGATCAGCCAGTGCAGTTGATTCACTTATCGCGACATCCACGGAAACAATGAACGGAATCAATTTTTCATCCTTCATAATGTCAATATTTTCCTGACATTCACCATTCACATACGCCGGGTTGTAGCAGTAAATCATATGGATATGAGGCCGACCGAGTTTCCCATCCTTTATTACCTTTAAGACCTGATAGTTCACATGATGTGTGGGATAAGCAGCATCTCCTGGGAACCCATCAACGATCTTTAATTTCTTTACGTCTCCCGACGTTTTGGGATAGTGCCATTATGGGCCTACGCCATGATTGGTGCCACCTTTTATATCAATATATCCACAAATGGCATCAAGCATTTTCATCGCTCGTTCGTTCTGTATACCGTTGTAATGAGCAGCTACCCCGCGATAAGAGATAACTGTCCCCGGTTTAGCATTGGCAAATTCAATGGCTAAAGAACGAATTTTTTCTGCTGATACTCCACTAATCTTTTCTGCCCATTCAGGAGTATATTCTCCCAGATGTTTTTTCAATTGGTCCACGGTAACATTGGTCCAGGTTTCAATGAAATCGCGGTCGTACAGTTCTTTACTCATTATCACATTGCACATAGCAAGCGCCACTGCGCCATCGGTTCCCGGCTTAATAGGAATCCATTCATCAGAGCGAGAACCAGTATTGGTAAGCCGCACATCAAAAGTGACAAGTCTGGTGCCTTTGGCCTGAGCTTCAACTGATCTCTGAGCTAATTGCACATGTGAGGTATGGGCTTCATAGAAATTACAGCCAAAATTGAGTATCATATCCGTGTTTTCAACGTCATTTACATCATAATGTGCGCCCCAGGTAAGCTCTTGAGCGGTCCACTTGCCGCCTTCACAGATGGAAGTGTGATTGCCTACTGTTCCTGTGCCATAAGCAGTGAGAAAATTCTTGACAATCGCGCTGTCCGAACCTTTCATCCTTCCGTAATGGAACATAAATTGTTCTGGATGACCTTTGTCACGCAAAGTCCTTAGTCCTTTAACTTTATGTCCTGCGGTGATCTCACCACCATCGACCAAAAGATTTAGCGCCTCATCCCAGGAGATTTGCTTCCATTTTCCTTCACCTCTTTTGCCAACCCTTTTCAGTGGATGAAGGATTCGATCAGGATTGTAAACTTGATTGATACCAGCATTACCTTTTGCGCATATCTTTCCACGATTCCGTATTAGTATACTTACCCCCGAAAACTAGACCACAGGTTAAGGTGGATTTGAGGTATAATATCTCAATATCTTGCACCCCAAACTTGTGGAGGAAACATATGTCAGTAAAACGCAGACGTCATAGTCCAGACTTCAAGTTCAGAGTAGCCTTAGAGGCAGCAAAGGAGCAGCAAACTATCAGTCAGTTATCCAGTAAATTCAGTCTTCATCCCACTCAGATCAGCGATTGGAAGAAGCAGCTTCTGGAAAAGGGAAAAACCGTATTTCAGTCCAATGGGAAGCACAAGTTACAGGTTATTCAGGAATCAGAATTATATGAACAGATCGGTCGCCTCAAGATGGAACTGGAGTGGATTAAAAAAAAATCTGCCCCCTTCATTTAATGACAAGCGTGGTCTTATTGAGCCAGACCATCCTGTCTTGAGCGTCAGACGACAGTGTGAACTCATAGGACTAAACCGTGGTACATACTACTATGAGCCAGCAAAGGAGACTCCGCTGAACCTGACACTCATGCGCTTGCTGGATGAGCAGTATATGAAAACTCCTTTCTACGGATACCCAAAGATGACTATATATTTGAGAAATCAGGGCTACTGGGTTAATCCCAAGCGGACAGCCCGATTGATGAGAGTCATGGGATTACAGGCAATAGTACCCAAAAGACGTATAACCAGGAGTAATCCTGACCATAAGGTCTACCCCTATTTACTGCGCAACGTGCCCATCACCCGAGCCGATCATGTCTGGAGCACTGACATTACATACGTGCCTATAGGTATTCCTACAGGGATTCATGTATCTTGTAGCAATTCTAAACTGGTTCAGTCGTTATGTCCTGTCCTGGCAATTATCCAACACATTGGATAATAATTTCTGTCTCAAGGCTTTAGAGAAATCACTTGAGAGAAGCGATAGAAAGCCAGAGATATTCAACACAGATCAGGGCGTTCAGTTCACGTCGCATAGTTAGAGCGACTGGAATCCGCTGGTGTGAAGATCAGCATGGGCGGGCGCGGTCGTGTGTTTGACAATATCTTCATCGAACGTCTATGGAGAACCGTCAAGTATGAAAACATTTACTACCGCAATTACGCCACAGTGACGGAACTGGAACAAGGGTTAGATCAATATTTCTGGTTCTATAATAACGAGCGATTTCATCAAAGCCTTGATTACAGAACGCCAGTTCAGGTTTATTATAAAGGTTCATTATAATTGTCAAAGAAGCTCAGATTCAGATGGTTAATGATCCACCTTAGTTTTGTTAATTTTTGGTCTTGACTTTGGGGGTAACCATAGAAACTATCCGAACCCGTTCAACCCGGATACGTGGATACCATTTCAATTGGCAGAAGGCACTGATGTGATTATCAGGCTTTACAGCACATCAGGAAAGCTCATACGTGTCCTGGATCTGGGTTACAGGAGTGCAGGCATGCACATGTCCAGGGATAAGGCTGCTTATTGGGATGGCAAAAACGATAACGGTGAGACAGTCTCCAGCGGCGTCTATATATATAGTATGCAGGCTGCTGGATTCACAAGTGTCAAGAAGATGGTCATCCTGCAATAGTATCATATGACCCTATGAGGGTCATATGTACTGTAAACAGTACGTTTAGATGATACCTGTTTGGTCATCATCTGTCAATGGAAAGGAGATTACAGGTTATCCAGTAGTCTCTTTTCCACACTTTCTAGAGCCAATGATTTAATCTCAATGCTGGCAGTCTGGTTCTACACTCCGTGATATATCTAATTTTCCAGCTCAAATATCGTATAAGAGCATTGGGCGCGCTGGTAACGCCTCTGGCATTCTTGTATGCTTTATTGTTAAATCCTCCTCTTATGTAGCAAAGTAGAAACCTACCCGCTTTCAAATCCATTTCTACATAGTGTTAATAGTTCGATAGCTCTGCCATTAGCCACATGGTGTAGCCCACCATAGGAGTCCAGTATTCGGCAGTGTGATAGCTGCCATCATATAGATCCGGCTGATCATCTACTGTTCCACCAATGCCATTCATGACTGCGCCAGGGAGGCTAGGCGTAGCTGGCTTGAATTCACTGCTGTTCACATACTGCCGGGGATGATTATGGCCGATACCTTCCACAGTGCTGGAATTAGAGGGATTAACGCCAAGTATCCAGTCAAGCTGCCTTTGAGCAACATCCAACAATCGGAAGTCCTGTAGATTCTTTGCGGCTTTTGCCAGTCCGACTCCAGCGGAGGCCAGATTGGCATTTATACCCACCCACCAGCCTTCCGGTCGCATAAAATAGCGATACCACAGCCTACCTATCTGACGACTGCCACCAGGGTCGCCTGCAGAATAGAATCCATAGGGAACAATGCCAAAGTTGTTTCGCTGAGACATGGTCTGAAGATAATCACAGGCATACAGCGCAACGGCTTCTCGCCATTTGGGCAGATCCGCGTGCTCAGGAAATGCCTCTATCAGGTCGCAAAGAGCAATAACATGCCAGCAACCGCGCGAGATATTGCGATATGGCTCGGAATCCTTCGCAGAGGTCAGGTAGAAGCCTCGTATCGGCAGATCTGAATCAATGGCTTCCTCCACCTGGAGACCCGCCAGACGCCTCGCGTAATCCACGGCAAATTCTTTATATTTATCTAACCCGGTCGCCTTGTATAGCTCGATAACAGCTTCCATAGCAACGCCAAGATGCCCGGTATTATTATCGTTTCCTGATTTAATGCACCAGTCAAAGCAGCGCGATGCTGCCGTTAAGCACTTCTCCGAATACTCAACATCCTTCTGCCGCGTTAGACGGGACATTGCAGCTTCCACTATTACGAAGTTGTATTGACCGAACCGATCAAGCGGATTAGTCTGGATAACGCGGTCATCTTTCGCTCCCATAATTGTAACATCAGCCGGTGTGCCGCCGGGAGCCGGACTGATGGTTACAGCGGAGCCACCCTCTTCACCGATCACATTGTCCGTCCAGCGATTACTGTCAGAGTGTTTGAGAACATCGCCCCCAACGTGACTCATCACATAGCCTTCTGGTTCCTGCATACTGAGGAAGTACCGATTTCCCCATCGCAGTTCGTCCATGACCTGCCCTTGATCCCATGCAGGATTCAGCACTTCATACAGACGAGTAAGACCAATCATGCCATAGATAGTGGCCCCAACCCATTTCCGCAGGTCGGATGCATCATGCCAGCCTCCAGTGACATCCTGATGTTTGCCGTTATCGAGCCTGACACCATCATCCAGGTGGCACGGGGCCAGGTATCCTGTGGTACTGGGTCCACAACGCTGAAGAGAGAAATATCCGACGATCATCTGAAGGGCATGGTCATAAACATCATGACCCACCCGGAAGGGATAAGAGCGGGAACTACCGGCCTTTATGTAGTATGTGCCGGGTAAATCTACCGCGCTGAAATCCCCGACTCCATATCTACCGAAGTCACCATTTGAGATCTGTAGATCCGCTTTGTATACCGTATCGCCGCTTCCCAGGTTTATGACACGAAATTCTGTCTTTTCCTGAACAGGTACCACGCATTTCTTGGGAACGCTGGGAACAAATCCCACCTGATTGACAGGAATATCGACCCGCAGATCGCGTGAGAAGGAGCTTTGCTGATCCATAGTAATCTCCTTTCCTGTGTCTATAAGTAAGATAGCATAAGTTCTGTGCAGTTTCTATGCTGCCAAAGAAGTGAGACGGAGCATGTCATCAGGCGATGTGTCTGCAAAGAAATCATGACATGCCTGTTTGAGACGCCCCATACTTATATAGCGATTTGATGCCATAGCACCCTTGCACTTCCACCATACCTTCTCCACTGGATTCATCTGTGGACTGCGTTTAGGCAATGGCAGTAACTGAATGCGAGGGTGGGACGATAACCAATTCTGTGTTTCCTGGGAAGTATGGATACTCCCATTATCCAGAATGATGTAAATGGGACAGTCAGGATAAGCATTCAGCAAATCACCCAGAAAGGAGATGAATTGACTGCTGCAGGCTTTGTCGAATATGGCATAATGTCATTGACCAGTGCTGATATTCAGTGCGCCGAAGATGCGGAAACACTTGTTCCAGCCGCTGGGAACCACAATCCGCATTTGCTGACCCACTTTCATCCACATGGAGCGAATAACAGGAAGAAGTCGAAATGTGCTTTCGTCCTCACAAAGGAAGACTGCATTCTTAGGCGCCTTTGCTAATGTAGCGGCAATTTCCTGTATACTTCGTTTCTGATCCGATAACAGAATCATGCGTGCTCTTTCTGCTACACGACCAACTTGCTTTCGAGTCATTTGTCTCAGTTCTTTTTTCTCGCTGTCGGATAAACAATGGACGTATACCATGGGAGATCCTCCTGGAATGTTTCCGCAAAGTTTTTTGTATGGATCCCCATTATACAGCATATAGCGCACATAAAACTACACAAAACTTTTGGCTACTTACTTAACACATGTCACACTGGATAGCCAGTGTTAGATACAATGATACAATGAGACGGGTTCCAACGGAAACAAACGTTAGGAGCAAAGGAAAAACGTCGGAACCCGTCTTGGGATTACATATTATCAGTACGTGCAATATTCATAGTCGCCTGTAATACGCCCCTGTAGAATCGCTGATGAAAGTCCATAGTTCTATAGGGCGGCCCAGGGTAGAAGTTGGATTTTCACATTTCCATCCTTCGCAACGAAAGTCTGTTCCTTTGGGAATACGACCAGACAGTCTGCATTTGCGAAACTGCTTAACATGTGCGAATGCTGTCCATTGTGGAGTTCGGCATACACTTCGCCATTCTGGCTTTGAAGCCTGGCCCGGAGAAATTCAGTTCTCCCTATTTTCTTTTTGATCTCAGATCTCATGCGGGCTGGCAAATTCACGGGATGAATTTTCTCCCGTCCCATCATACTAAGCAAAGCCGGTCGCACAAAGAGGTAGAATGTAACCAGAGCCGATGCTGGATTCCCGGGCAAACCAAAGATGAGCTTTTCGCCGCTGGTTCCAAAGAAAATGGGTTTTCCCGGTTTGACGGCGACCTTCCAGAACACTTCCTCTATTCCGGCATTCCCAAATACTTCCTTCACAAAATCGAAATCCCCAACGGATACACCACCGGAAACGATAAGAACATCCGCTGATGCAAGAGATTCATACACCGCTTCCAGGAGCTTCTTCGGATCATCAGGTACCCGTTTGCAGGCAGCAATGTCAACGCGGATCTCCTGAAGAGCCGCCTGAATTGCAGATGTATTTGCGTCCCGAATCTTCCCTTCTTGCAGTGGTTCTTGAGGCTCTATAAGTTCATCTCCCGTGACAATCACTGCCACTTTTGGCTTGCGATACACACAGACCTCTGCGTATCCAAGCCCGGCGAGGAATCCTATCACTGGCGGCGTGATGAGCGTTCCCGGCGGAAGCGCCGCATCGCCGTTTCTGAGTTCCTCGCCGCGACGTCGGATGTTCTCTCCGGCGCTGACGGACGACTTTATCAATACTTCCCCATTAGTTTCCGAAGACCTCTCCCTCATGAGTACCGCCTCGACTCCCTCTGGAACCATAGCTCCTGTGAATATCTTGAGGGCAGTTCCATACTCCAGGGCTTTTCCATAGACCTGACCGGCTCTCACTACACCTGCGACTTTCAGAGCTACCGGCTTCTCATCTGACGCAGATTCAACATCTTTCACCTTCACCCCGTATCCGTCCATCGCTGATGAGTCAAACGGAGGACTATCATCGCGAACGATGATAGTCTCCGCTATAACAGAGTGAAGCGCCTCGCTCAGTGGTACCGTTTCGGTTGGAAGGCGAGATGTATGTTCGAGTATCTTCCTCAGAGCATCTTCCACTTCAATCATTAATTCTATCTCTCCTCAGATTCCACCAGTATGAAGTGTCATGAAAGACACCTATAACCCGGTGGAAAGAAATTCGCATAGGTCTTTCAGATCCTGCCTGACGAAAGACTCTGTTGCATGTGATAGATCCCTGTAGAACTCAGTCTTTGCATGACTCCTGACACTCTCAGCGAATGCAGATACCCATGCACCCAGGTGAGTTTCCAGAAAGGATCCCTGCTTTTCCAGGTAGTATATGGCTTTTTCAGAATCAGAGTTGTTGATCGCCTCAATTTCCTTAGAAATGAGAAAATACATGAACTCCAACTCCAGAGCTATATGGTCAGGAACTTCTCTGAGGGTGATATTCAGCCCTTCCGCGGAGTACCATTTCCTCACGTCCATAGTAGAATCACCCATAAGCTTCCCATTTTCGAGATAAACAGAACCATAGGGCGGCGCAAGCAACTTATACGGCCCGACGAAGAGCTTTGAGTAATCAACCTTCAGCGATTCAATCTCATCCATACCGGGAATGTTTCCGGCGAATTCCGAATACAATCCACTTGATGATTCTGCCAGATGGCTCAACATCTTTATCAGATTCTCATCTGGCAGATAGTAACTCTCCAACAGGAGTTTATACGAATTAGCCCGTTCACACTCACGGGACAGGATTTCTTCCATTAGACTTTTACCACCTTGATCCTTGTCAGGCCATAGTACGCGGTGGCTCCGCTCAAACGGTCATAATCCGCAGGGATTATTTCGTTGTTATTCCCGCCTCGGGGCGTTTTACCGAACTCTTTGGCGGCGACTTGACCGTAAGCCCAATGCCCCTGACCGTAACACTTGGCGACGGTTCCGGGTTTGGTTCCTTCCCACAGCTTTGCGGTGCACTCCAGCTCTCCGGTTTTGGATATCAGCTTAATCCGGTCACCGTTCTTTATGCCAAGTTTGGCGGCGTCTTTGGGATTCAGTTTAGCCACGTCATCCCACGGTTCGTCTCCCAGATCCAGGTCTTTCAGTTCCTGATACCAGGTGCAGTTAGCAGATCTGCCTTCCCTGTTAAGTCGCGACTTGTAATCCACGTGCACAAACGGATATTCCTTCTCGTCCCCCCACATATACGGTTCTTCGTAGTGCGGTATGAACGCTTTTTCGCCTCTGGCCAAGTATTTGCTTACAGTCAGAATGTCATCGACGGTAGTGTTGTGTTTTTCTGCGTGCCCTGTCAGGGCCGCCTTCAGAGTTTCGCTGTAGAACTCAAACTTCCCGGTCTTAGTTTTCATTTTACCCCATCTTTTCCTGAATGGATATGGGGCTGAATTCCAAACACCAACGGATCTGAAGTGTTCCCAACCTTTGAATTTATCTCCACCCTCATATACTGCTGGATCCCAGAGTTTATGGGTAGCATGCTTGAGCGCGTAGAGAGCAAATTCAGCCTCATTAGTTGGCGCTTTGCCTGTCTCCGGATCCTTGAATTCCTTGTAGAGTCTAAGCAGGTTGTCGAAACCCCGCTCCGCCAGTTTCTCGGCGATCAGCCAGGGAATCTCTGTTTCATCTATCTTCACATCCCATACCGGATCGATCACCGGCTGAAGCAGGGGAACGTGGCGGTATCCATGCCCAAATGACTTGACGTACCCCCATTTCTCAAACATGTGATGGTTGGACGGCAGGACTATATCTGCAAAATAAGTAAACTCTGATGCGTGGGTGGTAATATGGGTCAGGAAAGGTATCTTAGACAGCGCCCTCTCCCACCGTTCAGGCTGCGGGCATGAGAACACAAAGTTGTTCATGTATGCTATCGCAACTTTGATCTCATTGGGGTCCTCGTTTATTATCCCGTCAGCCGCATTGTTGGTGACAACTCCGCCACCTGATTTTCCCGCGTTGAGAGAAGGGAATTCCTTAGTTCCTCTTCCATCTATCTTTTTGTGCTTTGTCCCTGCCTTTGCTATATCATCCTGGAAGGGCTTTTCGCTTGGGAACGCCTGGGTATACTCTTTATTTGCTTTAAGAGTTCCCCCGACGTTGTCCACCGCTCCCACAATTCCATTGAGAGCGTGAGCTGCCATGGACGTATAACCGCCTCTGACTTGCATGCATGGACCACCGCCTACCCAGCAGATAGCGTGCGGAGCTGCCTTACCGTATCCTATGGCAACTCTTCTTATCTGATCCACTGACAGTTCGGTCTTCTTTGCCGCCCATTCCACTGTCTTATCCTTCAGTTCCAGATTCCACCACTTGACAATCCCGTTGGTATGTTTCTCCTCGAAATCATCTTCATCTACTTCCTGCCCAGCCACGAATTTGTTGACGCCGTCTTTGAAATCACCGACGAAGTCTTTATACCACAGCCCCTCAGTGAGAAGTACATGCGCTATAGCAACAGCCAGCGCGCCATCTTCACCAGGCTTGATTGGCAGCCATTCATCCGCCTTTGCAGCGCTGGCAGAAAGCCGAGGGTCTACTACTGCGACTGTTGCTTTGTCAAGCGCGTCTCCCCAGACGCTGGTGTAGTAAGAGACTTGCCTATTAGTAGCCAGAGGATCTGCGCCCCAGAGGAGAATGTATCGCGCATTCTCAACATCATATTGTCTATAGCTCCACTCCCCTTCTGTATAGTAAGGGCCGAACTTTTCTGCCTCGGCGCATATTGAGCTGTGGGAGAGGTTATTTGGTGAGCCGATAACCTTCGTCATGTGATTATAAAGAATATCACGCATATACGAGTATCTTCCCCGCATAAGCATATATTTATGGGTCTCGTTGTTCTTCCTGAGTTCCATAATCTTATCAGCTATCGTGTTAAGCGCCTCATCCCATGATATGGGCACGAATTTGGGGTCTTCGTTCCTACCCTTTTTGGGATTGGTTCTCTTCATAGGAACTTTGATTCTATCCGGATCATAAACTTGCTGTAGCGCCATGTGCGATCTTACGCAACTGGCTGATCCATTCACTTTAGAGTTTGAATTGCCTCGAATTTTGATGACCCTTCCATCCTGAACATATGTCTGGACAGCGCACCATGAAGTGCAGCCCTGACAGGTGGTGGGCTTCCACTCTCCTGACGAGGCAGAACCGCGGGACTTAGTGGATTGAGCAAAGGCTCGCAGATCAGGCTTCAGGGCCGAACCAATGGCCACTGCTGTTCCTGCAAGCGCAATGCCTTTTATAAAGTCCGTACGGGTCACCTTTTTGTCACTAATACTCATTATCTAGCTCCCTTCAAATCTGGAATTCACTGAGTATCCATATAATCATATAGGCATCTAGTCTCTGACTTATATGCTGCCTTTAGTTCTCCGGTAATGACCTGGGTTAATATTTCTTACATAGAACACTTTTGGTTTTGTTCCCAGGTGCTCTTCGCGTCGGAATGGACGGTATTTTCCCAGTATTTTTCTCACTTCGCTCTTCGGGTCATTGAGATCGCCGAATATCCTTGCATCAGCAGGACATGCCTCTACACAGTATGGCAGTTCTCCGTTTTCAACCCTGTGGTCGCAGAAAGTACATTTCTCTACAATCTCTTTCTTTCTCAGTCCTGATCCAGGAGTCGATTTCTCCCTATCCGCATTGTAGTAAGGAATAACGTTGCCATTAACCTTTTTCGCCACTTCCTGCGGAGTAGAAGTGATTCCTTCCATCAAAGCCTTACCGGTTCTCCATGACTTATGAGGCTCCTCTTCATTAAAAGAGATCACTCCCCATGATTCATCAGACGTGTCCTGAGGCTCGTCGTCGTTGGAGAGGGTCACTCCCGGAGTGTATGGGCAGGCTCCCATGCAGAGTCGGCAGCCTATGCAAATTTCTGGTGTATGCATGGTTATGTTACCGAGTCCCTTATGCATAGCCCCGGTGGGACAGATTCCAACACATGGCGCATTTTCACAATGATTGCAGAGCGTTGGAAGATATTCGTATCTGACATTCGGAAACGTGCCGACAGTTTTGTTGAGCTTGTAGGACCACTTAACACCATCCTGCACGTTATTCTCACTCTTACAGGCGATAATACATCCACCGCACCCAACACACCTCTGGAGGTCTATTACCATCACCAGCTTCCTGCCATCTTCAGCACTTTGTGCGCTAGCGATTTTGGGTATGGCTACTGCAGCTACTGCTGCCAGACCACCTGTTTTGAACAGTTCCCTACGGGTGATCTTTTTCGTCGATTTATCCTTCGATTTCCCCATTATATGCGTTCTCCTTCCACTGGACAGCATCTTGAGTTTAAATTCACAAACTTATCCTGCGTTAATCAATACAACTGCTTTTTTTACATATCCACTCTACCATCATCATACATTATCAAAATGCTATGACATCTCCGCCTTTTCCAGACTTCACTTTGGCTACAAACACTTTTCTTCTGTTTTCCACCCAGAGTAAGCAATACCGCTCGCCAGATACTTATTAGTCAGAAAATCTACGGAACTAAGAGATATAATTTGGCTAAAGGGAACGCTAGAGACAAAGCCCTACCGCCCCTTTAGCAGCAATTAAGAGATGAGAATGGCTGTCCGTATCACGGATCAGCCTACTCCATACCCACTAGAATTTTGCCTGGACATGTAGAGCAATCTTACCATCCGCATCTTTCCCCTCTTCCTCATAGCTCTTAGCTTCATAATCCAGGGCAAATGATAAACCTTTGGCCACTTCACAATATATGCCAGCCAGGATGCGAAGGTTTCCATCATCATCTACATCGGTATTGGGATCGAACTTCTCCACCTTCGCGAAGAGTCCATGATTACCTTCGCCACCCATAATCTCGGATAGGTTAGCAACCACAGAGCCGCCGAATCCAGCGCCGGTTGTGGGATCAGTGTCATCATTGGAAACTCCATCCGATGTGTTCAGGTACTCGGCCAGTATCGCCACACCGCATCCCTGGTATGATGCCGCCCCTACCAGACGGTTGCGCACCATATCCTCGTCTGGAGTTCCCAAACCGTAGTATCCATGAAGTTTTAACCCCTTCAGCATGTCACTGCTTGGGAGTGGGCTGACGGATATTCTCCCCATGAAATCTTTATGCTTACTCACCTCAGCTTTGTGATACCCCTCGCCATTTACTATTGAGACGTGAATATCGCCATAGCCTTTCGGGATATTACACAGCACTGATAATCCCATGTCTGTGGAGGAAAGCTTTTTCACCCTGTCAGGAAAGGACTTGGAAATATAACGAATCCCCAGTATCTTATCCGCATATCCTACCCAGGGCACGCCGTGCTGACCAAGTCGGATTTTCACGCCGGTGGAGATATGCGTAAGATCCACATACGCATACTTTAGCACCCTGACAAAGTAGCCGTCATCATACCGTTTCAAATCCACCGTAGCTCTGTAGGCGCCCTTAAATCTGGCGCCTTCCCTTTCAGGAAAAGAATCCTTCACGGTCAGATACACCCTTGAGATGTCAAATTCATTATAGCCGCTGTCATCATCGCCGCTGTCATCCTTGGACTGTACTTCATACTCTCCGCCCAGGAAAATGACCCCGCTGGTCTCAACTCCCAATGCTACAAAAGGAATCGCTATCATAAGGGAAAGAAAAGTAATGAAAAGCCGAATTTTGAAATTCATCTCTACCTCCTGTTTGTTTTCCATGCTAAAGCATCAGTCGTCCAAATTCGGAAATTAAGTGAAAATGTAAAGCTGATTTACCTCCTTTCCTCAGAGTCAGAGTTTGACAAGCAGCTCTCAAGTAAGCCTTCTTTTTTCGTCAAAATCAACTGAATTAAATAATGGACTGCAAGTCCCACAGTAAAACCGTATGCCATATATAATCTTAACTGCAAACCTTTTGTTACTAATGAAACAAGGACAGTTGCCATCATAGGAGCCAAATCCCAACTCAACCCAATATCCTTTGCCAGCTTGATGAGTTGTATCCCAACCAGAAACATCATGGCCCCAATGATAGCCACAGTAGCCACAGGAAAGACGGTAGGCACTTTGTTTATGGAGCCAGCCAGGAATAAACCTACAGAAAGATAGATCACGCCTTCTATAATCTTGGTTCCGCCAGTTCGCGCGCCAAAGTAATACTGACTGGCCAACCCACCAGCGCCATGACACACGGGCATTCCACCGAAAAAAGGAAAGATCACATTCATAATTCCCATATTTAGAGCAAATCGCTTCCCTTTTATGGGCTTATCTGGCCAATACGTTTTGGTCAACGACGCGACGCTGATAACCGCATTCGTTGCCGTAAGCGGAATCTGAGCAAAGCCTGCCAGCAATAGAGTCTGCCATATTTCTTTAAAACTGAAAATTGTCAAAGGCGGGACATTAAGGCTAGGAGGAGCAACTCCCTGGAATTGTCCTTTGACAAGCATAATCACCACACCAAGAGCCATCAGCACGATGGCTGAAGGGGCGTAGCGGCTCCGTCGTAGCAACAGCGCTATTACAACGGAAACGATGCCCAATAGCCACCAGGCTGGATCCAGTCCGGAAACCATCTTGAGCGCTTTGGCAGCCAGCAGTGCGCCAAGCGCGACCTGGACACCTCGGACAACGGAATGGGGTACGAATGTGGCGGATCGATCCACAATACCAGTTGCGGTGAAGATCAACCAGATAACGCCCATCGCAAATCCACAGGCGTATACCATGGATGGCGACCACTGTTGAGCGATTGCGGCTACAGCGATCACCTTCATAGGCTGAACAGGTACAGGAAGTCGATACACAAGGCCAAGCACAATGTTCGCCAGACCTATCATTATGAAAATCCCTGCCGGATTGAGTCTACAGATAACGATATAGCCAACTGCAAATGGAACGAGCGTACCCAGATCGCCCATAGAGCCGGCCAGTTCTCTCAAATTGAACTCGAAAGATCCGATTTTCATAACTCTTGTTCCCTAAAAGTCCAGTGCCTGGATTCACCTTACCATCTGCAAGTTATACCATTTCTGAGTTCAAATACGACATAAGCTCAAATCGAAGCGGGACAGGAATGTCCCGCCTATAGATTCATAGATTCATAGACCTATAGACTCATAGACCTATAGACTGGACATTCCTGTCCAGTTCCTATGGTATTAGCGCATCCCCACCCCATTTTCGTGACATCTATCACGAGCACTAGGACACTAACAGCCAGGCAAGGAAGAACACACTATACAGATGCTCTGACGTGCAAACCCACAATACATAAATATCTTCACTATCTCTGCTGAATTACCAGAAACAAAGATCAAAAAAAATCATGTGACTCCCAAGTCTCTATTAAAAAACCTTGATAGATAGGTCTATTATCTCTATTGAATTAGCGGGGAAATAACCAAAAAAAACTATATAGAATAAGTAATTGTATGTTTCTTGGCTCTCTGCCGCTCGGCATCAACCAGATGCTGGAATGTTACGCCATCATATACATCCAACACTGCCTTTTGAGCCTCCTTCCAGACAGGTAGAAACACACACCCGTCATAAAAGGGACATTTATACTTAGAGTTGCTCACGCACTCCACCAGCCCTGAGCAGCCTTGTATAGATTCTATCACATCGCCCATAGTAATCTCATCCGGAGAACGTTTCAGAAAATAGCCACCTTTTCTCCCCCGTCGTGACTCCACAAATCCTACTTGCTTGAGTTGGTTCAGTATTGCTTCCAGGAATCGCGTTGGAATAGCTTGAGCTTCGGCGATGTCAGCGATCTTTACTGGATCCTGGCTATTACGCATGGCAAGTTCTAAAATTGCACGCAATGCATATCGACATTTCCTTGATACCAACATACAAGTTTCTCCAGTAACTAAAGTAACTCTATCGAGATAATGATCTTATTATATAATAGCACGTTATATATATAGTGTCAATAATTTTTTCTTACTTATTTCATGGCATGGTTGCACAATTGTGGTAACACTTCTGATTATGATATATCAGTGACAGCAAAAGCATGATACACGATGATGAAGACAAGAATATGCGCTGTCGAATCATTTTCGGGAATCCCTTGAAAGACAATGCTTTACGTTGTCCACATCGTGCATGGCTGGAAGCTGTTACAGACCATTTTCCATGTTTGTATCATCCTTTTGCTGCGACTGTGATATATATATTACGCCCTCGAAAAGGGGGTTGGGGGATCTTCAGCGGCATTCAGAAAGTGTTACCTTAATTATACCGAGAAATGAACCGTCCCTTGATAATATGAAAATAGGGATTTACAGAAATCTCGGGGATACAAAAGCGAGTATGTTTTTACCTATGAAGGAAAACGTATCAAATGGGGTATGGATGTTGGTTTCAACAATATTGTGAAAAAGGCGGGACTGAAAAATGTTACGCTGCACACTCTAAGACATACCTTTGCATCCCAGTTGGTGATGGTTGGTGTCTCACTCAGATACGTCCAGGAACTGATGGGATACCAGAGCTTTCAGACAACTCTTCAGTACGCTCATTTATCTGAAGATCATGTCAAAAGTCAGGTTCTTCGACTGCCCTTTGCCGATGGTTATCGGTTGTTGGATCCGGAGTTCAATGCCCCAGGTTTTGAGATAGTTTGTGATAGCTTTGAATAGGTTGATATCTCTTGGAATTACACCCTCCATCGTTCTTGGGATTGTTTGATATTTCTTGCCTTATTTTGAGACTTTTTGGCATTACTCGCGCCACAATTACGCCACACAAGAGAGAAGCTTAAAATTAAAGCTGGCGTTCCTATCATACCAATTTCTTATTTTGCCAGGATCATCTTCCTTGTGGCTGCAAAGTTGCCTGCCTGGATACTGTAAAAGTAGATTCCGCTTGACACTTGCTCACCCACTTCGTTTTTGCCATCCCAGTAGGCAGCTCTGTCTTTGGTTGTGTAGAAGCCCGCTGATCTACTGCCCAGATCCAATGTCCTGATAAGCCTGCCACTGACATCGTAAATCCTGATGGCTACCGGCGTATCTACAGCTAACCTGTATGGTATCCAGGTGTCGGGATTGAAAGAGTTGGGATAGTTCTGTAGTAAGGTAAATTCAGCGGGCATCGCAGGCGCAGCGGTACCGCCACCAGGATCTCCACCGTGGATCTTGATGTTGCCGCCGCCTATCGACTGATCAAAGCCGTTGTCGTAGACGTCGGTTTCATCGCCTGACTCGTCGTCCTCGTACCAGATCCTGATCCGGAAGGTATCGGTTTCGTCAGGACCCAGGTCTTTGGCCCAGATCATGAACTTGTATTGCTCACCATTAGGCGCAAGATCGCCGTTGATAGCGCCTGAGCCTCTGTATTGGGCGTTGGTATCATTTTGGGTGACCACCAGCCATTCGTATGTATCGGAGTGGAAACTCAGGTTGCCGGACCTAAAGTTAAACTCGGTGTTGCCAGTGGGAATCGTCGCTCCTTTCTTATACTTGGAGACGAATCCGAAGTTGGCCTTACCTTCTGCCCCGGCGCACAACTCGTCGAGTTGACACCAGCCAGCTTCTGACCAAATCCATCCTCCACCAGTAACAAATCCACCCTCCGAATCGTAGATGACGATG
>SDBT01005143.1_pt1 | contig 22061 bp, 16 predicted proteins | sample 2277101 | NCBI WGS metagenome assembly SDBT01 (sample SAMN10404973, study PRJNA504765) | marine sediment metagenome | isolation source: marine sediment core GS10_PC15, 103 cmbsf | place: Arctic Ocean: Southern Knipovich Ridge | collected 2010 | reverse complement strand
GTCCAATACCGAGTTAATATGCTGATAGTAAGTATCTCGGTCCTCGCCATGTCGGGCAAACACCGGCACTTCGTAATCCGCCACTATACTGGCTGCCACCTCATCCTGGGTGCTAAGCGGATTGCTGGCGCACAGCGCCACTTGCGCGCCGCCGGCCTGCAGAGTGCGCATCAGATTGGCGGTCTCCGAGGTAACGTGCAAGCAGCATCCAATGCGCTCACCGGCCAGCGGCTGCTCGGTGGCAAACCGTTCTCTAATTACTTGTAGCACTTTCATCTGCCGGTCAGCCCACGCAATCCGTTGCCGCCCGGCACTGTTGAGGTCAACGTTAGTAATATCAAAATCCATAGACGAACCTCCGAGGAAAAGTAAGTGATCCTATCGTGTTTGGAGAAAGTTCTGGCTTACATACTCCGCCACTGCCTCCTGCCAGGAGCGCAGGGGAGTAAATCCTAACTGCTGCCAGCGGCGGTTGTCAAGCACGGCAAACTGGGCTCGCCGCGTGGCAGTAGGCCAATCCTCACCTGATATTTCGGTAATTGATGTACTACTCAAACCTGCTATCTCCACAGCCGCCTGGGCCAGTTGCGTCCAGGAGCAGTAACCGCTGTTGGTGACATGCATGATGCCCTGGACATCGGCAACTGCCAACTTCCACAGGGCGGCGGCTAAATCGCGGGTATAGGTGGGGGAGCCAAACTCATCAGCTACCACCCGCAACTCCTCCCCCTGCCGGGCCTTAGTTAGGATGGTATCCACAAAGTTTTTGCCCCCCGGCCCATAGAGCCACTGGGTGCGGACAACCAGATAGTTGTCCAATAGTTGCTGAACCGCCCGTTCTCCAGCTAACTTAGATTCGCCATAGGCATTTAGCGGGTGAGGGTCATCCTCTTCAGTATAGGCGGCCCCTTTGGTGCCGTCAAACACATAATCAGTGCTTATGTACAGCAGGCGAGCCCCCAGCTCCCGGCAGATCTGCGCCACATTGGTAGTAGCTATGGCGTTGTGCTGATGGGCGCGGGCCGGCTCGCGGGTGCAGCCCTCAACATCGGTGTACCCGGCACAGTGAATCACCACTTCCGGCCCGGGCGGCTCCAGCGCCTCGCGGGCACCGTCCAGAAGACTCAGATCACCGTCAGGAAGGTCTACCCCGGTGGCGCTCACATTATCGGGCACCAAATCCATCAGTGCCGAGCCCAACATACCGGCTGCACCGGTGACAACGATGCTAATAGCCATTTGCCTAACCCCTGTTGTGCGCGACTCGCAGCTAACATTGGCTTAGTATTTCGTGGCCCAACCCCCATGCCCTCCCCACCAGCAACTCATTGCCTGCCCATTGAGGCAGGACTGGTGGCCAACGGCGGCGAATAATTCACCGATTAACCTATTTTCATAGTAGTATCTCAGCGAGGGTGAGAAAATGCGCGGCTGGCGGATCGGCAAAATTGCGGGTATTATCATCGAGATAAATCATACCTGGCTCATCATTTTCGGCCTGGTTTTTTTCTCATTGTCCACCGGATGGTTCCCTGAAGTCCATCCCGAGCTGCCCTCCATTTACCACTGGCTGGCCGGATTGGTGGCCACTGCCCTTCTATTCATTTCCGTACTGCTGCACGAGCTGGCCCATTGCTTGGTAGCGCGCCGCAGCGGCATAGAGGTCTCCCGGATAACTCTGTTTGTCTTCGGCGGCATCGCTCAAATGAAGTCGGAGCCTACCCAGCCGCTGACAGAGCTGAAAATGGCGGTGGCTGGTCCGGTGACCAGCCTGCTGCTGGCAGTGTTGTTCGGCCTTTTGTGGTTGTTCTTCGGGGCTTTGTCGGGTGGGGAGTTGGCGGCTGAGAGTATGAAATACCTGGCCTTTGCTAACGGCATGCTGACCGCCTTTAATCTGGTGCCGGCTTTTCCCCTGGACGGTGGCCGGGTACTGCGGTCAATCCTCTGGCACTTTACCGGCAACCTACGTCGCAGCACCCAGATTGCCACTACCTTAGGTCAAGTCTTTGGCTTTTTGGTTATGGGGGCGGGCTTCTGGTGGCTACTAACTGGCGCGTTGGTCCCCGGAATCTGGTTTCTGGCGATGGGCTGGCTGCTGGCCAGTGCTGCCCAGGGTAGTTACCAGCGGATGGAGATGGAGCATGTGCTGGGCGATGTGCCGGTTGGGTCGCTGATGAGCGCGCCAGTGGTTACTTTACCGGCTGCTATGACCATCCAACAGGCGGTGGATCAGTACTTTATGCGCCTGCGCCACGGGGCCTTTCCGGTGGTTGATGCCCTGGATAACTTAGTGGGGATGCTCTCGCTGTCCCAGGTCAAACAGCAGGATCAGCAGCAGTGGCTGGCGCTCCAGGTTCGTCAGCTAATGGAGCCGCTTGATACCGAACAGATGACCATCCGGCCCGACACCGAAGCGGTGAAAGCGATAATGAAGATGGCGCAGAGTGATCGGGGGCGGCTACTGGTCACTGACGCGACCGGCGAGCTGATAGGCATCATCAGCAAAACCGACATCCTCAACCTAATCCGCATCAAAGCCGGGTTAGGGGTGTGAGGCGCGCATCACACGAGATAAATCAGATCCAATGTACGCTTGACATATGTCTTGAGTTCGGTATCCTTGGCAGGGGATGAGCCCCCGGCATGGTGGAACTCTCTGGAATATTCATTGATCTCGTCTAACTCTGGCAGAAGCGGCTTGAGTCGGTTCGATTCGTCTCCCTCTTTTGAGGTACGGATCTTTGCGATCATCGTACCTAGTAAGTCATTCTCCGTGAAAGCCAGCGGAGCCTTGCACCTCAGGTAATCTTCCAATACTAGTCTTATGAGCTTAGCGACAGTGTTCAAATCGCCTTGCTCCTTTTTAGTGTACTCTGCCAGGATACAGTAATTCTTGGCGTATTCGCTCTGCGTCTCATACACGATATCCCACTCACATATCGCGCTGTCAGAGTTTTCCCTCCTCAGGCGCAGCGTCTTCACTCTTGATCTATCATGTACACGTACTTTCTGCCAAATGGGCTTGAGGAACCTCCAGTCGTGAGAAAGCACAATCGCCTGCTCGGCCTGCTCGCTGATATGCACTATGGCGTTGTTGCTACAGTTTATGCGGAAATCATCCAAGCTCGATATGGGGTCGTCGAAAACGACGACCTTCTCTTCTATGTTACGGTCCAGGTCAAGCCTGGCAAGGAAGAATGCAAACGCGAGGGTGCTTTTGTCGCCACTGCTGAGAGTGTTCTTGAAGCAAGGCGCTGGTTCCCCATCTTTGTCCTGTGCCAGATCTACCGGTTCGCCATTAATTGAGATACAGTAACTTAGACTTGGGCTGTTTCCTAAGAAGTTTTCGTTGATCTTGACGATTTCGAAGTCGGCTCCGAAATTCTTTAGGTAGTTGTTGATTTTCTTCTCATATTGAGGCAGGATATTTTCCGTGTGCTGGTTTGATTTGATTTGGTCTTCCTTTTTCTTTGTATCCAGCCCCTCCTTCTGCTCTTGTAAGGTGCGGTAATGCTTGCAAAGCTGTCTGCCTTCGTCCGAGTATCGCTGCTTGGTAAGCTTTAGCCTCTGTAATTCGCCCTTTGCAGTGGAGATGTCCGCTGTTTTGACTTGGTCCTTTAATTCAGTGATTAATTCATTCACTTTCTTAACGGATTCGTTGTATGCCTTGATCTTTCGGCGCGTATGAATGTTGTAGCTCTTCATAGCGTGCTTGAGTTTGTCACCCGGGGCTATCTTGTGCAAAGGTGCGGCGGCCTTTTGTTCAATACGCTCTGTGATGAGCTGATTGAGGTCCTTTCGTACCGCGTCAATAGCGTCAAATGACATCTGTGGGAACTCCGTCTCTATGCGTTGCTGCCAGTATTCTTGAAGTGACTCATTGGTCAGGATGGCTTTCTGTAGTACTGCGATTTTCTCTAGCGACAAGGCTTCTTGCGCAGCTTGGCGCTTCCTCTGTATCTCCTCTTTTAGGTCCGTGTAAGCCTCGCTGAAATAGTCGCGATATGCTTGGAGCAATTGTAGCTCTCTGATGTCTTGACCGCAGAACGGACACTGGTCGTCCTTGATGTATTGCATACCCTCTTCAATCCAGGCTTCGCCTCGTGCTTCGGGCTGCTGCATATGCCGGGCGATATGGTCTCTTAGCCGCTGTTGGGCGTCAGGAGAAACGTCTTTAAGCTCTTTGGCGAGTAGGTCCACTACCTCTTTCCAAGACAATTGAGGTAGCGAAAGAGGGGATAACACAGATTTCTCGGCGATGGAGTCAGCCTCCTGGATCTCCTTGGTCCTTGCGACAGCAGCTTTGATCTGCTTATCCAAGTCTGCGATACTTTCAAGGTTGTAGAAGTCGTCAGCGTTCATCGTGTGGCCAATGTACGTCTCAATTTCGCTTGTCTTAGAGTTGATACGGTTAGTTAGTTCGGTAATATTGCTGGTTAATTCTTCAATCTCTTTCTTCAAACTGACGGCCTCTTCACCTATCGCAAAGCCATGAAGGTTCTGCCGTTGTTTAGGCTCTACGCGATCGCCGACGTAGACGTTTTCGTTAACGAAAGTCTCGTCAAAGAGTTCTATGTTTGGAAGCTTGCGATTCCATCTACCGTCTTTGAACTGGGCGGTAGAATGATCTGCAAGGAGAATATTGACTTCCTGATCGCCTTGGCCTCCTATTGTGCGCCTTTCTTGAATGTAGCTTGACTCCCCTGTGCTCAATGAACGCAACACCGCCGCCAGCATCGTTTTGCCTTGGGCATTTTCCGCATAGACAAGAGTCGTTTGTCCAAATGCAACGTTTCCTGGGACGCGACAATCCACAAACTTGCCGACGTTCTTGATGCTCACGATCCTGTGAATCATGTCCCATGCCCTCCTATAACTTGAAGCTTTCATTCCTCTCTCGGCCGAATTTCACTTGGGCTTGGAAGCGGCTCCGAGCTAAATCCAAGTGCTCGTCAATTGCTCTAAAAATTCTGTTAACCTGTTCTTCGGTATAAACATACGCACGGTCATTTGCCAAGTTGGCAAGCTTGCGAATCCCGTCCAGGATCTGTTCAGTGCGGCCCTCAGCCAGTCGTTTGAATTTCTCAGCCTTCGTCTCATTTAGCATAACTGTATCACACTCCTGAAAAACATAATACTATTATATCATATCGGAGATACTTTGTCAATGAGGCAGCCATATTAGTTATATGAGGTGTATTAGACGATTGTACATATAAAGCGACAGGAGAATAAGTAATTATCTATATTATACCATATTTCCAGAATATGAAACATAAACGGGTTACCTAAATCCCATCAAACCCTCTCTGGCCAGGCTTTGGTGGATGGCGGCGGCGATTTTGCTGGCCCCGTCCTCAGACAGCCCCTTTGCCGAGATAGAGTCCCCACCATCCTTCTGTTTCCTAACTGATGACGCCTTGACCTGCCCTAACTGTTGTAGCTATCAGCGGCCAGGCAGGAGATGACCAGGCGGAAGGCGAACTGACTAATACCGGTCTTTCGTCTCCCATAATAACTCTGCCCTCATTGCTATGAGTCCATCAGGATACAGCACCGATCTGCAAGTCCCCCAGCGGCCGCTGACCGCTCGCAACCTGCAAGACTTCGTCCTATGCCCGCAGAAGTATCTGCTGTCATTCTTCACCAGTCAGGCCGAGAGCCGGCGGTTCATCGGTGGGCCGGCTGCCCTCCACCGCGCCCTGCGCTCGGCCCTGGTGCAGACTTATCAGCTCGGGGGGCCGACTCAGATAACAGAGAGCACTCTGCTGGCGCTGTTTGAGGATAATTGGGAGGGGGAGCTGTGCGCCGATAGTCTCCAGGAAGAGCGGCTGCACGCGGAGGGCCGGGAGATGCTGCGGGCCTACTACCAGTCCCACCAGGATAAGGCCAACCCGGCCATTGCCACTGATTTGCGGCTGGAAGGGGAGGTAGGCGGGCATGATTTCGTGGCTGTGGCCGACCGGGTTGACCAGGCCGAGGATGGAACCATAACCCTGCTGCGCTACAAATCAACCCGCCGCCCGCCCGGCCCCGCCGAGCTGGCCCAGGACATATCGGCCGGGCTACTCCTGCTGTTGGGAGAGGCACATTTCGCCAATAATGAGTGCCAGGTCGCTATCTACGCGCTTCGGCCCGGGCGATTAACCGTCGCGCCCATTGATGAGCCGCAGCACCACTCCCTGCGCGAGCGGATTGTCAGCCTGGCCCAGCGGGTTCGCCAGACCCGCCAATTTCCTACTAACAAAGGCAGCCATTGCCGCTGGTGCCGTTCCCAGGCCCAGTGTCCGGTCTGGCGCGATGCTCACTACCAGCCCGAGGAGGAGCGCTAACGTGCGCCGAACCTGTCTGCCCGGGGCAGTCGCGCTAATCGCCCCTGTATTGTTGGCTTTAGTGCTGCCGCTGGCTGCCGAGCAAAGCCAGTGGCGGGCTCGCGGCACCGAGCAGTTCCGCATCCTGTATCGGCCTGCCGACGAGGACCAGGCCCGGATTGCCCAGCGGGCAGCTATTGTCGCCCTGCGCCGACTCCAGCAAGCTCTGGACATAAAACTGGAGGACCGCATCCAAATCAAGCTGTGTCACACTCAGAGCGAATTCAACGAGTTTGTAGGTGAGGAAGCTCCTCCGTGGATTATGGGCCGGGCGTTTCCCGCTCAAAATCTGGTGGTTGTCAAGGCTCTGGGGCCTCAGCGGATTGGGAAGCTGGTGGCGCATGAGCTGTGTCACATTGTCTTGCAGCACAAGCTGGACCAGACCGGCGCCCCGGATCCTCGCTGGCTGCACGAGGGCCTGGCCAAATACGCCACTGAGGACCTGCCTATGGAGGACCAGCAGATCCTCAGCCAGGCAGTGGCCGCTCATAAGCTGCTAAACTTTGATGAACTGGAGAAGGCATTTGCCGGTCCGGTGGAGAAAGTTAATTTAGCGTATGCCCAGAGCTATACTCTGGTGCGCTACCTGACCCAGCTTAATCCGGGGGAAGGGGTGGGGGAGTTCTTAGAGGAACTGGGCCAGGTAGGTGACGTGGAGCGGGCGCTGGTACGCGCCTATCATCAGCCGGTGGCCCAGTTAGAGCAGCAGTGGCTGGCACAGGTCCGCCGGGTCTACATGGGGCGAGGGATCATGGACAAGTATGGGGCTATTATCTGGACGGGGATGGTGGGTTTGTTTCTCGTGGTGGTAGTGGTAAAGCTGTTCCGCGCTCGGGTCATCCGCCGGCGTATGCAGCAAGAGGAGCAACTGCGCCAGTTGGCCGAGGCTGGCGGGGAGGACCAATCTCTGGATTCACAGGAGGCAGAGCAATGAGCGAGTCTTTCTTTGGATTCTTTCGCCGCGTATGGCTGTCAGGGTTCCCCATCCAGCTTGTCCGTGCCATCTGTGTCGCCGCCGTTTTTGAGCTGCTGGTATACCTGATAAATCGCTGGGTGCGCCGTCGGCTGGGGCCGGTGCTGCTGCGGGATGTGGAAGATGCCCCTGCCGCTCGGGTCAAGCGGCGGCGGATGCTGGTGGCCGTTCCCAGCCTACTGGTGCGAGGGACGCTTTATGTCATCGCGCTGCTCATGATTTTGCGCATCTTCGGCCTGCGGACCAGCGCCGAGCTAATTCCCATTGCCTTTGCCCTGATAGTCATCGGGCTGGTGGCGGCCCGCCACCAGCTCCAGGACGCCATGGCCGGGTATCTTATCCTCTGTGACCACATTTACAATGAGGGAGATGAGGTTACATTAGGTGAGGTCAGGGGGAGAGTGGAGGAAATAACCTTGCGCCGCACCCGTCTGCGCACCGACGACGGCGAGCAGATAACCGTTCCCCACCGCCAGGTGAGCACGGTCATCAACCACTCTCGCGCCACCAAGCCGCCGCCCCGCCCTACTCGGTCGGAGTAGATTAGCAGCGCGCCTCACCGATACCCTGGACTATGTAATCGGGCCACCCTTCGGCAGGCTCAGGACAGAGAGGGTGGCCCTCCCACAAAGTTGATTTCCTTTGCTGGTGGGAAGGAATTATCGCCCTGCGCGACGAATACTTATGAGAACTGGTAGATTATGTGAGACATCCTGTCGCTGGGTAGCCAGAGCACCAAGGCCCGAATAGTGATGGACACGCGGAATTTCTTAGACCATGAACGCTGGCAGCACGCTGGCTTTGCAGTGTACCTACTAGGTGCCGGCCGGGTAGGGAATAACAGTTAGGTTATGGCAATGACTAATCTGCTTGATAGCTGCCTGCGGGTAGTGGCGCGGTGGTGGCTTCCTCAGTCCTCCCGACCTCCTGATAAAGATGAGGTGCGAAGGATACTCATCTATGGCAATATGGGCATCGGGGATCTGATATGCCTGACGCCGACCCTTCAGGTAATACGCAGATTCTACAGCCACGCCCATATTAGTATACTTGTGCACCTAAGAAGCAGTCAGCAAATACTACAGGATAGTGGCCTGGTAGACGAGATACTTGTAGCCCCACCGGGCCTAGGCCCAACCTGGAAGCGGTTCTGGTGGGGTATTAGAAACGCCTTCGGACGATGGGACTTAGTAATAGCCCCCCGTCACGGGACCAGTATGGGGCTAATGACTCTTCTTAGCCAAGCCAGGTGTCGCGTGGGCATCGTGCAATACGTTGACCGTTGGCAGGCGCCTTGGTCCTATGTGTATAATGTCCCAGTGCGCGTGCCTCACATCGAGCACCGCAGCCGCAGCGACGCTCGATTGGCCGAGGCCCTGGGCATCCGCTTGCCGTCTACTTTGCAGCCAGTGCTACATATTCCTGAAGCTGCTCGCCGAGCTGCTCAGCAATTTCTAATTGGTGTTGGCGACATGGGAAGCGGGCCGCTGGTCGCGCTGGGAATTGGCAGCAATCCGGACCAGTGGTGGAAAAGGTGGCCATTAGAAAGGTTCGGCCAGTTGGCCAGATATTTGCAGCGGCGATGGAAAGGAATCATAATAGGGATAGGTTCCGCCGAAGAGGGGCAACTGATGCGGGAAGAGCTGGGCATGATCCTGCCCGAAGAGTGTATTGCTGCCGGCAAGCTGGACTTGATGGCTACAGCGAGTTTAATTGAACAGGCCCAATTGTTTGTGGGCAATGATAGTGGGCCGGCTCACCTGGCCGGAGCAGTGGAGACACCGGCGGTAGTAATATATGGCCCTACTGACCCGCGCATCTGCCATCCGATGGGTAATAACCATACACTTCTATATAGTGATCTGGACTGCCAACCGTGTTTTTTCTTCGAGAAACTGGAGAGCGCGGTGCCCGCCCAATGTGAAAGGCCGTGTCTAACAGAAACCACGCCCGAGCAAGTAATTAAGGCTTGTGAGCAACAGTTAACGAAGTGGCAGTCATAAATGATTTGCCATATGGGCCTAACGGGACTGAACGTATATGAACAAAGCAGCTAAGGAAATGAGTGTCAAAGAAGCCGAAAAGCAGTATTGGAACCAGGCAGTCAAGTCTGAGACCAGAAAGCCCATCCGTGGATTCTACCGAGTAGCTGAGACCAGCAGGGCATACTATCAAAGCCTGGTACTCTCTGAGTGTCCCACGAAAAAGGTACTGGAATACGGGTGCGGAACAGGCTCCCATGCCTTTGCCTTAGCAAGGCATGGTGCTGAGGTTACCGGTATTGATATAGCCGACGTACCAATTGATATTGCCACCGCTCGAGCTCGGGATATAGGGCTGAATGACATTATGTTTTGCGTAATGGATGCAGAGGCGATGCAATTTGAAAACGATAGCTTTGAGTTGATCTGTGGCACGAGTATTTTGCATCACCTACAGATGGATAAGGCTCTTAGCGAATTGGCCCGTGTTCTAAGTCCGGAAGGGAAAGCAATCTTCATCGAGCCAATGGGGTACAACCCAGCTATAAATCTTTTTAGAAAGTTGACCCCACACTTAAGGAGTAGAGATGAACACCCCTTGACACTCAGAGACTTACGGCTTATGGAAGAATTCTTTGGTCAGGTTAATTGTGAGTTCTTTCACTTAACTTCGCTGCTAACAATCCCGTTGCGAAACACTCAGGCATTTTCTTTGTTTTATAAGCTACTGGACAGCTTTGACCGAAGGTTGTTTAAATGGGTACCGACATTAGAGCTTATGGCTTGGTTAGTGGTGATTACTCTTGAAAAACCGAACAAAGAATCCGGAAACTCTGGCTAAGCAATAGACCTAAGACTGCTATATATGCTTCAGGGCGATAACTCGCTGTTTAGTCGTAGTTAATGTGCCCGGGCGTATGGTGAACCACCTTGTCTTACAAATGAAAAACAACCGAGTTGTGCCAAGACGGCTTTTTGTGTTGGGGGTTGACGCTCTGACTCCCAATCTGGTAAGGAGATGGGCTGCGGAGGGGCACTTACCTAATTTCCGCCGCCTAATAAGCGAGGGCTGCTTTGGGAAATTGCGCTCCACTGGGGAGTTCAGCAGTCCCCAAGCCTGGCCCAGCTTTATGACCGGAGTTAATCCGGGCAAGCACGGCATCTTCTCTTTTTTGCAACGAATTCCCGGCACTTATCGGTTTCATCACAGTACCTCCCAGGATATCAAGGCGGAAACCATATTTTCTATTCTTAGCCGACATAATCGCACAGTGGCAGCGCTTAACTTCCCCTGCACCTACCCGGCGCAACCGGTCAATGGCATAGTCGTCGCTGGTTGGCTAACTCCTTCTTTACAGGCTGAGGGGGCTACTTACCCTCCGTCACTGGCTGACCAGCTCAAGAACCGTTTCGGCGATTATCCCTTCCATGCTGATGCCAAGCGTCATGTTATTGCCGGGCATAATCAACGGGCCCTAACCAATCTTATAGATGCGTTGGAGGTCAAGATCAAGGTAGGACGATACCTCTGTGACCAGCAGCCCTGGGACCTGTTTGCTCTGGCAGTGGTGGAGATAGATGCAGTGCAACATTATTTCTGGCCGTACTGTGACCCGCGGCATCCGCTTTATGAACAAGTTGACCGCAGTTGGTGTCGGCATCCTGTCCTGAAACTATATCAGCAAGTAGATGCCGCTTTGGGCAAGTTCATGGAGGAGATTGACGACCACACTATACTCTTGGTAATGTCGGATCATGGGGGGGGAATCCTGAACCAGGGCCGGGCCTATATGCGCAGCTTTCTACGAGAGCTGGGTCTGCTGGTGGTCAAGCGCTCTACACTGACGGGGAGCCTGGTGAGCTCGGTGCGCTCAGGAGTATGCCGTTTGGTGGAGAAGACTGGCCACCGGTGGCTGCCCAAGGGTACAAAGAGCTGGTTGTTATCTAATCCGTTGACTCGCCGTTGGGTGGAGAACTACTGCGCTAAGTCGTTTATCTCCCCAAACGACTGGAGCCGTACTAAAGCATATTCGTTTTACTGGGAAACTCAGCCCTGGGTCAACCTGGCCGGCCGGGAACCCGATGGCATCGTCCAACCCGGACAGGAATATGAGCAGGTTCGCAGCTATGTCATCCAGATGCTCTCACAGGCCAAAGATCCGGCTACCGGCCAGCGCGCTGTTGACCGAGTATTCCGGCGAGAAGAACTATATCACGGGCCTTACATAGAAAACTTCCCGGACATTGCTGTCTGGTGGAATATGAATATCCCTCTATCGGGCTTGGAAGTAGTGGATTATACTGGTACGCCAATAAAGGCAAAGAAGGAGATAGATATGGCTGGCTTGTATGGGGGCCACAGCCCCGAAGGAGTTGTGAGCCTGTGGGGGCCGGGTATCAACAGTGGCCAGACTCTGGAGGGCGCCAGGATTGAAGATCTGGCCCCTACTATCCTGTATCTTTTGGGCCATCCAATACCTGACGATATGGATGGTATGCCTCTGCTGAGGGCAATGACCGAAGATGCTACCCAACGTCCTGTGGAGTATGAGGAAGCCGGTTACCAGGAAACGCAGAGCACTGAAGAGGTCTACTCTGAAGAGGACGAAGTAGCTGTAGAGCAAAGGTTACGAGATTTGGGTTATATCTGATCGTGCATCAGTGGGGGCGTCCAATATCCTAATGGACAATAATACTGACAATATCGCCACAGAACTGCGCCAGGTAGCCAAGGGGACCGGCATATCGGTCTTGGGGCGCATCGGATTTCAGGTGCTTCGAGTCACCTTTAATTATGTTGCCGCCCGCGCTCTGGGACAAGGGAAGTTGGGACTATACGCCATGGGGCATAATGTGGTGATGTTTTCCGAGAGAATAGCAGCCCTGGGTATGTATATCGGCGGTTTGCGGTATGCCTCCATCTACATAGGGGAGGAGAAGCCGGCCAAAGTCAAAGGGGTAATACTTACCGTAGTATCAATCGGAGTGGGTATGGGTATGGTCGTTCTGGTAGTATTGTTGACTGCGACAGATACAATATCCAACTACTTGTTTCACAAGGAGAATCTTGCGCCTGTTCTACGGATCATGGTGTTGGCGGTGCCGCTGCTTACGCTTTTACGGATCACCACTCATATCTGTATCGCCCGCCGCACAGTTACGCCTGACATAGTAAGCAGGATAGTCCTTCAGAGCTCACTCTTAGCGCTGTTCAGTTTGTTGTGGTGGTTGGGTCTAGGCATGGGGGCGATAGCGTGGGCGTATGTGTTGGCAGCGGGACTGGGGTTGGTGGTGGCTTTTGTATTCCTATTCAAACTTTTTCCCGTACTGCTTGACCGAGGAGTTCAGCCTGTTTATCAGCTCAAAGAAATCCTGGTGTTCTCTTTTCCCTTACTGCTGGTTAACCTGAGCACCTTTGCAATAACTCGGTTTGACATATTTCTGGTCGGGATCTGGCGCCCCGAGGGGGAGGTGGGCATCTATCATATTGTCCACATGCTGGCTTTTTTTGCCGCCTTTGGAGAAGCTCAGGTAGCGGCTGTGTTTCGCCCGATCATCGCCGATCTGCACAGCCGAGGAGAACTAGATCAGTTACGAAGTATCTACAAGCTTGCCACTCGCTGGGTAGTCACTATCTCCCTGCCCGTTGCTCTGCTGCTGATAAGCCAACGTAGTGAGCTGCTGGGACTATTTGGTAAAGAGTTCCAGGCAGGGCAATTGGCTCTGGTCGTGTTAGTGGCCTCTCGCATTGTCACCTGTTCGGTAGGTAACATCGGCTGGATGCTGGTAATGACCGGGTATTCATGGCTGTCTCTGGTCAATAATACAGTGTTTATCGCCTTGGAGATTTTGTTAGGTTACCTACTAATTCCCCAGTACGGTATTGTCGGCGCAGCCATAGCTACCGGCACTGCCCTCGTACTGGTGAACATGGTGCGAATGGTTGAAGGAAGAATGATTATGGGTGTCTCACCGTACAGTCGCAGTTACCTCAAACCGTATGCAGCGGGAGTGATAGCTGTAGCCACAGTATACTGCGTACCGATTGCTGGGCTGCTGGGAATTATGGTTAGTGGACTCGTTTTTCTAACCGCATATTTCGGCGTGTTGTACTGGTTAGGCTTTGATCAATCCGATATGGTTGTATTAAAGGGCATTGCCCGCCGGTTGGGGCTTAGGCAAGCCCGGCATGACCCCGAAAAGTAGTCCAAAAGTCACGTTGACGGCTCAGTGGATAGTCTGTATTGACAGCGGTCATACATCAGGTTAAGATGTAAATACATCCAGAATGTGCAGCAATAGACAATAGCCAGCCTAACATATGTGTTGTTGGCGCCAATATATGAAGAGGAGAATAGCCGCATGACTAATACAGAGGGTGCCCCTCGGCTTGTCCTTTTTGGCATGGACGGGGCGACGTTTGACGTAATAGGGCCAGCCATAGAAGCGGGTAAGCTTCCTACCATAGGCCACTTAATGAAAAAGGGCAGTTATCGAACCCTACGCTCGGTGATTCCACCGCTCACTGCTCCCGCCTGGTCAAGCATAATGACGGGGGTAAATCCGGGCAAACACGGGATCTTTGAATTCTCTGCTCTGGAAGAGAACTCGTACAATACACGAATAGTGACCAGCGTTGACCGGAAGGCCAACGCTATCTGGCAACTGCTCAATCAGGCAGGGCTGACAGTCGGTGTACTCAACGTTCCCCTGACCTATCCACCTGAAGAGATAGACGGCTGGATGATTTCGGGGATGATGGGTGCTCCTAAGTTTAATGAAGCAGCCTGCAGCCCGCCGGAGCTGTATAGGGAGGTGCAGCGACTCGTTGGCTTCTACCCGATGACTGTTCCTCACAAGACTGGGCAGGATCGCGGTCGTTACAACTTCTCGCACCTGCAGAAACAGATCTCCAGCCGAACTGCAGTAACTCTGGAGTTGCTGCGCAGCCGCCCGGTTGATGTGCTAATTATAGTGTGCAGCTACACCGATCATGTCCAGCACCGTTTCTGGGGGCGGACTAACTTTACTACCTCTGACGGCAGAATCATCGAGGATATGGTTTTGTATGCATACCAGCAAGCTGACCAGTTTCTATCACAAATCATAGACTTTAGCGGTGCTGATACCAGTGTCTTTGTTATTTCCGATCATGGCTCCGGACAGTTGGAGCAGTATTTTAATATGGAGCGGTTCATGCTGGACAGCGCTTTGACAGTGCACACCCAAAGATCAGGCAAGTTGGGCCGACGCGGATTAGCTATGATAGAATACCTGAAGACAGTGATACCCTCCACTATCCAAAGGAGGTTACCTCTATCGTGTTATCGCAAGGTTAAGCGTTTTTTCACGGATCAGAAGCTCGCCAGTATAGACTGGCCTCGCACCCGGGCTTGTGACACCGGCAGTTACGTTGGTTTGCGTATGAATGTGAAGGGCCGAGAGTCAGAAGGCTGTATTGAACCCGAAAACTATGAACAGGAGCGCAACGCGATCCAGATGATCCTCAAAGAGTGTCGGCATCCAGATACGGGTGAATCTGTCTTTGAGGTCTATCCACGTGAAGAGCTATACCATGGCCCTTATGTTGAGCAAGCGCCTGACCTGGTGGGGATGTTGGCCGGGGGCAGCATACGATCGGTTCAGCTCGCCGATGGTCCCACCGCACCGGTGTGGATAGATGTTGAGGAGATGGAAAAGGTTGATCCCTTCAGCCGCAGTGGATCCCACCGCCAGGAAGGGATATTCATCGCGGCTGGCCCTAACATTGGCGCTCAGAGGTTGGAAACTGAGGCTCAGTTGGTTGATATTGTGCCCACCGTGCTTTATACTCTGGGCTTGCCCATACCGACCTACTGTGACGGCCAGGTCCTTACTGACTTATTTGGTGAGGATTTCCTGAATGCTCATCCGCCACGCTATGCCGATGCCCCTATGCAGCGTGTGGCTCGTGGTGAGGAAGATAATGTATATACGGACAAAGAGCGGGATCAGATAAGACAACGGTTACAAAACCTGGGATACTTGGAGTAATAGGGGAGAAACAAGTAGGTTGGCAATCTACATGCACAGCTTATAGAGTCTTATGGACAAGGGAATTAGTATGACAAAGCCAAGTACCAAACCACGTCTCATCCTTTTTGGCATAGACGCGGCGACTTTTGATGTGATAAAGCCAGCGGTAGAAGCAGGCAAACTGCCCACCATCGGGCGAATGATGAAGGAGGGCAGTTGGGGGGTGCTCAAATCGATAATCCCGCCCCTTACGGCGCCCGCCTGGACAACCATAATGACGGGGGTAAATCCGGGCAAACACGGGGTCTTTGAATTCTGGGCGCGCCGAGAAGACTCCTACACGACCCGTTTGATATCCAGTGTGACGCGTAAGACCCCGGCTATCTGGGATCTGCTTAATCAGGCCGGGCTGAGGGTGGGTGTGCTCAATGTTCCTATTACCTATCCCCCGGAAGAGATAGAGGGGTGGATGGTCTCGGGCATGATGGGCGCTCCTGGGTTTAGTGAAGAGGTTTGCGTCCCGCGTGAGTTAGCTAAGGAAGTCGAGGCACTGGTTGGCAATTATCCAATGATTCCTGCTCACAAGACGGGGCGAGGCTATTATGATTTTGCGCATTTGCGGCAGCAAATCGCCAGCCGTACCGTAGTAACTATGGAGTTGCTCCGCAAATACCCGGTGGACGTAGTAATTGTCGTCTGCAACTATACCGACCACGTTCAGCACTGCTTCTGGGGGCGGCCGGGCTTTACGACGCCTGAAGGGGAGTACATTGAAGACATCATTCTGTACACCTACCAGCAGGCCGACCATTTCCTTGAACAACTCCTGGACTTCTGTGGTGAGGAGACTACTACACTGATTATCTCCGACCACGGAGCTGGGCCAGTCGAAGAATATCTCGATATAGAGGCTTTTCTGGTGGCGCAAGAGCTGGTGGTGTTGAAGGACCAGCGGCGCTTAGCCCTACTCAACAGCATCAAGAATCTGATCCCCTACCGGCTGCGGAAGAAGGTGCTCCGCTCGCGGTGGGGAGAGCAAACCAAGAGCATCCTCTACAAACATAGGACAGATTGCATGAATTGGCCGCAAACCAAAGCCTACAACATAGGCAGTTATCTGGGGTTGCGGTTGAATGTGAAAGGCCGCGAACCCCAGGGCTGTATCGATCCCCAAGACTTTGACGAATGCCGCCAGCAGATTCGTGACCTGCTAACAGACTACCGTCACCCAGAGACTGGCGCTCCAGTCTTTGATATCTACTATCCCGAAGAGCTATTTGAGGGTCCTTACCTAAGCGATGCCCCTGACCTATTGGGCATTACCGGAAAAGAAAATATTCACTTGGCGCAATTCACCGATTCTCTCTTCGTACCTGCCCAGGAGATGGAGAGGATAGCCCCTCCCGGTCGCCCTGGTGTCCACCGGCTGGCGGGGGTTATCATCGGCGCGGGTCCTCACCTTCGCGCTCAGGCTTTGGATACTGAGGCCCAACTGGTCGATATTACGCCCACGGTGCTGTATGCTCTGGGTCTGCCCATCCCTGCTTACTGTGACGGCCAGGTCCTTACTAACTTGTTCAACAGCGATTTCGTAAGCGCTCACCCGCCCCGCTATACCGACATACCCATGCAGCGTGAAGCTGAAGATACTGAAGAAAGCGTCTATTCGGAGCAGGAACACGAGCAAATAAAACAGCGGCTGAGTGATTTGGGATACCTGGATTAGCCGTAGGCTGCAGACATTGACCGGATCTATTGAAACTATTGTCTGTCGCCCTTTTATCTATGCTGTTCAATAATCAGGGTTGTTGCCTAAGCAAAGCAGTAGCCACTACTCCACACAGACACTTTTTTCGACGCTCGGAGGAGGACTCCTGGGTATGTTGATAGAAATCGTTAATAGTGATCAGCCCGAGCCCACGACCATGATGCACTAAAGAGTGAATAATACAGCAACCCAATAAGGTTTGCAGAGGCTTCGGGAAGAATTACTCCGGAGTCAGTACTTTAGGAAAAGGATAGTGTCTGATGCCTTATGATCCGGTAGCTGATTTAGGAAGCTTGATAAAGCGACGGTTTGGCACTTTGTTTGTTGCTTGCTTAGTGGCTGGGATTGTGGCCGTTGGTTTCACCAGGGTCTTTATCCCACGGGAGTATATGGCCACTTCTCGTCTACTCTTCGAGGCAACATCCGGGACTGCCGGTGCCTTTGGCGCTATAGCCACAAGGATGGGGATAAGTGCGGGCTCACAGGCAAACGTCGGCTCTCTGCTTTCGCACATATTGACCAGCCGCACGTTTGCCATGAAAATGATCCAGCAATTCCAATTGGCTGGCCGCTGGCGGCAAGAAAAGCAGCTAAAGGCCGTGTCTACGTTCCGTAAGCATTTAACAGTAGAAAGCCCGCCGGGCGGGTTATTAGTCATAAAGTTTCGGCTCAAGGGCAGCCCCGCAGGCCTCATTTCGCATGGTGAAGATGAGGAAACGGCCCAACTGGTTTCTAATGTTGTCACCGCAATGATAACTGAACTCCAGGAGTACCGCCGACAAACTACCTACGAGGCTAGCAAACGACAGCGCATTTATATTGAGGAACGTCTTGAGGAAACTGAGGAAAAGCTACAGAATGCCTTGAATCAGCTTTCCGATTTTCAAGGTGAAACTGGCATCCTCCAACCAGAGGTACAGTTGCAAGCCATCTACAGTGCTTTGGGGCGAGTGGACAGTGTTTTGGCCGAAGCCGAGGCGAAAGCCCAGGCGGCTCGGCAAAGCACTGAGGCCATCCGCCAAGCCGACCAGCATGCTTCTGTAGTTGCGTCACAGGCCCCCGTAATTGCCGATATAAAGAAAAACTTAGTGCAGTTGCATATGCAACTGGCTAATGCTCAGCAAGTGGAGCGAAAAACTGCCGCTCATCCGGAAGTTCGCCGTCTGATAGCGCAGATAGACTATGCTCGTAGTAGTCTGGCCCAAGAACTGCAGTTGGAAGTGGACGCCCTGGTGGTGGCGCAGATAGTCGCCGAAACTGAACTGATGGCTCTTGAGCAGCAAAGGCGGAAGCTCCAACAGTCGATAGACAAGTTTGCGGGGGGCAGTGTAGAGTACGCGCAGCTAAAGGCGGAACTCGAGCTTTTAATCGCAGTGCGGGCTACTCTCTATAAAGAGCGGGAGATGGCAGCTATCAACGAGAAAGCCAGCTACCAGGCCTTCGAGATATTGGATCCGGCCCTGCCGCCTGTCGAGAAAAGCGGGCCCTCGGGTTTGCTGAATGCTATTTTAGCAGCTTTTGTTGCCGGGCTTGTTACTTTGCTGATAGTTGCCCGACAGGAAAGTGCCCGGACCTCTACACCGAACGAGTATGAGAATGATGTCCCCAATTAGCTCGCGTCACGGATAACGCTACTCCACAGAGAAGTTGACTATCGGAGTCTTTTAGCGTACTGAGCGGGGGCGCAACCATCCTGTCAGCTACTAATTATGAAAACCGTAATCGCAAAGCCGCCTTCCCGAACTCTATACCTCCTTGCACCTTTGCTGCCTATTCCGGTGATAGCCGGGATAGTCTGCTTCACCGAGCAGCCGCTGGTTGCCAGTGTAGCCCTAACAGCTCTGGCCGTCGGGGCTGCAGGTTACATCTACAAGCGTTGGTCATTGATGGACCTGTGCTATCTGACTATGATCGGTGCCGTTCTGCGTGGGGGGATGGGAGTCCGTTGGGGATTTCAAATGGGTGGGGATCTGCTCTTCATGTTGCCTCTGGGGTTCACCATATTATGTTGGTCGGTGGCCGCTATCCGCGGTACTATTCCCCATCCATTGCGGGGTAACGGCCTCTCGGTGAGCCTGTTAGTCATCTTCTTTGTAGGTTGGAGCAGCCTCACTTACTTCATTAGTGTTGATCGCGCTCGCACCTTGCATAGTGCAATGGCTCTGCCTCTGGTTATGCTGTGGGGACACTGGGTCATTCCTTCCGCCATTACCCAGAAAAAGGATGCCGAGAGGACCTTGCGATTCTTTGTGTATATAGTTGCGGCCCTTGTAATCTTCAATACACTTGCCGCTATAGTCCCGGTGAAGGTGGCTGGATACAGATTGGGGTGGACCGGCCAGCAAGACTGGCAGACGCGGTTCGTCGGTGAAGAGAAATTGGAGGAGTTGGCCGCTAACCCTGTTCTGCCCCTGGGCTGGTTATCAGCCCCTAATATTATGGCAGCTCTGCTGATGCTCGGAATGGGTCCTATCCTATACTTTCTGCTCAGCGCTCAGAAGCGGTGGGCGCGCATTTCGCTGTCGCTTCTACTGGTCAGTGTTGTCATGTATCTTGCCCTATCAGGTAGTCGAGCCAGTCTGGGGGCAGGTATGATTTCCGGCCTGGTTATTGCTTATCTACATTCCAAGCGAGCTTTCATATACACTGCTCTGATCGTGCTGCTGGTAGGTGTGATCTTCTTAAGCACGATATATGTGGCTGTCTCTCAGTTCGGTCTGTTGGTCAGGGGCCATATGATAGTCACCAAGTTTTTCACCGGCCGTGGTACTATGAGCGGACGCCTTGAAATCTGGCAGGGAGCTGTCGATAATATCAAACAACGGCCCTGGATGGGCTGGGGGCTGAGTGCAGCGGGCCCTATGCGCCGAAGGGACCTGTTGTTACCTGGTTTCGGTACAGCCCACAATGCTTATCTGCGGCTGGGGGAAGAGACTGGACTGCCTACGGCCGTGTGCATGCTTGTATACATGGCTTTTCTATTTACTGCCTCTTGGCGCATATATGCCCGACAACCAAGCCGACGCCTACTGGGAGCTACCTTTCTGGCCATCTTTGTCGGGATATTCGCTCACCAGATGTTCACCGCTCACACGATGCTGAGTCGGTTCGGAGCCAACGGGATAAGTATGGTATTCTTAGCAGGCACTGTGCTTAGCTTAGCATCCCTGCCCACCAAGGAAGAGAAGCAGGACCAATAACCTTCTGCGGCGCAAAGTGCATCCCCGATAGGGTAAGAGCAATTGTAGCGGCTCTGGACAGTCTGCCAGTCGGTGGAGAAAGCTGCTCAAGGCGAGCCATACATTTTGGGAGGGTATTGATTATTCCTTGGTGGTGTTGGCTGGTCAGATTTGACTATTACCAGATTAGCCGGTCCGGCTGACTACATCGGTCAGAAGTTGTTCGTATTGCTTGGCAAGTGTCGCTCGATCATAATTCTCTTCAACGAACTGGCGCCCGCGAAGTCCCAGTTGGGCTAGCTGGTCATGCTCCTTCTGCGCGGCGAGGATACCCTGGGCAATAGATTCGGGATTGCCGGGCTCACACAAGATGGCAGCGCCCGATTGCTTTAGAAGCTGCCGGGCTTCTCCGTGAACGGCTGCTAACATAGGCTGGCGAGCGGCCATAATCTCAAACATCTTGGAGGGAAGGAATTTGCCCAAAAACTCGTGGGGCTCCATAGAGACTACTGGTAGGTCCACGGCAGAGTACATTTGGATTACCCGCTCGCGCGGTTGTATATCCATAAAGTGCACGTTGTCCAGCTCTTCGGCCTCTGCCCACTGCTTGATCCTTTCCTTGTTACAACCTCCGCCGACGAACAAAAACTGTATGTCATCCTGGCCATCAAGTAGCTTTGCGGCCTGGGCGATGAACTCCGCGCCCTGCATAATTCCATGCGTGCCGATGTAGGCTACCGTGAATTTGTCATCCAGGCCCAGTTGCTGGCGCGTGGCCTGGGGATCAACCGGTATGGAATCAACCCAGGCCAAATCGGCACCATTAGGAATGAAGACGGTCTTGTCAGGGTCAGCCCCATCAGCCATGACTAAATCTCTAAAGGATTGGGCCACCACGACCACCGCTGCGCAGCGACGGTAGAAGGCTTTCTCCATAGCCCGCATGCGCCGGTATAGAAATCCCTCGGATACTACTCTCAGGTGAGCAGCTGCCTGGAGTGTGGGATCGCGCATGTCATATATCCACGGTTTGTCCAGCACCCAGCCCAGGTACATAGCCGACATGAGCTGTAACACCGGCGGCGAGCTAACCACCAGCACGTCGCAACGGCGTAAATCTCGCAGGCCGCCGACAAAGGCTGCTCCGGCGAAGGAAAGGTGGCTGAGAGTGCGCTTGACTACACCTTCGGTCGGGGCAGCCAGGTGCCAATACCGACGCACCTGGGTGCCATCATCTAACTCCTCGGCCACTCGCAGTTTCCAGTGATACTGGGGGGGTACTACACCGGTGGGATAGTTAGGATAGGCTGTAAGTACGGTGATCTCGTGGCCCATCTCCCGCCAATGGTGGCAGAGGCTGGAGACACGATTCATACCTGCTCCGACTTCTGGCGGAAACAACTGTGTAATAAACCCGATGTGCATGGTCCATTCACCAACTGACTGCGACTTAATCTTCTTTGCTTTTGACCAAAGCACGCACCTTATGCCAGAGACTGTCCAAGCCTGTCCTCTGAGAGGTAGAGTAGCTATTATGGCCAGACAAACAACTCAGTGCGCTCGCCACTTTTGCAGCATTATCAGTATAGTGCGTAGAATGATACGAAGGTCGAGACTCAAGGACATATTGCAGATATGGTATAGGTCGTATCGCAGTTTTCGGAAGACATCTTGCGCGCAGGTATCATAGCCCTGATTGACCTGGGCCCATCCAGTAATCCCGGGCCGCACCGAATGTCTGAGGTCATACATTGGCATGATTTGCTTGAATTC